>OERD01000027.1_pt1 | contig 73072 bp, 69 predicted proteins | sample 1539941 | NCBI WGS metagenome assembly OERD01 (sample SAMEA3891242, study PRJEB23780) | metagenome | biome: terrestrial biome; feature: animal house; material: water of meat washing | place: Italy | collected 2015-05-12
TTTCAAGCACCGCCTGTGAACACTGCAGACAGGTGCCGGTCACCCGACAGCAACCCGACAAACGCTATCTATTCAAGATAGCGTTTACCGAGGCTCAAACCATGGATTAAAGACCCTGCATCAGCTCGGCGGCGATCTCGAAGGAGCGCAGCCGGGCCTGATGATCGACGATGGGGCCATTGAACATCAGCTCATCGGCACGGGTTTCCGCCAGCAGCGCCTTGAGGCCGTGACGAACCTGCTCCGGGTTGCCCACCAGAGAGCGGGCCAGGGTCTGCTCCATCGCCATCAGCTCACGGGGCGCCCACTCGTCGCCAAGCTGGACGACCGGCGCGGGCAGCTTGCCCGCATCACCGCGATGGAGGCGCAAGAACTGCTGCTGCACGGTAGTGAACTGGAAGCGGGCCTCCCGCTCGCTGTCGGCGGCGATCATGTTGATGCAGACCACCGCATGGGGCTTGGGCCAGCGAGCAGAGGGGCGATACTGGCTGCGGTAGATCTCCAGCGCCTGCAGCAACATGGCGGGCGCGAAATGGGAGGCAAAACCGAACGGCAAGCCCATTGCCGCCGCCAGTTGCGCGCTGTAGAGGCTGGAACCCAGCAGCCAAATAGGCAGATGCAGCCCCTGGCCGGGCACCGCCTGCACCGCGCCAATCTCGTCGCCAAAGTAGCTCATCAGCTCACGCACATCGGCTGGGAAATCATCCACCTCGCCACTGCGCATACGCCGCAGCGCCCGCATGGTGCGCTGATCGGTCCCGGGGGCGCGACCAAGGCCCAAATCGATGCGGTCGGGATAGAGCGAAGCCAAGGTGCCAAACTGCTCGGCAATCACCAGCGGCGAGTGGTTCGGCAGCATGATGCCGCCCGCCCCGATCCGCAAAGTGGTGGTAGCCTCGGCCAGATGACCGATCAGCACCGAGGTGGCGGCACTGGCAATGCCCGGCATGTTGTGATGTTCGGCCAGCCAGTAGCGCTGGTAACCCCAACCCTCGGCATGGCGGGCAAGATCCCGCGAACGGCGAAACGACTCGGCAGGCACAGAACCTTCGGCAACAGGCACCAGATCGAGCACGGAATAGGGGATGGCAGACATGGGTCACTCCATTGATTTACAGGCCAGTAACAAGTGGGGCAATGTAGCACGGGATACCTGAATGAATCACTATCTCCTGCCACACTCTGCCTGCCAAGCGGCAGCAATCGAACGGAACAAATCTCAGGCAAGTATTGTTTGAACGCTCATCCTGCTGGCCGCGCAAGCCCGGGGGGGATCATATTTTCTTACATTTGCGGGCTGGCCTGAGCGCCCCCGGCTGGTTATAACGGTGCCCCTATAGCGAAGGGGGAGCAATAGACTCCCCCTCACTCTTTGTCACACCACACTGTTCAGGTTATCTATGTCAAAACATCTCGTTCTGCTGGGCGCGCTGACGCTCTCCGGCTGCGCCCTGTTGTCTCCCCCCGCCCCCACCGTCACCCCGGTGCACCTTGCCGATACCAGCCAGCGCGGCTTCTACATCGAGTGCAGCAGCATGAAAGCCTGCTTCCAGCAGGCCAACCAGACCTGCCCGCAAGGTTACAAGGAGACCGATCGTCGTCAGCAGACGCTCTACAGCACCCAGTATCTGGGGGGAAGCTATGACAAGGAGAAGAAAATCTACCAAGCTGCCAAGCCCTATAGCATCGCCAACACAATCCACTCGCTGACCATCCAGTGTCCCGTCACTACAGGCTGAGCCAACCGAAGGGGTACTCTCTCCCGTTACTGCGAAAAAGAAAACGGTCAACCGAGGTTGACCGTTTTTCACTGCGCTGCGCCCTTAGAACAGCAGGTGTGCCACCCCGGCAATAACCGGCAAGGTAACCAGAGTGCGCAGCAGGAAGATAACGAACAGCTCCCACAGCTTGACCGGGATCTTGCTGCCCAGCAGCAGGGCGCCCACTTCCGACATATAGATCAGCTGGGTCACCGACATGGCGGCAATCACGAAGCGGGTCATGTCGCTCTCGATGGTCGAGGCCAGCACCGCCGGAATGAACATGTCGGCAAAACCGACCATGATGGTCTTGGAGGCCGCTTCCGCCTCCGGCAGTTGCAGCAGCTCCAGCAAGGGGACAAACGGGGCGCCAAGCCAGTTGAAGATAGGGGTATGTTCGGCCAGCATCAGGGCACAGGTACCGATCGCCATCACCACCGGCAGCACGCCAAACACCATATCCAGTGCATTCTTCACCCCTTCCCGCGCGACGGCGCCGAGATCAGTCATGCTGTCAGCCTTGGTCAGGGCACGCTCGAAACCATAGCTCATCACGCTGTGCTGGTGCGGCACTGCTTCCTGCTTGCGGCACAGGGGGGTGCCATCGGCATAGATGTCCTTCTTCCAGCAGAGCGGTGGCAGACGCGGCACCACGATGGCGGCAACCACCCCCGCCAGACAGACGGTCAGGTAGAAGGGGACGAACATGTGCTCCAGCTTCACCTGGGAGATCACCACCAGACAGAAGGTGATGGAGACCGCAGAGAAGGTGGTGCCAATCACCGCGGCTTCACGCTGGGTATAGAACTTCCCTTCGTACTGCTTGCTGGTCAGCAGGATGCCGACGCTGCCATCGCCAAGCCAGGAGGCAAAGCAGTCCACAGCCGAACGACCCGGCAACCGGAACACCGGACGCATGATGCGGGTCATCATGGTGCCGACAAATTCCAGCAGCCCGAAATCGAGCAGCAACGGCAGCAGCAGGCCGGCAAAAATGAAGACCGAGAACAGCACCGGCAGCAGATCGTTGAGCACCAGTCCACCGGTTGCGCCGGAGTAAAGCACCTCTGGCCCCACCTGGAAGAAGGTCAGCAGCACGAAGATACCGCCCAAGACCCGCACGCAGGCCCAGAAAGGGGAGACATTGAACAAACTGTTGAGGAAAGGACGACGCACCAGAATCGCTGGCTTGAACAGCCAGGCAATCAGCGTCATCAGCATGGTGGTGGTGATCACCGCACTGACCATGGCGACCAGATAATCGGCAAAAACGCGCTGTACCAGCTTGGCCAGCACGGCCACCGGGATGGTGACGTTACCGTCATAGACGACCGGCGTCATGAACAGCAGGATCCCGATAAGTGACGGAACCAGAAACATCAACAAGTTACGGCGAGTATTGACCGCAGGTGCTTCGAGACTCTTTTCCAACATGATATGACTGCCCTAATGTTACTTTTCCCTAGCCCGGCCAACCTGCGTATTCATGCATTAACCGGCAAAACGGGCGCAAGAATACTCTAAAAAAATGCACAAACAAGCCCTTAAGGCAGAAATCTGCGCATAAATATTTCCACAGGTAAACCTTCCATTAAAACAATAAGATACAGCGGCGCATATCGATTCAATCGACATCGCCAGATGATTGTTTCGTTATTGTTAATTTTGGTGGGCAGTATAATCGGTTATCAATGGCAGACAATAAGTGACATCACAAATATACCTAATGAGTTGCTGCTCGATAGACATAAAAAAACCGGAGCCTGTTCAGGCTCCGGTTTTCAATGAGAGTGACGGGGATCAGTCACGGACGTAGATGACTTCAACGCCATCATCTTCGTCGTCATCCCAATCGTCATCATCAAGCCCTTCATCGAAGGCAAGAGAGGCAGCCAGTGCTTCCGCTTCAGCCTTGGCCAGCTGGTTCTTGTGGTAGTCGTCCCACTTGAACTCCACCTTCTCGATGGCGTCTTTGGCATCTTCCGCCAGCTGACGGGGCATGGTATCCAGCAGATCCAGAATGTCGTAGCAGACCTTCTTGGTGCCTTCCTTGCTGATGGCAGTGATGGCATAGACCGGACCTTCGTGGTTCAGGGCCGCCTTGACGCGATCCATCACCTCCTGGGCTTCTTCTTCCAGGATCAGATCCATCTTGTTGAACACCAACCAGCGCGGCTTGCCAGCCAGTTCCGGGCTGTACTTCTCCAGCTCCTTGACGATGGTCACGGCATTTTCAGCAGGATCGGAGCCATCAACCGGGCAGATATCCACCAGGTGGATCAGCACGCGGCAACGCTCGAGGTGTTTCAGGAAGCGGATACCCAGACCTGCGCCTTCGGCAGCACCTTCGATCAGACCAGGGATATCGGCGATCACGAAGGAGCGGGAGTTTTCACCACGCACCACACCCAGGTTCGGTACCAGGGTAGTGAAGGGGTAATCAGCCACTTTCGGGCGAGCCGCAGAAACGGCGCGAATAAAGGTAGACTTGCCTGCGTTGGGCAGACCCAGCATGCCGACATCGGCCAGCAGCAGCAGCTCCAGCTTCAGGGTACGCACTTCACCCGGAGTACCGTTACTCTTCTGGCGGGGAGCACGGTTGACGGAGCTCTTGAAGCGGGTGTTGCCCAGACCGTGGAAACCACCTTTGGCAACCAGCAGCTTCTGCTCGTGGTGGGTCAGATCCCCCAGCAGTTCACCGGTATCTTCATCGGTCGCTCGGGTACCGACCGGCACACGCAGGATCTTGTCCTTGCCGCGGCGACCGGTACAGTTGGCGCTCTGGCCATTCTCACCGCGCTCGGCAGCATGGAAACGCTCGAAACGGTAGTCGATCAGGGTATTGAGGTTCTCGTCGGCGATCAGATATACGTCGCCACCGTCACCGCCGTCACCGCCGTCCGGACCACCGTTGGGAATATATTTTTCACGGCGAAAGCTTACACAACCGTTACCACCGTCACCGGCATCGACTCGAATCTGGACTTCATCAACAAACTTCATAGGTAACCGTCACCTTAATTCGAAAAACCGATACGCAATTATAGTGGTACAGACCCCTGCGGGCGATACGCATCTTGCCAATCATGCCCGTCAGAGCCAAAGTCAGCTGCGTTCCGTTTTTTCGTCAACGACATCAGAAAGACGTCAGAAAAACAAAAGCCCCGCCTGTTGGCGGGGCTTCGGATCCTTGCGGTCCGTAATTACTCAGCAACGATGCTAACGTACTTACGATTCAGCGGACCTTTAACTTCGAACAGGATTTTACCAGTCGCGGTAGCGAACAGGGTGTGATCCTTGCCCAGACCAACGTTGGTGCCAGCGTGGAACTTGGTACCACGTTGACGAACGATGATGCTGCCAGCCAGAACTGTTTCGCCGCCGAAACGCTTCACGCCCAGGCGTTTAGCTTCAGAATCGCGACCGTTGCGGGATGAACCGCCAGCTTTTTTGTGTGCCATTTATCGGACTCCTCTAATTAAGCGCTGATGCCAGTGATTTTGACTTCAGTGAACCACTGACGGTGGCCCGCTTGCTTACGATGGTGCTTACGACGACGGAACTTGACGATAGTCACTTTCTCGCCACGGCCGTGAGCCACAACTTCAGCTACAACCTTGCCACCTTCAACGAAAGGAGCACCTACTTTAAAAGTGTCGCCTGCAGCAACCATCAGAACTTCGTTGAAGTCGATGGTAGCGCCAGTCTCAACGTTCAGCTTTTCCAGACGAACGATTTGACCTTCGGCCACACGGTGTTGTTTTCCGCCGCTTTGGAATACCGCGTACATTTGATTAACTCCGTAAAGGCATGTCTTTTGCTCAAGGCTAGACATGCGCAAAAACCTATAACAATGGGCGGGCATTCTACGCAAATCGATCTGCTCAGGCAAGGCCAATTTAGCAAAAAGTTTATTTTGTGCGCATATCTGCCGCCGTGGATAAACGCCTAACTGTAACCCATTGTGAAATCGTGTAGAATCCCTGCCATTACTAAAATCGCAGTTATTGCTGCTGTCACGTTACGAGACTTATGGACCAACAGACTATCCGTGCGCTCTGTGCCGCCGACATGACGGCGGTCAATGAACTGATCCTGGCCCGACTCCAGTCCGACGTTAGTCTGATTAATCAGCTGGGTTTCTACATTGTCAGCGCCGGCGGGAAACGGATGCGCCCCATGCTGACCGTGATGGCTGCGCGTGCGCTGGGCTATGAGGGTGAGGATCACCTGAAACTGGCCGCCATCATCGAATTCATTCACACCTCTACCCTGCTGCATGACGACGTGGTCGACGAATCCGACCTGCGCCGCGGCCGGGAGACCGCCAACGCCATGTTTGGCAATGCCGCCAGCGTGCTGGTCGGTGACTACCTCTATAGCCGCTCCTTCCAGATGATGGCCGAACTCTCCAACCTGCGGGTGATGGAGATCCTCTCGGATGCCACCAACACCATCGCCGAAGGGGAAGTGTTGCAGCTGATGAACTGCAACGATCCGGACACCACCGAAGAGAGCTACATGACGGTCATCTACTGCAAGACCGCCAAGCTGTTCGAGGCCGCCACTCGCCTTGCAGCCGTGCTGACTCATCAGCCCGAGCCCGTCGAGCAGGCCATGACCGATTACGGCAAGTATCTGGGCACCGCGTTCCAGATCATCGATGACGTGATGGACTACTGCTCCCAGAGCGAAGAGATGGGCAAGAACGTCGGCGACGATCTGGCCGAAGGCAAACCGACCCTGCCGCTGCTGCGCGCCATGGAAGTGGGCACGCCGGAAGAGCGCCAGCTGGTGCGCGATGCCATCGAGCACCGCAACGGCATGGAGCATCTTGAGCAGATCCTCGGCATTCTCGACCGCACTGGCGCGCTGGAGTACTCCCGCATGCGTGCCAGAGAAGAGGCCGACAAGGCCATTGCCGCCCTCGCCATCCTGCCGGACTCCCCGCACAAGCACGCGCTGGAAACACTGGCCCACATGGCCGTGCAGCGCAGTGCCTGAGTAAACGACATGCATGAAAAAAGAGGCCGTTGGCCTCTTTTTTATTGTCTGCTATCTGCTGGACAGTGCATTGCGCCAGACTCAGCGACTCAGCATCCAGAGGATCACGCTACCCGCCACCACTAGCGAGCCGCCGATACGGCGCAACTGCTCCGCTGGCTGATCGCTCAGCAGCCGCAACATCTGCTGCCATGCCCTGGGCATCAACAGCGGGCCGAGCCCCTCGAACAACAACAGCAATCCCAACCCCATCAGCATGGATGTCAGCATCCGACCTCCTTCAATGCAACCAGCCCCCTGGGTCGACGGCTGGCATTGGCACCAAAAACAAAAGGGTCTGACAATGCAGACCCTTTGAATGTGACCTCGTGGCGATTACTGCTTGGTGCCGTGAGGAGACTTGAGGTAACGGAAGAACTCGCTGTCCGGCTTCAACACCATCAGGTCGTTGCCACCGGCGAAGCTCTTGCGATAGGCCTCCATGCTACGCACGAAGCTGAAAAACTCGGGGTCTTTCTTGTAGCTGTCGGCATAGATCTTGGCGGCTTCCGCATCCCCTTCACCGCGCAGCTGGCGAGCGTTACTCTCGGCGTCGGCGATCATGACGGTCACCTTGCGGTCGATATCGGCACGCAGGATTTCAGCCTTCTCGCGACCCTGAGAGCGGTGCTCACGGGCGACTGCGGTACGCTCGGCGCGCATCCGCTGGTAGATGGAGTTGGAGACTTCCACCGGCAGGTTGATCTGCTTGATCCGCACATCCACCACCTTGATACCGAGCTCGGAGGAGCGCGCCATCTTCTTCAGGGCATCTTCCATCACGGTACTGCGCTCACCGGAGACGATGTCCTTGATGGTGCGGTTACCGATCTCGGAACGCAGACCGTTGTTGATCTTGCGCTTGAGCAGATCTTCAGCCTGCAGCTTGTTGCCACCACCGGTTGCCAGGTAGTACTTGGAGAAGTCCTCGATCTTCCACTTCACGTAGGAGTCGATGATCAGGTCTTTCTTCTCGGAGGTGACAAAACGGTCGGCCTGGCTGTCAATGGTCTGGATGCGGGCATCCATCTTGCGAACCTGGTCGATGAGCGGCACCTTGAAGTGCAGGCCCGGCTCATAGAGGCGGGGCTCACCGGAGTCAACCCGCTTCACCTTGCCAAACTGCACCACAATCCCCTTCTGACCTTCATCAACGATAAAGACAGAGGAGAAGCAGACCATGGCCGCGACAGCGATTGCACCAATAGCTAGCTTTTTCATCTATCAGTTTCTCCCTGAGCTGAAGCGGTCACCGCTACGCAGCGGCGTTGTCGGCGTAGAGTTGGCACCCTCGTTGGAAACGGGGACCTGCTCTGTGACCGGGGCGACAGTGGCACGATCAGACTGGGCAGCCTTCGGCTTGCCAGACAGCTTGTCGAGCGGCAGGTAGATCATGCTGTTGTTGCCAGCCGGCATGTCGACCACCACCTTGTTGGCCTGCTGATAGAGCTCTTCCATGGTTTCCAGATAGATACGCTCACGGGTCAGCTCGGGGGCAGCCAGATACTGGGGCAGCAGCTCGTTGAAGCGAGCAACTTCACCCTGGGCTTTCAACACGATCTGGGATTTGTAAGCTTCCGCTTCCTGCTCCAGACGCTTCACCTGACCACGGGCCTTGGGCTCCACTTCACGGGCATAGGCTTCTGCTTCACGAATGAAGCGCTGTTCATCTTCCTGAGCGGAGATGGCGTCATCGAAGGCGTCTTTCACCTCTTCCGGCGGACGCGCCGGCAGGAAGTTGACGTCGACGATCTGCAGACCCATCTGGTAGGGCTCGATGATGCCATCGATCACCTGCCAGGTCTCCTGACGCACCTTCTCACGACCGGTAGTCAGGACGTCATCCATCCGGGTATGACCCACCACGTAGCGCAGGGCGCTATCGGTGGCCTGACCCAGACTCTCGTCGGCATTGGTCACGCTGAACAGATACTGCTCGGGATTGACCACACGGTACTGCACGTCCATCTCGACCCGTACCACGTTCTCATCCTGAGTCAGCATGAAACCGGAGGCAGGCAGGGAGCGCACGGACTCGACGTCCACCGGGATCACCTGATCGATAAAGGTCGGCTTCCAGCGCAGGCCCGGCTCGACAATATGGGAAAACTTGCCAAACCGCAGCACGGCACCACGCTCCGCTTCGCGAATGGTGTAGAAGCCGCTGACGACCCACACCACCACAGCCACAACCAGCGCGATGGAGATACCAAAGCGACCTACATCGCCGCCAGATTTGCCGCCACCAAACAAGCCACCGAAACGGCGACTCACTTTGCGCAGCATTTCATCCAGATCAGGGGGTCCCTGATTCTTGCCGTTATTCCCCCAAGGGTCACGGTCTTTGCCGTTGTTACCAGGCTCATTCCAAGCCATCAGCGTCTCCATTAATACATGCGGATGGATATCATCTCTATCGGGCCATCATACGTTGAGAAGCCCCTAAGGGTTCATCTTCATCGACGAATCAATGCCTGATAAAGCGTTGTAAACTCTCACCTTCCTGTTTCACGAGGCGGTTCCAGTCGGCCACTTGCAAGCGGACTTCCAGCACGAAATCACCCTCCTCGCTAAAACCTTCCTGCTCAATCCCTTTCAGCTGATAGAGCGCACTGCGCAATCTCGCGGCAGAAGGAGGCAACTGCAGGGTGTGATGCACCATGGAGCCAGCCAGCAATTCGGTCAGCGCCGTAAACAGATGCTCACAACCTTCACCGGTCTGGGCCGACAGCCAGACGCGCAACGGGCGCCCCTCGTCATCTCGCTCCAGACCTGCCGGACGATCCGCCAGCTTGTCGATCTTGTTGCAGATCATCAGCTGGGGCCTGTCATCGGCTTCAATCTCGGCCAACACCTGCTGCACGGAGTCGATATTCTCCTGCATCTGCTCATCGGCACAGTCCACCACATGCAGCAGCAGATCCGCTTCACGGGTCTCCTGCAGGGTCGCCTTGAAGGCCGCGACCAGATCATGGGGCAAGTGTCGAATAAATCCAACTGTATCCGCCAAAATCACATCACCCACATCCCGGATCACCAGTTTACGCAGGGTGGGATCCAGAGTTGCGAACAATTGGTCGGCAGCATACACGCTGGCAGCTGTAAGTTGGTTGAACAAAGTGGACTTTCCGGCGTTGGTATAACCAACCAGTGACACCGTCGGCACTTCGTTGCGGTTGCGGGCGCGGCGTCCCTGCTCCCGCTGCTTGGCCACCTTGTCGAGCCGACGCAAAATCGCCTTGATGCGTTCCCGCAGCAGACGTCGGTCAGTTTCAAGCTGGGTTTCACCCGGGCCACGCAGACCGATCCCGCCCTTTTGACGCTCAAGGTGGGTCCAGCCTCGCACCAGACGAGTGGAAAGATGGCGCAACTGGGCCAGTTCGACCTGCAGTTTACCTTCGTGGGTACGGGCGCGCTGGGCAAAGATATCGAGGATCAGGCCGGTTCGATCCACCACCCGGCACTGGAACAGACGCTCCAGGTTGCGCTCCTGGGCAGGGGTCAGGGCATGGTTGAAGATCACCACGTCCGCCGCCAGCATCTGGACCTGGGACGCGATCTCTTCAGCCTTGCCGCTGCCGACAAAAAATTTGGCACTGGGCGCACTGCGACTGGTGGTAATTACCCCCAGCGCATTGACTCCGGCCGAGCTCACCAACATCTTGAGCTCTTCCAGATCCTCCCGCTCACCCTCATCACTGAAGTTGACATGCACCAGAACGGCCTGTTCGCCAGCTTCATAACGGTCAAACAAGCGCTTGCTCCTTAACAGGAATCATGATGAATCTGAGTTGGCGAGTCGACTCGCCCAGGGATATCACGCCTCGGCATCACCCTGTTCATCAGCCGCGCCACCCGGAGTGGGCTGGTGATGATTGACGGCACGGGCCGGTACGACAGTCGAGATGGCGTGCTTGTAAACCATCTGGCTCACGGTGTTTTTCAGCAGGATAACAAACTGGTCAAAAGACTCGATCTGACCTTGCAGTTTGATGCCGTTCACCAAATAGATAGAAACAGGAATCCGCTCACGGCGCAGCGCATTCAAAAACGGGTCTTGGAGAGATTGCCCCTTAGCCATTTTTCTTTTCCTTATAGTTTGTTGTTTTTAAACACCGAATATCAATATAACAACCTGATTATACAGGGAGTGTCAAGCCGCACCAGCGCGAGCAAGCACGCGGTCGAGATTGCCAGACTCACCAGATTCCAACCAGGTCACATCGGGCCAGCCGCGCAACCAGGTCATCTGTCGTTTTGCCAATTGGCGTGTGGCAACAATGCCACGATAACGCATCTCATCATACCCCACTTCACCGCACAGGTAGTCCCACATTTGGCGATAACCCACACAGCGAATGGAGGGGAGATCCGGGTGCAGATCGCCGCGCGCCATCAGCGCACGAACCTCCTGTTCAAAGCCACCTTGCAGCATCTTGTCAAAGCGCTGTTCGATCCGCTGATGCAGCACGGCGCGATCGCTCGGGGCGATGGCAAACTGCTGCACCCGATAGGGCAAGCCCTCCCCCTGCACCTGCGTCAGCTCGGTAAGGGTCTTGCCGCTGATGCGGTAGACCTCCAGCGCCCGAGAGAGTCGCTGCGGGTCATTGGGGTGGATCCGCGCCCCGGCCACCGGGTCGATGCGCACCAGCTCATCGTGCAGCGCCTGCCAACCGAGGCGGGCAGCCTCTTCCTCAATCCCGGCACGAATGGCGGGATCGGCAGAGGGCAGCGGGGACAATCCCTCCAGCAGCGCCTTGAAATAGAGCATGGTGCCGCCCACCAGCAGCGGAATGCGGCCACGGTCGGCGATCTCTTTCATCTCCCGCAGGGCATCCTTGCAAAAATCGGCTGCCGAATAGCTCACAGCGGGATCAAGAATGTCGATCAGCCGGTGCGGGGCCCGTGCCAGTTCATCGGCGGTCGGCTTGGCCGTACCGATATCCATGCCGCGATAGATCAGCGCCGAATCGACGCTGATGATGTCGCAAGGCAATGCCTGGCACAGTTCAATGGCGAGATCCGTCTTGCCGGAGGCCGTCGGCCCCATCAGAAAAATTGCGGTCGGCAAGTCACTCGCCATGTTCAAACTCCTCCAGCACGGTCGCCAGCGAAAGCGGGCGCACCATGCGAATGTCTGCCAGTTGGTCACTGAAATCGGTCACAAGTTCCGTCAGCAGACGACTGGCAGTTGAAAAATCGTATATCTTCTCGCGGCTTATCCCCTGCTCCACCAGCCATTGGCATAATACTTCAGCCTGCTGACCAGCATCACTGTCAGATCCGCCCTCGATAATTTGCAGCAATTCGGGTAACAGACGCACCAGATCGGTCTGGCGCAGCAGAGCCGGCACCCGAGTCAGGATCATGGTGTCGCGCCCCCCGCTTTTCAACTCCAGCCCCATCCGTTTCAGCAAACGTTCCTGCTCGGTCACCAGCGCGATCAAATTCTTCGGCAATTTGAAGGAGACCGGCAGCAACAGTGGCTGGGCCGCCAGCCCCTGACCCCAGGTCTCCAGCAGCCAGTGGCGCAGCAGCACCCGCTCGGCGCGTACCAGCGAGAGCAGCGCCAGCTGATTATCCCGCTCGATCAACAGGTAGGCCTGATCCACCAGTGTCAGGGCGCGACATCCCCCCTGTTTGGGTGACGGCACTGGATCAGTGGGCTGCGCAGGAGCAGCCTCAGTTGCGATAGGCAGCGTAGTGAGCAGAGCGCCCATGCCGCGCATCGCCTCCCGGCTCGGCGGCTCGGGCGGTTGATAATTGCTGGCTCGGCCAGCCCCCTCCCGTACCTGTGCAGGTGCCCGGTAGCTGTGCTCGGCACCGTACCACTCCGGGCGTGGCGCCTGACCGGGATATTCAATCTGCGGACTGACCGGCAACTCGACCAGGGTTTCGGCCAGCGGCGCGTCCTGATGAGCGGCGCTGACTCCTTCGCGGCGCAGCGCAGTAAACAGCGCCTGAAAGATAAAGTCGTGGATCAGTCGCGCCTGATGGAAGCGCACCTCATGCTTGGCCGGGTGGACGTTGACATCCACCTGACGGGGATCCAGCTCGATATAGAGCACATAGGCGGCGAAGCGATCGGGAGGCAGCAGCTCGTCATAGGCCTGACGAATGGCGTGGTTGATGAGCTTGTCGCGCATCATCCGGCCGTTGACATAGGTGTATTGCAGATCGTTTTGCGGTCTTGCCCCCTCCGGAGTCGCCAGCCAGCCCCACAGCCGCACGTCGCTATGTTCGCTCTCCACCGCCAGCGCATGGTGCATGAAGGGGGTGCCGCAAACGGCGGCGAGGCGACGCTCCTGCTCCGGCACGGTATTGGCGGCCTTGTACTGGCGCACCACCTTGCCATTGTGGCGCAGGATCAGGGTGGCATCGAAGCGGGAGAGCGCGATGCGGCGCACCAGCTCGTCGATATGGGCAAACTCGGTCTTTTCGCTGCGCATGAACTTGCGCCGCGCGGGGGTATTGAAGAAGAGATCCACCACCTCCACCGTGGTGCCCACCGGATGGGCCGCCGGCTTGATGGTGACGCTCATCTCGCGCCCTTCCGCCTGGGCTTGCCAGGCTTCGGACTGCTCGGCGGTACGGGAGGTGAAGGTGAGACGGGAGACCGAGCTGATGGAGGCGAGCGCCTCGCCACGAAAACCGAGGCTGTTGATCCCTTCCAGATCATCCAGCGTGGCCACCTTGGAGGTCGCATGACGCGACAGCGCCAGCACCAGCTCGTCTTTGGCGACGCCACAGCCGTTGTCACGGATGCGGATCAGCTTGGCGCCCCCCTTGTCGATGTCGATCTCGACCCGGTCGGCCCCCGCATCCAGGCTGTTTTCCACCAGCTCTTTCACCACAGAAGAGGGCCGCTCCACCACCTCTCCGGCTGCAATCTGGTTGGCCAGAATGGGTGGCAAAATACGGATCGGCATCATTTACTCCTGAATTTCTATCTTGCGGATGGTCAGTCTCTTAAGGCTCCAGGAGGGCCGCTCCACCACCTCTCCACCAACCGGAATCTGGTTGGCCAGAATCGGGGGTAATATACGGATCGGCATCGCTGACTCCTGAATTTCAATCTTGCTGATGGTATTCGCTAACAGCGGGAGCGGCATCGCCCGCTCCCGCGCGTCAGTTTTGCGGAATGTAGAGCACCTGCCCTACCTGAATATTCCGCGACTTGAGCTTGTTGATCTCCACCAGCCGCGCCTGACTCACCCCATGCTTCTCGGCAAGGCGGGAGAGGCTCTCGCCCCGTTTGACCACATGGCGGAGCATCCGCGATTTGTCATAGTCCCCCACACTGCTGACCGGTGCACCGCTCTCCTGCGCTGCCGCCGAGTAAGGCTTGATCACCCCGGCGCCAGAGCCGCTCCCAGCACCGCCGTCGCGGGCGGTGGCGGGCATCTTGTTGGTCACTACCGGCTGCGACTGTGTCTGCCTGGGCTGGCTCACCGGCTGCCGGGCTACCGGTGCAGGGCGAGTAGCGGCAGGTTGGCTCACCTGCCCCTTGCCGGTCAGCATGGCCCCCTTGGTCGGGTGGGCGCGGTAGTAGTTGCGGATCCCCTCGAAGATGGCGCGGGCCAGCTGGTCCTGATAGCTGGCGGTGGCCAGCAGCTTCTCTTCCGCATGGTTGGAGATAAAGCCGGTTTCCACCAGCACCGAGGGAATATCCGGCGCTTTCAGCACCGCCAGACTGGCGTGTTCCGGCGCCTTCTTGTGCAGTCGGGCAACCTTGCCCATGGAGCGCAGGATCTGGCGGCTGACGTCATATCCTTCGGCACGGGACTTGTCCATGGAGAGGTCGAGGAAGGTCTGCGCCAGATAGGGGTTGGGATCGGATTCCGCCAACACCTTGCCGACACCGCCCAGCAGCTCGCCCTGCTTCTCCTGCTTCTCCAGCCAGCTGCCCATCTCGCGGTTGGCACGGTTGGTCGACAAGACCCAGACCGAGGCACCGCGCGGGGTCGAGTTATGAAAACTGTCTGCATGGATAGAGACCAGCAGATCCGCCTTGGCCTTGCGGGCAATCTCGGAGCGCTTGTTGAGGTCGACGAAGTAGTCGCCACGACGGGTCATCACGGCGCGCATCCCCGGCTCGCGGTCGATCAGTGCCGCCAGCTTCTGGGAGACCGCCAGCGTGACCCGCTTCTCGTAGGTACGGCGCGGGCCGATGGAGCCCGGGTCTTCCCCGCCGTGGCCCGGGTCGATGGCAATCACCACCCCCTTGCCCTTGCCACCGACAGGCGTGGATTGCACCGCAGCCGCCGAGCGCTTCTCTTCATAAGGCAGGTCGATGACCAGACGGTGGCCATAGGGCCCGGCTGGCGCCAGCGGAAAGACCACCGGCTTGATGGCGGAGCTGAGATCCATCACCAGCCGCAGACCGCCCTTCTCCAGCGGAGTGCTCTGGCGGATCTTGCGCACCAGTTCGCTGTTGTTCTCGATCCGGGCCAGATTGGCGGCGTTGCTCGCCCCTTTCAGATCGATCACCAGCCGATCCGGGCCGGTGAGGGTGAAGTAGTTGTAATTGGGGGCGCTGCTCATATCGAGCACCACCCGGGTGTTATCCGGTGATGGCCAGATTCGTACGCTCTTGAGCTGATTCGCCCAAGAGGGTAACGCCATCAAAGAGAGAGCAATAACAAGGATCAAGCGCACGTAGATGACAACCGTTCCAGAATGGCTTCGCCAATAGCAGTGCGGGCCTCTATCAGAACCTCGCGCTGCTCGCCTACATAAGTGAGGGTAATTTCCAGGTCGGGAGCCGGTAACCAGCCCTCGCCCTTCTCGGACCACTCCACCAGACAGAGAGTGTTGGCGGCAAAATAGTCCCGAATGCCCATGAATTCCAGCTCTTCCGGATCAGCCAGGCGATAGAGATCGAAATGGTAGACCTGCCAGCCATCGAGCTCATAGGGTTCGACCAGGGTGTAAGTCGGGCTTTTTACCTTGCCCTGATGGCCAAGGCCCTGCACCCAGCCGCGGGTCAGGGTGGTTTTACCGGCGCCAAGCGTGCCATGCAAAAACACTGTGGTCGCCTGCTGGCAAGCCTGTGCCAGACGGCCACCCAGTGCCACGGTTGCTGCCTCGTCCGGCAGTGTCATCATCAACTGTTTTGCCATGTTCTTCTTTTTAACTTGTAATGGTGTCGGGATTAACCAGTTTGCGGATCAGCGGCAGCAGATCTGACGCCAGCATGCCCCGCTCGCCGTCAGCGGCGGCCTGATCTGCAGCCTCGCCGTGGATCACGGCGCCCAGCCAGCTTGCCATGGTGGCAGACCAGCCCTGGGCCAAAAGGGCGGCGATTATACCAGATAACAGATCGCCCATGCCGCCACTTGCCATGCCGGGATTGCCTTCACAACAGAGAGCGACCCGCTCGCCGTCATAAATAAGTGTTCCCGCCCCTTTTAACAACACCACACCGCCATAGCGCCGCTGCAGCGCCTGCACGGCGGCAAACCGGTCGGTTTCAATCTCGGCAATGGTGCATCCCAGCAGGCGCGCCGCTTCGCCGGGATGGGGCGTGAGCACCCAATTATCCTGATGGCGGGGAGATTGCGCCAGCCAATTCAATCCATCGGCGTCCAAAACCAGTGGCAGCCGGTCGGTGAGATTACGAGCGATTTGTGCTCTTCCCCACTCATCCTGACCGAGCCCGGGGCCAATGACCCGCACCGACGCCCACCCCTCGTCATCAGCGGTAGTGAGACTCATCAGTTCGGGTTGATAGAGGCTGACCGGCGGATGCTCCGGATGCTGACACACCCGCACCAGCCCGGCCCCCGCCCGCAGGCAGGCGCGGGCCGCCAGCACGATGGCCCCCTGCATGCCGCGATTGCCCCCCACCAGCAGTACCTTGCCATAAGAGCCCTTGTGGGAAGCGCGCGGGCGCGGGGTCAGCTGCGTGCTCAGCTGCGGATAATCGATACGCCAGGCGGCGGGCAGCATAGTGTCATCAGGCGTGACGCCAAGGGGATCACAGTCGAGCTGGCCGACACAATCCACCCCGTCGCCGGTGAGCATCCCCTGCTTGATACCGATAAAGGTGAGGGTGCGAGTGGCCTGCACCACGGCCCCCATGGCACGGCCGGTATCGCCGTTGAGGCCGGAGGGGAGATCCACCGCCAGCACGGGCACAGCCAAGCCATTGATTGTTGCGACGATCTTTGTCAGTAGTGGCGAGAGGGGCGTGTTGACGCCGGTGCCAAGCAGGGCATCGACCACCAGATCCGGGGCGGAGTGCTGGTCCCCATCAAACTGCTCGGCCAGCCAGACCCGGCCACCGGCCGCCAGCCACTCATCGGCGGCCCGTCTGGCATCCCCCTTCAGCTGGTCGGGTGCTCTGGCGGCAATCACCACCACCTCGATGCCAATCTGGCGGGCAAGGCGGGCCAGCACATAGCCATCACCGCCGTTATTACCGGGGCCGACGAAAATCCACCAGCAGCGACTGTCGGGCCAATGCAGGGTGGCATAGGTGCGCAGCGCGGCACCGGCTCGCTCCATCAGGGCATAGAGAGGTTGCCCCTCACGCGCGGCCCAGTTGCGCTCCAGTGTGCGGATCTGTTCAGTCTGCCACAGCCCCTGTGGTAAACTGCCCCCCTCTTTTGTGCCCAACGCGCCCCTGATGATCTCTACCATGACGGCTCCCGCCTCTTATCAATCGACCCACGCCAGCAAACACCGGCCAGGCCAAGCCGCATGAGCGCACCTGACTTCCACCAGCTGGCCCACGATATCAAGCTCTGGGCACGGGAGCTAGGATTTGACCAGGCGGGCATCACCGACACCGATCTGCGTATCGAAGAGCCGAGATTGCAGGCCTGGCTGGATGCGGGCTATCACGGCAGCATGGATTACATGGCGCGCCACGGCATGATGCGCGCGCGCCCCCACGAGCTGCTGCCGGGCACGGTGCGGGTGTTGTCGGTGCGGATGAACTACCTGCCGTTCGAGGCGGGCTTTGCCGCCACCCTGCGCGATCCGACCCTCGGCTATATCAGCCGCTATGCTCTCGGTCGCGACTACCACAAGGTGCTGCGCAACCGGCTCAAACAGCTGGGTGATCGCATCGAAGCGCGCTGCGCCGAGCTGTTTCAAGGCACTGAAGAGACCTTGGGTGAGTGGCGCCCCTTCGTCGACTCCGCCCCCATCCTCGAGCGGCCACTGGCAGCCAAGGCGGGCCTCGGCTGGGTTGGCAAACACTCACTGCTGCTCAACGAATCGGCCGGCTCCTTCTTCTTTCTCGGTGAGCTGTTGCTCAACCTGCCGCTGCCGCTCGACCAGCCAGTGGAGAAGGAGCAGTGCGGCAAGTGCGTCGCCTGCATCAACATCTGCCCGACCGGCGCCATTGTCGCCCCCTATGTGGTAGATGGCCGCCGCTGCATCTCCTATCTCACCATCGAGAATGACGGCCCTATTCCGGAAGAGTTCAGGCCCTTGATGGGCAACCGCATCTACGGCTGCGACGACTGCCAGCTTATCTGCCCCTGGAATCGCTACGCCGATGCCAGCCCGGAACCCGACTTCAGCCCGCGCCCCAGCCTGCACCGACCGCCCCTGCTGGCGCTGTGGCACTGGAGCGAGAGCGATTTTCTCAAGCAGACCGAAGGGAGCCCGATCCGCCGCATCGGCTATCAACGCTGGCGCCGCAATCTGGCAGTCGCCCTTGGCAATGGCCCGGCAACCCCCGAGGTGATCGCGGCCCTGCAACTGGGGCTGACCACCGCCGATCCCATGGTGGCCGAACATATCGAATGGGCGCTGGCCACCCTTGCCCGGCGTCAGGATGAAGAGAACAAGAAGACCCGTTTGCTGATCCGCTGCATCGAAAAAGGTCTGTCGGATCACGCATAAGTGATCTGCCCCTTGCCGGATTGCAGCACTTTTTTCATGCTCTGCCGACCTGCAGTGCCCATAACAGCGTGGTCACTGCAAACTGGTCGGCACACAACAAGGACAACACAGATGCATATGTTGGGAGTGGATATTGGAGGCTCAGGGATCAAGGGCTGTCTGGTCGATACCAAAACCGGCGAATTGATTGGCGAGCGCCATCGCATTGCCACACCGCAACCGGCCACCCCGGCCGCCATCGCCCATACCCTCAAGGCGCTGGTCGAACACTTTGACTGGAAAGGGCCGGTGGGCTGCGGCTTTCCCGCCACCATCCACAACGGGGTTGCCAAGAGTGCCGCCAACATCGACAAGAGCTGGATCGAAACCGATGCCGAGCATCTGTTTGCCGATGTCACCGGCAAGCCCTGCTATGTGCTGAATGATGCCGATGCCGCCGGTCTGGCCGAGATGCGCTTTGGCGCCGGCAAGGATCGCAAGGGGGTCATCATCCTCATCACGGTCGGCACCGGCATCGGCACCGCCATCTTCGTCAACGGCCATCTGCTGCCCAACACCGAGCTGGGCCATCTGATGCTGGAAGGAATGGTGGCCGAGCACTACTGCTCCGATGCGGCGCGCAAACGGGAAGATCTCTCCTGGAACCGCTGGGGCAAGCGCTTCAACAAGTATCTGGCGCGCCTCGAGTTTCTCTTCTCCCCCGACCTCTTCATTCTGGGGGGCGGCAGCGCAGCCAAGCTGGATAAGTTTGTCGATCGCATCGAGACCCGGGCGCCGCTTATTCCGGCGGCCAGCCTCAATCAGGCGGGCATTATCGGGGCCGCCCTCTACGCGGCCGAGCAGCAGGGCTGACCGACGCTCACTGCAAGTCAGCAGATACCAATGGAAAGGGCCCGGCACTGCTGCCGGGCCCTTTTGCTTGACCGCTATCTTGCGTGTTTGGCGCTTATCACCCGTTACATGTCGTCGAGTCGATGCACCCCGTGCACCAGCCGAGTCAGGCGGGTCTGCTCCAGCCCGGCCAGATTCTCGAGCAAGGCGGTGGTGGCCGGTGTCGGGCACTCCCGGGCCAGATGGCTCAGCTCGCCCACCAGCTGCTCTTCCCAGCGGCATACCTGAGTGACGATATCCTGGGTCTGGACTGATGCCGGCAGCTCGAAGCGGGTAATGGCAGGCAGCATATCCTCGCTGAAACTCTGGTTCAGCCAGGTCTCCCTGACCGCCTCTCCCAGCTGAGCGGCATATTCGTGCAGATGGGCACTGGCCGCATCCTCACGCCCTTGCAGATAGACCAGCAACATCCGGCTGCGTTCGCTGTCCACCTGACTGGTCAATCGCCCGTAGCAGAGCCCGAGCTGGTGATGAACCTGTTCAAGATAGTGCAGCAACTCTTTGATCTGTTGGAATCTCATCGCACTGCCCTCCATGCTTGTCGGTATCATCAGTATAAAAAACAAGCGCAACCGACCCAATCCCTATCCGAGCCCCCCTTGCGCTGCATCAAGGTTGACGCCGACAAAGTGGCGATCAGGTGATCCGGTCACGAATAGGGAACGATTTGTGCAGCAATTTGTGTAACGATGGAGGAGCATTAAGCTCGACAGCAGATGTGAACAGAAACGGGCTGGCACACTAATAAAACCAGCATATACCCGATATAAACCATCTTTAATTCGGTCATATCCCGTAGGGACGAAACAGGATCTGGAAGAGCAACAATACCATCCTGATCGTTATCCGCCTGACAGAAATCCTTATCACTTTTTTAGACGTCTAGACGTAAAAACATGCGTTGACATGGCCATCCAGACATCTTAGCATCATCCTCCATGATGACAGAGTAACCCAGTGGAACCTCTGCCCAATTTCCCCGCCTGTAGCGCCCTGTGCTTTAAGGCTGTTAGCACGGAAGAATCCATGATTAAGTTGATCGGTCTCAACAAAGTCTACGGTACAGGCAGTGACGCCGTGCACGCCCTGCGTGATGTGAGTCTGCATGTACCCCAAGGCAAAATTTTCGGGGTGATCGGTGCCTCCGGTGCCGGCAAGAGTACCCTCATTCGTTGTGTCAACCTGCTGGAGCGCCCGACAGAGGGTCAAGTCATCGTTGATGGCCAGGATCTGGTCGCCCTGAGCGAACGGGATCTGACCCAGGCTCGCCGCCAGATCGGGATGATTTTCCAGCACTTCAACCTGCTTGCCTCCCGCACCGTGTTTGCCAACATCGCCTTTCCGCTGGAGCTGGCAGGCTGGAGCAAAGAGAAGATCCAGCAACGGGTTGCCGAGCTGCTGGCGCTGGTCGGGCTGGAAGCCCGTGCCCAGGCCTATCCGTCCGAGCTTTCCGGCGGTCAGAAACAGCGCGTCGCCATTGCCCGCGCACTGGCACCGGCCCCCAAGGTACTGCTCTGTGACGAGGCCACCTCGGCCCTCGACCCGCAGACCACCCGCTCGATCCTGACCCTGCTCAAGGAGATCAACGTCAAGCTGGGGCTCACCATCCTGCTCATCACCCACGAGATGGATGTGGTGAAAGGGATCTGTGACGAAGTGGCCATCATCAGCGACGGCCGTCTGATCGAACAGGGCGAAGTGGCCTGGTTCTTCAGCAACGCCAAGACCCAGCTGGCCCGTGACTTCATCCACTCCACCATCCATCTGGAGGTACCGCAGGAGTATCAGGATCGGATGAGCAGCGAGCGGGTGCCGGGCAGCTACCCGCTGGTGAAGCTCGGCTTTACCGGCAGCACGGTCGATACGCCGCTGATCTCCGAGGCGAGCCGCCGTTTCAATATCGACATCAGCATTCTGAGCGCAGACATCGAGTACGCCGGTGGCGTCAAATTCGGTTTCCTGCTGGCCGAGCTGTTCGGGGATGAAGCCCAGTGCGAGGCAACCCAGCAGTTCCTCATCGACAACCACATTCAGCTGGAGGTAATGGGTTATGTCCGAAGCCATGATTAATCTGCTCATCACGGCCCTGGGCGACACCCTGATCATGGTGTTTGCCTCCGCCCTGTTCGGCTGCCTGCTGGGTCTGCCGCTCGGCGTGGCACTGCATGTGACCAAGGCGGGCCAGATCCTGGCCAACCCCTTGCTCAACCGTACTCTGGGTATGGTGGTCAACGTGGGTCGCTCGGTGCCCTTTATCATCCTGCTGGTCGCCATCATTCCGCTGACCCGGCTGATTGTCGGCACCAGTATCGGCACCATCGCTGCCATCGTGCCGCTGACTGTCGGTTGCATCCCTTTCATTGCCCGTCTGGTGGAAGGGGCCCTGATGGAAGTGCCGGACGGCCTGCTGGAAGCGGCCAAGGCGATGGGCGCCAAGCCGCTGCAAATCATCACCAAGGTGCTGCTGCCCGAGGCTCTGCCCGGCATCCTCAACAGCGTCACCATTACCCTCGTCACTCTGGTGAACTACTCGGCCATGGCCGGGGCCATCGGTGGCGGTGGTCTGGGGGATGTGGGTATTCGTTATGGTTATCAGCGCTTTGACCCGACCGTCATGCTGGTGACCGTGGTTATCCTGGTAGTACTGGTTCAACTTATCCAGAGCGCGGGTGAGCGCCTGGTCAACAAATGTGATCATCGTTAATCGTCGATTTCTGACAGGAGGTTTTATGAAATTTGGCATCAAATCCGTTGCGGCTGCCCTGCTGGCTGGTCTGGTTCTGGCCGGTTGCGGTCAAAAAGAAGAGAGCAAGGTTCTGAAAGTGGGCGCTATTGCCGGCCCGGAGACCGAACTGGTTGAAGTGGCTGCCAAGGTAGCCAAAGAGAAATACGGTCTGACAGTCGAGGTGGTCAACTTCTCCGACTACGTCACCCCGAACGTGGCGCTGAACGATGGCAGCATCGACGTCAACGCCTTCCAGCACAAACCCTATCTGGATGCGCAGGTGCGTGATCGCGGCTTCAAGCTGGTGCCGGTTGGCAACACCTTCGTCTACCCGATCGCCGGTTACTCCAAGAAGATCAAGGCGCTGAGCGAGCTGCAAGATGGCGCCCAGATCGCGGTACCGAACGATCCGACCAACCTGGGTCGCTCCCTGATCCTGCTGGCCAAACAGGGTCTGATCACCCTGAAGGATGGCGCCGGTCTGGAAGCCACCGTGCTGGATATCGCCAGCAACCCGCGCAACTTCAAGATTGTGGAACTGGAAGCAGCCCAACTGCCGCGCTCGCTGGAAGACGTGGACTTGGCCATCATCAACAACACCTTCGCCGGTCAGATTGGTCTGACCCCGACCGAAAACGGCCTGTTTGTTGAAGACAAAGAGTCCCCCTACGTCAACCTGATCGTCGCCCGCGACAACAACAAGGATGACGAGAAGGTCAAACAGTTCGTACAAGCTTTCCAGACCGATGATGTCTACAAGAAAGGTCTCGAGCTGTTCAAAGGCGGCCTGGTAAAAGGTTGGTAATTGCTCACTCGGCAAAAAAGGCCACGCAATGCGTGGCCTTTTTTATTGGCGCCGCTATCATATCCGCGAGCACGGCAACACGAACATACTCATAACATGAAAAAATGGTATCTGGCCTACTGCAAGCCAAAAGAAGAGGCCCGCGCCCGCGCCCACCTCGATGCCCAGGGTATCGAATCCTATTACCCCATGGTGGAGATCGAGAAGCTGCGCCGGGGCAAGCGAGTTCCGGTACGGGAACCCATGTTCCCCAACTATCTGTTTATCTTCGTTGATTTGGAAGAGGTGACACCGGTCACCCTGAAATCGACCCGCGGCATCAGCCGGATCATCCACTTTGGCAGTGAATGGACCCCCATCAGCAGCAAGCTGGTCTATCAGCTGATGAGCCGCGATGACAGCGACGAGGCGAGAGCCAGCTACGCCAGCCTGCCCTGCTCGGGCGACAAGGTGCTGATTGAAGAGGGGCCGCTTGCCGGCTTCGAAGCCATCTATATGGAGCCGGATGGAGAGAAACGGGCGATTTTGCTGGTCAGCCTGCTCAACCGGGAGACCACCAGCAGCTTCGACAACCACACCTTCAGACGTCTGGACTAAACCCACGGGCCAGACGGCCCGGTGAATGGCAATAGCAATGGCGGGATAATCCCGCCATCTCACGCATCAAGATCAAAGCGGGCGATGACCGCCTTCAGCTTGCCGGTATCGCCAGCCAGTCTGGCTACGATCTCCTCCCCCTGCTGACTACGCTGACAGGATTGCCGACTGAGCGCGGCAATGTCGTCGACCGTCCCGGATACCTCGGCGGCCACCCGCGACTGCTGCTCGGTTGCCACCGAAATGGCCTCCAGCTGGCCCGACAGCGACTGCACCAGCTGGTTCATGGCACTCAGGGTATCGGTCACCAATCCAACAGCATCCCGCCCTTGCTCCACCAACCGGGTACCGCTGCTGACGGTACTCACCGTCTGGCGAGTCTGCTGGGAGATGGCCGCAATAGTCTGGCTGATCTCGGCGGTGGATTGATGGGTGCGGGTCGCCAGCTGGCGTACCTCATCGGCCACCACCGCAAAACCGCGCCCCTGCTCGCCTGCCCGCGCCGCTTCTATCGCCGCATTGAGTGCCAGCAGATTGGTCTGCTCGGCTATAGTGGCGATCACCTCGGTGATCTGCCCCACCTGTTCACTCTGATGCTCCAGCAGCCCCATGGCTTCGTTGGCCTGTCCAATCATGGCGGCAATCTGCTGCATGGTATCGCTCATTCGCGCCAGCGCGGCCTCTCCCTGACGGGTCTGCTGCCGCACCTGATGGGCTCCATCCGCCACACCGGCAATGTTGCCAGCCACATCACGGGCGCTAACCGACATCTGATCGATAGCCGCCGCCACCGCATCGACCCGCTGATCCTGCTCCGTCAGATCCGCCACTATGGCTCTGGTGGTGCTGCCCACATCGAGACAGGCCACCTCGACCTGCCCCACTGCGCCCTGCAACTCCCCGACCAGATGATGTAACTGGGCAGACATCCTGTTGATGGAACCGGTCAACTCTCCCAACTCATCCTGCCCTGTGATTGGCAAGGGCTCAGCCGCCAGCCGGCCATCCGCAACCTGCCCCGCCCGGGTCACCAGACAGGCAATGTCACGGGTCAGACGGCGACTAAAGAGCCATGCGACCACCATGCCAAGCACGATGGCACTGCCGGTAGCCAGCAGCAGGGTCTGGTTGATGGCGCTCCCGGCACGGGTCATCTGCGCCGAGATCTGCGCCACCTCGGCGCGGGTTTTGCCCACCTGCTGGACCAGCTGCTCGCTGAGAGTGGACTGCATCGGCTCGATGTCGGTGGCCATCAGGTAGTTGGCCTGATCCCAATCCGGCGCCTGGCGCTTCTCGATCACCTGCCCCACCAGCTCGGAGAAGGGGGTCGCCATCTCTTCAAACAGCTGCCAGAGGCTCTGCTGGGTGTCGGTAAAGAGCGCGGCTTGCTGCTTAACCTCAGCCACCCGCTGCTGATGAAACTGGTAGTAATCCTGATATTTGCTGCGGTATTCGGGATCGCCTGAGATGAGAAAATCCCGCAGGGCGGAGAGGGCGTTGGCGAGGCTGTTGTAGGCATCCCCCACCTGTTTGAGCAGCATGCGGCGATCGCCGGAGAGTTGATCCTGCGGAGTGCCAACTTCTTCATTGGCAAAGGATTGCAACTGATCGAGCGCCGCCTCCGCCAGCGGCCCCGCCTCCTGCAGCATCAGGGTGTGAGCGGGCAGATTCTCTTCACTCTGGGCGATGGTCCACACCTTCTCCTGATGGCTTTTGAAGGTCTCGAGAGACTTGGCGAGCGCCGGGCTGAAGGCCTGATGGGCGATGGCCTGCCAGGCCGACTCCCACTCCTGCTTGAGGCGGGAAGCCTGAGCCGGATCCTTGCCGAGGATCAGATAGCCACGCAGGGCAGAAACGGTGGCAACCAGTGCCTTCTGGCTCGCCTCATCCCGCTGCAAGGCGGGCAGCGCCTGCTCCAGCAGGGTGTGTTGGGCCTGATTGATCTGGGTCAGCCGGTAATAGACCAGCGTGGAGGAGAGCAGGATCAGCAGGTTGATAAAACCGAAGCTGAGCAGCAACTTGCTTGAGATTTTCATGAACATCCTTGTTCAAACGGAGGGATCCAGCCAACAGAATCAGATAGATATCAGTGTAGGCAATCTATCTTGCCAAGTCCGGTGCCAATTAGCCAATTCACTGCGCGGCATCGGGCGGGCAGAGAAAAATCCCTGACAGAGGTCGCAACCGAGTTGGGCCAGCACTCGCCAGGTCGCCTCATCCTCTACCCCTTCCGCCACCGACTTCAGCCCCAGCTTGCGGGCCAACTCGATACTGGACTCGATGATAGCCAAACGTGACGGATCGGCATGGCAGCGATCGACGAAAGAGCGATCCAGCTTGAGTTCGGTGAACGGCAACAGTGCCAGCTGCTGCATCGAGGAGTAGCCGGTACCAAAATCATCGATGGAGAGGCCAAAGCCATGCATCCTTAGCCGGGTCAGCACCTCCAGAGACTTGCCCAGATCCTGTACGAATGCGCTCTCGGTCACCTCCAGAGTGATAAGCTCCGGATTGATACTCCAGCGCTTGCACTGATCAATCAATAAGTTGCAAAGATCCCCTTCAATGAGTGAGGTGGTGGAGAGGTTCATCGACAGATTGAGTGACAACCCGGTTTCCTCCCATAAATGGCCATCACTCAGAGATTTGCTGATGATCACCTCGGTCAACGGATCGATAAGCCCGTTGCTCTCCGCCAGTGAAATAAAACGCCCGGGCGGGATCAGGCCAAACTCGGGGTGTTGCCAGCGGGCCAACGCCTCCATCCCGACCCACTCGCCGGATGCAAAACTCACCTTGGGCTGATACCAGGGCAGCAGTTGATCTTGCTCGATCGCCCGACGCAACTCATCGAGTCCTATTCTGTGCCCCTCTTCCTCCCTGACGGGTTCCTGCCGGGGTGACCAAGCCTGGATAAGCCGCTGGAGCTGCTGCGGCGTTGAGGGTTTCTCTATGCGACCGAGCACCTGCAAGCCATAAGCGGTACTCATACGCAATACGGCTTCGACCACATCCCCCTCAAGCGCGCTGGAGAGGATAATGCCGCCCTGAAAACCACCCAGCGACAGGCGGCGCAACAGCGCCATGCCATCCATTCCGGGCATTCGCAGATCACAAAACAGGATATCGACGTTGTGTTGCTGGCTAAGCGCCAACGCCTCGACACCATCAACCGCTTCCAGCAGATTCTGGTAACCCAGGCTGCGGATCTGGTGCAGCAGCGCCTTGCGCTGAAATCCATGGTCTTCCACGACCATGATGACCAACTCATGTTGTGCTTTTTTCATCGAGCCATAATCCAATGTCGTGGGCAATCGCCGTCATCAACCTCTGCACAGTGCTGACCAGATCGTCGAGCTCGTCGAGCCGCTTCAATCGCGCTGCCGATTCCAGCATGGCAGCCTGGCTGGCAAGCTCCTCCAACCCGACCATTCGGGCAGCCCCCTTGATCCGGTGGGCGGTCTCTACCAAGGCGCTGGCATCATGACAAATCAGTGCTGCCATCATGGCCTCGCCATCCTGCCGGTTGGAATCGAGATACTCCACCGCCATGGCTCGCGCGGTCAGCTCGTCACCAAACAGCGCCAACCAGCGCTCAGCCTGCATGCCTGTAGCCCCAACAACGGGCGCAACCGCGCTTCTGGTTGGCGTCCTCTCTGCCAGCCAATGGGCCAGCATCTGGCGCAAGATATCCAGCGGGTAGGGCTTCAGTAACATGTCACTCATGCCGGCCTCTACCATACGAGCACTCGCCTCTTCCGACGTATCTGCCGTTACCCCTATGATGGGGGCCGTCACTCCCGCAGCCCGCAGCGCCTTGGTCAGGGCATAACCATCCATCACCGGCATATGGCAATCAGTCAGCAGCATAGAGAATTGCTGTCCCTGCCAGGCCCGCAGAGCCTTCTCGCCATCTTCCACAACCTGAGCCTCGATACCAAGAATGGCCAACTGCCGTGCCAACAAGGCACGATTGACCGGATGATCATCGGCCACCAATACTTTGCCACCCAGCTTCTCTGCAAGCGCAGGGAGGATTGGTGTGACCCGCTCCTGTAGCAATTCGTGGCAGCTCTCCAGCAGAAGATCCGGATAGAGAGGAGATAGACCCAGGCGCCACCATTTCTGTTCACCAATCCGACCCCGTAACGCCTCATCGGGTGACGCTATGATCCCCTTCAGCGCAGAGTGTTGCAGCCAGCTTTGCCATTCCCCCCCAAGCGCTTGCTCAAGCCACCGTTGATCGGCCAACAGCAACCCTTCCAGTGAGCGACTGAGCTCACTGGCCCCCAAGTACCTGAGCTTGGCCCCCTGCCGTACCATGGCCGCTTCGAGGTTGGTGTCATCGCTGAAAAACCACCATTCTGTGTCAGCCAGAGCAGGGGGATCCCACTGCGGATTGGTTAGCGGCACGGTAAAGCGGAAGCTGGAGCCCTCTCCTGCCTTGCTGGTCAGTGTCAGTGCCCCCCCCATTTTGCATACCAGCTGCTCACAGATTGCCAACCCCAGTCCGGTGCCACCAAAACGACGGTTGATATCTGACTCCACCTGCTCAAAAGGCGTGAACAGCAGCGCCTGCTTCTCTTCGGCGATCCCGATACCGGTGTCACTGACACTGATGGTCAGTTGCTCGCTCAGGTAGCTGACCTGGATAGTAATCCCCCCTTGTTCGGTAAACTTCACCGCATTGTTGAGCAGGTTGGAGATGACCTGACCGATACGCACCCCATCGATGTCGGCCCAATCCGGCACATGATGCTCCCACTCCAGCACCACGTTGAGCCCCTTGTTATGAGCCAGTGCCGCGTGGCCACGAATGGCATCGCAGATCACCGTTTGCAACCGGCTGCTCTGGTAATTCAACTGCAACTGACCCGCTTCTATCTTGGAAAAATCGAGGATGTCATTGACCAGATAGAGCAGGTTATTGGTCGAGGTGACCACATTGCGCACCATAAAACGCTGGTCGTCGTTGAGCTCGCTCATTTGCAGCAATTCGAGCATGCCATGCATGCCTGAAATGGGTGTTCGTAGTTCATGGCTCATGGTTGCCAAAAAGCGGCTGCGAGCCTGCATCGCCTGCTCGGCATAGGCGCGAGCTTCGCGCAGCTCATATTCCTGTTGCTTGAGGGCAGTGATGTCCTGAATCACCCCGTTAAGGATCAGTGCCTGCTGCTCCTGTCTGACAAAGTTGCCACGCACTTGCAGATAGCGATCTCCATCAGGTCGCTCCACCTTGACCTCCAGGTCGAGGGGAGCCAGAGTCTCGGCATGATTGGCCACCTTGCTGACAAAATCCTGCAGCGCCTCTTCGGTAAAGCCGAACACCTCACCACCCGATTCGGCATTGAACAGATCCTGCCGGGAAGCCCCGAGGATCTCGCTGGCACCCTGAGAGGCATACAAAAACCGCCCCTTGCCGGGTCCTTGCCACAAATACTGATAGACCACCCCAGGCATGCTGTCGGTAATCTGGGTAAGGCGATTTTCAGCCTGACGGGCGCGCTCCTCCGCCTCCTTGATCCGGCTGACATCGGTCAGTACTGTCAACACCCCCAGCATATTGCCATCGGGATCGCGATAAGGGCGTTTGGCATAGATAACATGGCAGGGCGTACCATCAGCTCGCAGGTTGCTCCCTGCCCCCTCCAGATCCTGTCCTGTCTGCCACACCAAACGCTCTTCTTCCAACACACTGTTTCTGAGTGTCTCGGGCATGTTTTGCAGCTCCTCACTGCTACTGCCAGCACCGAGGAAAGCATCGCGATAGGCCTGATTGCACAAGGTGATCCGCTGCTCGCTATCACGTAGCGCCACCATGGTTGGCAGTGAGTTGAGCAAGGTCTGCACAAACAGCAACTGTTCGTTCAGCTTGTCCTCTGCGATTTTCCGCTGCGCAATCTGGCGACGCAAACTGCGAGCCCAGAACATCACCAGCAAACCGCTGACGAGCAAGGCGCCCCCCCCTATGGCCAACCATTTGTAAATCAGGGTGTAATCAGACTCGATATTGACCGACACATTGAGCCAGCGTCGTTCCAGCAGTTGCCACTCCTCATCCGTGATGGTCAGCAGCAACTTGTCCATGATGCGGAGCAACTCGGGCTGAGCATTGTCGACGGCCATACTGATAGGTACGGAAAATTCGGGAGAGCTCAGCACTACCTGATACTTATCATTGAAACCCTTCATCGCCTGCTGTCCCAGATTGGTCATGGTCAACAGCACATATTCGGCTCGCCCAGTATCAAGCAAGGTCAGTAAATCGGCATCTTTGCCTACTTCGATAATATTGGCGCCCAGCGCGTGAATGAGAGAGGCTTCGTAAGAGCCCGTCACACCACCAATCAGACGCCCTTTCAGCTCGACCAACGACTTCAGCGGGCGAGCACCGTGTCTGGCTACGACATAGCTGTCGAACTTCAGATAGGAGGAGGTAAAAGAGGCAAAGGACTGACGATCCTTGAGCGGTGTCATCAAGGGAATAAGGTCCACTTTGTGCTCTTTCAGCAGTTTAAGTGACTCCTGCCAGGTATTTGTCGACGCCAGCTCAAAGCGGATCCCGGAGCGCAGACTCAATAACTTCATCAGGTCTGCCGTATAGCCATGCAATTCACCTTCGTCATCGATTTCACTGATGCCGGCAAATCCGGGGGCAACGGCGAACTTGATGACCTTGTTTCTCTGCTTCAGCCAACTAGCCTCATCTGGTTCCAGCAACAGACCTGCGTTGGCGCGTTCATTTTTCTGATGCAACCGTAATCGTGAGTCTGCAACGGGTATCCGTTGATATGCCTGCCAAAGCTTCTCGCTCAGCTCTGGCTGGCGGGAGCTGGTCGCCATCGTCAGCGTGCTGCCAGAAAGCCACCCAGGAGCGACAACCCCCATTGACGCTGGCATTCTCTCCATCTTGAGGGTAACAATTGGACCCAACTCAAGATATGCATCGACAGCGCCCAGCTTGACCATATAGGTCGCCTCAGTACGGCTCTCCAGCTCAGTTACATCAGAGATCCCCAAACGAGCCAATTCATTACAACTGCCAAACCCGCGAATACAGACCCAGCGTAACTTGCGCGCCTGCTCCAGGGTCAATCGCTGATCCGGGGTATGCATTAAAATGGAGCGAGCATAAGAACCGATACTGCCAATAGGGTTTATCCCCTTCAATTCAAGAGCATTACGTTCGACTCCGATTAATGCATCGATCTGGCCGCCTTGGAGAGCAATCTGGGCATCCACGTAGGAGTTGTAGGGGATATAACGCAATGACACGCCCATTTCGGCTGCAATGCGCGAGGCCAGCTCCTTGAGCGGACCGGCATAACGCTGGTTGGGGAGTTGATAGATGAAAGGGAGATAGCCGCCACGGGGAACCCCAACCAGCAGCTCCTTTTGTGCAGAAATCTCGTTACTTGTGCTCTCATCTTGCGGTTGGGGAGCCGCAACAGCCAACATGCCCGAAAACAACAGCAAAATGGGAAGAAAAAGCTGACGAAAGAGTGGCATAAGGTCTTGTCCTGATGAGTAAAACAGATAGGGCTGCCACCTCTAATCTTGCAGATCCTGACGACGCAAGGCGAGAAAACAATCGCAGCTGTTACAAAGAGGGCGGAGAGGATAATACTGAGTCACCAACATGTGAACCTGGAATCAACCGCAAGATGGAAAAATGGCAGGCATGCAGCCTGCCATTTCACTAGCGAGGGGGATCTTATTCTCCCCCTCGCGATCAGGTTATTCGATTCCCGAGGCGGAAGCCGGTTTGATACTCCCGCTCGCGAACGAGGGCGATTTGACCCTGATATCCTTCCAGCCCGATATCCCTGAGCAGGGCGGGTGACAGATTGACCTGCACGAGACGACGCTCGACCCGGGCAATCCTTCTCTGGACCAGGGATTCAACACTGCGCAGTAAAACCAGTTCGATAGACATGACATTCTCCAGTTGAACATGCGGTTCTCCCGGAGAAAGTGGATATCACCCTGCGGGACGAACCGCGGGTGATAAAAAGACAGGGGTTACCTGTTTACGCCACGCGGTAAAAGAGCACGAGATTTCACGCCGCACGCAGTGCCGCGAGAGAATGCAATATTGAGCATCAGATGTTGCATATTCGTCTCCTTACCGGGTAAAAGTTGAACAGGTTGCAGAAGTCTAAAAAATATCCGAATTTAAAACAAGCCTCTTGCGACTCCTTTTTAAACGTTTTTACGGCATTTTATGCTGCCCGAAGGGGAGCTTGGGGCATCAGATCCCCGAGAGTAGCCGGTACTCCTCCAGCACGTAGGTATCCGTCATGCCGCTGACATAATCGAGCAGCAGCCGCACCCGGTAATACCACTCCTGCTCGTTCTGGCAGGCAAAGCGCGGATCCGGGGTGGCGATCGCCAATCGATAGGCCTTGAGATGGCGGGCCGAGAGGCGGTGATAGAGGCGGCGCGCAAAGAAAAGCGCCTGACTCCCCTCCCCGGCCAGCAGGCGGGCAAACTGTGGCGCTGGCAGTGCCAATAGACAGGCATAACTGGTCAGCACCCCGCGCAGCGCCGCATACCCTTCCAGTTCGAGAGCCTCGACTTCGGGGCGCATAAAGACCAGCTCGCGGGCCACCCGTTTGAGGATATCGAGCACCCGCGCCGCCGGCGCCTGACCGTGCAGCAGCGCTTGCGGATAGGAGCCCTGCAAAATGGCCTGATGTTCGCTGACATAGCTCTGCGCCGCCAGCGCCACCAGATCCCGGGTCAGTTGCTGGCGAAAATGGGGGAAAAAGCCCCGACCAGAGGCCAGCGCCTCATCCAGCAAGGTGCCCATGTAGTCACTCTGGTCAGCAGCTCGCAGCGCCGCCAGCAGTTCACCCTGAGTCAGGATCCGCCGATCTACCGCATCTTCCAGATCGGCGATGCAGTAGGAGATGTCATCGGCCGCCTCCATGATGTAGACCAGCGGATGGCGACAGCCGGGGGCCAGCCCCAGACTCTGGCCGAGGGCGCGGTAGAGCGGCTGCTCGCTGAAGAAGATGCCGCGCTTGCTGCTCCAGCCATGATGCTGGCCGTAACTCACGCCGGGTTGCGGCTGCTGCGGGTATTTGCACAGCGCCGCCAGCTGCCCGAGCGTCAGGTTGAGTTCGTGCAGGCTGTGCACCAGCCGCAGGCTCTGGGCGTTGCCATCAAACAGTTGCAGATCCTGACGCAATTCAGCCCACTGGGCCGAGGGGGGCTGCGCCAGCGCCTGCTGATAGAGGGGATCGAGCATCTCGCCGAGCCACTGGCTCATCACCTGCTCGCCAAAGTGGCCAAACGGCGGGTTGCCCACGTCATGAAGCAGGCAGGACATCTCCACCAGATTGATAAAGGCCCCTTCGCAGACCACGCCTGCTGGCAAGGCGGCCAGAATGCGGCGGCTGATCTGGCGACCGGTCTCCTGCACCTCCAGCGAGTGGGTGAGGCGACTGCGCACCGAGGCCTTCACATCGAGCGGAAAGACCTGGGTCTTCTGCTGCAACCGGCGCACCGGCGCGGCCTGCACGATACGGGCGCGATCCTGCTCGGTCGCCTCCAGCAGCTCCTCATCCCCCCAGGAGTGGATGCGCGCGGGGGTAATCAAACGGCTATACATCTTGCAGCTCCTTGCCAGCAACTTCCATCAGACTCAAGACAACCTCCAGCCTCAAGACAGCAACCAGCGCCGCAGACGGGCGATATCGCCCGGATATTCCCGGCGCAGCGTCTCAATCCAGTCTTCCACGTTTTCCCACCAGGCGGGATGATCCGGGCTCTGGATCAGCTGGGCCGTCTGCTGCAGACGGCGCAGGCCGATGGAGCCTGCCGCCCCTTTTATCTTGTGTGCCTCTTCCACCACCCCAGCTTGATCCTTGGCAATCATGTTGGAGTCGAGCACCGCCATGTAGTCCGGCATCATCTTCTCGAACAGATCGACGCTGGAGAGCAGCACCGGCTTGCCCACGGTATCGGCGTAATCGGTGAGGAAGGGGATATCCAGCAGGGCATCCTGATTGCCCGCATCCGCCTGCTCGTCCGCTTCATCCTCGGCCAGATCGGCAAACAGGTGACCAATCACCTCCCGCACCGCTTTGGAGCCAAGCGGCTTGTTGATCACATCCTGCATGCCGTGATCCCGGTAGTACTGGCGATCGCCGGTGGAGTTGGCGGTGAGTGCCACCATGGGTGGCAGGCTGTCGCCATAACGCTCCAGCAGGGTTTTCGCCACATCGAAGCCGGTCATGTCCGGCAGCTGGATATCGAGCAAAATGAGGTCGAAATCATCCGGGTTGGCCATCGCCAACGCCTGGGTGCCGTCCCGTGCCACCTGCACCTGATGACCCAGCTTGCCCAGCAGGGCGCAGGCCACCGTCACGTTAAGCTCCACATCCTCCACCAGCAGGATATCGAGGGAGGGCATCTCCTCCTCCTGCTCTGGCAACACAGGCTCGGCGCAAGCTACCTCCAGCTCGGCGGTAAAGCAGGAACCTTCGCCCGGATCGCTGTCCACATAGAGCTGGCCGCCCATCGCCTGCACCAGCTGACGGGAGACCGCGAGGCCAATGCCGGTGCCGGTGGCGTGCTTCTTGCCCTGCACCTGATAGTACATGGCGAAGATCTTCTCCTGCTGGGCGCGCGGGATACCGATACCGGTATCCTCCACCTCGAAGTGCAGCGCCAGCTTGCCCGGCTCGTCGGCAGGATGGGCGAGGCAGCGCACGGTGACGCCCCCCTCATCGGTAAACTTGACCGCGTTGCCCACCAGATTCCACAGCACCTGACGCAGGCGGGTACCGTCAGCCATCACAAATTGCGGCATGTCGCCATCGCGATCGAAATGGAGATAGAGCCCCTTCTGCTCCGCCTGAATGCGCGACAGGGTCTCCAGCTCGTCGAGGAAGGCGGGCAGGTCGATACGGGTTGGCGCAATTTCGAGGCGACGGCGATCCAGTTTGTCCAAGTCGATGATGTCGTTGAAGATATTGCCAAGGGTCACCGCACTCAGGTGAATGGTCTTGAGCTGCTGGTGCTGCTTGGGATCGAGGGGGGTATCCATCAGCATCCGGCTTAAGCCCACGATGCCGTTGAGCGGGGTGCGCAACTCGTGGCTGATGGTGGAGATAAAGGTGGTCTTGTCGCGACTCGCCTTCTCCAGCTTGTCCTGATACTGCTTGCGCTCGGTGATGTCGCGGCCAAAACCGAGCAGGCCGAGTCGCTTGCCGAAGCGGTCGAAGAAGGGCACCTTGCGCAGCTCGAAGTAAGCCTTGCGGCCATCGGGATACTCCAGCCACTGCTCGTAGGTGAGCGGCTCGTTGCTGGCAAAGACCTGCTTGTCGGTCTCCACCACCTTGTTGGCGATCTCCTGCTTGTAGACATCGAACGGGGTCAGACCGATCAGCTCGGCCTCCACCTTGCCGGTCAGCTCCTCCATGGCGCGGTTGCAGCCGGAGAACTGCTCATCCTCGTTGCGGTAGTAGACCAGATCGGGGGAGCAGTCGATAAAGGAGCGCAGCAGCGCGGTGCGCTCCCCCAGATGAAGCTGGGCTTTCTCCCGCTGGAACACCTCGTTCTCGAGATCCTCGATGGCCTGCAGACGCAGGCTCTCGGCCCGGTTGGTCTCGGCAATCTGGGCGTTGAGGCGGCTGATGTTCTCCTGCAGCTGGGTATTGAGCTCCAGATCCCGCTCGCGCATATCTTGCAGCTTGCGCACCATCCGGCTCAGTCGCTGACGGGAATCCTCCAGCTGATCCACCACGATGGAGAGAAAATAGACCGCCCAGGGGGTCACCAGCAGGCCAAAGAAGACCGAGCGAACGAAGTCGATCACATCGATATTGCCGCGCAGGAACAGGGTCACCCCCATCTGGATGGCGACCGCCAGCACGATAATGCCCGCCGCCAGGAACATGCTAAAGCGCACCAGTCCCAGCTTGGTCATCAGATCGACATAATATTGCGCCCAGGATTTAATCTGTTTCATCTTATTGTTTTCCCCCGATATTCGCGGTACAGAATACCAGCACAACCGAGTGAACTCTTCTTAATCTCGCACAATTAATTAACGATTCGCCGAATGAAATGAGTGGGTTAGGATAATTGGCAATATTGAGTCAGTTGCCATTAAGGTTTTTTCTTTATACTCACCGGCCGAAAAAATTCACCACCATTTAATTTAGGAGTTATCCGATGCGCAACACCACCTTGCTGGGCCTGGGCCTGCTGGTCGCAAATAGTGCTTATGCTGATTTGGGTGAAATTCCCAAGGAGTCTGGCTGGTCCGGTTTCCTGCTTGGCGGGGTCAGTGTCATCAATTACGAATCGAATTTTTATAGTGGTGATGATGAAAACCGCCGCCTGAGCGGACTGGGCAGTGCCGAGAGCAGCTCCGCCGTTGCCCCGCTGCTCAACGCCGATATCCGCTACACCTTTGCCGATACCCGCACCCAGGTCTTCCTCGGTAACCTGATCCAGGATGCCATCCGTTTCGACTTCACCCAGCAGCTCGGTATCCGTCAGGAGATGAGCGACAAGGGCATCGTAGCTGGCTCCGTGGTCTTTAATGCCATGCCGACCGAGCAGTGGAGCGATCCCTTCGCCGTAGGCGTTGATCGCCAGTCGACCGATATCAAGTCAAAAGGGGTGCGCTTCGCCTGGGACAGCATCTGGGGTAGCAACTTCAATGGCAGCCTGACCACCCGCAACATCGAGGTGGATGAGGAGCGCAGCGGCAGCCAGTACGGCGCCGATACTGCCGCCAAGCTGGATCGCAACGGCAAGATCCACGCCCTCGACCTCTCCTACAAATGGCAGCTGGCACCCGGTCAGATGCTGGAGCCAGCCTTTATCTACCGCCAAGCCGATCTGGATGGCAGCGCCCAAAGCTACAAGAGCAACGGCCTGCAGTTGACCTACGGCATGCGCGCTTCCCAGTGGTCTTTCGTCAGCAACGCCTATCTGGGCCAGACCAAATATGATGAGGCCAACCCGATCTTTGGCCAAAACGCCGACTCCGACGAGTTTGCCCTGACCGGTACCTTCTTCTGGCACCGCCTGTTCGGTATTGCTCCGCTCTCCGCAACCTTTACTGCTGGCTATGCCAAGTCCGATTCCGACATCAACTTCTACGATTCTGAATCCGTGATGTTCAACACCGGCCTGCTCTACAACTTCTAATAACGGTTGTGCGCACCGATACAACAAGGCCACCCGAAGGTGGCCTTGTTGCTATCCGGCGATTGACTCAAATACCCAGAGAGTCGAGTAGATCGTCGTGATCGTTGGCGACCGGGGCCGCAGCCTGAGCCGGCTTGGCGGCATCCTGCTTGGCCTGGGCGATCAGCGCATCGGGATCCAGCTCTTCATGCTCCATCCCCTCATTGTGGATGCGGATGAACTCGGTTTTGTCCATCGCCAGCTCCAGATAGAAGATGTTGTTGCGGGCGGTGAAGAAGGTGACGCGGCGGGACTCCGGGCTGTCGAGATTGGTATCGACGCTCAGCATCACCTGCTTGTTGAGGGCCAGCATCTTCGGCTGGTTCTGGGTGATGTGGGTCTGCAGATCCCGGCCCACCTTGACGGTAAAGCTGCCGACGATCTGGTTCATCAGCTCGCCCATCACGTTGCTCACCTCGTCAGAGGTGTGGGAGATGGCGAGATCCTCCTTGGAGAGCCCCATGCTCAGCATGTAGCTCTCGTACAGCTCCATGGCGGCGGCGGCGGAGAAGTTGATCACCACCAGACCGGAAAAACCGCCATCGAACAGCACGAAGCAGCCGATATCCGGCTTGAGGCAGGTCTTGCTGATCCGCTGCACCATGCCGGAAAACCGCACCTGACTCATGGTCGCGGCACTCAAAACGTCCGTCACCGAGTTGCACAGGCTGAGCAGCACATCCTCTGTGGTCAATACGGCATCGTCATCGGATCTTGTCACTATCATGGGACCTTCCTGAACATCGAAAATGGGCTTATCTATACCATAACTCTAACAGATGGCGCGGCCCGGAGACTGAAATAGCGACACGCCTCTCAGTTGACTCCGTTATCAGCAGCCACAGGGGTGAAACCGCTCAGCTTGGCGAGCCGGGCACGCCATATATCGGCCTGCTGTGCCAAAACTTGTGGCTCATAAGGCACGACCGGATGAGCGCCCCAGATGGGGCCGGGCCAGGCGCGATCCGTCGCAAAGCGGGCGACATGGTGAAGGTGGAGTTGCGGCACCAGATTGCCCAGCGCTCCGATGTTGATCTTGTCCGGGCTGAGGGCCTGTTCCATCAGGGCGGCGACGGCGCAGGACTCCTGCATCAGCTGTTGCTGCTGCTCCGGCGCCAGATGGTGAATTTCCCGCAGGTTGGCTACTCGCGGTACCAGGATCAGCCAGGGATACTGGCTGTCTTTGGCCAGCAAGACACGGCAGAGGGGCAGATCCCCGAGCCACCGGGTATCTGCCTGCAGGCGTGAATGCAATTCAAACATGAAAACCTCGTTGAGTACGATGAACAGAGCGCCTGAAAAAGGAGTGTCCACGTTACTGCAACGGGCAGAAAACTTAAAGCTGTGGCACGGCCCAACCGATAAAGCGCTTGCGCAGGGCCGGATCGGCCTGGAGGAACAGCTGCTGCAACTGCCCTTCCAGCTCGCTGGCTGCCACAACGGGTTGCGCCCCACCGGATAGCGTAGCCGTTGGTTGTGTAGTCACAGCGACGGCCGTCAGCGCCGCCTTGCCGCCGCTGCGGTTGTATTCAGCCAGTTTGCCGTTCCAATCCACCCCAAGCAGCATGCCGCTGGTCACCAGCGCATCCTGCTGGATGGCAAGCGCGCGGCCATTCTCCTGCAACGCTACCACTGGTGCCTTGGCATACGCCTGCATCCCCCGCTCGTCTCCCGGTACGCTGGCCGTCAGCTGCAAATGCTGATTGCTGCCCTGATAGCGCACCACCTGCGGCTCGGAGCGCACCTGCCGGTCATTCTCGCTGCTGCTGCGACTGGGGATCACCCCCTCGAAGCGCACCAGCAGTTGCTGCTCGCCATCCGCCAGGGTGGCATGCTGCTCATCCTGCAAGGTGCCGTTGCTCACCGCGAGGATGCGGAAATTCTCCGGCACCTTCACTTCCACCATGGCCTGCACACTGCCAGCCCCCAACACTGCACAGAGCAGCACAAACCCGGTCAACCCTCTATTGCTCTTCATTCCCGCTGATCTTCCTGATGCCGATGATGGGCGCAGGGTAGCAGCCGAAGATGACAGAAAAATAACGCCGCTCAGAGCAGGTAGTGGGGTCGCTCGGCAAACCACTGGGCCAGCACCTGCTTGAACAGCCGGATCTTGCGCGGCACCCGCCGCTGCTGGGCATGCAGCACATGAAGCTGATGCAGACCGCTCTGCCACTCGTCGAGCACGGTCACCAGCTCCCCTGCCGTCAGCAGCGATTCCACCAGCATCAGCGGGCACTTGGCATAGCCCATACCGGCGCGCGCCAGTTGCAGCACAGTGCTGTAGTGGTTGGCCCGCACCTTGCCCTGCACCAGAATGTGGGCCTCTTCCCCCTCACGGATAAAGTGCCACTGCTCCCAGGCCGGATTGTGCCCCTGCAACAGGCAGCTGCGCCCGCTCAGCTCATAGGGAGTGGCGGGACGCCCCTCTCGCGCCACCAGTGCGGGGCTCGCCACCACCACATCCTTGAGCCGACCGAGCGGCAGGGCCACCAGATTGTCCGGCACCTCGTTCATGGCGCGCAGGGCGATGTCGTTCTCCCCCTGACTCATGTCGACCATCTGGTTGGTGAAGTTGAGCTCCACCTCCACTCCGGGGCAGAGCGCGGCAAAGCTGGTCAGCAGCTCGCTCACCATGCGATCGCCGGTGCTGACCGGGCAGGTAAAGCGCAGGCGGCCGCCATCCTCTTCGGTCAGCGCCTGAATATCCTGCTCCGCCTGCCGTGCCAGCGCGAAGATCTCCCCCGCCTGCTGATAGAGGGTCTTGCCCGCCTCGGTCAGGCTGAGGCGGCGGGTGGTGCGCTGCAACAGTTGTGCATTGAGGGAGGTCTCCAGCGCGCTGACATGGCGGCTCAGCATCCCCTTGCTCACTCCCAGCGTATCGGCAGCGGCCGAGAAACTGCCGCGCAGCACCACTTCGTAAAAGCTGGCCAGATGGGCGATATCCATCATTAGCTCCAATATGGAAACAATGGGTTTATTTTACGCGCTTTTTCGCATTTTCTGTTGCGCTAGAATCGATACATCCCAACCAGGAGTGATGCAGATGAAAATTGTGATTGTGGGTGCCTCCGGCACCGTCGGCTCCGCGGTCAGTGAACTGCTTGCCAAAGATCATCAGGTGATCCGGGTCGGCCACAGCCGTGGCGATGCCACGGTCGACATGCGCGATCCCGCCTCCATCAAGGCGCTGTTTGCCCAAGTGGGCCAGTTCGATGCGCTGGTCGTCGCCAGCGGCAGCGTGGCCTTCAACGGCCTGACCGAGATGACCGACGAGCAGTGGCAGGTGGGACTGGAGAGCAAGCTGATGGGCCAGATCAACCTGACCCGAGCCGCCATTCCCTATCTGACTGACAAGGGTTCCATCACTTTGATCAGCGGTATTCTGAGCGAGGAGCCGATCAACTGGGGCGTGAGCGCCAGCACAGTCAACGGCGCCATCGATCACTTTGTGAAAGCGGCCGCCTGCGAGCTGCCAAGGGGCCTGCGCATCAACGTGGTGAGCCCCACCGTGCTGGCGGAGTCGATGGACAAATACGCCGACTTCTTCCCGGGCTTCGTGCCGGTGCCCGCCGCCAAGGTGGCGCAGGCTTACAAGAAGTCGGTGCTGGGCATCCAGACCGGTCAGGTGTTCAGGGTCAACGGCTGATCGCCGCTCGCTTGCCGCCAGACCAGCAATAAAAACGGGCCCCGCAATGGGGCCCGTCTGTTTCTCTGCCTCTCTCCATCGCCACCAGCAAACGTTTGTTTGTTGGCGACAAAAAAAGAGAGCAACCCTTAGTCGATCAGACCGTACTGATCGCGCAGCACCTCGATGATCTCCTGCTTGGGATTGGCAGAACGCGCCAGCTTGTGGCCGATGATCTTCTCGGCGATCCCGACATAGGTGTTGGAGATATCCATCATCACTTCGGTCGGCAGCTTGTTGTCGCGGGCCAGGGCAAAACGTTCCGGCATGCGGTTCTTGTTGAGCAGGATGTCCGGATCCGGGAAGTGGTTGAGCAGCCACTGACGGAAACCCTCTTTGGACTTCTCGACAATCTGACCGTCGCGCAGGGCCGCGCCATCCCAGATACGGGAGCTGTCGGGGGTGCCCACTTCGTCCATGTAGATCAGCTTCTCGTTGCCCGCCGCATCGTGGACGTAACCAAACTCGAACTTGGTATCGACGAAGATCTGATCCAGCCCGGCCAGCGCGTCGCTGATGACGTTGAAGCCCTCTTTGAGCAGCACTTCGTAGCGGTCGATGTCGGCCGGTTTGCTGAAGTTGAAGCCCTTATAATGGCGCTCGATATCGGCACGGGAGACGTTGACGTCATCGGCTTCCGGCACGCCATCCAGCCCTTTCAGCACGCCCTTGGTAGACGGGGTGATGAGGATCTCCGGCAGCTTCTGATCCTTTTTGAGCCCTTCCGGCAGGGTGATGCCGCAGAACTCGCGCTCGCCATCCTTGTAGGCACGCCACATGGAGCCGGTGATGTACTGGCGGGCAATCGCCTCGATCATCACCGGACGGGCTTTTTGCACGATCCAGACGAAGGGGTGCGGAATATCCAGAATGTGGCTGTCGGCCAGTCCCTTCTCCTTGAACAGCTTGAACCAGTGGCTGGAGATGGCGTTGAGCGCCGCCCCTTTGCCCGGTACGCCGTTCAGGCCATCCACACCTTGCCAGATGCAATCGAAGGCCGAGATGCGATCGCTGATCACCATGAGGGCGAGGGGCGCATCGGCCGGCACATCATAGCCTTTCTCTTTTATGAGCCGGGCACTGTCTTCGGGGGTCAACCAGTAGACGCTGCGCACTTTGCCGGAATGGACAGGTTTATCGGTACGGATCGGCAAATCGTCATTCACCGCCAATACTTGATCTGCAAGACTCATGGCTAATAACACTTCCTGTTTGTGGGGGGTAAACATCGCGAGTCCCTCACCCGCACGCTCTGTTTGCAACGGGCTGGCAAGGGGGCTCGCATCATCGAAAACCGCTCGGAATCCCCGCGTTTTCAGGGGGATTTTGATAACAAAACAGGGGCACAAGGCCCCTGTATTTATTCTGCTTTTGCTGCTGCCTGATCGGCCAGCCCCTTGGCGAACGCCTCGGACAGGCTGATATACATCTGGGAGATAACCCCGGACGATACCGGCTTCTTGTCCTTGTCGAACAGGGTGATGGAGGTCTTGCCTCCCGCCATTTCGCCAAGCTGGAAGCGGTATTTCTCCTCCTCCAGTTTGAACGGCTCGCTCCCTTTCGCCTTCCAGAACTCGGCACCCGGCTCTTCGTACTCGACGTCGATCCAGCCCAGTGACTGCTGGGTGTCCTTGATGATGAAACCGTAAGCGGGCAGTACCTGGTTGAGGCGACGCCACACCTGATCAAAGGAGCCTTCGGCAATCCAGGCGCTCAGTTCGTTGTTGTCCAGACCCAGCTGCAGGCCCATACCATCGTTGAACTTGTGCTGCTCGCGGGCTTTCAGCTGGCTGTCGTAATAGAGAGAGAACTGGTTCAGCACCCGCGCGGCATAGCGCTGGGCATCGGCAGGGGTCAGCTTGTTGCTGGTCTCGCCGTCGATGGTCTCTTCGTGATCCAGCACCCGGACCGACATGTTGACGGCGTGGCGCTGGGCATCGTTGCGCACGGTGAACTGGTAACGCTGACGGATTTTGAAATCTTCGTCATCTTCACCCCAGCCATCGAGGGCGACCGTGTTGTCAAACCAGCCGGTCTGCAATACGCCATCCTGCTGATCCAGCTTCTCGGTGGTGACCTTGTGTTTGGCCAGGAAGTTCATCAGGAACGACCAGGTATCGCGCTCCACGCTCTGGCTGGTGCTCAGGGCATAGAAGGCAACGGTCGGTTCGGTTGCGGTCTGCACCACCTGACTGCCCGGTACCACGGTCAGCAGCTGGGCGGGTGGACGCACATCGACCTGGGCGCCGAGGGCACCTTCACGGCTGCTCTCGGGAAGCGGCGGGATATCGTACTGGCTGTTGAAGGTGGGGGCACTCAATCCTGCGGGGATCAAGAACGCGCGGCCCTCGAGGCGGGCATCTTCATAACCGAAGTCGCGGTTGGCCATTTTGCGATCCTGGGGGGTGCTGCAACCGGCCAAGACGGCCAGGGTCGCAACGCTCAGCACCAGACGGGCTCTATTTCCCTTTCCATTAGATTTAAACACTCGCCATCAACTCCGCTGTGGTCAGTGCTCGCGCCATCAGCTGTTCGCCCTCGGGGGTGAGGTCAACCAGCGGCAGGCGCAAGGTGGCTGTTGCAATCAACCCCAGTTGGGCACAGGCCCATTTCACCGGGGTGGGGCTCGGTTCGCAGAACAGAGTCTTGTGCAACGGCATCAAGAGATTGTTGATGTCATGCGCCTGCCCGGCATCACCGGCCAGCGCAGCACGACACATGTCGGCCATCTGGGCCGCTGCAATATTGGTGGTGACCGAAATCACGCCATCGCCACCTTGCAGCATAAAATCACAACCAGTGGCATCGTCGCCACTGTAGAGAGCAAACTCCGGCCCGCACAGCTCGCGCAGCAGCGGGGTGCGGCTCAAATCGCCGGTTGCCTCTTTCAAACCGATAATGCCGGGAACCTTGGCCAGACGGGCCACGGTCTCCGGTTTGAGATCGCAACAGGTGCGACCGGGCACATTATAAAGAATTTGGGGCAGACCACTAGCCTCGGCGATCGCACAATAGTGACGATAGAGACCTTCCTGAGTGGGTTTGTTGTAATAAGGGGTCACCGAGAGGCCCGCCACCACGCCGGTTTTGGCCAGTCGCTTTGCCAATTCAATGGCATGGGCGGTATTGTTGGAGCCGCAACCGGCGATGACGGGAATGCGTCCGGCGGCATACTCAACGGTCTTTTCAACGACGGCGATATGCTCCTGCTCGCTCAGGGTCACCGATTCCCCCGTGGTCCCCACCGCAACAATGGCGCTGGTCCCGGCGCTGACATGATAGTCGACCAGTTTGGCCAGACTGGCCCAATCGACTTCACCTGAAGCCAGCATGGGGGTAACGAGCGCAACAATACTACCGCGTAACATGGACTTTTCTCCCGATTTTCAGGGGCGTAATGGTAAAGCTGCCCCCTTTGAAAAACAAGGGAGAGAGGGGGCAAGCCGTGATACCATCCGGCACAAAAAGCAATGGACGAAAGTCGGCAGCGCCCCTCAGGGAGTGGTCATCAGGGCCGGAGGGTTGGCTTGCCAGCGCGGCTTTCGCAACGAAATAACGGACGAGAGAAGATTTATGACTCACTACCTGGTCGTAACGGCCATCGGCACGGACAGGCCTGGCATCGTCAATGAAGTGACCCGCCACGTCAGTGGCTGTGGTTGCAACATTGTGGACAGCCGCCTTGGCATCTTCGGCAATGAATTTACCTTTATCATGCTGCTCTCGGGCGACTGGAACAGCTTGATGCAACTCGAAATCAGCCTGCCCCTGCGTAGCCAGGAGTGGGATCTCATCACCATGATGAAACGCACCGAACGCCACCAGTCCCTGCAGTATGACGTCCGCGCCAGTGCCGACCTGTTGATCCGCGACGAGCCCGGCATCGTAAGCCAGTGCACCCAGTTCTTCAGCGAACATGGCTGGAACATCCAGGCGATGCAATCCATGACCCTGGAGCAGCAGCCGTTCAACCTGCTGAAGATCAGTTTTCAGCTCAATCTGGCCAGAGAGGGTGAAGTGGAAGGTTCGCAAACCGCCTTCGCCGAATTCTGTCGTCAACTGGGTGCCGAATCGTTCGAGTTTATCGTCAATCGCAAACACGCCTGAGGGCGTTTTACCCGAGGAGACCCCATGCAACCACTACAAGCTGGCAGCCCCGCCCCCGATTTCTCCCTGCCCGACCAGAATGGCAATCAGGTCAGCCTCGCTGGCCTGCGCGGCAAGAAGGTGCTGGTCTATTTCTACCCCAAGGCGATGACCCCCGGCTGCACCACCCAGGCCTGCAGCCTGCGCGATGTGAACGCCGAGCTGGCCGCCCTCAATGTGGTGGTGCTTGGCATCAGCCCGGATCCGGCCAAACGGCTGAAAAAGTTCGAAGAGCGGGACCAGCTCAACTTCACCCTGCTGGCCGATGAAGACCACGCCGTCGCCGATGCCTTTGGCGTCTGGGGCCCGAAGAAGTTCATGGGCAAGGAGTATGACGGCATTCACCGTCAGAGCTTCCTGATCGACGAAGAGGGCAAGATTGCCCACCACTTCGACAAGTTCAAAACCAGCGATCACCATCAGGTGGTACTGGATTTCCTCAAGGGATAACCCTCCCCTGCGTCATTGAAAGGCCTGCCATGCAGGCCTTTTTTGTCTGGTCAGCCGCCCCTTGCCAGCGGATTTTTCTCACCAACTCCCCCGCCCAGATCAAAAAATTCATTTTATATATGGGTTAACGTGACCCCAGAATCATCTTCCAGCGAGATATCCCATGAACATGAGCAACACTGAGCGTTTGATCCTGAGCAACCAGTACGAAATTCTGGCGAAACTCAACCCGGAGAAGGCGGACGTCTACCAGCGCGCCAGCACCATCATCGAGCGCGGCTACTGCCTGCAGATCCTCGAGCTGGAGAAGAGCTTCGGCCATCTGGATCTGGCGACCTGCCAGGAGGTGATCGACACCCTGGAGCTGCACCACGCACTGGCCATCTCATGGGGCAATCTGGATGCCGCCGATCAGGGCGAGATCAACGCCAGCCGTCTGGAGTTCAACGGCTACAGCCGCAGCCAGGAGCGTGAGCTGGCTGACTACGTCTGCTTCCTGCTGGAGGTGGACAAGCGCTTCCCCGAGCTCAAGTGCCCGTGCGACGAGCTCTCCAGCGACATCGCCATGCGCGACAAGTACCAGCGGATGCTGCAGGTATGGCGTCAGTGCCCCCGTCAGTACAAGCTCTCCATCCAGGAGATCCGCAAGGTACTGGCGGCCTGATCCGCACACCGACCGTAACAAAAAAGGCGCCACTGGCGCCTTTTTGCATCTGAAACGGGTTATTCGTAGAGAAAGGATTTATCGAGCTGCTGGAAGGCGGCCTTGAGGGTATCGGCCAGCTCTTCATAGCGCGGCTGAGACACCAGCTGACGACGGCCACCCTGCTCGTTCATCTTGCCGTTGATCTCCCGATACCAGCTCGCCAGCGACGGGGGCAAGCGGGTGTCGGCACGCTGGCCGAGCCAGTAGTAACCCTGCAGCGGCAAGCTGAGCAGAAACAGCACCGAGGTGATGACGGAAGGCCAGTAGTGCAGCTCGCCAAACTGGAACTGCAGCATCACGCTCAGCACCGCCAGCGCGGGGATCACCTTGAGGGCGAACTCGGTCGCCTTGATCACCCGATTTTCAGGAAACATCGAATTGAGCTCGGGACGGCGCGGCCAAAGCGTCATATAATGGCGGCCTTGCTGTAACTTAGTTCCAAAAATGTTCATGCTCATACTACCTCCGAGCGCTTTTTGAACGTACTAACGGCAAAACCTCGACAAAATTTGATGCAAAGTAACAAAGGTTGAGGATGACTTTGTTATTTTTCAACAATCGGGTTATCCTTTGTACGCCCATTTTTGCGTCAAAAGCTTCTTGCTATTGACCTGTCAGGGACGTCTGGATTTCGGGTCTTGTATCACTATACAAGGGGCAAGCAACAGATTGCCAACCCTCATAAGGATAAGTTGAAAGTTTTTGGCCGCACCGCGTCCAACGCATCCGCCTACACAACCCAATCTGCGATAGGATTTATTCATGAGTAAGCTGGTTCTTGTTCTTAACTGTGGCAGCTCTTCCCTGAAGTTTGCTGTCATTGACGCAACCACCGGTGATGACCTGCTGTCCGGCCTGGCCGAGTGCTTCAACCTCGACGACGCCCGCATCAAGTGGAAACTGAATGGCGAGAAAGGCAGTGCCGATCTGGGCGCGGGTGCCGCTCACCAGGAAGCACTGGACTTCATCGTCAACAAGATCCTGCCGCTCAATCCGGAACTGTCCAAGAACCTGATCGCCATCGGTCACCGTGTTGTTCACGGTGGCGAGCGCTTCACCTCTTCCGTTGTCATCTGCGAAGACGTGATTGCCGGTATCGAAGCCGCTGTTCCGTACGCACCGCTGCACAACCCGGCTCACCTGATCGGTATCCGTGAAGCTCGCCGCGTATTCCCGGCGCTGGCTGACAAGAACGTGGCCGTATTCGATACCGCGTTCCACCAGACCATGCCGGAAGAAGCCTTCCTGTACGCCCTGCCGTACAAGCTCTACAAAGAGAACGGCATCCGTCGCTACGGCGCCCACGGCACCAGCCACTACTACATCAGCCTGGAAGCTGCCAAGCAGCTGAACAAGCCGGTTGAAGAGCTGAACATCATCAACTGCCACCTGGGCAACGGCGGTTCCGTCTGCGCCATCAAGAACGGCAAATCTGTTGATACCTCCATGGGTCTGACCCCGCTGGAAGGCCTGGTCATGGGTACCCGCTCCGGTGATCTGGACCCGGCCATCATCTTCTTCCTGCACGACAAGCTGGGCATGAGCGTGGCCGATATCAACACCATGCTGACCAAAGAGTCCGGCCTGCAGGGTCTGACCGAAGTGACCTCCGACTGCCGTTTCGTTGAAGACAACTACGACAGCAAAGAAGAAGCCAAGCGTGCTATGGACGTTTACTGCTATCGCCTGGCCAAGTACATCGGCGCCTACGCTGCCGCCATGGACGGTCGTCTGGACGCCGTTGTTTTCACCGGTGGTATCGGTGAAAACTCCGCCCCGATCCGTGAAATCACCCTGAACAAGCTGGGTCTGCTGGGCTTTGACGTCGATCACGACGCCAACCTGAAGGCTCGTTTCGGCAAGGGTGGCGAGATCACCAAGGCTGGTTCTACCAAGGCCCTGGTTATCCCGACCAACGAAGAGTGGGTTATCGCCCACGACGCGCTGGAACTGGTCGGCGCTTAATTGACGCAGTAACTCGAGGCCGCCCACCAGGGCGGCCTTTTCCTGATCCCAAAAAATGAACAAGGGGTATAAAGTGGCACGCACTATTATGCTTATCCCGGTCGGCACTGGTGTCGGCGTAACTTCCGTGAGTCTGGGCGTTGTTCGCGCCATGGAGCGTCACGGTGTCAATGTCAGCTTCTTCAAACCGGTTGCCCAGCCGCGTCCGGGTGAAACCGGTGCCGAGCGCTCAACCGCCGTTATCCGCGCTGCTGCCAACATCAACCCGCCCGAGCCGTTCACCCTCTCCTACGCCGAGAACATGATCAGCTCCAGCAACACCGATATCCTGCTGGAAGAGATCGTTGCCCGCTTCGAAGAGCACGTGAAATCCAGTGGTGCCGAAGTGCTGGTTGTCGAAGGTATGGTGCCGACCGACAAGCAGCCCTTTGCCAACAAGCTGAACTACGACGTTGCCAAGGCGCTGGATGCCGACATGGTATTCGTGACCCACCCGGGCCATGACTCCAGCCAGAAGCTGAAAGAGCGCATCGAGCTGGCCTGCTCCAACTTCGGTGGTGTCAACAACCCCCGTATCGTTGGCTGCGTGATCAACAAGGTTGGCGCGCCGGTTGACGAGCATGGCGTAACCCGCCCTGACCTGACCGAGATGTTCGAAGCCCATCACCACGCTTCTGACGCGGCTCACAACCTGGAAGTGCTGCAAGTGTTCGGCAAGAGCCCGCTGCGCATCCTGGGTTGCATCCCCTGGAACACCCAGCTGATCGCCCCGCGCGCCAAGGATCTCGCCAAGCATCTGGCCGCCAAGATCCTGCACAAGGGTGAGCTGGACAGCCGTCGCCTGCAGACCGTGACCTTCTGCGCCCGCTCCATCCACAACATGGTTGAGCACTTCCGTCCGGGTAGCCTGCTGGTCACCTCCGGCGACCGCTCTGACGTCATCGTCTCCGCCTGCCTCTCCGCCATGAACGGCGTCAAGCTGGGCGCCCTGCTGCTGACCGGTAACTATCATCCGGAGCCGCAGGTCATGGCGCTGTGCCAACAGGCCATGGCCACCGGCCTGCCGATCATGATGACCGGTACCAACACCTGGCAGACCGCCGTCAGCCTGCAGAACTTCAACGTCGATATTCCGGAAGATGACCGCGAGCGTATCGAGCTGGTACAGGACTACGTCGCTGGCCACATCGACAAGCACTGGATCGAGTCGCTGACCGTCAGCTCTACCCGTTCCCGTCGTCTGAGCCCGCCGGCATTCCGTTATCAGCTGACCGAGCTGGCCCGTCAGGCCAACAAGCGTGTCGTGCTGCCGGAAGGCGACGAGCCGCGCACCATCAAGGCTGCCGCCATCTGTGCCGAGCGTGGCATTGCCCGTCCGGTGCTGCTGGGTAACCCGGAAGAGATCCGTCGCGTTGCCGAACAGCAGGGTGTGGTACTGACCGATCGCGTCGAGATCATCGATCCGGCCGTTGTACGCGAGCGCTATGTGCCGCGTCTGGTCGAGCTGCGCAAGAACAAGGGCATGACCGAAGTGGTTGCCCGCGAGCAGCTGGAAGACAACGTGGTACTGGGTACCATGATGCTGGAGCGCAATGAAGTTGACGGCCTGGTATCCGGCGCGGTGCACACCACTGCCAACACCATCCGTCCGCCGATGCAGATCATCAAGACCGCTCCGGGCTCTTCCCTGATCTCCTCCATCTTCTTCATGCTGCTGCCTGACCAGGTGCTGGTCTACGGTGACTGCGCGATCAACCCGGATCCGACTGCCGAGCAGCTGGCCGAGATCGCCATCCAGTCCGCCGACTCTGCTGCCGCGTTCGGCATCGAGCCGCGCGTCGCCATGATCTCCTACTCCACCGGTACCTCTGGCGCCGGTGCCGATGTAGAGAAAGTGCGTGAAGCGACCGAGCTGGCCAAGGCCAAGCGCCCCGACCTCATCATCGACGGCCCGCTGCAGTACGACGCGGCCATCATGGAGAACGTGGCCAAGTCCAAGGCACCGAACTCACCGGTTGCCGGTAAAGCCACCGTGTTCGTGTTCCCTGACCTGAACACCGGTAACACCACTTACAAAGCGGTGCAGCGTTCCGCTGACCTGGTCTCCATCGGCCCGATGCTGCAAGGCATGCGCAAGCCGGTCAACGACCTCTCCCGTGGCGCCCTGGTTGACGACATCGTCTACACCATCGCCCTGACCGGTATCCAGGCTGCTCAGGCTGACGAACAAGCCTAATCAGTGCCTGTCTGAAAAAACCGATCACAAAGGCTGCTCACCCCAGGTGAGCAGCCTTTTTTATTGGTTCTCTTTTGAAGACCAGTGAAACATGCCATCAGCGCAGTGTTGCACAGAACAATGCCATGTGATGTGCCAGAAATGTCTCGAGCGTAGCGCTGCGGGAAAGCGTGCCCGCCACCTTAAAGATGCATCTAAAATAGATTCAAGATCATACGGTTGGATTTATGAGGGCATTCATAGTGAAGCGCTTATAGCAAATATTTCGCCATCGGCATGAGGATTTGACCTGTTAGAAATAGCAGTGAAAAAGACCCGTTCGATACGCTATTCATCAATGTGCCACTCGGCAATATCCACATCATGGAGGAATGGAAATGCTGATGAAGAAGCTCTCTGCAGTCATGCTGCTGGCCTGCTTGCCCCTGTTCAGCCAACCTGTGCTGGCCGTAGATAAGGCAGCGCCCAAGCAAACAACCACGACCGCGGTTGCCAAGGAGTCCGGCAAGCTGAATATCAATACCGCCACCCTTGCCGAACTCACCAGCCTGAAAGGGATTGGCGACAAGAAGGCACAAGCCATCGTCGACTATCGGGAAAAACAGGGAAAGTTCACCTCGGTCGATCAGCTGGCGGATGTCAATGGCATTGGCCCGGCCACGCTGGAAGCCAACCGTGACATGATCATCGTCAAATAACGTCCGAGCCCTGCATATACAAATGGGGCAGCCGGTGGCTGCCCCATTTTTCTTGGAGTATCATGGCCGCACTTTAATCCCGCTGGATAGTTTTCCATGAAAAAGACTCCTCTGACAGTTCGCAAGGCCGTGCTCCCGGTAGCCGGTCTGGGTACCCGTATGCTGCCAGCCACCAAGGCCATCCCGAAAGAGATGCTGCCGGTGGTCGACAAACCGCTGATCCAGTATGTGGTGCGCGAAGCGATCGCCGCCGGGATCAAGGAGATCATTCTGGTCACCCACTCAAGCAAGAACTCCATCGAAAACCACTTCGACAAGAGTTTCGAACTGGAAGCGACCCTCGAGAAGCGAGTCAAGCGTCAGCTGCTGGAAGAGGTGCAACAGATCTGCCCGAAAGACGTCACCATCATGCACGTCCGTCAGGGGGAGGCCAAAGGTCTGGGCCACGCTGTGTTGTGTGCCCGCCCGCTGATCGGTGACAACCCGTTTGCCGTGCTGCTGCCGGATGTGCTGATCGACGACGTTGCCAGCAACCCCAAGCAGGACAACCTGGCCGAGATGGTGCACATGTTCGAAGAGAACCAGATCAGCCAGATCATGGTGGAAGCGGTTCCCGAGAGCGAAGTGGACAAGTACGGCATCGCCGACATCAAGGGCGAGGCCCTGAGCGAGGGGATGTCCCTGCCGATGCAGGCCATTGTCGAGAAGCCGCCCCGTGACGAAGCCCCCTCCAATCTGGCGGTGGTGGGTCGTTACGTCCTCTCCTCCAATATCTGGCCGCTGCTGGAGAAGACCCCGGCCGGTGCCGGTGACGAGATCCAGCTGACCGATGCCATCGCCATGCTGATGGAGCAGGAGCAGGTCAACGCCTACTTCATGAAGGGCAAGAGCCACGATTGCGGCAGCAAGCTGGGCTACATGAAAGCCAATGTGGAATATGGTGTGCGCCATCACGAGCTGAATGGTGAATTCATCGGCTGGCTGAAGCAGTTCGTCAAGCAGTTGTAATCGCTGATAAATCTGTTTTTTATAGACGTATTTAAGGGGCATCAAATGATGCTCCTTTTTCATTTTTGCAACAAAAAATCAATCAAGAGTAAATAAACTCTCAGCAAATCATAATGTTGTAATTTATTCACACATGCTCTATAAGGATTGAGGCGTGTTTCTCGCCCTTGCATAAAAAACTCAAAAAAATATAAGACACAGGTGGAAGTTCCAATGAATAACCCGTCAAAAGGGACCTTTTTAGGTCACCCTAAAGGGCTTTTTTTGCTCTTTAGTACCGAACTGTGGGAGAGATTCTCCTATTACGGCATGCGTGCCGTGCTGGTGCTCTATCTGACCGACCTGACTGCCAACGGCGGTCTGGGCTGGAGTCAGGCAGATGCCCTCAAACTCTACGGTATCTATACCGGTCTGGTTTATATCACTCCGCTGATCGGCGGCTGGCTGGCTGACACCTTCCTGGGTCAACGTCGCGCCATCCTGATCGGTGCCGTGCTGATGGCCGCAGGTCAGTTCACTCTGGCACTGCCCCACGCCATGTTCCCGGATATGGTCAACACCATGTTCTACGCGGGCCTCGCGCTGCTGATCGTGGGTAACGGCCTGTTCAAACCGAACATCTCCACCATGGTGGGTGACCTCTATGAAGAGGGCGATCACCGCCGTGATGGTGCTTTCACCATCTTCTACATGGGTATCAACCTGGGTTCCCTGCTGGCAGGTGTGATCTGTGGTGCTGCCGCTACGGCCTACGGCTGGCAAGCAGCCTTCGTCGGCGCCGGTATCGGTATGCTGCTCTCTCTGGTGATCCAGGCCACCATGGCCCAGCGTTTCCTGGGTGACATCGGTCGTGTCACTGCCGCCCAGCGCGCAGCCGCCCTGCGTACTACCGAGCAGAAAGCACCGCTGACCAAGCAGGAAGTGGATCGCATCAAGGTTATTCTGGTACTGGGTCTGTTCACCATCATCTTCTGGGCCGGTTTCGAGCAGGCCGGTGGTCTGATGAACCTCTACACCCAGGAGTATACCGACCGCATGATCGGCAGCTTCGAAGTGCCGACCGCCTGGTTCCAGTCCCTGAACCCCTTCTTCATTATCACTCTGGCACCGGTCGTTGCGGCCATCTGGATCAAGCTCGGCAAGAAAGAGCCGAACTCTCCGGTGAAATTCGCCATGGGTCTGCTGTTCCTGGCTATCGGCTTCCTGTTCATGGTCGGTGCCGTGCTGCAGCAGGGTGGTGACAACACCGTCAAGACCTCCATGTTCTGGCTGGTTGGCGCTTACCTGTTCCACACCCTGGGCGAGCTCTGCCTCTCCCCGATTGGCCTCTCCATGGTGACCAAGCTGGCTCCGCTGCGTCTGGCTTCCCTGATGATGGGTGCCTGGTTTGGCTTCGTTGCCCTGGCCAACTATGCAGCCGGCTTTATCGGCTCCTTCGTGGGTGAAGCGGGCCCGATCGCCATCTTCGGTGGCATCGCCCTGGCTGCGTTACTGAGCGCCCTGATCCTGCTGACCATGGCCAACCGCCTGGTTTACTGGATGCACGGTGCCGAAGGCCCGGCCAAAGAGCCGCAAGCTCAAGAGAAGAAACTGCACTCCGCCACCGTCTAAACGGTCAGGATTGTAAACAACAAACAGGGCGCCCATCGGCGCCCTGTTTGTTTTGGCCTGTTTATCAGGCGGCATCAGTGATGACGAACCTGCACATCCAGCGAGCCGCCGCTGTCGCTGCGAAACTGCAGGGCGAACGGTTCATGCCAGCTGCGTTTGTGCAGGGCGTAGTGGCTGCTGCGCATCAGACCAAGGGGTAGGCCGCCGGAGCGCATCAGCCAGTGGGGAGAGGTGAGCCCGGCGTTGGCAAACACCAACCCATCATGCTGATCAAACAGCAGCGCCGCCATGGCAAAAGAGTGGCGAAGCCCGGACGCCATCAACTGATGGTTGAGGTAGTCGAGCAACCGGTGCGGCTGGCTCAGCAACCGGCTCTCGTTCTGCTGAAACTGGCGGTAGGGGACATTCATCAAGGATCGCACCAGCGCACCACAAAATGCCGCATCCGTCCCCATGATCGGCAGCTCCATCACCAGCACCAGCAGCTTGTCTTCCACCTTGAAGGTATCGGGAATAAACAACTGCCCCAGCCCCTTGAACGTGACCTGCCAGGGGCCCCACTCCTGCAAGCCCGGCGGCTTGAGCCCCGCCAGCAGGCGGCTGGCCGCCTTGTCGTGGGCACTGAAATAGTCGATGTGATCCATCAGCTCCAGCTGCTGCGCCCGGTTGGCGCTGCCGTTGAGACACTGTTCGATACTGCGCTCGACCAGCGCGTAATCCTCGAGGGGTTTGAGCAGATAGTCCCGCGCACCGGCACGCAAGGCGCTGGCGACCGCCTCCATGGTGCTCTGGGCCGAAATGACGATAACCGGAATATGGGGATAGCGCGCAGAGAGGCAGGCGATCACCTCGTGGCCATCCATATTGGGCATATTGAGATCGCAGAGCACCACATCGGGATGGTAGAGGGCCGCCGCCGATAGCCCCTCAATACCATCTTCGGCCTGAAAGACCGTTGCCCCGTCCCGTGCGAGGTAACTCACTAACGAGTGGCGAAAAACAGCTTCGTCCTCCACCACCAGGATCCGTAGCCCGGCTTTTGGCATCTTGATAAAAACCTTATTAGTCAATTGGTTATTTAAGTAATAAGACTAGCTCAAAAGTGCGGTCAGCGCGGAAACCCTGCGTCAAAAGTAGACCTCGATCATATGATGGCATCAAGAGAACCCCATCCGTCCGCGCAGCTCTATTCGCTCGGGCGACCCCGTTACTGCGACCGCCATCCGAATTGTGCAAGTGGGCGCCATAAGGGATAATGCCCCCCACTCCAGCTCGTGAAGAAGACCATGACCCCAGCCGAATACAGCGCCCTTGCCCATCCCAGATTGTCCCATCCGGCTCGCAGTCTCTATACCCTGCAGCTGCGCCGACTGGTGCTGGAAAATCAGGCGGCAAGGCTCAACTATCCCGAGCTGGGTCGGGCGCTGGCAGTGGTCGATCCGGGTGATCCCTGCGGCTTTTCGTTTCAGGTCAATGCCCGCCAGCTCACCGAGCTGTTCGATGAACTGATGGAGGCGGGCCTGCTGCAGGTCGAGGCTCAGCCCGAGAGTGAGCACTACCATCAGTGCCCGTTCCAATTGCCACTGCTGACCCAGAAATTGCGCAGCCCGCTGCCGGAGCGCCCCTTCCAGATGCATCTGCAATGGCGACCGGACGAGGAGCTGCCCGCCCTCGCCCGTCTGTGCGGGGTGATCGATGCCAGCTATAGCGAAGAAGATCTGGGGGAGTTTATCGCCTACTGGCTGGGGCGCCCCGAGGTGTTCGACTCCCAGCATCAATGGATGCTCAAGTTCATTCGCGCCCTCAAGACCCGCCGCTATACCCGTCGCAAACCGATGGAGGTGCAGGGCTACCAGCAGGTGACGCCGGCCCCGGCAGAGTCGGGCCCCAGCAAACGGGCACAGCAGATGATTGAAGAGGCCAAGCGACTGGCCCAACAGCAGACGCAAGAACCCGCAGCGCAGCAGGAGCCGGATAATGATTGATAGCGGCCCCCGCCTGCAGGCAGAATCAACCCCTTGTCTACCCATCCCTGATCGAGCAGAAGGAGCATTCCATGACTGACCCGCAAGATCCCCTGCGCCAGGAGCTGGAAGAGATCGAAGCCAAGCGCCAGAAGATCGCCAAGGCCAAGCAGGATCACCGCATTCACGACCCGGAATTGAGCCGCCATGTGGGTGGCCTGCTGGAGCGCATTCGTCGCCTGCAACAAGAGACCGGTGGCGGCCAGTATGACTACGAGACCCTGCGCAAGGAGTACGACGCCAAGGCCAACGCCGAGGTGCGCGAGCTGCAGAAGGCGGCCCGTCAGGAGCGGATCCAGAAGCTGATCGCCCAGGCCGACCTCAACCCCGACTGGGTATTTGACAAGATGGATGCCGGTGACCCGGCGCTGCAATACCCTATCGAAACAGCCCGTTACTTTATCAGCGGCTTCGAGCACTGGGAGAAGAGCGGTGGCGGCTGCATGCTGATCTACGGCGACTACGGCACCGGCAAGTCGACCCTGGCGGGGGCGGTAGCGCATGAGCTGATCGCCCGTCACCAGAAATCGGTGATCTTCCAGCAGTGGGCCTCCATCGTCGATCGCCTGTTCTTCAACGTGATCCCCGATCAGGATGAGCGCAACCAGTACCGCCGCGCGCTGGAAGAGGTGGATCTGCTGATCATCGATGAGGTATCGGCCAACCGCGCCAAGATGGCGGAGAGCCAGTCCAGCTTCCTCGGCCACCTGCTGCGCCGTCGTCGCAACCTGTCAAAGAGCGTCATCATCATCACCAACCACACGCCCCAGAGCCTGCATCAGGCGATCGGTGATTTCAGCTATGAGGCGATCAAGGCGTTCAATCCGGTGGATATCCACCTGAGCGGCCCCAGCCGTCGCCCCAGCATCGGCAACTACAACGGCTGATCCCTCCCAAAGAGTGCGAGTCGCTGGCGGCTCGCACTCTCTCCTCCCTGCCAGCTCACAAATAGAAACAACTCTCATTTACAGCAAGCGAACAAGCCACTAGGCTAGCCCCTTTTGCCAAGGGAGCTCATCTATGCCAACCACACTGATTTTCGGAGCCAGCCGCGGGCTGGGCCGCGCCTTTACTCATCACGCCCTGAGCCAGGGTCACCGGGTCGTTGCGCTGGTGCGCAGCCCAGAGATGGCCATGGAACTGAGTGCGCTGGGAGTTGAGGTGATCGAAGGGGATGCGCTGGATCCGGCTGCGGTGCAGCAGGCATGTGCCCGTGCGGGACAAGATGCTCAGGTCGTCTCTACCCTCGGCAGCTTTCGCCAAACAGTGCCAGTGGACTATCAGGGCAACCGCCATGTAATCGATGCCATGGAGCAGGCTGGCCTGAAACGGCTGCTGCTGGTCACCTCCCTCGGCTGTGGCGACAGCTGGCAGTATCTGCCGGAGCGGGCCCGCGCCGCCTTCGGTCACGAGGTACGTCTCAAGAGTCTGGCGGAGAGCTGGCTGCAGACCAGCACCCTCGCATGGACCATTCTGCGCCCGGCGGGCCTGCAGGATGGCGACGCCACCGGCCGCGCCGAGCTGAGTCAGGGCAAGGAGGTACACGGACTGGTGCGCCGCGCCGATGTGGCCGCCCAAGGGCTGCGCCTGCTGGCGGATGAGACGGCGGTGGGGCAGATCTACGCCATCGGGGATCCCACGCTCCAGCGCGGCTAAAGCAGCAGTAAAACCGCTTAACCCCACCACATAACAAAACGGTCAGCCCAAGGGCTGACCGTTTTCGCTTTACCGCACACGCTATCTCACGGGCGCTTGCCCTATCCCGCTTAACCGGCGGTCGTTTCACTCTGTACGACCGGCTGACTGGCCACTGGCAACGACTGCTGCCGCTGGCGCAGCAGCAGGCAGGCCAGCGCGCCGTAGACCAACGCCAGTCCCCACAGCTGCCACCAGTAACGGGAAACCTGCGCGAAGTCGGCCCCCATCTGGTTAAGGCGCAGAAAACCCTCGATGGCGGGGATAGTGGGCACCCACTGAGCCAGCCAGTTGAGAGGCGCCGGGATCAGCTCGAGCGGCCAGATAAAGCCCGCCAGAAAGACCAGCGGCAGGGAGGAGATCAACACCACCTGAGTGGGCAGATCGCGCCGGGTAAAGATCGCCCCCAGCACAATCCCGAACCAGCAGGTCGCCAGCAGGAACGGCAGGGCGAACAGCCACAACTCCAGCGGATCGGCATGACGGGCGATGTTGTAGTGATCGAAGCAGAAGCCGAGGAAGTAGCTCACCGGCAGCAGGAACAACCCCGCCAGCACCAGGGTTCTGGCCAGCAGCAGCGGCAACACCGGCGCGCTTTGCCAGTAACCATGCTCGCCGCGACAGCTGCGCTGGTTCTGGGTCGCCCCCAGGATCCCCGCCCCCATCAGCAACACCTGATGGAGGATCAGCACGAACACCGCCGGCACCACGTAGTTGACGTAGCCCATGGTGGGGTTGAACACCGGCACCACGTTGAGGGCCACCGCATTCCAGCCCATGGCCGCTTGTGGCAGCGCCTCGCCGTGGCTCAGCAGCCGCGCCACCTTCACCTGCGCGGCGAGAGTGCCACCGGCCTGCGCCAGTCCTTCGGCAATGGTGCCGTAGACCAGAAAGTAGGAGGCATCACCGGCATAGCTCAGGGTGACGCTCTTGCCCAGCATCAGATCCCGATAGAAGTGGTTGGGAATGTGCAGGATCCCGCTCGCCTCCCCGGCCATCATCAGCTGGCGCGCCTCGGCCAGCGAATTGGCCCGCGCCACCAGCTTCACCTGCGGCGTGGCATCGGCCATAAACTCCAGCTGACGGGACAACTGACTGCCATCCTCGTTGACCACCACCACCGCCTCTTCCCGCGGCAGCTGATGCAGATAGGGCTGGGGATAGAGAAACGAGTAGAAGATCACCCCGCCAAACAGGGTGAGCATGATGGCGCGATCCGCCAGCAGGGTGCGCAGCTCTAGGCGCAACAGATCGACAAATCCCAGCATCACTCAGGCTCCTTTTCGGCGCTCGCCACTGCGGCTGATTGACGGGCCAGCTCGGCCTGCTGCTTGTAACGGCGTACCACCAGCAGCAAGGGAAGCAGAAACAGCAGCAGCGCCCCAAGTTGCGGCAACGCCGATGCGAGAGGCAGACCGTAGTTGCTCTGACCAATCTGCAGCTCCACATAGTGAGAGACCGGCAACAGGCTGCGCCAGAAGCGGGCGAAATCCCCCATGGCACTCACCGGAAAGGTGACCCCCATAAAGGCGAAACCGGGCGCAGTGTAAGCCCCCGCCAGCGACAGGGCGCGGGCCGGATCCCGAATGATGCCGTAGAAAAAGGCCCCCATGGTGACGCAGGCCGCCGAGGCGAGCCCCAGACCCACCACCAGCACCAGCCAGCTGCCGTGCATGGGGTAGGAGAAGCCCTTGAACAGCAGCAGCGTCCAGACAATCCCCCAGCCCCAGCCAATCAGCACGTGGGGCAGCAGGGTGCGCCAGAGACCAAACCAGACACCGCGAGTGGTCCAGTCCAGTCCCAGCCGATCGGTACGGGCCAGCGCATTGAGGCCGAACAGCACCACCAGGATCTGCCACACCGCGGGCAGAATGGCACTCAGCAGAAACTGGGCGTAGCTGGAGTTGAGGTTATAGAGCGCAGTCACCTGACTGCTGATGGGCACCGACTGCCCGAGTGCGCCGGGCAGCGCCTTGCCGTCAGCCATCGCCTCCAGCACGCCCACCTGACCATTGAGAGTCCCGACCACCTGCGCCAGCGCCGAGTTGACCAGCTTGGCGATCAGGATGAACTGGCCGTTGTTGAACACCGTCACCTGCGGCTGGGTGCCCTGACGGGCATCCCGCTCCAGATGGTTGGGGATCACCACCAGCGCATAGATGTCGCCACCGCGCAGGGCTCGGGCACCGGCATCGATGGAGTCAAACTGTTGCGCCACCTTGAGCCCGGCCGAGCCATCCAGCGAGAAGGCGAGCTGGCGCGAGAGCATGCTGTGGTCGAGATCCACCAGCCCCACCTTGAGGTCGCGGGCCAGCCCTGCCGAGAAGATCCAGCAGAGGATCCCCATCAGCAGCAGCGGCACCCAGCTCATCAGGGCACGGCTGAACGGATCCTGCCACAGCAGCCGAAATTCACGTCCCATCAGAGTTCAACCAGCACACTCATGCCAACCCGCAGCCCCTCAACCGGTTGCAGCGGGCGAGCCTCCACCTGGAAGCTCTTCATATCGAAACCCTGACGGGTATCGGTGGCACGCCAGGTGGCGAAATCCCCCATCACGGCCACATGGGTCACCTTGAAGCGCACCATCTGATCGCCAAGGCCCGGGATGCGGGCATCAAACTCGGTACCGACCGGGAAGCGGGGCAGCAGATCCTCGCGCACGTGGAACTGGGCCCAGGCATCGCTCATGTCGAGCAGGGTCACCACCGGGAAGCCTTGCGGCGCCAGCTCGCCGCTACGCAGCAGCACCTGACTCACTTCACCATTGTGGGGGCTGGTGATGCGGGTGTCGGCCAGATAGGCCTCTACCTCGGCCACCGAACCCGCCGCCATCTTGGCCTTCTCGCGAGCGGCGATCTTGGTCTCTTCCCGCGCCCCTTCCAACGCCATCTGGTACTGCTGCCACGCCATCCCTTCGCTGTAGCGGGCGGCTTGCCAGGCAGTCCAGGCCTCGTCGCGTTTTTGCAGCGGCATTACGCCGTCGCGGTGCAGGCTGGCAACCCGCTCATAGGTCTTGCCACGCAGCTGGGCGGCAGCCTTGGCTTTTTGCCACTGATCCTTGGCGGCGGCGATCTGCTGGGCACGGGCCCCCTTCTCCGCCTCTTGCGCCATGGCGCCCGCAGCGGCCTCACCGGCCTTGGCCTGGCTCAGCTTGGCTTCAATCTCGGGGCTCGCCAGGGTAAAGACCAGTTGATCCTTGGTCAGCTGATCGCCCTTTTTCACCAGCACCTCGTCGATGCGACCCGGCACCTTGGAGGAGACCGAGTACTGCTGCGCTTCAATCTGCCCTTGCAGATGCACCGGCTCCGGCTGATAGGCGAGCCAGAAGCGCCAGCCGAGCCAGACCACCAGGATCACCAGCGCCAGCGGCAACAACAGCGGTTTACCCTGGCTCATCTTCTTTTTGATGGGGGGATGGCTCATCACTTCACCTCGACAAACGGGCGACCCTTGGCGGTCGAAACAGACATGAAAAAAGGAACAGACAGGGCCGGGATCATGAGTTCACCTCGATCACCTGACCATGCTGATATTGATTGAAACTGTTCATCTGGCCGGAGAGCGCCAGCAGACGGGCCAGCGACACCACATATTGATAGGCCGCCGCCGCGCGCTGGGTCTTGACCCCCGCCAGCTGGTTCTGGGCATCCACCACATCAAGGGAGGTCGAGAGCCCCTGCCCGAAGGCCTTGTCCCGCAGCAGCACGTTCTCCTCTGCCAACGCCTGGGTGGAAGAGAGGGATTGATACTCCTCCAGCCCCTGCGCCGCTTCGCGCCAGGTCTTCTCTACCAGCAACTCCAGATCCTGGCGGGTCTTGGCCTGCAGCAGATTGACCTGCAGCTCGGCACTCTTGGCGGCCTGCACCGTCTCGGAGCGGCCATCGCGGCTCACCAGCGGCATGCTGACACCCACCCCCACCAGCCAGTCCGGCGCGGTCTTGGAGGCGAGCGAATCATCTTCATAGAGGTTGTAGTTGCCGAACAGGAACACCTCGGGGGCATATTTGCCCTGCTCGACCCGGATCAGCCCCTTGGCCTGCTCCTTCTTGGCGCTGAGCAGCTTGAGGCCGGGGTGCACCTCCAGGGTCTGGCTCACCAGCCCCTCGAGGCGCGGCAGCTCCTTGTTGACGAACAGGCCGCTGCCCGGCTGGGCATTTGGCAACTTCAGCATGCGGCCGAGGGCCAGCTCGGCGATCTCGAGGCTGCGGCGCGCCTTCTGGGTATCGATGCGGGCCCGATCATAGGCCGACTGGGCGGAGAGGCGCTCCACCCTGGCGATCTGGCCCTGAGCTTCAAGCTTCTTGGCGTGATCCAGATGGTGGGCCAGCCCCTCTTCGATCTCCTGCTTGGTCTGCACCACCTGAGCAGCCAGCACCACGCCGAAATAGGTCTGGGAGAGGCTCTCGAAGGTGGATTGCTGCTTGAGCACCAGCAGCTGCTGCGCCTCGCTCACCTGCGCCTGGCGGATATCCTGCGCCGCATCGATGCGACCACCGGCAAACAGCGGCCAGAGCATCTTGACCGAGCTGGTCACTACATTCTGTTTGGTCAGGGGGGTGACAAATGCGTTGGCCCCGACCCCGAACAGGCTGCCGAGCGCCAGGATCAGATCTTTCTGCTTGGCCAGCGGATTGAGATCGAGGGCATCAAGTTCAATCGGCTGATCAAGATGGGTATAGCTGGCCCCCAGATCCACCTTGGGCAGATACATGTCCTTGGCCGCCTCGCGCAGCTGCTTGGCCCGATCGACCCCGGCCTGCTCGGCAGCCAGCCCTTCATCCTGCTGGATGACCCGGGTCCAGGCTTCGCCAAAACTGATGGTTTGCGCCTGCGCCGACCCCAGCACGGCCCCCATCAGACACGGCCAGAGTGATTTAATGAACCTTGACGTCATAGATCCCCAATCCGCTTTTGTTGCATAAATGTTTGGAGCATTTGCTCGACTTAAGCCCGCTATCATAACGCAAAGCGGGCCTGCAAGTGGACTGACAATTATGCAGGCGTCCGACCCGAATGGTACAGCGCTCACTCTCCGGCAATCTGGCCGTTTTTCAATAACTCCAGAATTTGCAAGCCTTGGCGCGACGTTTTTTTCAGAAAAAAATGGCTGACGCTCAAATACTAACCTTTTCTCCTGCCTAAAAAATGCGTAATATACGCCGCCCTAAGCCGATGGTAACCGTGGAATGCAGATAGGTCCCCACACGCTTGAAACTCCCTTGATTGTGGCTCCCATGGCCGGTGTAACTGACCGACCATTCCGTGAACTTTGTTTGCGATTGGGGGCTGGCATGGCCGTTTCCGAGATGCTGCTGGCCAACCCGGATGTCTGGGATACCCAGAAAACCCGGATGAGGATGGATCACTCTGCAGAAGGCGGATTGCGATCGGTCCAGATTGCCGGAGCCGACCCCGAGATGATGGCGTTTGCTGCCCGCTACAACGTGGAGCAGGGCGCACAGATCGTCGACATCAACATGGGATGTCCGGCAAAAAAAGTGAATAAGAAGTTGGCAGGTTCTGCCCTGCTGCGTGCCCCCGATCAGGTCAAAGCAATTTGCCGGGCCGTGGTGGATGCAGTGGAGGTGCCTGTCACCTTGAAGATCCGCACAGGATGGGATCCGGATAACCGCAATGGCGTGGAGATCGCCCGAATCGCCGAAGATTGCGGTATCGCGGCCCTCGCCGTGCATGGTCGTACCCGTGCCTGCCTCTACAAGGGCGAAGCGGAGTACGACACGATCAGGGCGATTAAGCAGGCCGTATCGATTCCTGTTGTCGCCAATGGTGACATCAACAGCCCGGAGAAAGCCCGGTATGTCCTCGACTATACCGGCGTTGACGCCGTGATGATCGGCCGAGCTGCGCAAGGACGACCCTGGATTTTCCGGGAAATCCGTCATTTTCTTGAGACGGGCACCAAGCTGCCGCCTCCCGAGAGGGAAGAGGTTCGCACCCTGATGAACGAGCATGTAACCAACCTGCACCGGTTTTATGGTGCATATCTGGGAGCGCGCATAGCCCGTAAACACGTGGGCTGGTATCTGGATGAAGAAGAGACGGGCCGAGAATTCCGTAAGCACTTCAATGCCCTGGATTGCGCAGACGCGCAACTTGAGGCACTCGAAGCGTATTTCGATGGATTAGGTTAACAAGATAACTAAAGAGCCGACCGAATATGTTCGAACAAACCCTGACTTCTGATGCATTGGTAACAACTACTCACAATCACGCTGCCGAGCCGACCCAGCGCCCCCTGCGTGACTCTGTGCAACAGGCCCTGCGTAACTACCTGGCCCAGTTGAACGGTCAGGAAGTGATTGATCTGTACGATATGGTTCTCTCCGAAGTCGAAGCGCCGATGCTGGACGTGATCATGCAGTACACCCGTGGTAACCAGACTCGCGCTGCCGTGATGATGGGTATCAACCGTGGCACCCTGCGCAAGAAGCTCAAGCGTTACGGCATGAACTAAGCCATAACAACTAAGCTATTGAAAACAAAAGCACTTTCATTTTAATGAAAGTGCTTTTTTAGTTTTGAACCCACATTTAAACCCACATACGCTAAAACACGTACACAAGCTACAGGTGATCTTAAACAGACATTAGCCTAGCGACCTTTATCAGTAACTGATTTGCGATAGGCTAACACTCCGAAAGGAGGACTCTATTGCGACCATTCCTTTTTGCGTTGTAAAGAGCTCGGTCAGCTGTTTCCATCACTTCATTAGCTGTACTGCCCATGCAACAAGCCACGCCAGCACTAAGACTCACAAAAAACTCTCCCTGTTCACCGACAAAACTAAGAAGTGAGAACTGCTGGCGAATCTGATCGATAATCTTTACAGCTTGCACTCCATTGCAATCGGGCAGGACTGCCAGAAACTCTTCTCCACCATAGCGCCCTAAACTGTCGACTCGACGTAAACGTTGGCGAAGTAAGTTGGCTAACGCACGAATGACATTATCGCCAACTGCGTGCCCATGGGTATCATTCACTTTCTTGAAATGATCAATATCCAGCATGACTACGCTGAATGGTTTACTAGTGCGCATTGCACGCTCACGTTCAATAGTGACCTTCTCCTTGATATCGGCATGCTTGAGCAACCCGGTTAGGCTGTCTCGGGAAAGAGCGTTACTGAGCAAGCGAGCACGTTGTGCGCGAGCAAAAACAGTTGCTATCAAACTGTTATCTGAAATTGGCTTGGTGACAAAGTCGTCCCCCGCTCTAATTAAAGCACTCATCTGCTGTACAATATCGGTTTCAGCGGATAGATAAATAATGGGTACTCGCAACCAGTCGTCATTGAAGCGAACTATCTGTGCAAGTTCCGGCCCTGAGCAACCGGGCATGTTGACGTCCAGCACCAACACCTCAGGGTGGAAGCGGGCCATAGCATCAAACAATTGCAGAGGATCGTTGACGACTTCAACCAGCATGTTCGCCCCACTCAACACCAAACGGTATCGATCAGATAACTCGCGGTCATCGTCAACAATCAGTACTCGATAGGGCTCGCTATTCTGCCGGTTAAAACAACGCTCCAAACGATTTTCCAGCTTGGCAACGTCAACTGGTTTATTGAAGAAACCGATTGCACCTATCCGTACTGCTTGTAATTGAGTATGAAAATCGTTTTGAGTGGTGAGTACCAAAATCGGCAATGAACACTCTAAGCGTTGTTGCAGTACAGCTACATAATCCAATCCAGTCTGCTGATCTTCGCCTAAATTGACATCAATGATTAGCGCGTCAGGTAGCTGTTCAACCAAAGCCGCATCGAGTGTAGCAGTGGTTAGGAAATGTTCTGCCTGATAACCGAAGGTATTCAGTGTTAGCCGGATAGCCTCACCAACCTTCAGTTCATCTTCGAGAATAAAAACCGTGTAAGATCGATCACGATTGACACCGCTCACTTTTGGCACTGGTGCAACTACAGGTGCAACTGAAGCTTGAGAAACCTGCTCAACACTCGCCAGTTGCTGTAGTTCGTTTACCAGACCCTGCAAACCTTGCCTCTGAAGCTCCAAACTGCTCAGCCACTGCTGCGTCTGCTGCTCCAGCAACCTGGCACGGGTACCCAACTCATTGAAACCGAAGGTACCAGCACTCCCCGCCAGCCTGTGTAATTCATCGCGCAGCTCAGTTAAACGCAGCAGTTGCTCGCGCGGGTCAGAGCAGGTCAGCAACTGCAGCGCTTTCTCTGCCAATTGCGGCAACTCTTGGCGTAATCGCTGTAAGAACTGCTCACTCAGTTGTTGCAGATGTGCCTGCAAATCTGCCATTTGTTGTTGCCGTTCATCCACGAGACTGACTCCAAATTGCACGAATTTGAGTCGCTAACTGCATCGGATCAAAAGGCTTGATGATAACGTCACGCGCCCCAAGGCTGCGATAATGCTCTATCTCATTTGGCTGAACTTTTGCCGTCATAAAGGCAACAGGGATCTGCGTGATGTCGACCATCTTACCAAGTTCCTGAAGTGTTTGCGGGCCATCCATACCGGGCATCATGACATCCAGCAGAATAAAATCAGGGGCAAAACCTCGAACCTGATCTAGGGCATCCTGACCACAACTACAGCTTAACACCGTAAAGCCACCGACCGCTTCCAGTGCCACCTTGGCGACAGCCTGGATTGACGGGTCATCCTCGACATGAAGAATTCGTTTAAGGTCAGGCATATCCATTCTCCTTGGTCGGCAACAGTCGAGACAGAATTTCCAGGAAGTCTTGAGCCTCCGTTCTAGACTTTGCGAGCGCCGCTTCAACGCGGCTTAGTTGTTCTGTTGAGAGCTCTGTCGAGGACAGGACCACTATAGGCAGTCCAGGGCAAAACCGGTGAATTTCTTCTATAAGATCAAGACCATTACCATCAGGTAGGTTCAAATCCAACAACACCAAATCCAGGCTACCGGCGATGAGATGCTGACGGGCTTCATTTAACGTGGCTACGCCAATAAATTCCGCTAGGTGGCGACCCTGCTCGGCAACTACCATACGCAGGTCAGCATCATCTTCAACATGCAGGATGCGTGGTTTTTCATGCCCCCCACTAAGCGCCTTTCGTAATCTACCCAATAACCGAGCTGGGTCAATCGGCTTGCCTAGCCAGTCCACCACATGCAACCCACCTTGAAGACCTAGTTGACCTTGTTCGTTAACAGCCGAGATCACCAATATTGGCAGTTCACGGTATCTAAGACAGCCCTGAAGCTCCTGAATAAACTCCACACCATTACCATCTGGTAGGCGTAAATCCAGCGTAATTACTGCAACTGTTTCACACTCAAGCAACTCTCTGGCATCGGCCAAGCTATGTGCAAGTAACACCCTGTAGCCTGCTCCCTGAAGCAACATTTGCAGTAGAAGTGCAATATCAGCCTCATCCTCAATAACTAATATCGTTGGACGCTGTAGATCAGTAGTTGGTGTTTGGGTCATTAAAACTGGCAGCTCAAACCAGAAAGTACTGCCATGCCCCTCTTGTGAATCAAAGCCAATTACCCCTCCCATACGCTCGATCAATTCTTTACTGATGGCCAACCCCAGACCGGTACCGCCTTTTTGTCGGTGGTCACCACCTTCCGCCTGAGAAAATTTATGGAAGATATGGCTACGAAAATGTTCAGGAATACCACAACCTTGATCCGTCACGCTCACACGGACATGGCCGTCACACAACGTCGTATGTATGCGAACATGCCCTCCGGATGCTGAAAACTTGATGGCATTTGAAACAAAATTAGACAACACTTGCTGCAAGCGAAGGGCATCAGCCCGAACCTGGAGCATTGGTATAGGGTCCAGTTGTAGTTCGACCTGATGCTGGTTGGCATATGATTGATTACATCTCACGGCCTCCTCTAGCTCTGCAGCCAGCTCCAAGTTAGTCAGCTCAAAACTAAGTTTGCCAGCAGCAAGCTTGTCCATGTCCAACAGGTCGTTAATAAGATGGCGAAGGCGCTGGCTATTCTGCTGAGCGATTTCCAACATCGTTCGCATAGAGTCTGGAACTACTCCTAACGCACCACCATTAACTAAACCTAGCGAGCCAGAAATAGATGTAAGTGGAGTACGCAGCTCATGGCTGACGGTGGAAACGAAATCGTTCTTTAGCTGTTCGATGCGTTTCTGTTCGCTTAAATCCATGGTTGTCCCACTGGCACGTATTACCTGACCGTCGCTTGAATATTGTATGAGCGCACGTATCAACACCGGGAAGCTATGCCCGTCACACATAAGTAACCGAGCTTCATGATTCAGGTATTTCTCAGTTTCTCCTGCTGACGATTGCAATATGTCTTGCAATATAGGCAGATCTTCAGGATGAACCAATTGTGCCCAATCGTTGAACGGCGGCTTGGGGCCCTCATCGGGGTAACCGAGCATCTGCCACATACGGGGGGAGGCATAAAAGCCTGCGCCCTGCATATCCAAATCCCACCAACCATCATGGCCGCCCTGCAGCACTCGCTGTAGCCGCATCTCGCTGCTGCGTAACTGAACGGTCATGTCACTAGCAAGTTTAAGTGCTTGCTGCTGTCCTTGAGCAAGGGTGCGCGTGAGGAAAAACAGCAGCACACTGATGATGCCGCCCAGCAGCAGGAGAAGGTCTTGCCCCTGATGAAAACGCTTGAAAAAATCAGGCTGGGCGTAGAAGGCCAAAGTCCAGGTCTGTCCAAACAGTTGAAGTGTTGCCTGCCTGACTGCCGTACTGCCGGACTCAACACTCGGGCCGCTGACGAACAGCTGTTGCTCGGGGTCGACTTTGGTGCCGGAGAACAAGGCAAAATCAATCTGCAACTTGCGTCCGTCAAGAATCCCTCTCATAAGGTCGGAGACACGGTACGGGCTGTAAACGAAACCGCGTAAGGCGTCGAAGCGCTCTTTCTCGTTGGTTAGCGGCGCCCCTGAACGGTAAACCGGTACGTACATCAACAATCCTGCCTGCTCCTGACCTGCCGTTTCTTGCAGCAGCGTCACTTTACCGCTGAGCTGTGTCTTACCCGTTTCTGCAGCTTGGCGCATGGCGGCTCTGCGCATGGGTTCGGAGTACATATCAAAACCGAAAGCAGTAAGATTACGCCCGCTGAATGGCTCCAGAAACAGGATAGAGGTGTATAACTCACGAGATCCCGGCGGGTGTACAGAGAAATCAGTAAACCCTTCTCGGCGCACATCAGCCTCAAATTCAGCCAGTTGGCCAGGACGGATTACCTGACTAAACCCCAGCCCCTGAATGCCGGGATAGTTGGTCTCCAGGTCAAGACGCTGCACGTAGTGTCGCCAGTCTTCACGGCTGACCGACTCACTCGCCTCAAGTAGGCCAGCCCCACCCAGCAAAATTTGCCGATGATTATTCATGCGCTTTTCAACGGCTTCTACCAACTCTCCAGCGAGCTGCTGAAAATATAATTCTGCTGAAGCTTGCTGGCTAGCACGCAAGGCATACCAAGCCCCTGCCGTTGCGAGCAAACCGCAGAACAGCACCATAAGCGGCATCATGCGCGGGAACTGGGATAAGCGTTTTCCGTGTGAACTCATAATTCGTCTTCCTGATGGTGCAGTGGCAACTCAATCCAGAACGTGCTGCCCCGTTGCGATTCACTGACAAAGCCAATAGTGCCACCCATGCGCTCTATCAGCTCTTTACTGATGGCCAACCCCAGACCGGTACCGCCTTTTTGCCGACTGTCGCTCGCGTCGGCCTGGGAAAACTTCTTGAATATGCGAGCGGTGAAATCCGCGGGTATCCCAGGTCCCTCACCAGAATGCGCACAGACTGCCCCTCAAGCTCGCTGTAAAGGCGAACCACCCCTTGTGCTGGAGAAAATTTCAGGGCATTGGACAGCAGATTGCTCAGCGCCTGTTGCAGACGCTGAGCATCAGCCAGCACCTGCAGGTCTGGGCAATTAGAATGCACTAGGCGAACGCCAAGATGCTGAGCGAACCCCTGATGACTGGCATCACACTCTGCCAACAACTCATCCAGCTTGATCGGTTGCAGATCAAAGCTCATTTTCCCAGCAATCAGTTTGTCCATATCCAGCAGATCATCAATCAACTGACGTAAACGGCGACTGTTGCCCTCCGCAATAGCCAGCATGTCTTTGATACTATTAGGCACCATGCCGAGGGCGCCGCCATTGATAAGCCCAAGTGAGCCCGTAATAGAAGTCAGCGGTGTACGCAGCTCATGGCTGACGGTGGACACAAATTCATCCTTTAGCCGCTCAAGATGCTTGCGCTCGGTGATGTCGCTGATAAAGCCATGCCATATGACGCTGCCGTCGGCACCGCGTTGTGGTACCGCACGTCCTTCAACCCAGATAAGTCCCTTAGCGGGATGTAATACCCGGTACTCCTGATGCCATAGCTCAAGATTGGCGGCAGAGGTGGCAATGCTGTCACTTATCCTCTGCCAATCATCGGGGTCAATCAAGGCGTAAACTGCAGTGGCATCCGTCATAACTGCTTCCGGCGTAAGTCCGTAAATACTCTCAATCCACTGACTGGCATAGGGGAAGCAACTACGACCGTCGTCAAAAAGCTGGAATTGATAGACTACCCCTGGCAATTGAGTACTAAGCAATTGCAAGCGCTGCAGTATCTCTTCGCGGTAGCTCAAATCATGAACAACACACAGATAGCCCAAATCCAAATCATCCTCGAAAGAGATTTGGGATAAGTTCAACAATACAGGAACCGTATGGCCGGAAGCATGACGTAATTGCTCTTCATGTAGTTGACCCTGGTTGATACCTTGAGCCGCTTTTAAGCTAAGCCAATTACTAGGTTGCTGGCGCCTAGCTCTCGGTAACAATAATTCGAACTCTCGACCGAGCAATTCATCAGTCGGGTAGCCCAGCAAGATGGTTACACCTGGGCTGACTTGTTGAATAATGCCAGTTGGATCAACTACCAGCACTATGTTAGCCACACTTCCCAGTATGGCTTTGTGAAGAGCTGCTTGTTCGCGCTGGTACCGCGACTGCTGCCGCAACTCAAAAAGTTGCACGGTTTGTTGCGCCAGCAGCTTCAAGCTCTGTCGCTGCTGCTCATTGAGCTGACGCGGCTGCCGGTCAATCACACACAAGGTGCCAAGGTTATGACCATGCCCATCGCTGAGCGGCATACCGGCATAGAAGCGAATGTCAGGGTCGCTGGTGACCAATGGGTTATCGCGAAAGCGTGGGTCGAGCAATGCATTTTCGATTTCAAAAAGTTCGTCATCGTTGATCGCGTGGGCGCAGAAAGCCAGCTCCCGCGGTGTCTCGCTCACACTCAGCCCAACACGGCTTTTGAACCACTGACGTTCGGCGTCAACCAGTGAAATCAACGCGATCGGAGTATTACAGATCTGCGCAGCCAACATAGTGATGTTGTCAAACATTGCTTCTGCTGGGGTATCCAGTAAATCAAATGCAAGCAATGCTGCAAGTCGACCGGGCTCATTGAGAGGGAGCTGAGGAGACCCTGAATCGTTACTCATATTCTGCTCCTTCTACATTGAAGTAATCTGACATGTCGCCAAAAGCGTGAGCTGACTCTATTGACCTAGACGCTTTACGGCCACAAACACTTGTTAAGCTAAAGCAAAAACTATGACTTATCTGAGACTGCCCGATTAATTTAAGATCAGCAAGATCAATCATATAAGTAAAAAGACGATGAAACGCCGACACCCACATCATTAACTAACACTGTGTTTCATACAGTCTGTCAGCCGCAATGCTATTGTGGTTGGTCTGGATGATGGCAGTGGTGAGCTGCCGGACGGACAGAAGGTTTGTAATCACGAAGGTCGTGCATGATGTGGCGCCCTTCAAATGCAAATAGCTCCTCGGCGTGAGGGGCTGCATAGGGTTGTGGGGGGCTGTTATAGGGGGGATTGTCTACAGCGATGGCTTGAGGCGGTTGATGTCTCGCTGATAGCAGCGTCGGTAGCTGTGCCAAATCGCCCGCTCGGCGACAGTCTCCAGTAGCGCAGTGGTCACGGTGCGGGGAAGAATTAGATTTGCTCCACCCCAATTATCCAGGTCCGGCACGCTGGAATGCACCAAGCCTGCCAACTGCGTGTCGATCTTTTGGGTCAGCTCCAGCGCGATGAACTCCTCGATATGGGCTCGGAGCATGGTAATAGTGAGCTCTGGCGCCATTAGTGGTGCTGTGGACGTTGTCATGCTCATGTGTGGCTACTCCAATCCGGCTCATCATTGCTGCCATGGTTGACGTAGGCCCCGACAATCACCCGTTGCCACTCGCCGACCGGTTGACCCGCTGTATTACAGGGGCAACGAAAGCGGGCGAAGTTAATCTCTCGTGGAAGGTGGTCACGCATGTCACGTGGGCTGACAAAAAGCGAGGTTTTGTGCAGCACCGGGTTGGGGGCTACCAGCGGGCCACCAATACGTCGCCCCTCCACATCGTGGGCATAGGCAAAGCCCGGCAGCATCAACTGCTGACTGATGAGCTTGGCAAGCCCTGAGTGAGCACACATGGCCTCTGCCACGGCGGCCTGGCTAAAGCTGTCATTGAACTCAATCATGGATGTTTCTCCATTTCTGCAGGTGCACGGTAAGCCGCTGCCAACACCGCAAATTTTTCGACCAGGTAACTGATGCTGATGCCCAGTTCATCACTGGCCCCATCACGCAGACGGTGATGCAGGTGTGCCATGTCATCGGCGATACGCTGGGCTATCTGGGCTATCTGGGCTATCTGGGCGGCTGAGCTCGGTGGTGAGCTCGTCACTGTCAGGGTGATGGAAAGATTCATCACATTTCTCCCCAGGGGGCTTGCTCCCACAGTGACAGCCGGGTCAGCACGTCTTGCGCGAGAGCCTGTTGAAACTGCTGGATTACTTTCACAAGCCGGGGAGCCTGCTCGGGGCTCCCGCTCCATTCGCTCGATTGATACAGAGCGCAGCAGGTGAATTTGTACAGCGCCACCAGTTCGGCATCGGTGAGTGGTGCCTGATGGTAACGATGGGCAGGCTTAAGCGGCCCCAGCTTGGTCGAGCGGTGCTGACGTGGTTCCTTGTGGTCCTGCTGACGCCCACGCTGATAGCGATGCCAAACTGCACGCCGGTTGGCGAGCATCATCAGCCGTACCAGCCGGTCTACCCGCCACGTCCAGGTACTGGTGACATCCATTGGTGAGTTCCACCAGAGGGCGCGCAGCAACTCAAGGGTGTAGTGCGGTGGCATGGGGGCATTGCAAAAGCGGTGTAACTGTACGGCAAAGGCTAGGTAATCCTTGCGATCGATCATGAAGGCAGACATGGGGTGATTCCTTGAAATGCAAAAGGCCACCTGCAGTGAGGTGGCCCAGTGGGTAGTGTTGGAATATCCGGATCATGGTGTTGGCGCGGATGATCCGGGTTTGGGGATGCTGGCGTTATTCGTGCGCCTGCTCTGCGTCTGGGTAAGCCGCATCAAACAGGATGGCGTAGAGCGCACAATCAATGCCGTTGACGGTATCGTGATGCGGGTAATAGGGTGGTGCGTCTCGGGAGCGCTCGAAGTAGTCGCCAAAGCAGCTGAGGCATTCGCGGATCTCGATGGTGGATCCCCGCAGCAAGGCCTCTTCAAGCTGCCTGGCATAACCCTCGTCATCACGCGCCTTGGTGACGGCTTTTTCCAGTAATGCCAGCGCCTCCTCGTTGCTGACGGCTGACAGGCCATGGCGTAGCTTCCCGAGCGTTTCCTCAAGGGCATAGGGATTGGGTAATCGCATGGTGCGTGTCCCTTCTTGGGTTGGCTAATGGCGCAGATGATGCAGCAGCGCAGCTCGAGGAGGATGTCGAGGGCGGTGAGGTGAGATTTGCCTGGGGTCTGGTTCATAGCAGGTTTCGCTCAGCCAGCGAGACTACGCCCTCAGCACCGACCACCAGATGGTCGAGCAATCGGATATCCACCAGCGCCAAGCCCTCTTTAAG
>OERD01000030.1_pt1 | contig 70038 bp, 65 predicted proteins | sample 1539941 | NCBI WGS metagenome assembly OERD01 (sample SAMEA3891242, study PRJEB23780) | metagenome | biome: terrestrial biome; feature: animal house; material: water of meat washing | place: Italy | collected 2015-05-12
CTCCTAACCTCCCTTTAAAAAGGGAGGAACTTCACGAATCAAACATCTTCATTAAATTCACGGCAAGTCCCCCTTTATAAAGGGGGATTTAGGGGGATTCTGGATTGGGCGGTTTGAAATATAAGTTCAATAACCCCATCAATTTCAGTCAAAATCTGCCCATTATCAAACCTCAGCACGTTCAACCCCAACTGCGCCAAAGCTTGATCTCTCGCCCGATCAGCCTCCAATCCATCTGCTGTGTAATGCTGCCCACCATCACACTCAATCACCAAATTTGCAGCAGGACAATAAAAATCGACGATAAAATTGAGAATCGGCTTCTGTCTATAAAACTGTAGCCCTAAAATCTGTTTACGTCTTAATCTCTGCCATAATAGTTGTTCAGCATCAGTCATATTATTACGTAAATCACGAGATGGCTGTTTTAAGTTCTTATTGTAGGGTTGCATTACGATGCTCTTTTTTAAATATTCTTTTAAGAATCTTGGCATAATATCTAGCAGAAAATGACAATGCACTAAACATCATCATGAACAGTACTCAACTCTTTCTAGGCGTGATCTTTAGCTCAATTGGTTTAGGCTATTTTCTCTATGGCAAAAAACAAAAAATGACCGTACCCTTTGTAGTCGGTCTGGTTTTAATGGTTTTCCCTTACTTTATTGAAAGTAACGCATTACTAAGTGGTATCGGCTTACTTTTGTCTATTGTTCCGTATTTTTTACGCTTTTAATGTCATTCAAAATCAAGCTGTTCTAATTGAATCTCCACCACATTCCAGTGATGCATCATCTCCCGCAGTACAATAAAGTAAACCAAACTAGAGAAACCTTCATCAGCCACCTTAGACACATAGTATTCCCTGCGCTCAATAAATGTATTAAAAGCACTTTCAAGTTGCACACGGTCAATTTGCTGCTGATCTGAGAAAAATAATGCTAAAACCTTTTGGAATAATACATCTGAAGTCATGGCGGTCTTAGGTTGGACATACTTCATCTGAACGGATTCTAACAGCTCCTCAATCACATAAATCATCGACTCAATCGCAAGTTCATCCAGTAACCCATGACGCATACTGTTTGACTGTATAAAGCTTAAACCGTGGTCTAACCGAATATGCTGTCCATCCATTTCAAATGAAAGTCGATCTACGCCTAATGAAAATTTGAGTACAGCATTCAGATCAGTCATTACATCAATCCTCTAAAATCAAACCACACAACCCCAGTGCATTTATACATAACAATAATCATCAGGCCAAAATGCAATCGCGCCATCTTCGTTTGATAAGATAGCGCGATTAAAACTGAAGGTCAGCCGTATTCAGTTAGTTTGCTTGAGTCTTCGGTAAAAAGAAGGTCGCTAAACCGAGTAAAGGCAATAACGCACACACGCCAAATACCCATTCAATGCCGTTGACGTCAGCCAAATATCCTAAGCCTGCTGCGGCGATACCACTTACACCGAACATTAAACCAAACATTAACCCTGCAATCATGCCAACTCGTCCCGGAACAGCCTCTTGTGCATAGACCACCATGGCAGCAAAGGCAGAGGAAAGTACTAAACCTGTGATAATCGACAGTACAGTCGTCCAAAATAGATTGGCATGCGGCATCATCAACGCAAACGGCGCCATGCCGACAAAAGACACCCAAATCACCGCTTTACGCCCAATTCGGTCTCCAATCGGCCCACCAGCAAATGTACCCAGAGCCACCGCAGCCAAAAAGGCAAAGAGATGTAACTGCGCACTTTGTAAACTGAGGTGAAACTTGTGCATTAAATAAAAAGTGAAATAGTTACTGATGCTGGCGATGTAAGTAAATTTGGCAAACATCAACACGCAAATGGTCGACAGCGCGATGACGAGTTGACGCCCATGCAGTTTGCTTTGCACTTGATGCGCTTTGGCAGCCAATTGTTTTTTACTGTGACTGATGCTCCAACGGCTGACACCGAACAGAACCCAAATCGCAAGTAAAGCAAATACAATCAACCATGCCACGGCATGCTGTCCAAACGGTACAATGATCAACGCTGCCAATAAAGGCCCAATGGCTGTACCAGTATTGCCACCGACCTGAAAGGTCGATTGTGCTGTACCAAAGCGCCCACCTGAAGCCATTCGCGCCACACGAGAGGCTTCAGGGTGAAAGGTTGAAGATCCCACACCAATCAATGCCGAAGCCATAAGCAGTACAATAAAATTTGGTGAAAATGCCAACAGTAAAATGCCGCTAAAAGTCACCACCATACCGAGTGGGAGCAGATAAGGTTTCGGATGTTTGTCGGTATAGAGTCCAATCCAAGGTTGCAGTAGCGATGCCGTAATTTGATAGACCAATGAAATCAGTCCGACTTGCGCAAAGCTTAAGGAAAAATTGGTTTTCAGCATTGGATAAATGGCTGGCAAAACGGCTTGAATCAAGTCATTCAGTAGATGCGCAACCGCCACCGCTCCCACCACTTTTATAATCATACCTTGCGGTTGCTCATTGATTGTAGCTTCGCCCATACCCTCTTTCATTTGAATTGAAGACGACATCCCTCGCAAACTCCATGTATTTTTCATCAGGCATTGATTGTAAAATGTCATTCATAAGACTATCTTCCAATAATCATTGTATAACTGACAATTTAAACCACACATGCCAAACTCTCTGATTCAAACCGAAATGTCCGAATTGGTGATTGGACTCTCTTCTGAGCATACCTATCGAGAGATTACCCCTGCGCATACGCATTCACGGGCGCAGTTTCTGTATGCTTCGGCAGGGATGATTCAAGTGTTCACCCCGAATCATGTCTGGATCGTGCCGCCGATGTGTGCACTTTGGATTCCGACCCATGTTGAGCACAGTGTGATTTCATTAAGCCGAGTTAAACTCAATACCGCATTGGTTCAAGCCGATGCAGCTGCACTGCTGGGGCAACATTGTTTTATTATTCGGGTCAGTAAGTTATTGCATGAACTGCTCATTCGGCTCAATGCGATTGAACACATTCCACCCTCCGAGCTGATCAGCTCTGATGAACTGTCTCGATCTTTACAGATTTTAATTTTTGATGAAATTCATAAAGCCAATCTGTTGCCCATTCAAATTCCGTGGCCACAAGACAAACGCTTAATGAATATTTGCCAAGCACTATTAAGTACGCCCGATCAGTTAAAAGATTTAAGCACATGGGCAGATGAAATTGGCACCAGCTCCAGAACCTTGATGCGCATGTTTCAAAAGGAAACGGGGCTGTCTTATCGCGCATGGGTTCAGCAAATGCATATTGCCCATGCCTTAAGTAAAATTGCCAGTGGTGAATCTGTCGCGCAGATTGCAAGATCTCTTGGTTATAGCAATCCGAGTGCATTTAGTACCATGTTTAAACGTCATTTGGGACAGACCCCGCAACAGTTTAAATATAAAGATGAATAAAATGACACTCGCGACTAAGCACTCAGGCGATCGACAAATAAAATACCATTTAGATGATCGATTTCATGTTGCACAATGCGTGCAGGAAAACCTTCAAAAGTACTTTCCATTACCTCACCAGTCAAAGTGTGATACAGCACCTTAATGCTTTGCGCACGCTGTACCTGACCGCGTTCATTCGGCACACTTAAACAGCCTTCTTCACCTAAGGTCGTTGCTTGCGAAAACTCTAAAATTTCAGGATTGACCATCACCACGGCGTCCATTTCAGGCGCATCGGGATAGCGTAAATTTGGCCGTGAAGCCACAATAATGACCCGCTTTGAAATATAGACTTGTGGTGCAGCAATGCCCACACCGCTCCGCTCTAACATGGTCGCAATCATGGCAGAAGCCAACTGCATGAGCCAGTCGCTATTAAATTCTGCATCTGCGACGCGAGCAGCTTTGAGTCTTAAAATATCTTCACCACGTTGTGCAACAGGTAAAATGACACTCATACACAAATCCTAATTTTTATACCTATTTATTCTTTTTATATCATAAGCTTTTTATCTCGCCTGCGTTATATATTTACGTTGACCGTCAAATCAACTATGTTGATTCATGTATAATTTTTAGTTCAAACCCAGTAAAGAAAGATTGATTATTCATTCAAAAAAGACTTCTTTAAAATCAAATATAAACCTTTATTTAGCTTTGGAAATATACGCATGGATGCAACACCACGTTTGACCAGAGAAGACAAACGTACCCTTGGGCTGTCATCACTCGGTGGTGCACTTGAGTTCTATGACTTTGTTATTTATGTTTTTTACGCCAAAATTATTTCTGAGCTGTTCTTTCCCGCAGGGCTCAGCCCATTTTGGGCTATGCTGAATACTTACGGTATTTTTGCCGCAGGTTACTTCTTCCGTCCACTTGGCGGTGTAGTCATGGCGCACTTTGGCGACCTCATCGGGCGCAAGCGTCTATTTAGCTTATCTATTTTGCTCATGGCTTTGCCTACCCTCATGATCGGGGTTATGCCGACCTTTGAAACGATTGGTTATGCCGCACCTTTACTCTTACTCCTTATGCGGGTGGTACAAGGCATTGCAATTGGTGGAGAAATTCCAGCGGCATGGACCTTTGTTTCTGAACATGTTCCATCTGAAAAAATTGGTTTTGCCAATGGCTTACTTACGGCTGGTTTGTCACTCGGCATCTTGCTCGGTGCTTTAATGTCACTGTTCATTTCTCTTCAGTTTAGTGAAGCAGCTATACATGATTGGGCATGGCGCATTCCCTTTATTGTGGGCGGTATTTTTGGCTTAGTGGCCTTGTATTTACGTAGTTATTTGAAAGAGACCCCAGTATTCAAAGCCATGCAAGCACGTAAAGAGCTGTCTAAAGAAATGCCGGTGAAACAAGTCTTCGCCAACCATAAAACCGCCGTGGTGATTGGTATGCTCTTGACTTGGTTCTTAACTGCTTGTGTAGTGGTCCTGATTTTAGCCATGCCAAACTTACTGACGGGTGCCTTTGGCTTTGAACGTAGCGATGCTTTTCAAATGCAAAGTGCTGCGATCATCATGCAAATGCTGGGATGTATACTCGCTGGGACATTGGCAGATCGTTTTGGTGCAGCCAAGGTCTTGATTTTTGGCTCGCTCGGTGTCGCCGCTATCGCAACCATTTTCTATCACAGTTTAGGTGCGGTCAGTCCAACTACGGTGTTTGCACTGTATATGCTTTTGGGATTCTTTTCAGGCACGGTAGGGCTTGTGTCCTATAGCATGGTCAAAATGTTCCCTGCTCCAATCCGCTTTTCGGGCATTTCGTTTTCCTACAATGTCGCCTATGCCATTGCAGGAGGCATCACACTGCCTTTGGTTCAATGGCTCAGTCTCTATAGCAACATTGGCGCGATGTATTATATTTGGCTGGTCTGTTTGGTTTGCTTCTTCACAGCTTTGGTTTATCGAACTCGGTTCGAGACGAAGCACTAAAATGATAAAACCCTTCAATCGAAGGGTTTCTTTTTATGTAAGCTACTTTGAAAACATGAGGTCAAAGCCTTTAGCTTAAGGTTTCTGCATGCAGATTTTGGCGCAGTTCATCTTCCACAATATCAAGCTCGATTTGGCTAAACTTACGAATTTCGCCTTCAGCATGTTTTTCTAACATACCGCCAATTAATGGCACTTTCACTTTTACCGTCCATTCCAGTTGAAAGTGAATCTGCTCATCATTACCCGATACACTACGTTGGCACACGGCTTCTAAAGGTAAGTTGGGGTCTAAACGAACTTCCGAGCTCAATACAACTAAATTGCTGACGTCGGTACGTTGTAAGCGAAAGGCATCTTTTAAAAATTTCTTCGCAATATCTGGAATATTGACATCCAAATTATACGCGCGCTTGAGGGTATAAATATCGCCGACTTTATTCGACTCCAAAATTTCCAACTTCTCACCGGGAATACGACGACAAACATTTTCATGTAAGCTGATATCGGCTGCGAGTCGACGGAAGTCATCCAATGAAACACCTTTGATGGTGGCATTGACTACAAACTGATGTGCCATAACATTAAATCCTTTATTTTTTGTTTTTGTAAACATCCATGCCCTGATCAGGACTGAAAACTGGATCTCGTCATCCTGTAGAAAGGTCAAATATAGACGATGTTCCAGCACCGACTATACCGTGATCTAGATATCAATGTGCGCCATTCTGTATGACAATATCATCTGCAATATAAATAAAAACCACGCGCTCAAAACAGGCCAAGCGAATATCAAAATGCTCGGCCCCATCATCCAGTCCTGTAACCGCCCAACTTGCACTGCTGGGTAAATCACCCAGCCAAGTGGCCTGATAAAAATCCGCAACCGAAGCAAAGTCCAAATATTGCTGTGGACTTCCCTTTAACCGTTCAATGACCGACTCAAATTGAGCCAATTGTGCGTGTTTAAAATCAATCAACATACCCAGCCTATACACTTTTTAGCTGTTGTTTATGTCGTACCTGAGTCCATTGCCACCAGCCAAAAGCCGCCAAGCCAACAAAGCCTGCATATAAAGCCGCGGTTAGGAACAAATCTTTATAGATAAACATACCGACATAAACAATATCGACAAATACCCACAGCACCCATGTCGCAATATGTTTACGACTGGTCCAATAGGTCGCCAACAGACTAAACGCTGCGAGCTGCGCATCCAATAGCGGTACAGCAGCATCGGTCAAATACTTTAAGCTCAAACCAAATACTGCACCAGCCGCAGCGGCAAGTAGCATTTGCAAAATCACTTGCCGAGCTGTAATCGGTTCAATCCGAATCTCATGATCTTGTTGTTTACCTTTGAGCCAGTGATAAAAACCGTAAAAGTTCACCACTACAAAGAAAAACTGCAAAATGGTTTCGCCATACAACTTATAGGTATAAAACAAATAGGCATATAACAAGAAAGCAGCGAAGTTAAACCACCAACACCACATATTGCGCTTAATGGTCAACGTCACCCCAATTAAGCTAATGATGACTGCAAATATTTCAAGGCTAGACATGGTTCAACTGGTATTCAAAGAAGTGCTGCTATTATGAAAAAAAACTCAATAAAGGCAAGACAATTCCGCTCAATCTAAACGTCGTTTTTTTTCGGGGAATCGATTCAAACTATCGAGTCACAGAATGAATACGCATAAGTTTTGACAGTTTTCTAACAATCGTTTAAAAACTTATAAAACGATGCAGGAATAATCAAAATGTCAGAACAACAAGGTCGTGTCAGTCGCGAAGTTCGCGGTTCGTTATTTTTAATTGGTTTAGACCGCGCAGCCAAGCGCAATGCTTTCGATAGTCATATGATTCATGACTTATCACTGGCCCTTACCGAATATGAGGATGATCCTTCACTGCGCTGTGCCGTGATTTTTGCGCACGGAGAACACTTTACTGCTGGGCTTGATTTGGTTGAGTTGCAACCCAAACTCACTGCAGGCGTTTTCGACTTTCCCGCGTCACAAATTAACCCTTGGGGCACCAGTTCCAGACCTCGCACCAAACCCGTGGTTGTGGCAGTCCAAGGCTTTTGCTTTACCGCGGGAATTGAACTGATGCTCAATGCCGATGTGGTGATTGCCGATGCCAATACACAATTTGCCCAAATGGAAGTACAGCGCGGCATTTTACCCTTTGGCGGTGCAACGGTTCGCTTTGTACAAGCGGCGGGTTGGAACAAAGCTATGCGCTATCTACTCACAGGTGACAGCTTCAATGCACAAGTAGCTCTCGATCTCAATTTAATTACCGAGGTCGTAGAAGCATCCACGCCAAATGCTGCATTAGAGCGAGCATTGAGCCTTGCAGAATCAATTGCACAAGCTGCACCACTTGCCGTTCAAGCCACGCTGGCTTCTGCACAACAAGCAGTACAACACGGCGCAGACTATGCCTTTGCACATTTACAAGAGCACCTCAGCCCACTACTCAAAACCCAAGATGTCCAAGAAGGTGTCATGGCGATGCTACAACGCCGCCCTGCTCAGTTTAAAGGACAGTAAAGCCCAAAAGTCTGGAACCGACTTTAGTATTTAACAAAAAAGAAGAAACGATAATGCAAGGCACAGCCCATTTAGATTCGCCCCAAATTGAGAAACAAACTGTAAAATTTTCAGCAACCGATGGTTATGTACTCGTTGGTACACGTTATCGCTCATCTGAGCCGATCAAAGCCAACATCATTGTTGCCAGTGCAACAGGTGTACCACAGCAGTTCTATCGTCGCTTTGCCGAGTATGCAGTAGCGCTAGGTTATCAAGTCCTAACTTTTGATTATCGTGGTGTGGGGCTTTCTGCACCGAAGCAACTCAAAGGTTTTAGCATGTCCTATTTGGACTGGGGGCAGCTAGACTTGTCGGCTGCCATTGACTCTATCCGCAAAGATGACAAACCTATTTTTGTGGTTGGACACTCTTATGGAGGCCAAGCACTCGGTTTAACCCACAACCATGACCAAGTCACTGCGATGTATTGCTTTGGCACAGGTGCGGGTTGGCATGGCTATATGCCGTTTCGGGAGAAAATGAAAGTACATGTCATGTGGAATCTTATTTTCCCGCCGATGGTTGCACTAAAGGGCTATCTGCCTTGGAGCCTGCTGAAAATGGGCACCGATTTACCTGTGGATGTCTACACACAGTGGCGAAAATGGTGTAAAAATCCGACCTACTTTTTTGCAGATCCAGAGCAACAACACTTACTGGAACAATATGCACAGGTCAAAACTCCAATCTATGCTGTTTCAGCACTGGATGATGACTGGGCTTTACCGAACTCAAGGCATGCATTTATGCAGCATTATCGGCATGCGAACATGCATTATCTCAATATTGAAGCCAATGACTATGGCTTAAAAGAAATTGGACACATGGGATATTTCCGCCAAGGGGCCGAAGCCATCTGGGAAGATATGCTGAACACTTTCGATGGCTATTTATCCTCACCAACCCCTACGGAACGTTAAAGCTCTATGCGCCCACAAAAACTGAGTAAAGAACAAATCCAGTTGCATTGCATGCAAACCTTTAAAACCCATGGTTATGCAGGCACCAGTATGGATTTACTAGCAAAGTCTTGTGGGCTCAGTAAAGCGGCATTTTATTATTATTATCCCAATAAAGAAGCTTTGGTTTTAGATATTTTGCAAGTCAGCCAGCAATACTTAAACCATAAACTGTTCAGCATTTTGTGTGATACGCACTTAGAGTATTGCGTTCGCTTTGAACACTTGCACCAGCAAGCTGTCCGCTTTTTTAGTGCGGGTGTTCAAGGTTGCTTAGTCGGAATGCTGTCTTTGGAAATCCCGCATTTATCCGAACAAATTCATCTCAAAATTCAGTCGATTTTTCAAGATTGGGAATTGGCGTTGTTCCACTACTTTCAGCAGGTCATGCCTATTGCTCAAGCTGAGGCACTGGCTAAAATCAGTGTTGCCGATTATGAGGGGGCAATTTTAATGACACGCTTAAAACAGGATGACTTCTATCTAACTCATGTTGCAGAACGAATTCTTAAGCAGTTATCCATAGCTGTGATGGACGCTGTGGAGGCTTAAGCAAGAGATCAATCCCGAGTACGATAGCTTTTTTTATGCTCGCGTCCACTGCGGTCAATATGCGTATAAAACATGCCATAACGACTTACATAGTATTCAAGCGACTGATCATAGAAATTCCAAAAAATAGACCATTCATTTAAATCCATTTTGCGGATTTGCGTCTGGGTTTTCGCAGGCATTTTGACCAATAAGGTGCTTTGCATTAACGTTGCATCTTCTTCGACCGTGAGCAATATCGCTTGATCTAGAAATAGAGTCGCCACGTCATCGAACAGCTCTTGTTCATAAGCATCAACTTCAATAACACGCTCAACCTGAGGTGCTCTATTGGTATGCGTTGCCATTTGCACAGATGCTGCTTCCGATTCAACCACTTTTTTTTGTCGCTTCAGAAAGCGGTGCTTTTTTTGAATTTTGATTACAATAATAGATGCCGCAACCAAAGCAATGAGTATGCAAATCATCAGTAAAAATGTCGCCATGCTCTGCTCTCGTAACAAATATTCCCTTTTAAAATACAGCATTATCGCTCAAATAAACACCAAATTAATTAAAACAGACTACGTATGAACTCAAATGCTCAATTCGATGACTTGTAATTGGGTATTGATTCTCAGACCAATTCAAGTGATTCAACACATATTCGCACAAACGTGAAAGGCATCACAATATGTGATTTTTCACTCACAAAATCACTATAAAAAATAATTAACTTAGTGCGATTGAACAACAAAGTTACATCCGTACTAACAGTAATTCAATTTAATAAATACAGTCGCTAGCATGAAATAGCTGTTTCTATAGCTCTAAGAAGAAAAGATGATACGGGCAGCCCAACTTCAGGACATTCCTGAAATTTTAAATGTCGTGCACGACAGTATTCGATCATGTATCAAAGACCACCATCGCCATGAAAGTACGATTCAAATTTGGCTAGAAAATAAAACCCAATCCAACCTGATTATGTGGATGCACTATAACGACAGCTGGGTCTATGTACTCAATCAGCACGTAGTGGGTTTTATTATGGTCAGTGATCAAGGTCGTATTTTACTCAATTATATTTCATCCGCTGAACAACAGCGCGGTATTGGGAAAGCCTTATTAGAAACCGTTATTGAACATCTTAAACGTAAAAAAATTCACCAAATTAGTTTAGAAAGCACCCAAACAGCATGCTCTTTTTATCAAAAACATGGCTTTCAAATCCATGTCCAAGACATTCCAAATCCCAAAATGGTGACCATGGTTAAACTCTTATCCTAAGGTTTATTAACAGAAGTATGACTCAACTAAATTCACTCATTTTCATAGGATTCATTGGGCATTTTCATCTGATCACGGCCCGCTTCTTTGGCTTGATACAGTTTTAAATCGGCCGCTTTCATAAGGTCATGAATATTGGCATAAATCGTTTCATGATCCATCCACGACACCCCCATACTCAAAGTCACATAATCTTTGCCATCTAGGCGGTTATGATGCTCAAAGCGCGCACTACGCACTGCATCTAAAACGGTTTGCATAATCTGACTAATAATCGCAATTGGGACATTATATAAAACAATGGCAAACTCTTCCCCACCATAGCGTGCTAAGTAGGCATTATGTGGCAGTACTGCACCAATCACTTTGACCAGATTTTGCAGAACTTCATCGCCCTTTAGGTGCCCATAGAAATCATTATAATTTTTGAAATAATCGACATCCATCATGGCAAAAACCAAAGTTGCATGACTATTTTGTTGTGTTTCAATAAAGCGCTGCTGAATTTCCTGATTCAATGCACGCCGATTATAGGCGCCTGTTAAGGCATCAATTTGAATTTGATATTCGAGTTTTTCATTTAAGTCATGTAATTGAGAGGTGCGCTGTTGCACTTTTTGCTCTAAAGAATCATTCAATTCAATTAAATTATTATTTAAACGTTCGGTATGGTAAGTCTGATAAGCATAGTTACGTGATTGTCGGAACATCACCAAAAGTGCATACAGACTGGTAGAGATAAAAGATAGATGAATAGAATCAATCACATGTAGCGTTAGTAAAAAGTCATGAATGACCGATATACACAGCAATACCACGGCGTATAAATTGATTTTCGAATATTTTTGTTTGGTCTTTAAAGTAAGGTAAAAACCATAGGCAAAATTAACCAAAATAACAATACTGAAAAATGCGCTATAAAAAGCCAGCTGCTCAAAAACAACTTGCTCGGATAACAAGGTAATGACGATATTCAAGGTCAAAACCAACATGGAGACGGTATAAATCCAATGCTTTAAATAGTACTGATTGAGCAAATACATATAGCTCAAAAAAAACATGACCGCTAAATAGATAAATAAATATTCTAAACGTATGCCCCACAACCAGTTGATATCTAGGAAGGTCGTATAAGCATATGGCGCAGTAAAAAGATTATGTAAGGCAAGAAATAAAATAAAAATACCAAAAACAAAAAAACTTTTACTATTCCGTTTATCTGAACCATGGAACATCGAGAACATCGAGAACATCGTGGTGAACATTCCTACACCAAACACCACGCCACAGATCATGGCGATACTCATCATCAGTTGCTGATAATGTCGATTAATCGTTTTAGCAATGCCAATATGCATGGGGCTTTCAAGGCCGCCGCGTAAATTGTTAAAGTTTGAGGCTTGTATACTTAAAGTAAAATAGGGGCTGTCAGGGACAAAATAAGCAATCCGCGGTGCATTTTCTGTTTGCTGTGCTCCCGCATTATCCGCGACATCCCCTAAACGAACTAAAAAATCGCCATTGAGATAAACCCGATAAGCACAATTTTGATTGGGGATATGAATGGCTAGCCTTCGGCCAATAAATTCATCCGGAATTTTGAAATGACCGACAAAAGTCCCATAACCCGTATTACTACCTGTAAGTTCTTGAAATGAAATTGGCAATTCGGTAGTTTTAGAAGGGAGTTTACGATTAGGCTGAGAAATCAGCTCTTGGTCATAATAAGACCATGTACCTTTTAAATAACTGGTGGTTTGTTCGGTGAATTGAATGTCATTGACATTTTTTTGATGCAAATAATACTGCGTGGGCTCAGCTTCATATTGTGCCCACGTCGAAGGTATCAAACTTAAAACCAGCAAACAGCCTAAAATAAGCCCAAACAAAGACTGTTTGCTCAATGAGCTATACAAAAGCGACTCTTCCCTTAAATACGCTCTGCCTAAGAATTAATCTACAAATGTTTTTCTTAAAAACCAAGTGTTTTTACAAATGAATCAAATACATCCTTGTAATTGACTCTTTTATTTATCACTATTTTTGATTAATCACGTGTTTTTACATCATACAATTCAATTTCAAAAATCAAATTTGAATTGGCAGGAATAATATTGCCCATTTTACGCTCACCATAAGCCAAATGTGATGGCACGATGAGTTTACGTTTACCACCCACTTTCATGCCCATAATCCCTTGGTCCCAACCTTTAATGACACGGCCTGTCCCAATCACAGTTTCAAAGTAGTTCCCGCGGTCTAAAGATGAGTCAAATTTGGTTCCATCTTCTAACCAACCCGTATAATGCGTGGTGATTAAAGCACCTTTAACCGCTTCTTTACCTTCACCGACAACCAAATCAATAATTTCTAATTCTGCGCTCATGTTCTCGCTCCAACCTGTTCAATCAATAAATCTAGTTAAACTGCATGCTTATTGCAATTGCGTCCACTCAATAATGGCTTGAGCATGGTCACCAATTAAGGTCCACTCACCATCCATCACATTCAACTGAAGTTGCATGGTACGCTCACACAGGGCCTGAACTGCTTCAGTACTTGCAGTCGACAACTGCCAAATTTCAACATTGTTCAATGTCTTCAACTTACTGTTGCGCTTATACCATTCATCGACCGCTGTGCCATAAGTGACAATCGCCACTTGCTTACAACGTGCACTGGCTTTTTTCACTTTATCTTCGTCTGGGCTGCCCACTTCAATCCATTTCACCAACTGACCCGTGAGGTCTTTTTCCCACAGCGCAGGCTCATTGGTTTCAAATAAATCTTTGGTAAACTCTAAAGCTTCATCCGCAAAACGTGCAAATGCCAACAAACGCACCATCAAACGCTCAATGGTTTCTGAAGGATGCAATGCCAAAGTCAGTTGATAGTCCCCATATTGGTGGACATCCATATTGGCAATATTCAAATCTGCCTTATAAATTGTAGCTTTAAGCGCCATACATACCATCCTCAAATTTGCCGACTAGCATATAAGATTTCGGCTTTTTTTGCTTAAAACAATTTAAGTCATTGCTCTATGCGACATTCAAAAAGTGCGCTTTCAAAATCCATCCAATCTCTTTCATTTTGAACAATCAATTCAACTCGGTTATCAATCCCTTCTTCGACATCTTGATAGTTAAATTGTTCAGGATTGAAATTAAATGCCTTCCACCCCTGATTGGTATGGAAAATTCCTTTAATCCGTCGCCAATCTTGCTGTTCACAAAGTAAATCTAATAAATCGTAAAAGTCAAAAACCCAACGCTTCGGCATTTTCCAACCTGCAACACTATAACCTTGCGCCGTTTCTACATAGTGATACGGCAACTGTTTAATCTCGGGAAAATCTTGTTGAGTCGCTTTCAACTGTTGCTGAATGTTCAGTAAAGGCTGCTTTAGTCGTTTTGTTCCGATGTACTCAAAATCGATTTGCGCAAGCTCAATCTTGCCCTGCTCTGCCATCAGCCACTGCTGAGCATAAGGCTTATATTCGGTTTGCAGTTTTTCAAGAGCATCTTGATCTGCTTTTTGCATATGAGCTTGATGCGAAACCACCACAATCTGCGCCGCTTTTAATTGATCCTGATAGAGATTTTGTGCTGTCCATGCATGATCATGTAAACGCGAACCATCCAGCACCGTGATCGGCGCACGCATGTGCAGGGTCGAGTGCCAATGTGGCTCGGTCAGTTGCTCCAGTAACTGTGCTGGATGTCCCAAGCCTGTGGGTTCAATAAACAACCGATCAGGCTTTTGTTCTGAGAGCAAACGAGACAGTGCAATTTGCATCGGTAGTTGGCTGCTACAACATAAACAACCACCGAGTAATTCTTTCACCGCATAGCCTTCCGTTTGTGGCATGAGCTGTTGATCTACGCCAATTTGCCCAAACTCATTCATCAGTACCGCCCAAACTTCATGTTCCGGTTTCTGACCTAACAAATGCATGAGCAAAGTGGTTTTACCTGCACCAAGAAAGCCCGAAATAATATGCGTAGGAACCGCCTGCGGCATCGACATCAGTTTCAAAATTTTATACCTAGCATGGAATATGATAAAAACAGCACAATAAAATAAGCCATCATCTTAATTTAAATCACCAATTTTCTCATCTCAAATCCATGGCATCAAACACTCAGTATTCAGTTGGCTGACTTTTCATTCATTTATACCCCTATTGGACAAACTTCCTTACATTTTACTCAGGACCAAAATTAAGCTTCCGCACTTAATTCGCATGCTTTGTACAGTTTATGTGAGTTTTCAAACATCCATATTGATCATTAATTCTTCTTTTTATCTCAATCTATTCACAAAAAACTTCTACTTGTTACTTAAAGCTTACTATTTTTTCATCATCTGTAGTTTTAGGTAATGTGCACTTTTCACATTGTTGCTTCGATTGAACCGCAGATATTCAGGCGATAGCATGAAGCTCAGTTCAAATTGATGTGATGATCAGTCTGAACTATTTTTATCTATAAAATATAAGGATGCCAAAACCATGAAACTTTCTCACTTAATTATTGCAACATCTTTAACAGCTGCGAGCTTTGCAACTTTTGCTGCACCTCAACAAGCACCAGCTCAAGAAGACAAAGTTGTAGTATCAACCCAAGAAACAGCTGAAACTACAGACTTAAGTGCAAATGCACCTGCTTCGGAAGCATCAGCAGAACAACCGAATCAAGAAAAAGCCGCTAAATAATTCAAATGTTGAGAGAACCAGTGGCTTTACTCTCCTGCTGGATCGCAACAACTTTTTAGCGTCACTTGAAACCAAGATATATCCTGTCTTGGTTTCTTTTTATTTATGCGCATGGACTATAGCAGTTCGAGATCAACAGGTGCAAAAAGCCAAATTTGCGTAGTTTTCCCATATAAGCTTCTATTCAAAACATCAACGTCAGACATAAAAAAAGATCCCCTATACAGGAGATCGTTTTTTAAAACTTAACTATGCGATGCTTTTTTATAAATACTGCACGAAGGATGATGGTTCTCTTGTAAGCGCGCGACCTTACGTTGTTCTGCCGCTTCAAAACGGCAACGCTTCCAGTCATTGTCCAAATTCAATGCAGGAATTTGTTTTGGCTTACCATTTTCATCTACCGCGACCATGGTGAAGTAACAACTATTGGTATGGCGTACCGTACGCTTTTGAATATTTTGTGCTTCAACACGAATACCAATTTCCATCGAAGTACGACCGACATGGTTCACGCTTGCCAAGAAAGTCACTAACTCGCCGACATGAATCGGCTCTTTAAAATTAACTTTATCAACCGATAAGGTCACCACATAACTTCCTGAAAAACGACTTGCACACGCATATGCCACTTGGTCTAACAGTTTCAAAATGGTGCCACCATGCACATTTCCTGAAAAATTCGCCATATCAGGTGTCATTAAGACCGACATAGTGAGTTCAGACTGGTCATCCGCAGCCGCAGCAATTTGATCTAATGGGGACATCGCGTTCTCTAATTGGTAAGATAATAGGATATGTGACATTTATTATATCGGTTTTGAACGCTAAATTTGGTAACAAAACCATCATTATTATTTATAGTGATTTGACTATCATTCAAAAAAATATATATAAAGAAGACTAAGCTTTTGAATCTATAGGCCTTCTTTAAATTTTAATTTATTCAAAAACATTGTCGCTGTGATATTTTCACAGCATATAAATGGCTTTTTAGCCTGATTGACTGTATTTCGAGTTATAGAGATGTATAAAAGCCCATTCAGGCTTTTATTTCTACATCACGCGTGATCAATGCGTTCTTACTTGAATACTTTGAATATTCAATTTTTGCTTATAATTTTTCTGCGCAAAAACTTTTTGAATCTGTCCTAACTGCGCAACGGTTGCATCGACCCCAGCTTGCATGGTCAACTCACGGCCGCTGACATCAAAAATATGTACTTTCTCGCGCAGGTCTGGCTGAATCACAATATCAGCATTTTTCAGCTCAATTTGTGCAAGGTTCTTTTGCATGATATTGATATTTTGGTTGAACAGTCCCCAGACATTTGAGGTTTCGGTATACATCGGCTGCGCCAGAATATCGACCGCGATAATAATATCTGCCCCTAACTTACGTGCGACATCAACAGGTACTGGGCTGACTAAACCACCATCTACATATTCATCAGTACCAATCTTGGTTGGAATAAACATACTCGGGATCGATACCGATGCCCGAACCGCTTGCCCAGTATTGCCATAGTTAAAGACAACTTTTTTACCTTCTTTTAATTGCGTCGCCACTACATACATCGGGATAGGTAAGCTTTGAAGTGGCATATCGCTCACTTGTTCATTGACATAGTCTTCAACTTTTTGACCATCAAAGAAACCTTTCATGTCCAAACGAATATCGCGCACATCATTGGCTTTCATATTCAGCGCAATATCACGAATTTGATTGGCATTTTTACCACTAGCATACAGTGAGCCGACGATACTACCGGCACTGGTTCCCACGATAAAGTCGGGACGAATCCCCGACTGCTCTAAAACTTGAATTGCGCCAATATGTGCATAACCACGTGCACCACCACTCCCCAACACCAAGGCAATAATTGGACGGTTCTGTTCTTTTTTGAGCTGTTTAAAATTGATCTGGTTGAGTCGCTCTTGGGCTTCCCCTGACTCAGTTTCGGCTGAAAAAGCCTGATTTGGCGTTTCTTGAGCAACTTTGGGCATGCTTTGACAGCCTGCTAAAGCGAGCAATGTAAACGACATAAGGCTAAGTTTAATGTTTAACATGATTCACCGAAGTTGAGATAGAGCGAAATTTTCCAGCAGCATAGTGTATGAAAATCAGCAGTCCAAGTACTGTTGTTTTTCGTAAAAGCGTCATATTCCAGCATTATAATCTGATTCAATTTGTCAGCATAATTCAACATGTGCACTCAGCATATCACTCAAATTTTTCTGCACTTTTTAAAATTGGGCTGCTTGTCTTTTGGTGGGCCTGCTGCTCATTTGGTGTTTTTTCACCGACATTTTGTACAACAACTTCGGTGGTTGAGTGATGCTGAATACGCCCAACTGGTTGCTCTCGCACAATTGCTCCCAGGGCCGACCAGCAGCCAAGTGGGTATTGCCATTGGTTATCAACTCCAAGGCTACCGCGGTGCGTGCGCGGCTTGGCTCGGTTTTACTTTGCCGTCTATGCTCCTCATGGCATGTTTCGCGGTACTGGGTCAGCAGTATTTCAATCAACTCAGTGCGATGACACTACATAGCATTCAGTTGATCGTTTTTGCTGTGGTGGTCTGGGCCTTTTGGCAAATGTTGACAAGTTTCTGCAAAACTATCTGGCAATATGTGCTGATGCTACTTAGCACCTTGTTTCTTTACTTTGTGCCATGGTCATTCAGCCAAGTTATCGTCATCTTTGTTGCTGCTCTGGTCGGTATTTATTTCGCATCAGATTCGACATCAAAGCTCCAAGACAGCAGCTTAAAAGCAAAAGTCCAAGCAAAGCAGGCTTATCTTTGGCTGATTGCCTTTGTTTTGCCTTTTGTAGTTTTTATGGTGTTGCATTCATCTTCTTCACTCTTCTCACAGAGCCTGTTCAGTTTTTACCAAGCAGCATCTTTGGTTTTTGGTGGCGGGCATATTATTTTGCCACTTTTACATCAGGACTTCGTCGCCAGCCATATTTTATCTGCCGAACAATTTGACTTGGGTTATGCGCTGGCTCAACTCATGCCCGGCCCCTTATTTAGTTTCGCCAGTTACTTAGGTGCTTTACTGCCTTTAACTCCGTTTGTTTGGCTGAATGTGGTTCTAGCCACTTTAGCAATCTTTCTGCCCTCATTCTTTTTAATCTTTGCAACCTTGCCCTATTGGTCTTGGCTTATGCAGCAAGCTGCAATACGAAAAGCCGTGATTGGGATTAATGCTGCAGTGGTAAGTTTACTGCTGTGTTTAGTGATACAAATGGGACAAAGTTATTTCAAGCATTGGACTGACTTAGTTTTTGTGATCGCTGTTATTTTACTGCTTCGAACCAAACTCCCGATTTGGCTAAGCCTGATTTTAAGTTTTGCACTCTATCAGCTGTTCTTTTACTTTAGCGGTTAAATAGCCATAAAAAAGCCCCTATCAATGTAGAGGCTTTTTTAATGTGCTAAAAGATTACCAAATGTCTGATTTCACTTTGTCTTTAAATTTAGGATGGTTATCCAATTTAAACACTGGCTCTTTCACACCTTGTTTCAGCTGTGCCAAATAGTCTTTTAACAGCATCAATAAGAATGGTGTTAACAGCAAAATAGCAAACAAGTTAATGGTGGCCATGATACCCATGAACAAATCCGCAGTGTTCCAAATGAGAGGCACACTCATCACTGAGCCGAGATACACCATAATCAAAACAAAGATACGGAAGACGAACATCACCTTGGCATTGTTATTGATAAATTGCACATTCCCTTCAGCATAGGCATAGTTACCAATGACTGATGAAAAGGCAAACATGAACAAAATCGTTGCAAGGAAGTCATCACCCCAAGAACCAATTTGGCTCTCTAAAGCCATTTGGGTGAGCGCTACGCCTTCAAAGCCCGCATCATGATAAAGTCCTGAGGCCAAAATAATAATCGCTGTACATGAACACACCACGAAGGTATCCACAAATACACCGAGCATTTGTACCAAACCTTGGTTTACAGGGTGCTTTACATCCGATGCAGCTGCCGCATTCGGTGCTGAACCCATACCTGCTTCATTAGAGAATAAACCACGTTTAATCCCCATCATCATTGCCATAGAAACCATCGCACCGAAGAAACCACCAGCAGCAGCTTCAAACTCAAAAGCTTTAGAGAAAATGAGCTGGAAGATATCAGGTAAAATAGCGTAATTAATTACGGCGATATATAAAGCAACAGCCAAATACAACAAGGCCATCAATGGCACAAAACTTTCTGCCACTTTGGCAATACGTTTGATCCCACCAAAGATAATCATTGCGGTCAGCAAGACTAGACCTAGTCCAACCCAAGACACCACAATATGAATGCCACCGAGTTCAAATGCTAGATTGGCTTTATCCCATCCCCATGCATGTGCTGTTGCACCTGTAATTGCATTGGCTTGTACTGCGTTAAACACAAAACCATAGGTTGAAATAAGCGCAACAGCAAAGACTACACCCAACCATTTTTGTTTCAGGCCTTGGGTAATATAGTAGGCAGGTCCACCACGGAACTGTTTATTTTCTTGGTCGCGCACCTTGAACAACTGTGCGAGAGATGACTCAACAAAAGCCGAACTCATGCCTAAAAATGCAGTGACCCACATCCAAAATACTGCACCCGGCCCACCAATCGCAATTGCGATCGCAACACCCGCAACATTGCCTACACCTACACGACTTGCAAGCCCAGTGACAAAAGCCTGAAAAGGTGTAATACCATGATCATCATCACATTCCTTACGGCTTGATTTCATGACCTTGATGCTGTGAAAGAATAAACGAATCTGTACCGCACCTGTAATGAGTGTATAAAATAGACCCACTGCAACCAGAAAAATGACCAAAAAGTCCCATAGAGGTCCATTCAGCTTATTCACCCATTCGAGTAATGTTTCATTTAATTGAGCATTCATCCCGATATCCTAATTATTGTGAGGAACCTGAAAGCAAAAAAAGCCCTAGTCTCCTAGGGCAGTTTGCATTTTCAATTAGTTAAAAAATTGCAAAATAGACTGAATGACAGCCACGTTAATCAAGTCTACAAAGAATGCGCCACATAAAGGCACAATCAAGAATGCCTTGTGCGAAGGACCATACATGTTGGTAATCGCCTGCATGTTTGCAACCGCAGTCGGGGTTGCACCCATACCAAATCCACAGTGACCCGCAGATAGCACCGCAGCATCGTAGTTTTTACCCATCACACGGAATGTCACAAATGCAGCATATAAGCCCATCGTAATCGTTTGTGCACCTAAAATCACCACAAGCGGACCAGCAAGGTCAGCCAATTGCCATAATTTCAACGAAAGCAAAGCCATCGCAAGGTACAACGACAATGATGCATTACCAAATACATCAATCGCACGGTCAAAGATTTGAACTTTGAAAATACCTTCCAACACATTACGTAAAATCACACCACCTGCAAGCGCCCAAACAAAAGTCGGTAACTCAAGCATTGTGCCTTTCATATGGCCGGTCATAAAGTCAGCAAAAGCCAAACAGCCTGCAAACAAACCTAATGTGGTAATCGCATTATCCGCAGTGATTAAACGCACACGATGTGGATATTCAAACGGTACATATTCTGTTGAATTAATATCAGTCAGTGGCGTGTTATCACTCTTTTCAATTTGTTCATTGGTACGTGGCGTCGCCAATTGATAGCGGTTAATGAGTAACTTCGCTAAAGGACCACCAATCAAACCACCAATAATCAAACCAAATGTCGCACTCGCCATACCCAAAGCTAATGCACCTTGGATACCATGTTTAACTTCTAAAATTTCACCCCAAGCACCCGCAGTACCATGACCACCAGTTAAGGTAATTGAACCTGCAATCAAACCAATAAGTGGGTCAATACCCAATAAAGTTGCAAGGCTAATGCCGACAAAGTTTTGCACCACAATAAATGAAGCGACAGCCATCAAGAAAATAACCAGACCAATTCCCCCTTCGCGCAATTTGGCAAAGTTTGCACTTAAACCAATTGAGGCGAAGAAAATCAGCATAAAACTTGTTTGCAATTCGCTACTGGTCGTGATGCTATAGCCCCAAAGACTATGCACAACCAAGGAGATAATCGCTGCAACTAAACCACCTGCGACAGGCTCAGGAATGTTGTAGCGTTTCAAGAAACCAATTTTATTTACCAAGAAGCGGCCAAGTAACAAAACGATGACGGCAGCAATCAAGGTATAAAAAGCGTTAAAAGTAAATTCCATGACAATTGTCCATAAAGCGGATGCTTAGATTTTGTTATCTGGCTAATAAGCCACCGAATCCATTGATACTTCAAGAGATATTTCGTAAATCTGAGACAAACTCAGTCTTGCGTATGGAAATTCAGGCAACGGGTAAATTGGTAACAAACTAAGCGATCTGATGCATAACATGTTCAGTTCTACACGATGAGTAAACTGAAATAACGTAATGCCCAATAATGTTTGGACACAGATACGGTTTTTTGAAAAAAATCACAAAACCGCCCCATATTGCTTTAAAAACAAGCAATAAATGCACAATATGGGCGAAAGACGGACATTATGCAGATTTTTTATAGATAATCTTTATTTTTTTACAATAATTTCCAACTATTTCACTTATTCTTTTCTGACCCAATACTTAAGTCTATATTCAAAATGTATTTAGTCTGTATAAATTTCCCTACTCAAACAAAACAGGAGCCTAAAGCTCCTGTTTTTTTAAATCGCAACTATTTCATTATATGATTAGAAGCTGTATTTCGCCATTAAGCCAACGCGGTTGTCTTTGTAGCTATCCCCAGCAAAGGTATCACGTTTACCATTGATATATTCAACACCTAAATCCAAAGGTTTAACTGGTGAATAAATGAAGTTAATCCATGCTTGGTAAACTTCTTCATTTGCAGCTTTGTTTAAACGTGCGTAATCAGTACCATCATCCGCAAAGAGTGCACCATACGCTAAAGTCGAACGTAATTTTTCGTTGAATTTATACGTACCACCGACTTGTACGCCAAATGCCTCATTTTGCTCGATCTTGCCATTCGCATTATCTACATAAAATGCAGTGTTGCTTCCGTATAAGTAGTTGCTATTGCCCTGTACATAAGACACATCAGCACTGAGTTTTAACGGATCAATCACTTGATAATTTACACCAGCAGCAATACCCCAACCTGTTTTATCATCACCAGCTGCTTCAGATTTGTATTGCTCTACCAAACCACGAACAGATGCATTTGCTTTACCATCTGCAAAACCTTGCGTTAATTTCGCAGTTAATACAGGTAAGCTATATTTCACATCTGAAGCAATGTTTTCAGTATTAGCTGCATTACGCTCTGTAGCAGAACTATTACCTTCTTCCGCAGCAATAAATAATTTCGTTGCAGGCGCTAAATTAAAGCCATAACGTACTTGTGGAATACGAGTTGTACCTCCACCCACGTTCGTGCCGAAGTCAATCATTTCTGGCGCATGGTTAGAAAGGAAGTTGGATGTGGTTTGACCAAATAACCAGTTGTTATAGGTTAAATATGCATGACGGATACGCAATGCTTCATTTGTCCCAGCAAAGTCCACTTCTACTTTACCACCCAGTTTGTTATCACCACCAACATTGGTATTGAAATCTAAACCTAAACGTGTAGTTTTTGCTGTCGCGAGCAATTTATCCTTGACAGATGCAGGATCATTTTTACCAGTTCCACCTACTTTAGCAACACCATTGAAGTCGTCATCCGCACCTTCAATAATGTAGTTTGCATCGCCACGAACAAAACCATATAGGTTAATGTCTGCGCCAGACTTAGATTTGAACGAAGACAGTGGAGATTCAGCTTTTACAGGAGCTGGCTGTGCTTTGACTTGTTGAATCTGAACGGCTTGTTGTTGTTGAACTTGTTGCTGCTGTTGCATCAATGCTTTTAGCTCTGCAACTTCGGCACGTAACTGAGCGAGTTCTTGTTGTTCTTTGGTTGCAGCATGAGTTGTTGTCATCATCAGAGCAGCCACACTAAGTGCTAGGCTTTGAGCGATAAATGGCTTTTTATTGAGGGCTAAACGCATACACAAACTTCCTTTATTACATTGTTAATAGTGAATCAAAAATTCCATTTCAGTAAAATTTTTTGCACAAAAGACCATTCCGTTTTGGTCTTTTCATATGCAAAGTAATCTTATAAAGATGAAAAATCGCACATTTCGATGTTTTAAGATATGACCTTTTATTACTCTTGCCACTAAAGTCTAATGCACGTAATTTTGAACGATAATTGATGTTATTCGCGATTGGCTTTGAAGCATCAAATTACAATTTAGACAGACTTTTGCAATAATTAAGTAACAATTCTTCATATTTTCTTAAATATAGACTGAGTTTTATTTGATATCTATACTTTTTTCTTATAACTAAAGTCTTAGTCTAATCGATAACCACCTATGCTCAGTGATGGGTCAAAATTACGTCTTTGCACCAAAAAAGTCTAACTATTCAGACGATTATTGAGCATGATAAATAAAATATCCGCAAGCACGAATACACGGTTATGGCAAATAGATGTGCTCATAGGAAAAAAGCGTGACGAAATGCTTTAGTAGTTCTGTTATGTTCAATTTGAATGATTTCAACATCCAGAAAAATCCGCACTATACCAAGAAGCTTTTGCATATTATCCAGAAAAATGGATTTCGCCTTTTATTGAGCACCGCAGCGAAAATGGTTGGGGCTTATATGGCTTGCTTAATATTCAAAAAGGTGAAAAAGCGAAAATCGCACAGCAGCAATCATGTAATGACTAATTTTTTGATACACCTGTTGGACTATTCTTCACAGTCAATCCAGCCATGGGCATCAGCACGAAAATGGATATTGCCATGATGATGCAAAATGTGATTATTGCAGCCAAAGTACGAGTCTTAGAGACTTGCCCACAAGCCGCATGGAATCATCTTCATGCTCTAGTGCTGAATATACTTGGTGCTGCACAATTTGAAGAATTGGTCTGCGGCATGGCACTGGGTTATGCGGATCCTGAGCAGATCGTCAATCGCTTTATAACACCACGCGTACCAGTTGAAGATTTTGCAGTATTATTAAATAATGACTAAGATTTAAAGCATTCATTTAAATATAAAAAAGAGACTAAAATGAGTCTCTTTTTTATATAGTCACGACTTCAATTTTTAGGCTTTTTCGTGCTCAAGCTTAAACACATAATACAAAGCCAAAGCCACAAAAATAGCCATAACAATGGCCATATTCAAAAGTGCCGACCAGAGTAGAAAATTAAGAATCACGCCACAAAGTAGACCACAACCAAATTGCATGCTGCCCATAATCGCACTGGCCGTTCCTGCCCGTGCACCCTGCTCAGACATTGCAATCGCCATGGCATTTGGCCCTGTAAAACCGATTGCTGCGACAGCGAGAAACATCCCTGCGCAAACGATATATAAGGGCGCATGCGTCATGCTACCCGCTACCAACAGCAGCCCCACACCAGCCAACTGCAAAAAACTGCCTAATTTTAAGCGCTGAAAAACACTTAACTTTTGTGCCAGACGTTTATTTAAGGTCGAGAACAGCATAATCCCAACTGCATTGGCACCAAAGGCATAGGCAAAAACTTGCTGACTTAAGCCGTAACCATCCATCAGAATGGCAGCAGAAGCACTGATATAGCAAAAGAGTACAGCCCCAGCAAAGCATCCAACAAACATCGGGCGTCTAAAGCTCGAATCTTGCAGAATCGCCCCGTAGAGGTTTAAAACTTGATTAAAGTTAAGCTTTAAACGACGCTTCGGATCTAAAGTTTCTTCAAAGAAAAAGTGTACGCAGCACAGGCTTCCCAAACCAACGACCATCAAAAAGGCGAAAATACTATGCCAACTACTGAAACTCAGTACCAGCGCGCCTAAACTCGGTGCAATAATCGGCGCGATGGTGGTCACGATCATCATACTGGCAAATGCTTGGGCTGAGGCTTGCATATCTAAACGATCACGAATCGCAGCTCGAGCAATCACCACGCCCACACAACCGCCTAAGGCTTGCAAAACCCGAGCGGCAATGAGACTCCACTCACTGTTTGCAAACACACACAGTAAACTGGCAATAATGTAGAGACTTAGGCCAAAATACAGCGGTTTTTTCCGCCCAATTCGGTCACTTACAGGTCCATAAATCAGTTGTCCAATCGCCAAGCCCAAGAAGTACGCAGGTAAGCTGTTGGCCACCATTTGTGTGCTTACCCCGAAGTCATTCGCCATTTGTGGCAAAGCGGGTAAATACATATCAATAGACAGTGGACCGAGTGCAGTCAGTGAAGCAAGTAAGAGAATCCAAGCGTTGGAATAGACCGCTTTTTCCTGTGTAGTCGACATAGGATTAATTTATGTTTTGGAAGGAGAGTTTGCAGACAAGTTTACACGCTCCATAGTATGATTTATACCAGAGCAGGTGAAATTTCACATATTCTCATATTTGAAAATTGTCCAACCCTAAGCGACAAACAAAGGTGCCCTTTGAAAGCATGGCTGACCAGTCTAAAACAGGCTACTTATAATACAACCTTCATGTATAACCTCCGCATGGTCATTACCTTTGCAGGGACTGCTTTTGTTCCATATTTTATGGGTTTTCAACTGGCAACTATTCCGCTGACACTCGGCGCTGTTGCTGCGGGTTTAAGTGATATTGATGACCGCTTTTCCGTGCGAATCATGAATTTAATTTTTACCTATATTGGCTTTTTCATTACCGCAACGTCGATTTACTTTTTATTTCCGCATCCAATTTTATTCGCACTGGGTCTAATCGTTTCGTGTATTGGTCTGATTTTACTGGGCTCACTGGGACGTCGTTATGCCACCATTTCCTATGGTTGCTTAGTGGTTTCCGTTTACTCCATGCTCGGTGTCGGACTTTTTGACAACTGGTATACACAACCGTCTCTGCTGGTGATTGGAGCAATTTGGTATAGTGTTATTTCAACCATCAGTTTTCTGCTCTTTCCCGTTCGTCAGGTACAAGACAATCTATCGAAGTGTTATTCCTCACTCGCCGATTTTCTGTTTGCCAAATCCAACCTGTTTGATGTCGATATGACAGCTAACAGCTATCAACAGAGCATGATTGAACTGTCGTTGGAAAATGGTAAATTAATTGCAATTTTCAACGACATGAAAACCGCCCTACTCACCCGTTTAAAAGGTGACCGTGGACAACGAGATACCCGTCGCAGTCTGCAATATTATTTTGTGGCACAAGATATTCACGAGCGTGCAGATTCAGCACATATTGACTATCAAAAACTGGCGAAAATTTTTCAACACAGCGATATTTTATTCCGCTTTCAACGAATCTTATCTATACAAGCCAAAGCCTGTAAGGACTTAAGCAGCAGCATTTTAAACCGTCAAACCTATACCCATAATAAACGCTTTAAACATGCTTTTGAAAACCTCCGTTTATCATTAGAAAAGCTCAGAGACGAACAACAATACGACCAAATTTGGGTCAATGCTCTGTTTTCACTGTATCAAAACTTAAAGTCTATTGATGCACAGCTACGTAACTTAGAAACTGAACGCAATATTAAACTCGATAAAACCAAACATATCGAAAGCCAGCTCAAAGATGATGACCTGAAAGGCTGGGATGACATTAAGGTTCGGATTAAACAACATCTCACCCCAGAGTCGGTTTTATTTCGACACGCGATTCGTCTGTCTATCGTGCTATTAGTTGGATATATCTTTGTTCAAGTCACCAACATTGAATATGGGTACTGGATTCTACTTACAGCACTATTTGTCAGTCAGCCCAATTTCAACGCAACCAAACGTCGTTTACGTTTACGTATCGTAGGGACGTTGGTCGGAATCATTTTAGGGTATGCCGTATTGTACTTTGTACCTTCGATTGAAGGACAACTTCTCGTATTGGTTATCAGCGGGGTACTTTTCTTTGAGCTTCGTAGTAAACAATACGCTCAAGCCACCGCTTTCATCACCATCTTGGCACTGATTAATTTCAACTTAGATGGTATGGGATATGAAGCTGCCCTTCCGCGCATGATGGATACCTTAATTGGCTGTGGTCTGGCATGGTTAGGCGTGAGTTTCATTTTCCCTGACTGGAAGTTCCGTCGCCTCCCCCGCACAATTTACCGCTCGCTTTCCGCTCAATGTGATTATTTGGCTGAGGTGATTGAACAGTATAAGTCTGGACGCAACAATGGCCTGAATTATCGCGTGGTTCGTCGTGCCGCACACAATACTGATGCCGAGGTTGCTTCACTCATTTCCACTTTAGCCACCGAACCCGACTTTGACCCAATGCAAAAGAGCTTGGCGTTTGAGTTCTTGTGTCTCAATCATACCTTTATTAGCTATATTGCAGCTTTGGGGGCTCATCGCGAAAAAATTGACGACCCACAAATTTTAGAATTGATGGATCGCGCTTTTGACAATATCCAAGGTGCGCTCCTGCGGGATGAAATGCCTGATTTAACTGCGCAAAATATGCTACAGACCATTCGTCAGCGTTTAAGCCAAAATAATGAGGAAGATCAGAAGGCATTGATTATTTTACAACAGCTTTCCTTGATGTTTAGCATCTTGAATCAGTTCAGTCGTTTGAAGCAAAGTTTAAGCCACGAACGGGATCATGAGGCCACAGAACTGGCTTCATTATAATTTGGGTGATTTTGGAACAATATACTCACTGAAATGCTCTAAATGATGCTAAACTTTTTGCAGTTTTAAATCTGTTACTTTCACTATGACCGCGAAAAATTTATACGCTTATACTTTACAGCCTGTGACCTATGAAATCACTGAAGCTGAACAACGCGATGCTCAATTAAAAATTTGGCGTAGCACAAACAAAATTAGCATGAAAGCTTGGATCATCATGGCTGTCGTTACAGCCCTTTCGATTCTTGGCCTAATTTTACTCAAGAATTATTCAACCATCTTTTGTTGGGTCGCAATCGCCTGCGTCGTGGTTTACCTTTTAGTCCGTAAATTCGGTTTAGAATGGTATGTGAAGCGAAAAATGAATGAGTTTCCAGTTCAGGAAATTAAAGGCATTCGTTTAGGTGTACAACCTCACGGTCTGATTATGCGCCAGCAAATGGGCATGCAAGAAGGTGTCGGTGCAATCGGTTGGAAAGATATCTACGAATGGTACAACACACCTGAGTTTTTGTTGATTAAATTCAAAGTGAAAGGCCAAGAAGGTGCATACATTCTGCCAAAACGCATGGATAGCAAAAACTTCTCGTTTAATACGATTCGTAAACATTTAAAAGAAACAGTTGGTGAAGCGCAGCCACTTTAAGTCTTGCTTTCTCCTCTGTAAAAAAACCTCCAACTTTTGGAGGTTTTTTTATATCCCAAACCCTCGAATACAAATGATAATGAGAATAAATATTAATTTCTAAATCCATATTATCTTCTCAATCTTCAGGTATAATTTCCGCACAACAAATCGCTCACCATTAAGTATCGCCATGTTTAAAAAAACATTTTTCCAAGTGCATTGGTTTTTGGGAATCACTGCGGGTCTTATCCTGTCGCTTATGGGCGTCACAGGGGCCATCTATTCTTATGAACAACAAATCTTAAAATGGATGAACCCAGATAGCTATACCGTTCAAGCAACACAAAACAATAAATTAACCCCTGCTGAGCTGTATCTACATTTCCAAAAACAAGATCCTGCCATCAAAATCAATAGTATTACGATTGCTCAAGAGTCAACCACTTCAAGTACGGTCAATATCGAGAAAGAAGGCGCACGTCGTGGTTATAACATGATGGTGAACCCGTATACTGCTGAAGTCTTACCCGAAGTTAAAGGCCGTGAGTTTTTTAACTTTATTCAACAGTTACACCGTAATTTAACTGTCGGCCCTGTCGGTAAACAAATTACTGGCGCTTGTACCCTCATGCTTATTTTCTTTGTATTGAGTGGCCTGTACTTACGTTGGCCCAAACGTCATTCCATCAAACAATGGTTTTTTATTAAACCTAAATTGAAAGGGCGTAACTTCATTTGGGATTTGCATGCTGTTGTTGGTACTTGGGTGGTGATTTTTTATCTGATCTTGGCCTGTACAGGACTGTACTGGTCTTATGATTGGTGGCGCGATGGCATGTTTAAAGTCCTCGGCGTTGAACGCCCACAAGCACAAATGCAAGAAGGACCCCGTCCAAATACTGGTGCAGCTCAAGGCCCACGTGGCGAACAGGCTGGTGCTCGTGGTGGCGAATCACGTGAGCAAGGTCGTGGCGGCCCACAAGGTGAGCACACTGCACGTGGCGAACGTGGGCAAGGCGAACAACATGGCGAGCGTAAAGGCTTATCTCCTGAACAAGTGCAAATTGCTTTAACCCAAACATGGACAGGATTTAACGCACAAGTTGGTCGAGACTATTCAACCCTGACCCTAAATATTCCGAAAAAGCCTGACGGTACACTTGAGCTTTCATTTGTAGATGCAATTCCACAGCATGAGCGGGCGAGAAACTCAGCGGTCTTCAATTATCAAACTTCACAAATTGAAAAAATGGAGTTGTATGAGCAGAAGAAGCTGAATGAAAAAATCATGAGCAGTATGCTTCCTGTGCACCGTGGTAGCTTCTTTGGCCCAATTTATCAATTCTTTGCCATGTTTGCATCACTGATGATGCCACTGTTCTTTGTAACGGGTTGGATGCTGTATCTTAAACGCCGTAAGCAAAAGAAACTCACTCAGCAAGCCCGTGGTGGAGCGTTGAATGTTCCGGTTGATCCACATGCGAAACCATGGCTCATTGCTTATGCAACACAAACAGGTGTTTCTGAGCAAATCGCTTGGCGTACTGCAACCAGCTTACAAGAAGCAAGACAACCTGTAAGCGTTAAAGCTGTACAACACTTAACACAGGATGACCTAAAAGCTGCTGAGCAAGTGCTTCTTGTTGCAAGTACTTATGGCACGGGTGAAGCACCTGACTTAGCCAGTAGTTTTGAAAAGAAATTTTTAAATACAACTTTGGATTTGTCACACCTTCACTATGCCGTGTTGGCTTTAGGCTCTCAAGAATATCCTGACTCCTATTGTAGTTTTGGACATCGTATTGACCGTTGGTTAAAAGCCAATGGCGCACATGCTTTGTTTGCAACCATTGAAGTCAACAACGCAGATAACAATGATATTCAACGTTGGAACAGTGCTCTTGCCTCTGCAACCAAACTTGAGCTTCAAGCCATGAATATTGACAAAACCTTTGATCAATGGACTTTGGCACAACGTGAAGTACTCAATCCAAATAGTGTCGGAGCACATGCTTATAATATTGAGCTCAAAACCAACTTCGATGCAACATGGCAAGCGGGTGACATTGCTGAAGTTCAACCAGGTAACAGCACAGCACGTATCCAAGCCTTTATGCAAAAGCATCACATTGCAGCACAGAGCATCGTTGAGTCTTTAGCCATTTCGATTGAGCAAGCGCTTTGGGATAAGAACCTCAACACAGAGATTGAGCCTTTTGCCAATTTGGAACATTTACTGGAACAGTTGAGCCCTTTACCTACACGTGAATACTCGATTGCAAGTGTACCGACTCAACAAGTGTTACGTTTGGTCGTGCGCCAACAGCAAGATTCAGCAGGTGAACTGGGCTTAGGTTCTGGTTGGTTAACCCAACATGCCGAGCTTCAACAACCTATCGCACTACGTATTCGTACCAATGAATCATTCCACTTGATCAATGACAACCGTCCTATCATTTGTATTGGTAACGGCACAGGCATCGCTGGTTTAATGAGTCTACTCCATGCACGTACCCGCCTAGACTATACGCAAAACTGGTTGATCTTTGGTGAGCGTCAACGTGAACATGATTTCTTCTATCAAAGTACGATTGAAGCGTGGCAAACCACAGGCATGCTACAACGCTTAGATTTAGCGTTCTCACGAGATCAAGCAGAGAAAGTTTATGTACACCATAAACTACGTGAACAAGCCACTGAGCTTAAAACATGGGTTGAAAATGGTGCCGTAATTTATGTCTGCGGTAGCATTAATGGGATGGCGAGCGATGTCGATGCGGCGCTAATTGAAATCTTAGGTGAAGAAAAATTAGATCAACTCCGTCAAGAAGGTCGTTACCGTCGCGATGTTTACTAAACACTAAGTCTAAATGAAAAAACCGAGCCACAGCGCTCGGTTTTTTCATGCGTAAATTTGCTAGAATCATGCAAACGATAACCCACAAGCCTGTATGCAAAAATCAAAAAGAGTCATTAGTTTTATTATCGGGTCATTACTGTTCGCAGACGGCTTGTATTTTGTTTTACAACTACGCTTTAATTTTGGCACCCTCTTGCCCTTATTGATTGGACTAGGTCTAATCATTTATGCACTGGCTTATCCTAAACTTATCGCCTATATTCAAAGCAATACAATCAGACAATCAATATGGCGTTGGGCTTGGGCGATTTTCTTTGTTTGGGTTTTTAGCTTAGTCATTTTCTTCGTCTTTTTAGGCTTTTCAAATCAACAAAATACCCCTCATGTCGCTGCACCCGCTATTGTAGTTCTTGGCAGTGGTCTGAAGCATGGCAAACCGAGTCCAACATTGGCCAGCCGTTTAGATCAAGCGGCAAACTATGCCAAGCTACATCCCAACAGCATTATGGTCGTCAGTGGCGGCCTATCCTTTCAGCAAAAAAATAGTGAAGCTGAAGCAATGCGACAATATCTGATTGATGTACACCATATCCCAGCACAGCGTATTTACACCGAAGATCAAAGCACCAGTACCGAGTTAAATCTGATCAATAGTAAAAAGATTTTAGCCAAGCAGCATATTTCCCTACAGCAACCGATTGCTATTGTGACCAGCGATTTTCATATCCCCCGTAGTCGTGCTATAGCCATACGTCAGGGTTATCAAACGCCTATCATGATCAGCGCTCAGACACCTCTTGCCACTCGCTATAATGCATGGTTACGTGAGTATTTTGCATATTGGAGTGGTTGGCTACTCAATGAATACTAAAATAAAATCCTCATGAATTAATGAAGACGGATTGTCCGTGGCGACGGTAATTGTAATTGTTTAAATAATTCAGGCTTCTGCATTGAAAATTGATATAAATAGTTTTTGATATCTAATAACAATTTTTCTGGTGCAACCAAGACATTTTGCCCTTCGGGGCTTAAGTTCATAGAGACCGTAGTTTTTTCTGAACGTAAGAATGGAATCACTTTTTCGACTAAATCGCTGAGACCAATACTCTGGATTTCGTAGCCCGCCCAATTATCTTTTACCAAAAGCTGCGCTAAACCTTTACTCTGCCACATCGCAAAAGAACGTTGTCCAGTCGGCGTAGCACATAAAGCCCAGCCATCTTGATATAAGGCTATAACATGACCTTGATGCACGATAGTTTCGATAAAAAGACGATAGATTTCAAGAGGATCGTAAGCAGTATTTTGATTTTTAGACGCAGCTTTGCGTTGATATGGGTTTCTCATAAATCTGTCATATTTTAAAATTATTATTGCACAGAAGTGTATGAAAACAGCTTGAGATAAGCAAGGCTTTTACGACAAGGGAATATGGTGGGCGCTGACGGGATCGAACCGCCGACATTCTGCTTGTAAGGCAGACGCTCTACCAACTGAGCTAAGCGCCCTTAACGTCTTTATCGTTTGTGAGGTGCATTATAGAGAATCTTTACAGGCTGTCAAACGCTTTTCGGCTTGTTTTCACTTTTTTGCAATCGAGTGATTAAAAAATAGGTCAAATGGTATAAAAACAAGTATTTTCTGTATGTTATTTAACATATTTGCGAAAATTAAAATGATTATTCGCTAAATTTCTTTTCCTCAAAATACACATTTTCTATGATTAATCCCCTTCTTCTACTCAATATTCATATTTTAAATTACAGCGTTGAATACTCAATAAAATAAGCTTGCACATTTTTTAACAGCTATTTTTAGAGTTCAAGTTTATGTTCGGAAATATAAACCAGTGCATTGCAATCAATTAGTTCAAATAACTCTATGACATCCGTATTACGCATACGAATACAGCCATGCGACATCGGCATCCCCATTGGTTCACTATCTGGTGTTCCATGAATATAGATATAACGTTGATAGGTATCGCAGCCTTCCCCGCGATTGAAGCCCTCTTCTAAACCACTCAGCCATAAAATCCGAGACAAAATCCAGTCCCGTTCAGGAAACTGGTTGGCTAAATCGGTGTCGTATACTTCCCCAGTAGGCTTTCGAGCAATAAAAACGGCATTTTGCGGTTGCTCAGCACCATGCTTTTCAGCAACCAGATGCCAACCTCGCGGCGTTTTACCACTATTTTCAGTTTCACCCATGCCATTTTTTCCCGATGAGATCAGATAAAATTTATTCTTTTTAGGCAGCGTTAAAGTTTGTTCAGCCAGATCAATCAAGACGTCTGCATCAGCAATTACATAAGACATCAGTTGTCCTCTATTTGTTTTTTATCTATTACAGTATTTGGTTCTGGGCGTAACCATAACCATATTGCGACAAGCAGCATGGTGGTATTGGTAAATAATTTCACTAAAAATGGTGCATTGGTCAGTAGCATGATCAGTCCACTGATCAACATCATGATACTGGCAAACCATTTCGCTTTACGTGGTACAGTTCCATTGGCACGCCATGCTCTTAACGTTGCACCATATTTAGGATGGTTGAGTAACCAAGCATCCATTTGTGGCCAACCTTTAGATGCAGCCCAAGCTGCCAAGATCAGAAAAACAGTTGTTGGCATACCCGGCAACAGTGCACCGATAAAGCCTAGGATGACAAAGATCACCACTAAACAACGCCAAAACAACGTTTTCATACCACTTTCCTGAGCACCGAATTGCGGTAGTATAAAGTGTTTTTTAATTTTATCCGTTGTCCTTCTGCATATTTAGCTTCTTTTTTAAGGCACTCACATGCATCTCATTTCACAGCATCAGTTGTTCGAACCTTGGCTCCAATTCAAACATCCATTGGTTCGCCAGTTAGCTTTTGCTGTAGCAAGTCCAAACATTTTGTCTGCGTTGCCATCAGAGCTCGATATACAACATACTTTTCATTTTCATCCCTCACAGATCTGGCAACAGCACTTTCAAACCTATTTACCTCGCCTTAAACAGCTCGATCAAGGCCCTAAAGAACTTGAAGACTTTATGGCTCAGTTGAAAAGTACCCGTCTAGGTCTACGCTTTGAAATGTTCATGTGGTTTTGGTTACGGGATCATCGCTATCATGCATATGAATTATTGGGGCATAGTATTCAAATCATTGATGGGGCACGGACTACAGGTGAGCTGGACTTTTTAATTAAAAATACCGAAACCAATCAAATCGAGCATTGGGAAGTCGCGTTGAAATATTATTTGGGTGAAACAGATCTGAGCTTAACCACATGGTATGGGTTGAATCGTACCGATACTTTAAACCGAAAACTAAAACACTTTACCCATAAACAGTTTCAATTCCAGCAAGCTTTAGACACAGACATTCAGACGCGCTTTTCCGTTTTAAAGGGGCAACTCTTTCTCCCTCTAACAAATGGTTTCACGGCAGTTGATGCTTTAAATCAATACTCCCTTCCCAATTGGCTCAATCCTGACCGTCGACTAGGTACTTGGGGTAACATCATTCCAACGACCGACTTAAATTACTATCGCCTACAGCGTCAAGAGTGGATTTGCCCAAATGCGGAAGTCAGCAGCGAAAATGCACATTGGTGGACCAATGGCCTGTACTTACAAAATCAAAACAATCAGTTTTATATGTACCGAAATCCAAATTTGATTTTAACTTGATTTTGCAGAAGTTAGTTTATACAAAAATACATAACGCAACATACGCTTACTCATCTCCTGTAAAACGATGCTATTGTTTAAAGTGTTTATTTTTTAATCTTAAACAACATCAGAACAAAATCATTTGATGAATACACTAAAAATTTTGGAGACAGCGATGAAAAAAATTGTTTTAAGTTCACTAGTGATGCTTTTTGTTTTAACAGGCTGTAATACCGTCAAAGGTATGGGTAAAGATGTCTCTTCAGCAGGTAATGCTGTATCACATACCGCTGAAAAAACCCAAGATGAAATCCGCAAGTAGTTAATATTTGCATAAAAACCTTATCAATAGATAAGGTTTTTTTATTGCTAAGTTTCGCATTCCAGAGATTAATCGCCTATTATAGTGCCGACTGTTTTATTGACTTTGAAATGCGCATGACCTCTTCTGCTACTCTCGATTTAAGCCTCCAACTTTTACGTCAGCCATCGGTTACACCTGTGGACCACAACTGTCAAAATATTATGGCTGAACGCTTAAAAAAAATTGGTTTCAACATTGAGTCTATGCGCTTTGATGATGTTGATAATCTATGGGCACGAAAAGGTACTGAAGCACCTGTATTCTGCTTTGCGGGTCATACCGATGTCGTTCCTACAGGTAATTTAGATGCTTGGAACTCAGACCCATTTGCCCCTGAAATTCGTGATGGCAAGCTTTATGGTCGTGGCAGTGCAGACATGAAAACTGCCTTGGCTGCAATGGTGGTTGCTTCTGAGCGCTTTGTTGCAAAACACCCAAATCATAAAGGCTCAATCGCGTTCCTCATCACCTCAGATGAAGAAGGTCCATCGATCAATGGCACAGTCAAAGTGATCGAGACACTCGAAGCCCGTAATGAAAAAATGAAGTGGTGTTTGGTGGGTGAACCTTCAAGTACCCATCAATTGGGTGATATTGTTAAAAATGGTCGTCGTGGTTCACTCAATGCAGTACTGACTGTCAAAGGAAAACAAGGTCACGTGGCTTATCCACATTTGGCGATTAACCCGATTCACATGGCGTCTAAAGCCGTTGCTGAACTTTGTGATACGGTTTGGGATCAAGGCAACGAATACTTCCCTGCGACATCGTTCCAAGTGTCCAATATTCAAGCTGGTACAGGGGCAACCAATGTCGTCCCAGGTACCATGACCGTGACTTTCAATTTCCGTTATTCAACTGAATTGACCGCTGAAGAATTAAAAGCACGTGTTTTAGAAATTTTGGATCGTCATGGTTTAGTCTACGACATTAAATGGACACACTCAGGCTTACCATTCCTGACGCCAGTGGGTGAGTTGGTGAATGCGGCTAAAAATGCTATTCGTAATGTGACTGGTGTAGAAACTGAGCTTTCAACCTCAGGCGGAACATCTGATGGTCGCTTTATTGCTCCTACAGGTGCTCAAGTACTTGAACTTGGTGTTCTCAATGCCAGCATCCATCAAATTGATGAGCATGTGAATGTGGCTGATCTTGAACCGCTTGCTGAAATTTACGAACAAATTTTAGAAGGCCTTTTGGCATAAGCATTCAAACCCAAATAAAAAAGGAACTCAGTTGAGTTCCTTTTTTATTACATTCAAACTTAAGCTTAAAGACCTAAACTCGCCTGAATTTTATTTAAATTCGGTACGTGGTAAGTCTCATCCCCCATACGGACTAGCTGGAAAATGGTGGGATCATTCACAGGGCTTTCATCATCAACAATTTCAGAAATACGTAAACGAATCGACTTCGGCATTTCATTACACATCAAAGCAAAGCGCTGAGAAGCATCATCCCCTTCAATCACCAGCGCCACCCCTTCCATTTGGTCTGGACGGTTGATGGCATAAACAGGCAGATGAAGATCATGCCATTCCACCGTTTTCACTTGCGTATCACTATCGAGTGCAGATAGAACAATATTTTGCGGCAAGAGCATGGGGTTTTTACCATGACACTCAATAATATAAGCATCAATAAAACCTGTTGATACTGTAATCAGATATTGCAATTCTTGCTGACTGATTTGCTCATTCATGCTCTTTGAAACATTTGCATTCATTTATTTACCCCTGCTTTTCAGCCAATAACTGCTGAATGTTGGCAAGTAATTCTGCCTCTTGGAATGGTTTGCCCATGTAGTGTGTCACGCCCAAGCTGAAAGCACGTTCACGGTGTTTTTCACCCGTACGCGATGTAATCATAATAATCGGCAAGTTCTGGTGAATTTCGTGGTGACGAACCAAGTTCGTTACTTCGAAACCATCCATACGTGGCATTTCAATATCCAGCAACATCAAGTCTGGTTTAACGCTCTCAAGCTGCTCCATCGCATCGACACCGTCTTTTGCTGTCACAATATCAAAGCCTTGGCGCTCTAATAAGCGCGATGTGACCTTACGAACCGTGACCGAGTCATCCACAATCATCACTAAACGACGTGTATCCTGATGGCGACCAAAGTCACGATGATCTGCTGCATGCGTCACACGCTTGGTACTTAAAATCTGACGTGCAATGTTCTGACCATCTAAAATCAAACACACATGGCCATCACCCAAAATCGTTGCACCAGCAATTGCACCAATGCTGGCAAACTGTTGTCCAACTGGCTTCACTACAATTTGCGCACGTGAACCAATCAGCTGATCGACCAACAATGCAATGGTTTGTCCACTATTGCCTTTAATCAATAACACCGGCAATGAATGTCCAATATTACTCAAACGCGGAATCGGCTGATTGGATAAAAACTCAGATAAATAGCGCAGCTTATAACTCACGCCATCAATTTTGAATTGGTCATCTTTGCTGTGGAAATACTGATCCAATGCTGTTGGAGCAATACGCACAATACGATCAATCTGCGCCAATGGAATCGCATATTGTTGATCACCGGCTTTCACCATCAGGGCATCATTCACCGCCACCGTAGTCGGTACGCGAATAATGAAGGTTGTGCCGAATCCAATTTCCGATTCAACCGTGACATGTCCACCCAGTGCTTTAATTTCACTTTGCACCACATCAAGACCAACACCACGTCCAGAAATTTGCGTCACTTCTTTGGCCGTACTAAAACCTGGATGGAAAATAAACTGTAAAATTTCCTGTTTATCTAGTACTTGATCGGCTTTAATTAAACCTAAATTTAGCGCTTTCGCTTTAATCGTGCTTTCATCAATACCCTTACCATCATCTTTAAAGCTGACGATAACATCTGTACCTTGACGGCTAATGTTTAGTTCAATTTGGCCTGTCGCTGATTTTTTCGCAGCACTACGTTGTTCCGCATCTTCAATACCGTGGTCGATTGCGTTACGTAGCATATGCTCAAACGGCGTAACCAAACGTTCAAGAATCGTACGGTCTAATTCACCTTCAGTGTTATGAACGACCAATTCCGTTGGACGGTTCAAGGTTGAGGCGGTCTGACGTACAATACGTTGCAAACGAGGCAGCATACGTGAGAACGGTACCAAACGTGTCCGCATTAAGCTTTCTTGAATCTCCGCTTGAATACGGGATTGTTGTAATAACAAGCCTTCCGCATCACGAATTTTCTCAGCCAAAGTGCTCTTGAAGTCGACCAAATCCGAAGCTGATTCGGCTAAGGATTTAGACAATTGATTCAGCGATGAATATTGGTCCATTTCCAAGGGGTCAAAGTCTGCGTAGCGCGAGTTTTCAGAACCATGCTTCGCAATAATTTGACTCTCAAGCTCGCCTTCCATTCGACGTAACTGATCCGCCAAACGCTTAATTGCAAGCTCCATCTCGTTCAACGTATTGCCGAGTTGACCTAAATCCATTTCAATACGTGAACGGTTAATTGCATTTTCACCTGATAGGTCGATCATTTTTTCAACCAAATCAGCTGAGATACGGATCATCTCATTACCGCCATCCAAGTGAGTCGTTTCTTTCCACTCACCCAGCATTGCTGGCGGCTCCGTACCATCACCCTGCACAAACTCAAAACTTGGTACCGCATTGAGTAAATCAATTTGAGTTACACGCGTCGGTAATTGCGCAATCACATCCACATAATCAATAGATGCTAAGCTATTTTTCAAACCATCATAATTACTGAAATCACGTTTGAAGATGGCTTGTTTTAACCATTCAAATGCAGTTTGCAATAATGGGTCATACACGTTTGAACTGAAATTATGTACAGCAAATTGCTCAAATGTGGTTTCTAGTTCATAAGCAATCGCACCAACGGGTTCATTCTCCGCCATACGCGCGCCGCCTTTTAAGCTGTGCGCAGCACGTTGCAATTGTAGTAACACACTACGGTCACTACGTTGTTCAGTCCACTGTTTCAGTAAGCCATCCGTAGTCGCTAAAATTTCTTCAGCTTCTTCCAAGAAGGTTTCTTCAACAATTGATAAAAGACTAGCTGCTTCTTCAACAGCGTTGACTGCTTCTTCTTGGACAGGTGACGGAGTATCCAGCTGTTCAACGACAGTAACGTCAGTGTTATCAACTACACTCGGCTCTTCAATCGCAGTTGCTGACTCAACCGCAGCTGCCTCAGCTTCAATCGTTCTATCTATATTAGATAAAGGTTCTTCAACTGCCGCAACAAACGCTTCAACTAAAGGCTCGGATACTGTAGTTGTAACAGTCGTACCCTCAACTAAGCTCTGAATGTTATGCAGTACCTTAATGGTCGCTGTTGCTGGATAATCAACCTTCTCAGTACGAATAACCTGAATTCGGTCTGCGACGTCATCCTGTACTAAGCGAATGATGCTGATCAACTGTGGCGTTGTGGCTATTTGCTGACGAATCACACGCTCATAAATAGACTCTAATTCGTGTGCAATCGAACCAATAAAAGGTGCAGAAATCATATTGGCACCACCTTTTAAGGTGTGCAAATAACGCATTAAATTATTGAGCGCTGCGGTATCATTGCCATTTTTAGACCAAGTATTGAGATCCTGATCCATCCCCATCAATAATTCTTCGGCTTCTTCCAAGAAGATATCAAGCAAATCATCATCAAAATCGGTATTGGCCGTATTCGATTGCTTGTACTGATGATCCGATGCAATTTGCTGCGAAATCTGCGCAAGATCAAGGCTTGGTTGTAAAGTATTTCCAGAAACAATAGCCTCAGCAACAGGTTCAATTACCGTCGTCGAAGTCGATTCAACATCTTGCTGTACGAAGGCCATTAATTCATTCAGAACTTTATGCACTTCTTCAGTCAGAATGACACGCTGACCCGCAGCTAAAGTGTCAAATAAATGGATAAATTCTTGATGTGCCTGACCAAATAACTCGTATGCATAATCTACATTGAGTAATTCTGGCTTTTCCAGTAAGGCTTGATAACCCGCATATAGCTCAGAAGTAAAATCATGAATTCCTTGAGCAGCACGGTTATTGGTGAATTCCAGCAATTGTTTTGCTTGTTCACCTAAGTGCTGAATATAGTCTGGATATTCAACCTTAGCACGCTGATCAAACTCAAACTCGGCATCAAGCAGCAGATCAATATTTAACTCGATCAGCTTCGAGACCATACCTTGTGGGTTTAGCTCATCAGCTACGTCTTCAATACTGAAACCATAGTTATCCCAAGCCGTAGTGAACGTGGCGTAAATCACGTCAAGCTGTTCGTTCGTACCACGCCCAAGCACGTGTAAATAGTCACGTACAAATTCAGCATATTGGGTGAGTAACGAGATTTCCTTCGAGGTAGAAACGATCTCTTCTTGAACCAAGGTTTTAAATAGATTTTCGACTTTTGAGCTGGCATTAAAGACATGCTCAATTTGCGCCATAGACGAACTACCGCGCAATGTATGTAAAGCACGGATTAAACCATTGTAATCTTGTACTTTGGTTTCATCTGCATTTAAGAACTGATCGATAGTCGCTAAATGGTCTTCCGCTTCTTCAATGAAGATCGCTAAAGTTTCTTCAAGGACATCATGCACTTGATCATCCTGCTCAGAAACGTCTGCAACTTGTGGCTCAGATTCAGCCACTTCGATATCGCTCAGCTCTAATCCCGTCACGACATCATTACTATTTAGATGATTAGACAGTTGTAGCAACTCTTCTAGAGCAGGTTCTAAACTTTGATTTTGTTGTAATTGTTGTCCAATTAAAACCAATGGACGAAGATCAAGATCAATTTCCTGTACCGCTTTGAATATCGGATACAGTTTAAATTGATACAGTTTGAATACTGTTTTAGCAAATTTTTGAACCGTTGCCGTAAGCGGTACAGCCCCTGAAATCACACGATTTAAGGTATCTTCAACCGCCCATGCTGTTTCACCTGCTGACTTTGCCCCCACCATACGACCAGAGCCTTTTAAGGTATGGAAGTGACGACGTATGCTCAACAAAGTTTCTTGATGTGTCGGTTCAGCGTACCACTTTTCAAATAATGGATCTAACTCAACGAAGATTTCTTCAATTTCTTCAACAAAAATTTCAAGAATTTCTGCATCTTGATCTAGATAACTATCTTCCGGAAGCGTTGTCGTTTCAACTAAATGTTTTAATATTTCTTTCATAGCTAAGGCTTCTTGCGTTGTCAGCTACCCAAAAAAGGTGCATAAACTTCATTATAACCATCATCCCAAACCAGTCTTTTTGCTCAAGCTAATTGGGTTGATGTGTATCCTGATTCTGGTATGCCACTCAAGCGATGAGCAGCATACCCTCCCCAAAGCAAGTGCTTAATCAGGCAGTTTAAAGTCTGTTACAGACTCACGTAACGCTTCCGCCATGTTCGCAAGTTCAGAGACTGAACGTGCTGTATCGAAAGTCGCAGTGGTGGTTTGTGAGGTAATTTCTTGTACGACATTCATCGTAGTTGCAATATGACCTGCAGATGCGGATTGTAGCTTTGCTGCATCCGAAATGTTTGCAATCAATTTCGCCAAATTACCCGATACGTTTTGAATCTCATCCAGTGCAACACCCGCATCCTTAGATAAGTTCGCACCACGTACAACCTCAGACGTGGTTTGTTCCATCGAAATTACAGCTTCGTTGGTATCGGTCTGAATGGTTTTTACCAGTGTTTCAATCTGTTTGGTTGCTGAAGCAGAACGTTCTGCAAGACGCTGTACTTCATCCGCAACCACGGCGAAACCACGACCTGCTTCACCTGCCATCGATGCTTGGATCGCTGCGTTTAAAGCCAAGATGTTCGTTTGGTCGGCAATATCGTTAATCAAGGCAACGATGTTACCAATCTCTTGCGAAGATTCACCCAAACGTTTAATACGTTTAGAGGTTTCTTGAATCTGCTCACGAATGATATCCATACCTTCAATTGAACGGTTTACAACGTTCGCGCCATTTGCAGCAATTTTTACTGAACGTTCTGCTACCACCGCTGATTCTTCAGCGTTTGAAGATACTTGGTCAATTGACATTGCCATTTCGTTAATCGCGGCAGATGCACCCGCAATTTCTTGCGCTTGGTGTTCAGATGCTTCGGCTAACTGGTTGGTAATCCCCTGCGTACTTGCCGTATATTGTGCAACCTCTTGAGAGGTTTCAGTAATACGCGATACAAGGTCACGTAATTGGTCAATTGCGAAGTTAATCGAGTCGGCAATTGCACCCGTGAAGTCTTCAGATACCGTTGCATATGAACGTAAGTCACCATCTGCAAGATCGGCAATCTCATCCAGTAAACGTAAAATCGCGTTTTGGTTACGGTCATATTCATCTTGTAGACGAGATACACGTTTTTTATCTGATTCGCCACGAAGTACGAGTAATTTAAATACACAGAATAAGAAGGCAATCAGGGCTAGAATTAGACCTAAGGCAGGAATTGCAATCGCTAAACCTGTACCACCTGACAATTTGTTCAAATTGCTTAACAAAGCATCCGACTGTTCAAAAATCGATGATGACGCTTGGCGTACTTTAACGATTTGTGATGAGTTCTTTAAGACGGTTGCTGCTGCTGACTTCAGTACATCATCATATTCAGATTGAATACTGGTTAAAGAGTCACGCATTTCAGGGTCATTAATACGCTCTACACCTAAGTCCGCACTGCCATTTAACTGTGCGTTTAAGTATGACGCGAAGGTTTCTGTATCTGAGCTAAAGTCATCCGCAGATTCACGCGAGTTGTCTGAACCGGTTAATACCGAACCAATTGAACGTAAAATACGTTCCGCAATGAATACTTGGTTTTTTGCAATCACGACTTGGTTGGCTGGCACATTTTGACGTGCCATTTGGTCAACCATTAAGTTGTATTCGGCCTGAATCCCCGGAATACTTTCACTAATCGCAATGTTGGTATCGTAGAGTTGGTTAATGATTTTTTGTTGTGATGCAATTAAATCAATATTTTCAGAAACTTTTTTCCACTGCGCATCTACTTCACGCAGTGCATCTGTACTCGCGTGAATATCTTTTACTGTTTCTAAGTTTTCAGCAAAAGACTTTTGTGATTCTGTCAGTTTTTTAATGGCTTCAGGCGTACCTGATGCTGTTGCTTCAGTTGCCTGACGCGAAATCGTTTGTGATAAAAGACGTAAATCACCCAAGCTACGGGTGAATTCGTTATTTCGAGGTACGCTATAGAATAGGTACAACAGTAAGAAAATTGCCAGTACGATACAAAATGCCGCACCCAAAATTAATGGCTTGGACTTTTCACTATCACCAAATACACGTGAAAACTGTTCCGTCTGTGATTGAAGTTTTGCTACTAAAGCATTTCCACCTGAGCGGTTACTGCTTCCATCCGTATTTTTCTTTTTAAGTTTAAAGCCCATGCAGCTTCTCCCCGATTTACGCCCTTATAATTTCGCGCGCGACAATGATATTAATTTATAAATTTTATAGATGCGTTCATATACTTTGGATTGTCTAATAAGCGACTGAATAAGAAAACATGCCATTGTTGGTTGTGTTGGTGAAAATACCCTTGGCAATATTCTTTTAAATTCCGATCTAAATCTTCATGTTTAGAAAAGAAACTTTTCTTATTAAAGTGCTGAATCCCCAGAACCTGATCTACAACTAAACCGACATAGTGGTCATTGTGACTAATACAGAGTACTTTTTGAGTTGGTGAATACGCACTGCGATGCCCTGATACATAGTGCGCTAAATCGGCAACAGAAAGTAAACGTCCTCGAATATTGGCCAAACCCACAACCCAAGGTTGAGTATTTGGCACTAAGGTATATTTCGGAGGATAAATCACCTCTGCAACTTCACCTAATGGCGCAACGAAATATTGCCCCATCATCTCAAAAGCAATGCCCGACCAGCGGTTTACCTCATTTTCGTTTGAAACGTAGTTTTTATTACCACGTTTAGCAAGTCGAAGTAATTCGATAAATCCATTTGCTGCCATAGAGCTTATCCTGCGTTCAGGTGTTGCTTAATCACATCAATCAGTTGGTTTTCATCAACAGGCTTGGTTAAATAATCACACGCACCTTGACGCTTACCCCATACACGGTCTGTAGCCTGATCTTTAGTACTGACGATCACTACGGGAATGTGTTTTGTTGTTGCGCCACGCGCAATTTGACGGGTTGCTTGAAAGCCATTAACGCCTGGCATCACCACATCCATCAACACAAGATCAGGAAGTTCAGCTTGAGCCATGGTTACACCATCGGCACCATTCGACGCTTCAATCACTTCAAAACCGTGTTTCCCCAAAATTTCTTTAAAGCGGAATGTCTCTGTAGGTGAGTCATCCACAATTAAAATACGCGCCATAATTTTCCCCAATTACACTTATATTATTTATGCTGAAACGTGATTACGAATCGCATTTAATAATTCATCTTTACTAAACGGCTTTGTTAAATATTCATCTGAACCGACAACACGCCCTTTGGCTTGGTCAAATAGACCATCTTTGCTAGAGAGCATTACGACAGGAATATTTTGATAATTTTGTGAATTTTTGATTAATGCACACGTTTGATAACCATCTAGTCGTGGCATCATAATGTCGACAAATACGATATCAGGATTGGCTTGAGCAATTTTTGACAATGCGTCAAAACCATCGACTGCAGTCACCACTTCACAACCTTCACGTTGCAATAATGTTTCAGCTGTGCGACGAATGGTTTTTGAATCATCAATGACCATTACTTTTAGATTCTGGAATTTATCGTCCATTTAATATGACCCTTCCCATTTTTAGAATGTTTGTAGAAACAGATTCGTAGACGCTTTACAAGTTACGTACACTTTTAACATATATTTACTTATATTTTCAACGAACAGTTTCCGCATAAAACCACACTTCATCTTCTTTTTAAGAACGGCTTCACACTTTCCTATACCCGTCGATTTTTTTTTGACTGATTATATTTTTTATTCCTAAATTTAGGACTAATATAGCACTATTTATTGCTTGTAAATAAGTAATTTAGTCAACTTTAAACTGGGGGTATCGATGCTTAGGGAGTTTAATCACAAACTTGCTTTGATCGTGAAAAAAAGGATGACTGCGAAAGTCATTTTGCTGGCTTTGCTAAGTTTGCAGACCATCTCGATTATGGCCGATCCACCTAAAGCGGTCTGGTATCGATATTACGACAGTAAAGGCATCGCAAACGTCAGTAGCAGTGTCACCCCCAACCATATTCGTTATGGTTATGAAGCACTCGATAGCAACATGCAAGTGATTCAACGGGCTCGTCCATACAACGCAGAAAAAGATGCGCAATATGCGCCACAACGCGCAGCTGCGGCCAAGCAACGCGAGTCAGATCTTAAATTAAAACGCGCTTATACCAACAGTCAAGTCGCCACTCAAAAACGCAATACTGCCCTTTCCTATATCTTAAAACAGATTAAGTTCCAGCAAGATGAATTAAAACAATTACAGAATGACCGTATTGGATTCTTACGCCAAGAAAAAGAGAACATGCGTAAAGGCAAAAGCAATCCGAAACCGCTCCAAGATATGATTGATTATAATTCCAAAAATATTGTGATGAAAAAAGAGCAAATACAATCGTTACAAAGTCACTATCGTAATACCAAGGCTGAATACGACAGAATTATTGCTCGCTTAAAAACACTTGAATAATCTGCGTTTTATTTACAGTGTGCTGACTTTCGCCGCTAGACCAAAGGATTTGACTCAATGCAGGCTGCACTACGTATAAAAAACAAATTAAGCCGCCAAGTGCTCCCTATTTTAAAACTCAGTCCGCTGTGTTTGTGCTTACTCCTCTCGGGCTGCCAAAAACAAGACGAAGTCACCTCCCCTACTTCGTCTACAGCTAAAATCGAGCTGATAGCACAAGACTTGGTTCAGTTCCAAGAAGGGCCTTCTATCCAACGTACCGCCTTTACTGGCACCATTCGAGCCGTCAACCAAAGTTCCATTCAGGCTCAAGTGACAGCGACAGCAACCGCAGTTTCAGTTCAAGTTGGACAAACCGTTCAAAAAGGCCAAGTACTGGTTCGATTGAATAATCAAGATAATGCTGCGCGTCTTGCCCAAGCTCAAGCCAATCTTGCATCAACCCTAGCCCAAGCCAATCTTGCAAAAAGCATGGTTCAAAGAAAAAAACGTTTACTCGATCAGGGCTTTATTTCTAAAGTGGAATATGAACAAAGCCTTGTAGACTATCAAGCTCAATTAGAAAGTGTTCGCGCACAACAAGCCAATGTCGATATAGCCGAAAAAGCAGATCGCGATGGCACTATTGTAAGCCCGATTTCAGGGTTTATTACTCAACGTCAGGTAGAACCTGGACAAACAGTATCCGCAGGACAAACCCTATTTGAAATCATTGACCCGAGTCATTTAGAAATACAGGCCAAAATTCCAAGTGATCGACAAGCAGCTTTAAGTTTGGGAGAAAAAATTGAATATCGGCTGCAAGGCAATCCCCAAAAACTGACAGCCAAACTTATTCGTATTTCCCCAATTGCAGACCCCGCAAGCCGTCAAATTGAGTTTTTTGCTCAGCCAATGGAAAGTATTAATTCATTGAGTATCGGGACCTTTGTGGAAGGCGACATACTTGGTTCACAGTCCATCACAGGCCAAATTATCCCGCTGGATACCATTCAGGATATACAAAACTCACCTTATGTTTGGGTGATTCGCCACAATAAAATTGAACGTGTTCATATAAAAGTATTGGAACAACACTATAGCAATAACAGCGCTGTGGTACAGGGACTACAAACTGGCGACCGCATCAGTCGTATAAAGTTTAATGAAAAAGATTTGCATCAAATGGTGACAATCAATCCATAAAATAAGAAAAGGTTGTTGCTATGTGGTTAACCCGTATTAGTGTGAAATATCCTGTTTTTACCATCATGATGATGTTTTGTCTGATGGTTTTAGGCTTAGCCTCTTGGCAAAGAATGGGAGTTGAGGAGTTTCCTGATGTCGATTTCCCCTTCGTGGTGGTTTATACCACCTATCCAGGAGCATCCCCTGAAACAGTTGAGTCTGAAATCACCAAGAAAATGGAAGATCAAATCAATACCATTTCAGGTTTAAAACAGGTCATTTCTCAGTCTAGCGAAGGCTTATCGACCATTATTGCTGAATTTGATCTCGATGTTTCTTCCGCTATAGCCGCGCAAGATGTCCGCGATAAAATTGCACCGGTCACCGCTGAGTTTCGAGACGAAATTCAAGACCCAATTGTTGAACGTTACGACCCTTCTGCCAATGCCGTGATGTCAATTGTATTTGAATCACAAAACATGTCACTAAAAGAGCTCAGTTCTTATTTGGATCAGCGCATCGTTCCACAGTTTAGAACCGTTTCTGGTGTCGGGACAGTCAACTTATTGGGTGATGCCAAGCGACAAATTCGCATACAGATTGAACCCCACAAATTACAAAGTTTTGGGATTGGTATTGACCAGATCATCAACACGCTAAAAGCTGAAAATGTCGAGGTTCCGGGTGGAACGTTGAAACATGGTAACAGTGAACTTGTGGTCGAAATTAAGTCTAAAGTGATTCATCCTTTAGCCTTCGGCGATTTGGTGATTGCCAATAAAAATGGTGTACCGATTTATTTGCGCCAAGTTGCAAGCATTTCAGACAGCCAAGCCGAACTTGAGTCAAGTGCCTATTTAGATGGTAAAACCGCGGTTGCGATTGATATTTTACGCAGTTCCGATTCAAATGTGATTGATGTAGTCGATGGTGCTTATGAGACCTTAGCAGATATCGAAAAACAGTTGCCTGAAGGCACCACAGCAAAAGTGGTGGTAGATTCATCCAAAGGCATTCGTAACAGCATCACCGATGTTGCACGTACCATTATTGAAGGTGCAGCTCTTGCCGTTTTGATTGTCCTGCTGTTTTTAGGCTCATTCCGTTCCACCGCCATTACAGGCATGACGTTACCGATTGCCCTCCTTGGCACTCTGACGTTTATTTGGATCTTTGGCTTTAGCATCAATATGATGACCTTACTGGCACTATCACTCAGTATTGGTCTACTGATTGATGATGCGATTGTGGTCCGTGAAAATATTGTGCGACATGCAGACATGGGCAAAGACCCTGTCACAGCAGCCCTTGATGGGACCAAAGAAATTGGACTCGCTGTTTTAGCCACCACCTTAACCATTGTTGCGGTGTTCTTACCTGTGGCATTTATGGGCGGTATTATCGGTCGCTTTTTCTATCAGTTTGGCGTAACCGTCAGTACTGCTGTGCTGATCTCCATGTTTGTCAGCTTTACTTTAGATCCAATGCTATCTGCACATTGGGCTGAACAGCATAATCCACATAAACCACCCAATCGAGTCAAACATTTCTTTAATTGGATTTCTGGCAAACTAGATAATCTCAGCCATGACTATGAGAAATTACTCAAGCTTGCTCTGCGCTTCCGATTCATCACCCTCATGATTGCTGTGGCTTCGCTATTCGGTGCATTAGGCTTATCTAAACTAATTGGAACAGAGTTTGTCCCTGTTCCAGATAAAGGTGAGATTCGGATTAAGTTCGAAACACCTGTCGACGCCTCTTTGGAATATTCACAAGCCAAACTGCTGCAAGTCGATAAAATTATTCAGCAGCACCCTGACGTTCGAGCAACTTATGCGGTGATTAATGGCGTTACGGATCGTGGTAAAAACCATGTCAGTATTCGCGTAACCGTTACGCCACGCACAGAGCGTAAGAAAAGCTTAACCGACTTAAACAATGAGTTCCGCCAACGCCTACAACAAGTAGGTGGCATTACTGTGACCTCAATTGCCTCCGCAGATGAAACGGTATCGGGCGGACAAAAACCCGTGATGATTTCCATCAAAGGTCCAGACTTAGCCGAACTCCAGAAGATATCAGACCGCTTTATGACAGAAATTGCGCAAGTCAAAGGCATTGTCGACTTAGAAAGCTCACTTAAAGCCCCTAAACCGACTTTAGGCGTGCATATTAATCGGGTCTTAGCCAGCGATTTGGGCCTATCGGTCAACCAAATTGCCAATGTCATTCGCCCACTGATTGCAGGGGATGATGTCACCACATGGCAAGATGACAAAGGCGAAACCTATGACGTTAACCTGCGCTTAACTGAAAATGCGCGTAGCTTACCTAGTGATGTACAAAACCTTTACCTCACATCGCAAAAAACGGATGCCAATGGCCAAGCTTTATTGATTCCCCTTTCTAGCGTTGCGCATTTAGAGCAAAGTCTGGGGGCATCGCAGATTAATCGTCGCGATCTAGCACGGGAGGTTTTAGTCGAAGCCAACACCGCAGGTCGCCCTGCAGGCGATATTGGCGCCGATATTAAAAAAATTGAAGACAACTTTGACCTTCCAGCAGGTTATAGCTTTGACACGCAAGGTTCAAACAAAGACATGGCTGAATCTGCAGGTTATGCCATGACCGCAATCACCTTATCGATTGTGTTTATTTATATTGTGCTAGGTTCGCAGTTTAATAGTTTTATTCACCCTGCGGCGATTATGGCTTCCCTGCCACTATCATTGATTGGGGTGTTTTTAGCGCTCTTCTTATTTAACTCCACCATGAACTTGTTTTCTATTATCGGTATTATCATGTTGATGGGTCTGGTGACCAAGAATGCAATTCTATTGATCGATTTCATTAAAAAAGCCATGGATCACGGCGTTGATCGTTATCAAGCGATTATTGATGCGGGTAAAACACGTCTACGCCCTATTTTGATGACTACTAGCGCTATGGTAATGGGCATGGTACCTCTGGCTTTAGGGCTAGGTGAAGGAGGTGAACAAAGCGCACCGATGGCACATGCAGTGATCGGCGGTGTCATTACATCGACACTGCTGACCTTAGTGGTGGTTCCTGTGATCTTCACCTATTTAGATGACTTTAAGAACTTTATGCTGCGTCAAGTACGTAAAATCATGTCATAATAATCGACATTTTTCTGAGGTGGTGTCGACATGCCTCCTCATTTTTTATCGTATAATCTTTGACTTTCAAAGTTTAAAATTTTAGGACAGTTTCCATGCGCGCGAGTCGCTTTTTATTTGCAACGTTAAGAGAAACCCCAAATGACGCAGAAGTGATTTCACATCAACTAATGCTACGTGCTGGGATGATTCGTAAATTGGCTTCAGGTTTATATACTTGGCTGCCGATGGGCGTTCGCGTATTAAATAAAGTTGCAGCGATCGTTCATGAAGAAATGAACAATGCGGGTTCACTCGAAGTCCTGATGCCCGTAACTCAGCCAGCGTCTTTATGGGAAGAATCTGGTCGATACGTCCAATATGGCCCTGAACTGCTTCGTTTCAAAGACCGCCATGGCAACCCTTTCGTGCTTGGTCCTACCCACGAAGAAGTCATTACCGATCTTGCGCGCAATGAACTCAAAAGCTATAAACAATTGCCTGCAAACTTCTATCAAGTACAAACCAAATTCCGTGATGAAATTCGTCCACGTTTCGGTGTAATGCGTTCACGTGAATTTATCATGAAAGATGCTTATTCTTTCCACGCAAACCAAGAATCACTGCAAGAAACCTATGACATCATGTACGGCGCGTACTGCAAAATCTTTAGCCGTTTAGGTTTAGATTTCCGTCCAGTACAAGCCGATACAGGTTCAATTGGTGGTTCAGGCTCACATGAATTCCACGTGTTAGCATCAAGTGGTGAAGATGATATCGCCTTCTCGACTGAATCTGACTATGCGGCAAATATTGAAATGGCTGAGGCCATTTTAGTCGGTGAACGTGCAGCGCCAACCAAAGCTTTAGAAGTGGTCGATACACCAAATCAAAAAACCATTGCAGATGTCTCTAACTTCTTAAAATCTGATCCTGCACACTCTGTAAAAGCCTTGTTAGTGCAAGGTATTGCAGCCGAAGAAGGCCAAGCAACACCGGTAGTGGCATTGTTCTTACGTGGCGATCATGAGCTAAATGAAATTAAAGCCGAGAAGCATCCGCGCATTGCATCACCATTAACTTTTGCAACAGAAGAACAACTTGCTGCACTGGGTTTAACCGCTGGTTTCTGTGGACCACAAGGCTTGGTAGAAAAAGGCTTAACGGTCATTGTCGACCGTGCTGCATCGGTACTGTCTGACTTTGTTGCGGGTGCAAATGAGGTTGATAAACACGTGACTGGTCTAAACTGGGAACGTGATGCACAGTTCACCGAAGTTTATGACTTACGTAATGTGGTTGAGGGTGATCCGTCTCCAGACGGTAAAGGTACGCTGCAAATTAAACGTGGTATCGAAGTGGGGCATATTTTCCAACTCGGTCAAAAGTACTCAGAAGCTTTGGGCTGTAAAGTTCTAGGTGAAGATGGCAAACCATTTACGGTAACCATGGGTTGTTACGGTATTGGTGTAACACGTGTAGTTGCCTCTGCAATTGAGCAAAACTTTGACGAAAAAGGCATTATTTGGCCTATGGCAATTGCACCGTTTGAAGTTGCCATTGTGCCTATGAATGCACATAAGTCTCCACGTACTTTAGAAGCAGCTGAAGCACTGTACGCTGAACTTACGGCAGCAGGTTATGATGTTTTACTGGATGATCGTAACGAACGTCCAGGCGTGAAATTCTCAGACCTTGAGCTTACAGGTATTCCTCACCGTATTGTGATTGGTGAGAAAGGCTTGGATGCAGGTACTTTTGAATATAAAGGCCGTCGTGATGCTGAATCTGTAAACATTTCTAAAGACGAGTTGTTGGCGAAAATTGCAAAATAATTCATTTTAGAATAAAAAATCCCGCGTATATCGCGGGATTTTTTATTAGATCATATATCTAACAGAACTTTAAACCACCGTAGCAGTTTGATCTAAAGTTTTGCCCTTGTAAGCTTAAATTAGTCAGTGGAAAATCCAAAGTCGTCGTATTCATTGGAACATTCCCAACAACTAAGGCAGAACCACCGACACATCCTGTTAAAAGATTACCGCAATTTCGAGGATTGTCCGTTAGATCTTTATTAATACCCGCAATGGTTTGTTTTAATACTTCATTGGTAATTGCCACTTTGGTCGTTGGGCTTAAGCTACCCAGTTCGACTTCATCTTCCATTGCCAGCCACCAACCTTTATTCGCACCAACCGCAGCACCCGTCCATAGGATATCTTGTGATTGCAAAGATAATGATGCTGGGTTGTTTAAATACAATGCGTGAATTAAGCCTAAACTTTGGTTCACAGTGATATCTGTTTTAAGCCCAGTAATATTGCCGGACACCTGTTTATCTAAGTTTAAAAAACCGAGTACTTTAGCTGTTAATTGTCCACTAAAATCAATTTGCCCAACAGTACCCGTCCCTTTTAAAGTTACATCCTTCATTCGAGTCCCCGACACAACTGTCGAATTAATCGTAAAAGGCGCTGTAGTCGAAGATAAATTTAAATTATAAGTATCAGACGTATATGAAATATCATAACAAGGGTCTAAAAAACCACCTACACAAGTTGTCCCAGAACTACTTCCGAGTAATCGTCCTTGCACAATACCATTCATAGTTAATCCTGTATCTGCAAAGGTCATGCTACGAGCTGCTGTCACTGCAGTACCAGATGCAGTTTTGGTTTTCATATATCCACTAAAGGTATTAATTCCATTTGGTATCGCATTATTATTTGCATCTACATCATTATTGGTACCTAATGTCATCAAACCTTTAATCTTTTCAGCACTGACACGAAAACCGAGTACTTCACGTGTTGCGGCTGAAGTCGGATTTTTAATGGCAAACTGAATAAATGGATTTGTGATTAATGCCGAAGTTGCTGCACGCTGATCCGATGTATAGTTTGGATCATCAGGTAGTCCACTTAAACCAATATGATCAATATCAATATCACAACTGTTGGCTCGAATGGAATTGTTGTCGCCACCACATCCCAATTGAAGCTTCTTAATATTGGCATTCAGCTCCAATTCTGCACTTAGGGCCAACTTATAAAAACCAATGTTTGATTGATTATATGTTTTCCCTTGTGCATCGGTTGTATTCGTCCCCTGCTGAAACTCTAGATTCATCAAAGATTGACCTTCAACTTCTGACAACTCCTCGTCATTTAAAGCGGTCATCGCATAACTTTGACTCAAGTCTAATGTTGCTGTGATTAGAATTGAAATTAAAGACTTATTCATTTTATTTATTCCTTGTCATTCTTTTTAGCGCGGCGTAATCCCTAATGTGCTACGCATAGCCCCACCCGTAATGGCAATATCTGCAACCTTCTGCATGGTACCCGTTGGAGACAATGCAACTTCCGTTCTAAAGGCAGTTCCTTGTCCACCTGCTAATGCCTTATGGTTAAATTGCACTTGATTGTCTATAACAACCGAATCCTTTTGCATATGAATTTTTCCATTCAAACCTAAGTGACCTTGCATTTTGTTCAAGTTCATACTGGATGTTTTTGTTGTTGTTCCATTGCTATCGGTATTACTGAGGCTAATAAAACTGCCTTTTTTACTTTCATTACTCAGGTCTGTACTACTCAACGTATTAAACTCAAAATTGGATTTAAATGACAAATAGTTGCTTTGTGGTGTCCCGCCTACAGCCTCAAGCCCTGGAATAATAAAGAGTTCGCCTTTACCATCTAACATAAAAGCAATCGATGCGAGAACATCATCTTTTTTGGCAAAGTTATTAATCGGCACGACTTCTTTGGCACAACTATTCACCCCTGCTGGACAGTTATATAGTGCACCCGGAAGCTGCCCGATTGCGATTTCCGCATTGGCAGCAAACAATAAGCTATCGGCTTTGATATAGATTTCATTTTCATTAAAACCAATCACACCATTGGCTTTAAAATATGAGTCAATATTACGTAAGCCTGTATAGTAGTTAACTTCTTCGCCATGCTTACTCATCGCACCATCAATGACGATAATAGACGTTGTTTTCGGGTTGCCTTGACTATCTTCACCATAACCATCGGTTGATACCGCGATGTCATAGCCCAACCCATCCTTCACTGTTCCAGCGGTATTGGTATATTTCTTGGCAAAAAATGCTGCATTGGCATTTAGGTTATAAATTGGAATACCTAAACCCCATGTTCCTTCGTTAGTATTGTTTACTGCAATCGAATTATCTGAAATAAAGCGGGCTTTACGTGCAATCGCTTGAAAATCGAGCCCACGTACAGCAATAAAAGCCATATTTGAAGCATTGCCCGTTGGCGATGGGTTATAAATCAGTTCATAGTTTTGCGCACCCAATATCGTCTTAATTTGGTCATTGACCACAAAACCCATTGAGTTGGTGCGAATGTTATTGATATAAATCTGGCCAAAATCAATATAGGCATTTTGACTGTTTATTGCTGAATTGGGGTCAGTAGAAGTACGTACATTGAGCGGTGATAAATTTGAAAACTCGATGGCGTAACTACCTGTACCAGTGTGTCCTAATTCAAACGTTGTTGGTGTGCTAGCACCAAGCAAACTATTCCCTGCACGGGTAAAGTCAGCCGATACATTTAAATGTAAGCCGCCCGCATTCTTAAAACCATAACCTGCAGATGCAACCACCTCATTTTCTTGAACATTACCGTTAACACGGTTGACCGTATTAAACTTAGCAACACCAGTCTGGTCAGCATTTAATGCGATCTTGCCATTGGTTAATGCACCCGATGCCCCTATTCGAATTAAGTTTCGATGAGTCGAGTTTGCTGAGCCATAACGTAAATCAACGTTTAACCCCGGATTTGTGGCATTGCCTACACGGCTGTCATGTACATCTGTCTTATCTTCCACTCGACCTAAAACAACAATATTATCGCCAACACTGCCCTTTGAGGTGAGAACCACACCTTCCGTTTCATCGATATAAAGATATCCATCAGCAGATAAATTGAAGTTGAAATCTTTTAAGGTTAAATCTTGATTATTCTGTCCATAACTAATACTAGCATTCTGCAATTTAAAATCTAAATGCACCTTTGAGTCGCGGTTAAACAGCCCATTCGTCGTTGCCAAGTACACTTCAAAAGGTGAAATAGTTGAAAGCTTAAAACTTCCTAAATTTTGATCCGTTTCACCCGTTGCACAATTTGGTGAACACATCAGCATGATTTGGGCAGCCGTTGCGGTAAAAGGTGACACACTGGCAGAGAGCTGAATGCCAACCCCTTGCGTACCATTGGCTAATTGTGTTGTTCCCACATCAAAATCGAGTTTGGTTTTAATGTTGTTATAACCAGTCGCCGTTTTAACGTCAATATTATGTAAACCCAGTTTAATCGGTGTTTTTCCGACTTCCGCTGGATCGACCCAATTCAATTGTTTAATGTCAACTTTTGAAGCTTCATGGGTAATTGAAATACCATCTTGACCCGTTACATCACTTAAAATCTGATCATTCAAAGCTTGTAATGCATAACTTTGATTCGCTGCACAGATACACAGTGTCAGAAGGTTTAGTTTTATTATTTTATGCATCTCAATATCCTTTTGAAACTATGTGTCTAACAGCGGCTACCCGCAGTGCCCGAGCAGTTATAGCTAAAGATTTTTAGATTTCCATCCAGATGTAAGTTTCCGTGAACATTTAAGCCCATAAAACCTTGTTCCTGACCTTTATCAAAAGTGGGTACAGTTTTACTCGTACCATAACTGTTATACGTTGAGGTATTGAAATATCCATTTTCACCACTTTCTACTGAAAGGCTGGCAAAACCTAAGTTACGAATTTTAAGGGGTTTATCATCGAAAAATTTTAACAGCATCGCAGTTTGTGGCTTACCTTCTTTATTCAGAATTGTGGTACCTTCCAGCGAAAATTTATCAATTTGCATGGTGCCTTGGAACTGCTTAAACACCAGCCATTTTCGTTGCCCATTTTCCTTATGATTATTTGGGGAAATAGCGATACGACACAGTTCTAATAAAGCGCAATCTTGATTTGCACGCATTTGATAATAGGCTTCAGTGACAATAGCTCGCCCATTTGCATCTACACCATTGGTCCTAGAGATCGTATTTAAACTCATATCATTGGCATATTGGTGGTTGATCGATAGGGTTAAGCTCAAATCTGCACCGCCCTGTCCAGTCACACCGACCAGTTCCTTATTATCCAAATCTACCAAACCCGCTTGAGACAACATGGATACCGACATCAACATGGTTACACATAATTTTTTTATCATGTCAGTATCCTATAACCCTGTGGTCTTAATTTTTAAGTGTTGGATCAATACACCATCTATAGCAACTGAACCGAGATTCACAGGAACAGCTGTCCCAGTTCCCCGGAATACCACACCAGTAGATTGTGTTGCCGTATTGGCTTTGAGCGTATTAGTGGTCGGGTCTCGTGTCACGCTACCAATCGAAATACTGCTATGTGTTGCGTTATTCCCTTGGTACTGAATTGCGGTACTCCCTGTCCCAGTTTGAACAAAATTCGAACCACAATAGGCCACATTACAAGTTGATCCTTTATAGTCAGCATTGTTTCCACCCTGTACATCTGGGTAGTAGGTATAAATCTGCTTATAAATCTCAGGCACATTCGGAATACGCGTGACTTCAAGAATAATATTGCGTCCTTCCGAACCTACAACAAAAGGCTGATACATATTACCCAAGACCAAGTTAATATTTGGGCTGTATAAATAAAGTCCCTCGCTCGCATCAAAAATTGGAGCCAATGAACGATCTAATGCGGGTGTGACTGCCGTACCGTCGTTGGTCGCAGCTGTGCTCAGTCGAAGGACTTTAGCATTCAATAGCGCTTTATTTGCGTCGTTGTTGGCATAGACCAATCCAGATGGATCATCATTGGTATTGATCCGAAGTAAGGCTGCCATCCCAAAGGTTTTATTTTGCTGGTCTAAGGTAGATGCTTGAGTTTGAAACATACGCACCTGTGAGCCATTTAAACTCAATCCATTGGCAACCGCCTGTAAACGTATTCTTTGATTTAAACTTAAATCAGGATCCGCAGCCGCATTGGTTGTTGTCGGTGCACCAGTGATAGGGTCCACTTTATTTTGGGAGTTCCAACTTCGTGAAAAAGCATCCCACCATAGACCTAATTTAATATTATTATCTGCGTCACTGGCGAGAACGGTCGCTAAAGGCGCTTCAAGCCCCAGAAAACTTACATCTGAACTTGCATTCGACTGATGAAACTGTTTAATCCCCGTGGCTGTGCCAGCGCGAAATAACCAAGGATTAACATCGCTTCCCCATGTGAAGCCCTGATTACTGAAACGACTGTTGGCATTATTATCAGACAGTGAAAGTGCTAAACCATAAATAAAGATGTCCGCTTTGGTTCGTTTCGTGCTCAGATCATCTGCGTCGGTATACTTGGAATAGTTCTCACCCACAGGAATAATACGAATAAAGCCCGTGTCGTATTGTTGTGGATTGGCCACGCCACGGTTGTAGCTAGATGCCGTGGAGAGATCATTGGCCCCTTGAAACACCATCTTGAAGTTTTCAGGAAGTAACGCAATGCCTTCACCCGTAGTATCCGCTAGATATTCATCGGAAAGTGACTCGAGCGCAAATGTAGACTGTGCAAGCATGAGTCCGACAAGACTAGCTAAACAGGATTTTTTCAATCCTGCGGGATATATACGATTCGTCATCTCGACCATCCTTATTATTCGATGCTCCGCATCTTTATGTACTGCATCCTTTGCTTGGCATTCTACTCTGCGCACTATAATTTTTATTTGCGTCAACCAAAGCACTCTAATTCACAATTGATTATGCTGAAACTCAGCACAAATGCAAAACCAACTGTCCGATAATATTTATTTTCCGATGAATGAATTGACATAAAAAAAGCGGATCAATGATCCGCTTTTTTGAATATCAAAAACTTAGGTCTTCGGTAAAGTCACACCTGTTTGACCTTGGTACTTACCACCACGGTCTTTATACGATGTTTCACACACTTCGTCAGATTCGAAGAACAACATTTGTGCAACACCCTCACCTGCATAAATACGTGCAGGAAGATTGGTTGTGTTCGAGAACTCTAAAGTAACATGACCTTCCCACTCAGGCTCAAGTGGTGTGACGTTTACGATAATACCGCAACGTGCATAGGTCGATTTACCCAAACACACAGTCAACACATTACGTGGAATACGGAAATATTCAACGGTACGTGCTAAAGCAAATGAGTTCGGCGGAATAATACAAACATCAGCTTCAATGTCGATAAAACTTTTATCATCAAAGTTTTTTGGATCTACAATTGCCGAGTGAACATTGGTAAAAACTTTAAACTCACGTGCACAACGAACGTCATAACCATAGCTCGACACGCCATAAGAAATGAGTTTTTGACCATTTTCATCTAAACGAACTTGGTTTTCTGCATACGGTTCGATCATGCCGTGTTTTTCGCTCATTTCGCGAATCCAACGATCGGACTTAATAGCCATTTATTCTTTCCAAAAAGCTTAATTTCAATAATTGCGTTGTACTTTAACTGAAATCGCTTTCAATGAAAATAAGCGCGTTTAAGTTCGCAAAATTTCTGTCTTTAATTACTAAATTAAAAACTTAAAATCGCAGAATAGCTCAGTGGAATCGAAAAACTCATCAAAACCAGCGATGCTGTTTTTTGCAGGTTAGATTGGTTCAGCCAACGAATTTTATTGCTCGCTAAAATTGACCCGATAAAAGTCCAAAAGAAAGCAATTGGAACAATCAAAACCAAAAACAGCGACATATGTGACAGATAATAATCTAGTTTTGTCCACGCAATGGTTGGGAAAATGGCTGAAGCAAACAATAATGCTTTAGGGTTCAATAATGTTGCCAAAAACAGTTCACGCGCCCGAATAGTCGGTTGATTAAAACTCACTTCAGCATCGGCTGTACGCCATAATTTGATGGCCAAATAAATGATATAGCTTGCGCTGAACAGTTTTAAAATAGTCGGCAATAAAGGCAAGTGTACGGACACTTTTCCAATAAGGAAGCCCCATGCCGTGATTGAAATGAGATAGCCAAAAGCTTCTGCTGGAATGAGACGCAAAGATTTACGAATACCGACTTGAATGCCCGAAGAGGCAAGTAAGGTATTGGTTGGTCCTGGAGTTAAAAGAATGGTTATCACTAAACCAATAAAAAACCAAGTGACCATATTCACAGACCCACATATATATAACTATAAGCGTAATGACTTGCCTTGCTGAAAGCAATCAAATTTAGTGAACCGTGATAACAGTTTTTTTAATTTTCATTCAATACTTAACATAAATAACGTATAAGACCCTTACCCAATCTAGCATTCATAAAAATGACGCCACATGCTTTATTCTTTTTTCAAATCAATGATTTTATAAATCAAATAGACATGCCTAATGAAAAAAAACTATTCAAATGATTTTTAATCAGTTACTTTTTAAAACATGCGTATTTTTATTCATCAATCTGATCACGCTAAGTCAAGGATAAAAGAGCCAAGTGAATGGCTTTGAAGATAATAAAACGAGGAAAAGTATATGAAAAAATGGACTCAACTCACGCTACTTTCAATTGCACTTGCAGGTCTAGGAGCATGCTCAAGTGACAATAAAACCACGACTTCAGGCGATGCTCAAACCGAAACCAGTGCACAAGCATCCGACAAACTCCAAAGTAAATTTGTCAACATAGCGACAGGTGGTGCATCTGGGCCATACAACGTAATTGGCACCAGTTTGGCTGAAATTTATAATAAAACCTATGGTGTAAATTCAAAAACTCAAACCACAGGCGCATCAGTAGAAAATCTTAACTTACTCAAACAGAAAAAAGTTGAAATGGCTTTTGTCATGAGTGATAGCTTAACCGAAGCACTAAATGGCACAGGTAGTTTTGCCAGTGGGAAAATTGATAATGTCCAACAAATTGCAGCACTTTACCCCAACTATGTGCAAATTGTGGCATCAAAAAAATCAGGCATTAAAAAGCTTGAAGACTTAAAAGGTAAACGCATTGCCGTCGGTGCCCAAAACTCAGGGGTTGAAGTTAATGCGCGCACCCTCTTAAATGGTTTTGGTATTACTTACAATGACGTGAAGGTCGATTATCTAGGCTATGCAGAAGCCGCGGATGCTTTAAAGGGTGGAAAAATTGACGCTGCATTCTTAACCAGTGGTATCCCCAACTCATCCTTGATGGAACTGCAACAAGGTTTCGATTTACAACTGGTCGGGATCGATCCTGAGAAAGTGAAACAAATCGCCAAAAACCAAACCTATTTCCTATCTCTGAATATTCCGAAAGGCACTTATGGTAATGCAGAAGATATTCCAACTGCGGCCATTATGAATGCTTTAGTGGTCCGTTCCGATCTTTCTGAAGATGATGTCTATAAACTGACCAAAACCTTCTTTGATAGTTTAGGACAATTGGCCAACTCACATCAGGCAGCGACAGAAATTAATCTGGAAACGGCCCAAAAAGGCGTGGTTGCTCCGCTACACCCTGGGGCTAAGCGTTATTACGACGAACTCGCAGCGAAAAAATGAAGCTGAAAAAAGGTGCAGTGATTACTGCACTTTTTCTACTCGGTTTATGCGGGCTGTTGTTCTTACCTGTTCGCTATAGCGAAGTGACTGTTGCTCAAATGCAGTGCCGAATTTCAACAGCACAATTTAGTTTGCAGTGGAAACATTCAGTCGAAAAAACCCGTTGGATTGAAAACTATCAACGGGAGCAACAGCACTTTATATTGCGCTACACCGACCTGATTTCTTTCGGTGCAGGCACACCGAATGACTATCCCATCATCTTTCAAAAAGACGGTATAGTCAGAATGAAAGTTAATCGGCGAATTGATCAAATCAACTGGATCATTTCCAAGAATATGCAAGGCAGTATCATCATTCACCAGAGCGTCTGGCCCATTTTTCAACAATATCCAGATTACACCTTGGTGCAAATTACAGCACAACAACAGCCCTTGTGGAAAGCATGGCAGATCGGAGAATGCCGATGACTCAAAATGAAGAAAAAGTTGCCCCTGAACAATTAGATGAGCAACAACAACAAGCCATTTTAGAAAAATTTGATCGTGAGTCAGTGACTCGTTCCCCAAGCAACAAATCTGTGGCATGGTTCATAGCGGCGATTGCTATTTTCTATTCCTTATTTCATTTATTTATTACCTTTAATCCACTACCCGAACTGATTCAACGTTCCGCCCATGTCGCTATTGGTTTGGTTTTAATCTTTCTACTTTATCCTGCGCGTCAGTCCAGTTCACGACAAAGCATCCCTTGGTTGGATTGGTTACTTGCCTTAGCCGCTTTAGCAACCTTTTTATACCTTTGGAAAGAATATCAAGCCATTATGACCACGCGTGGGGGTATTCCAAACACTTTAGATATTGTTTTTGCCATTTTAGCCGTGGTTCTGGTGGTTGAAGGTGCTCGGCGGGTCATGGGATGGATGCTGCCTATTTTAGGTTTAGTCTTTCTGTCTTACCCGTTTTTTAGCCACTATGACTGGGTCCCTGATCGTTTATTGACGCGTCCATATAGTATTAGTGATATTTTCGGGCAAATGTATTTAAAAACCGAAGGACTTTATTCTTCCGCAATCGGTGCTTCAGTCACTTTTATTTTCCTGTTTATTTTGTTTGGTGCTTTTCTGGCGAAATCAGGCATGGGCAAATTGTTTAATGATCTTGCGATGGCACTTGCGGGACATAAACAAGGTGGTCCTGCAAAAGTTGCCGTCATTTCCAGTGGATTTATGGGCAGTATTAATGGCACAGCGGTGGCCAATGTCGTAGGGACCGGTTCATTCACCATTCCCCTGATGAAAAAAATTGGCTACCACAAAAATTTTGCAGGTGCTGTTGAAGCCAGTGCCTCTGTAGGTGGACAAATTTTACCCCCGGTGATGGGAGCCAGTGCCTTCATTATGGCTGAAACCACGGGTGTCAGTTATGGCACCATTGCCCTTGCAGCCACCCTTCCAGCTTTACTCTACTATTTAGGTGTGATGGCGCAGGTTCATTTCCGTGCTGGTAAAGACAATTTAAAAGGTGTCCCGAAAGCGGATTTGCCACGGGTTAAAGATGTCCTAAAGGAACGAGGACACTTGCTTATTCCGATCGTAGCTTTGGTGTTTTTCCTCTTTCAATCCATTCCTGTCAGTTATGCCGCGGTCTACACCATTGTCTTAACTGTGATTGTGGCGAGTTTCCGCAAATCGACCCGTATGGGCTTCAAAGAAATATTAGAAGCGCTCGCCGATGGTGCAAAACAATCCCTTTCGGTCATGGCAGCCTGTGCTGTGGTGGGGATTATTATTGGTGTAGTGAGCCTGACCAGCTTTGGCTCTGTCATGACCTCCTCGATTATGAGCATCGGTGCAGGCAGCCTATTTCTAACGCTGTTCTTTACCATGATTGCATCGATGATTTTAGGTATGGGACTTCCTTCGATTCCAGCCTATATCATTACCGCGACCATGGCTGCACCCGCTTTGGCAAACTTTGATATTCCCACACTGGTGGCGCATATGTTTGTGTTCTACTTTGGTCTGTTTGCCAATATTACGCCACCTGTCGCCTTAGCCGCGTTTGCAGGTGCGGGAATCGCAGGGGGTGATCCAATGCGCACAGGTTTCCAAGCCTTGAAACTTTCTTTGGCAGGTTTCATTGTCCCGTTCCTGTTCGTCTATAACCCTGCCATGCTGATGATTGATACGGCCAATGTCGCAGTCAATGCACGTGAGTTTGCTTTTCCTGCATGGACAACTATTGTGAGTATTGTCTTTACCTCAGTAGTCGGTATTTTGGCGCTGGGTGCAGCAGTTGAAGGTTACTTTAAAGTTGGTTTGAACTGGTTCTGGCGAATTTTCTTAGGTGCAGGTGCTTTATGTATGATTATCCCTGAAACTGTGACTGATATTATCGGGATTGTGATGGTGGTGATCGCCATCAGCATTAATATTATGCAAGCCAAAAAACAAAATCAGTCCTATTCACTGTCCTAAAAAAGCAAAAAAAAAGCCCAACTCAACAGGTTGGGCTTTTTTTATGGCTGATTTAGAAAATACGAGTCTGATCTTTTTCAGCCTGAGGCAGTGCGGCTGCAATTTTTTCAGCAATCTGCATATAGCTGTCTGCTGCACTGTCTTCCACTAAAACAGAAGGCTTACCCGCATCCGCATTTTCACGGATTTGTACATTTAAAGGTAAACGTCCCAAAAGCGGAATAGCATATTGCTCAGACAGTTTATCCCCACCGCCCGTACCAAAAATTTGCTCTTCAAATCCACAATTTGAGCAAATATGGGTCGACATATTTTCCACAACGCCCATGACTGGAATGTGTACGCGGTTAAATAGCTCAATGCCTTTGGTCGCATCCATAAGTGCCACGTTTTGCGGTGTGGTTACAATCACTGCACCTGTCACAGGAATACGCTGCGCAAGCGTCAACTGAATATCACCTGTACCCGGTGGCATATCAATCATCAAGACATCTAAGTCAGGCCATAAGGTTTGATTGAACAGTTGCATCAACGCACCTGTCGCTTTCGGCCCACGCCAAGCCACAGGAGTATTATGATCACCTGTTAAATGCCCAATCGATAACACTGCCAAACCATAGGCATCTAAGGGTACAAAATTTTCCGCTTCAATCATCGGCGTTTTGCCCGCATTGCCCAACATGGTCGGAATACTTGGACCGTAAATGTCCGCATCTAAGACCCCAACTTTTAAGCCGAGCTTTTGCAAAGCAAGTGCAAGGTTTACCGTGGTGGTGGATTTGCCCACGCCCCCCTTGCCCGAGGACACCAAAATCACATTTTGAATACGCGGATGCTTCGGCACATCACGTTGTTGTGGCGCTGCTTTTTGAATGGGTGGATTGTTTGGATCAGTTTCAACGGGTTGTGCAGCAGCTTGGGCTGCTGAGCCTGAAGCATCAATCACTGGGGGTAAATTGCTTTTCGGTGCAGCCTCTTTTGCTTGGCTTGAACAGCTCTCACCTTCAGCATGCTGATGTCCACAGCCACCTGACTTTTCTTTATGTCCCGTTTTTTGTTGAATCACATGCATGTTTAATTCTTTGATACCGCATGCTTCAAGCGCAACCGCCAAATCATCATGAATCTGTTGTAAATCATCTGCTTCGGCAGGAAAAGTATTGATGGTAATTTGCAGAATATTGCCCTGCACATTCACTTGAGTAATGCGGTCTTTCAACGCATGGTTTGAATTGGGCAAGATATAGTTTTGCAGTACTGTTTGGATTTCTTCTTCCTTTACCTCCTGCGCAGGAGAAAAAACTGATTTAAGAGAAGAAAGCCACGACATATATGTACTCCAAATTCGAGTATTCAGCTGAATGCTATAGTTTAACCACAAAACGAACTTAGGTTAAGTTCAGTATTTATGGATTATGCCATGAAATTTAGTATTCCTAGCTTTTTAGTTGGTTTTATACGCTGAATATCAAAGGGCGAAGCTTAGTCGCTTAAGCTAACTGAAAAAATAAAATCGGTGAATTGGATCAAATTTGAACGTAAAGAATTGTAAGTACAATCCAATCTCCCCATTTAAGGTGATGTTATTGCATAGCAAAATATCTATATTCTATTGTTCTATCTTGACGCGATTTGGGGAGAAAAAAATGAAACTTTGGGCCGTGGTTGTTTTGGCTTGCACCATATCTAGCTTTAGTTTTGCAGATACATCAACCAATTCATTTAAAACCCCTGCGGGTCAAACGGTGACTATCGGTGATCAAGTTCAAGACATGCAGAAAAAAATCGATTTATCGCCAATTTCTATGTCCTCTACCCCAATCAGCAGTGCACCGAATAGCCCACTTGAGACGGTATATGTATATGAAATTGCAAACTATCGTTACACCATCCGCACCGTGAACAATCAAATTCAGAGCATCATGTGGTTTAACTTAGACGCAGACCCTGCACTCAGTACACAGTCTACGCCATAGTATTAGCGAACATTTAAGGCCGACATTCGCCATTTCAGACGGATTAAGCTTGGTCGTCTTTTTTAAACTTTTGCAGTGTTTCTGTGGCTTTCTTTTTCAACTCGTCAAACTTTTCAGTGGCTTGCACCTTAAATTCTTCCAGTTTAATTTCGGCCTCATGCTTTAACTCAGTGGCTTTAAGTTTCGCCTCATCCAGTTTATGCCCTGCTTCAACTTTAAAATGATCCAATTTTTCCTGCGCGACTTGTTTCGCATGCTCGGCTTTGGCTTGTGCAGACTCCAACTTTTGCTCAAAAGCTGCATCGCCTTCGGCTTTACTTTCTGCTGCGTTCTGCTTTAAGTCAGTCAGCTGCTTTTCAGCATCAAGCTTGGCTTCAGTAGCCTGATGTTTGACATCTTCCAGTACTTTCTCGCCTTCGAGTTTTGCCTCTTGAGCTTTCAACTTCAAGTCTTCACCCAACTCAGTCGCTTTGGTTTTTAAATCATCGAGTTTATTGTCATTCGTCATGTCACAGCCCTCTTTCGTATTTAAAGTTTTGCTTAACTCAGAGTTATACCTTGCTTTTTAAGTGCTGACCTCATTTGCATCATTTGGAAACAATAGCTGTACAGGATGCAGCAATTTAAACACCATCCTGTACCACTCAACGGAAGAGACTAACGCTTTAACGTACTGATAAAGCTCATAACTGCAAACAGCCAAATAAACAAAATGAAACTGCGTGCTTGCGTGAAATGGATCACGTCCGCACCGTGTACCATATTATGACGGCTAGCGGTGACACTCGAACTCGCATCCATTTTCAATGCTTCAAGGCTCAGAAAATACGGATTGATTTCACTGGCAATTTTAACTTTATGCCATAGGCTTTTGACTTCATGGCCTTTCAAACCCGGTACGATTTTATACACATCGACAAACTTGGTTTGATTTTGCTGTAAATAGCCATGTTCAATCAGCGCATCCGTCAAAATCCCTTCTATTTGACCATAAAGAACCGTAATACAACCTGCATAACACTGCTGTTGATACAGTTTTAAGGTTTCTTCAATCACGCTGCGGCGTTGGGCTTGGAATGCCCCCAAATCCATCGCGTCGTAAGCGTCAAGCAAAGTCGCTTGGAAATAGTCCGTTTGGATTAAATTGGGCAATTGAAACTCAGATATATCCGCTTCTTTTTCATTGGCCATTTGCCAGAAAAACAACAGATTGAGCACGTCATTGGCCATTGGTTCATCACTTTCATACTCAAGCTGATCGGCCATTATTGCAAAGTACGGGTCTTCAGACTCGAGCTGACGGAGCGACTCAACCAATTGTGCATGTGGTCGACTGCCCATTGAAGCAAGATATTGTTCAGCTTGTTGTAAAAGTCGATTGCCCAGTAGTTTAGTCGCTTGTGGATTTTGCGGAATTCGGGTCACGGGTTGGTCGAAATCAAAATCATCATCGATCATGGACGGTATACTCTAAATAGGCTGAATGTACTGAATAACACTATTATATAGCAGTGCTTAAAATTGAAGGCAGATTACTTCATCATTAGCTTTTAAGGTTTAGTGCTATTTTAATAACATCAGCAATAGTTTCGGAATTAATACCTCTCTTTCGAGCATGTCCAGAATAAAACCAACTGATTAATTCTTTATTGCCTTTGGAAGCATTACAACCAACACAACATAAGGCAATATTCTCTAATGTTTTAATATTGATATCATTAATGATGTGCTCCCATGATTTCTTTTTAGCTCTTTCAGTGCCAAATTCACAGCCACAATAAACACAACACTGATCACGTTCTAAAACTAGTTCTTCAATATTTTTGGGTATTCCCCATGAGTTAGACAAAATGATGTACACCTTCTTTTTTAAGATATTAAAAGCGATATTTTCAATCTTTGCACTATTGGCTCATGAATATTTGGCAATAGATCCATCTTCGGGCCGATCAATTCATATGGGCTTTAGTCTCATTTGAAAACTTTTCACCGATTCACTTGTGCAAGTCGCGGCTATCTAAGGTAAAATCGTTGACCTTATATAAAATACGAATGAGAGAGTCATATCCGTGCGTAATATTTTAGTCACTAACGCCCTACCATACGCCAATGGCCCCATCCATATGGGACACTTACTCGGTTATATCCAAGCAGATATTTGGGTTCGTGCCATGCGTGCAATGGGACACGATGTGACTTATGTATGTGCGGATGATGCTCACGGTACAGCCATCATGCTACGTGCCGAAGCCAATGGTATTTCACCTGAAGATCAAATTGCCAATGTGCAAAAAGAACACATCCGTGATTTTGATGGTTTCGGTGTGCATTTCGACCATTATGATTCAACCCATAGTGATGAAAACCGCTCTCGTGCTTCTGAAATTTATGTGAAAAACCGTGAAGCAGGCAATATTGCCATCCGTCCTGTCAACCAGCTTTTTGACCCTGAAAAAGGCATGTTCTTATCGGATCGTTTCATTAAAGGCACGTGCCCGAAATGTAAGTCGGAAGATCAATATGGCGATGCGTGTGAAGTCTGCGGTACAACCTACAATGCGACTGAGCTTTTAAACCCGAAATCGACTTTAAGTGGTGCGACGCCTGTAGAAAAATCTTCAGATCATTACTTCTTTAAACTGCCGAATTTCTCAGAATATTTACAAAAATGGACGCGTGACCAAGGTCGCTTACCTGTCTCAATTGCCAACAAACTGGATGAATGGTTTGAAGCGGGTTTGTCTGATTGGGATATTTCACGTGATGCACCGTATTTCGGTTTTGAAATTCCAGATGCACCAAACAAGTATTTCTATGTTTGGGTAGATGCACCGATTGGTTATATGTCGAGTTTTGAAAACTACATCAAAGCTAAACGTCCTGATTTAAGTTTTGACGACTTTTGGAAGAAAGACTCTGACAAAGAAGTCTATCACTTCATTGGTAAAGACATCGTTTACTTCCATGCGCTGTTCTGGCCTGCAATGCTTGAAGGTGCAAACTACCGTACGCCATCAGGTTTATTCGTCAATGGTTTCTTGACGGTGAACGGTCAGAAGATGTCGAAGTCTCGCGGTACATTCATCAAAGCTGAAACGTATTTAGAGCACTTAAACCCTGAATACTTACGTTACTACTTCGCGTCTAAACTGTCTGATAAAGTTGAAGACTCTGATCTGAACTTGGATGATTTCGTTCAGAAAGTAAACTCAGATTTGGTTGGTAAAGTGGTCAACATTGCCAGCCGTTGTGCAAAATTCATCAACACCAAGTTTGATAATAAATTATCAGCAACTTGTGCAGAGCCTGAATTGGTACAAAGCTTTATTGATGCGGGCGACTCAATTGCGAAAGCCTATGAAGCACGTGAGTTCTCTGCTGCGATTCGTGAAATCATGGCGCTTGCAGATAAAGCGAATCAATATATCGATGAGAAAAAACCTTGGGCTTTAGCGAAAGTTGAAGGCGAAGAACAACAAGTACATGATGTATGCTCGGTGGGGATTAACCTATTCCGTCAATTGGCTGTGTACCTTGCACCTGTACTTCCAACTTTAGCAGCTCAAGTGCAAGAGTTCTTAAAACTAGACCGCTTTGACTTTGCTTCTGCTCAAACTGCATTGGTGGATCATGAAATTGCATTGTTCCAACCGTTAATGCAACGTGTAGACCCGAAAGCAGTTGCGGCAATGGTCGATGCATCTAAAGACTCTTTAGCGGCTGCGGCTGAACCTGTAAAAGTTGAGAAAAAGAAAGAGAAAAAAACTGCACCTGCGAAAGTTGAACCTAAAGTAGGTGAAGCAGAGATCATTGGCATTGAAGACTTTATGAAAGTTGACCTACGTGTCGCTGAAGTTTTAGAAGCTGCAACGGTAGAAGGTTCGGACAAATTACTTCAATTGACTTTAAATGTCGGCGAAGCTGAACCACGTAACGTGTTTAGCGGTATTCGTGAGTTCTACCAACCTGAAGACCTTAAAGGTAAATTGGTGGTGATGGTGGCTAACCTTGCACCACGTAAGATGCGTTTTGGTATTTCTAACGGTATGGTACTTGCAGCGGGTAATGGCGAAGGTGTTTGGGTGATTTCACCTGAATCTGGTGCTAAAGCTGGTGATAAAGTGTCTTAATATCCTATTCGTGATAAAAATCCGCTTAATTAAGCGGATTTTTTATTATCAATTTATAC
>OERD01000034.1_pt1 | contig 66205 bp, 60 predicted proteins | sample 1539941 | NCBI WGS metagenome assembly OERD01 (sample SAMEA3891242, study PRJEB23780) | metagenome | biome: terrestrial biome; feature: animal house; material: water of meat washing | place: Italy | collected 2015-05-12
ACATCGCCCTTTCACGGCGGTAACCGGGGTTCGAATCCCCGTAGGGACGCCATATCTTGATCTTATCCGATCAACACTTATTCATAATTACTATTATTTCATTGCAGATTTGCAGTTTTTCACTACAATAGCCCGCTTCATTCCTGAACTTATTAACGCTTATGCACTCATCTCCGAATGATGCTTCGCATCAGGGCAATTCTGCGCCTTTAAAACGCGCTATGAGTACTCGACATCTGGTTATGATTTCGCTTGGTGGCGCAATCGGGACTGGCCTATTTTTAGGATCGGGTGAAGTCATTGCACAAACGGGGCCTGTAGGTGCCATTATTTCTTATTTCCTCGGCGGGATCATTGCATATATGGTCATGCTGTGTTTAGGGGAACTTGCTGTTCATATGCCTGAGTCTGGCTCATTTGGCGCCTATGCCAAACGCTACATCGGACCAGGTACAGGTTATACCATCACATGGCTGTACTGGCTAACGTGGTCGGTCACGCTAGGAACCGAGTTTACAGCTGCTGCACTGCTCATGCAGGAGTGGTTTCCAGATAGTTCAATGTGGATGTGGACCCTAATTTTTGGTGCTTTTGTATTTAGTTTAAATATGATCTCGACCAAATGGTTCGCAGAATCTGAGTTTTGGTTGGCTTTAGTCAAAGTTATCACCGTTGTTATTTTTATTTTATTGGGTCTACTCGCTATTTTTGGCGTGATTGGCTACAGAGGCTATGAAGCTGCGCCTTTATTTAGCAACTTAACGGCTCAGGGTTGGTTCCCAGAAGGCTTGTTCCCTATCTTTACCACCATGTTGATCGTGAACTTTGCATTTTCTGGTACAGAGCTGATTGGTGTTGCTGCGGGTGAAACCAAAGATCCTGCTAAGAATGTACCCAAAGCCATCAATACTGCGATTTTCCGCTTATTGATTTTCTTTGTGGGTACCATCTTGGTCGTGACTTCACTCCTTCCGCATCAAGAAGCAGGTTTAGCAGCTGAAGGCGTGAGTAGCAGTCCATTTGTAACCGTATTCCAACACATTGGCATTCCTTATGCTGAAGATATCATTCGTTTTGTGATTATCACTGCGTTGCTATCTGCTGCGAACTCAGGACTATTTGCCGCTTCGCGTATGATGTGGTCGTTGTCTTACCAAAAACAGTTGCCAGCAGTCTTCTCAAAAATCAATGCACGTGGTGTCCCTTATGTGGCAGTTATCGTGACCATGATTGGGGGTATGCCGGGTTTACTGTCTGAACAGTTTGCACCTGAAGCCATTTTTACAAACCTTTTAGGTATTGCAGCGTTTACCATGGTCGTCGTTTGGATGAGTATTTGCTTAAGCCAATTTAACTTCCGTCGCCAATGGTATAAACAAGGACGTAAAAAAGAAGAATTAGGTTTTGCAGCACCCCTGTTTCCTATTGTGCCAATCCTTGGCTTTATCTTCTGCTTTATCACCTGCGTCAGCATGGTGTTTGATCCAAGTATGCGTATTAGCTTCTTTGGTTGTTTACTGTTTATTGCAGTATGTTATGCCAGTTATTACACCTTTTATCACAAGAAAACTTAATCCGTATTGTTAAAAAGAGCGACTTCGGTCGCTCTTTTTTTTATACTGTTTTTATCAAGTACATCATCGGTGCATACACGATGAATATTGTATGGATTCATGGGATGAATCAGCAGCATAAGACTGCGCGTACCCTGCTTCAACATTGGCTTGTGATCTTACAACAGGTACTGAGCGAACTTGGCCGCGCAGATGACCTTCCCTATCTTCAGCGGCACAGTCGGCTGGCCTTTTATGGAGATCTTCTAACACGTCAGCATTTAGAAAACACCCTCAACGCCAGCACCCTCATGCCACAACATTGGTCTCCTTTTTCCTTTTTACATCCTATTCACCTGACGCACACCGCTGCACCCAATATCGAACATCAAGCTGAAATTTCTAAAAACCCTCAGCTCACAATTTCAGATGAACTCTCATTCAATAATAAAATTAAATACATCAGCCTCCTCGGCAAAGATCTGGCCTTACGTGACTTAGCCAGTTTAATCAACCACTTCCCAGAGCTGCATAGTAGCTTTATTCATCGTTTTTTGATGGAAGCGTATCTATATTTATCCAATCCACACTTCATCCACACCGTGCATACGCGTCTGCATGAGCACTTACACGGTACGAAACCCAATATTGTGATTGCCCACTCTCTAGGCAGCGTGATTGCCTATAATTATTTAATTCAACACCCCGAACTTAAGATTCAAGCACTGATTACCCTCGGTTCACCACTTGCCTTTCGCGTTATTCAGTGTCATTTGCAGCAACCTATTCAACGGCCTGCTGCTTTATATGGTGATTGGATCAACTTTTATTCAGATGCTGATTTTCTAAGTGCTTTTCCACTGAACCAAAAACCGTTTGCTTTTACTCCCGCGATTATCAACAAGAAAATCACCACTGATATTGCTCATCCTCATCTGATCGAAGGCTATTTACACCATCCCGAGTTCATCAACAACTTGCTAAGTTTGCTTAAAAAATCGGCTTAAATCATATGATTTTTAATCATTTTATCTAGATTGTTTTAAATTTATGCACTCAACACTTAAAACTGGAATTATTTAGAGAAAAGCGTTTGACACCCCTCTATTTTCGCCCTAATATACGCCCACCTCTGAAACGTCCCTATCGTCTAGAGGCCTAGGACATCGCCCTTTCACGGCGGTAACCGGGGTTCGAATCCCCGTAGGGACGCCATATTTGAGATTGATTTTTTTCTATAGTCATCTCATAAAAAAGCCCAAGCATTATGACTTGGGCTTTTTTATTGCCTGTCTATTTACGATCAACTTCAATTAAAGCGGTCGAGGCAAAAATAGCCTGTGGCGCAATCACAGTTTCATTCAAGGGAATGTTTTGCCCATATCGCTGTTGCATGAGTTGCTTGACTTCAGACGAACTTAAATCAAATTGCTTCAGTTTGGATAACGGAGCCAACTCAATACCTAAAGCATCATGATAGGCCTTCCAGACTATTTCTGAGCAATATAAAGCACGATTGTCCCACTCAAAATAAAGATCATAAGGCTGGCCTAAGTATTGTTCTGCGTTCTTGCTTAGTTGCTGCTTTTGCTGAACAGTCAAATTCGTTTTAAAACGCTTCACCACATAATGCCGCTCAACCCCGCGATCAATCCACTGCTGAAGTGCCGTATATTTCACAGGCTGAACTGCCTCTAAAACCCATGCTTTTCCATTTCTATTAACAATTAAACCCATATGGCTATAACGAGACTTGGTCGCTTTTTGTATCCCTAAACTTTGCTGAGACTTCGAAACATGAAAAATAATATCGCCCGTTTGATAGGACATATTCGCCCATAGCAGTTGAGGACTTACCAACAGTAAAACAGCACTTAAAATCACAACATTGCTATTTTTCATCTTAGATTTCCTTTATTCTTCTTTTTATAGATACGATCAATCACTTAAAACTAAAAATATTTATGATCTTACATCATCTTCAAAACTCACGTTCACAGCGTATTCTTTGGCTACTTGAGGAACTTGAGCTATCTTATGAACTCAAACTTTATGATACAGCACAAGCTAAACAAACAAATCTGAAATTTCCAACGCTCGACATTTCACATAATACTCAGACGATACGACTTACGGAAAGCAGTGCAATCGTAGAATACCTATGCCAACTGTGCCAGAAGTTGATTATTCCCCATGACCATACACAGTATTGGAACTTCTGTTTTTATAGCCATTATAGCGATGCCAGTCTCATGCCCAATTTGGCATTGAAACAAGTTTTCCAACACATTAAACAACAAACACCTTTGCTTGTACGTTTTGTGAGTTTGGCCTTTCAAAGCGCCTTCAATCACGCTTATTTAAACCCTGAGCTACATCGACAACTTAAAGAAATTGATACCCACTTAAGCACGCATGCATACTTTGCAGGCGATGTGTTTAGTTATGCCGATATCTTGATGTGGTTTCCACTCTATGCGGCCAGTTATGCCACTCCGCAGTTTGCCCAGTATCAGTCTATTCAACACTATTTCACCCAAATACAAAGCAGACCTGCCTTTAATGCTGCAATGGCACGTGGGCAATGGTCTGCTTCTTATTTTGAACACTATTGGTCTATCACGCAGTAATGCTATGCTTAAGCTGACTTTCTAGAGTTGACTTGCCCCTTAATCACGGCTTTCACATTGCCTTTTAAATAATTAAAAAACACTTTGAGCGGTGACAGTTTCGGATTTGGTTGTTTACCTTCTGCGATATCCTTAAATTGCGCGGCATACCAGATCACTTCCATAATCGCCATTTTATCGATCATTGAAATGCCTGTTTTGATCTTATCGACTGCATAACGTACATCTTGCCCTGCAATTAAACGATTGGTCACGTCGGGTTCTACCGCAAATGGACGCGCCATCCCAATAAAGTCACACGCGCCACTTTCTAAGGCTGCGTTCATACCCGCAGCAGTACGAAAACCGCCTGTCACCATCAACTTACACTGGACTTGTTCACGAATTTTTTCAGCAAACTCTAAGAAGTAAGCCTCACGTGCAATGGTCGACGCTTTACGTTTTTCTTGCTTCACCCCAGCCATGGCAGGTGCTTCATAGCTACCACCTGAAATTTCAATCAAATCAATCCCAGCCGCATCAATAGCTTTAAATGTCGCAATGACATCTTCTTCCGAGATTCCACCACGCTGAAAATCTGCCGAGTTGAGTTTGACCGAAATAATAAACTGCTCTGAAGTCGCTGCACGTACTGCTTTATAAATTTCCAATAAAAAACGCATGCGGTTTTCAGCAGAGCCACCCCATTGATCTTGGCGTTTATTGGTCAACGGCGATAAAAACTGACTAATTAGATAACCATGTGCACCATGTAATTGCACGCCTTCAAAGCCTGCTTTCTCACAAATGGCAGCTGAAGTTGCAAAGCGCTGGATAATATCAAGGATTTCATCTTCACGAAGCGCTCGCGGCGTTCCAAAACTCATTGATAAAGCGGGACTAAACGGTACTGCTGAAGGTGCAACCGTTTCCTTATTTAAACCCTTAGGACATTGACGGCCCGGATGTGACAACTGTACCAATTGCACCATGCCATGTTTTTTACCAATCGCAGCCCATTGTTTTAGTGGTTCTAAGTCACGCTCGGTTTCAATCACCACCACGCCTGGCTCATTTTTAGCTCGGAAGTCCACCATCACATTACCTGTAATGGCACAGCCTAGGCCTCCTTTTGCCCAAGCCTCATACAAGCCTAAGTGCAAATGATTCGGCTGGCCAGCATGATTAGCCAGTGCTTCACTCATTGCCCCTTTAATCATCTTATTTTTAAAATGGACCTGCCCAATGTCGATTGCGCTTGCAAGCTGGCTCATGAAAATTCATCCTTTAATATTTTTTAGTGTTTTTACTCTATGTGTTTTTTGGCTACAGTCAAGAGAATTTGACAATTCATTTTGTCAAAATTTCTGATCTTTTATTTAGAAAATGATTTTACTGATACTGACTGGCTTGAATCAATTGACGCGTATAGTCAGACTGCGGTTGCTCAAAAAGTTGTTCAGTGGCTTGCAATTCCACTACTTTGGCATGTCGCAAAACCAAAACTTGTTGGCAGAGTGCACGTACCACTTGTAAGTCATGGCTAATAAACAAATAGCTCATACCCTGCTCGTGTTGTAGGCGGCGTAATAACGCCACAATCGAACGCTGCGTGCTTCGGTCTAAGGCCGAAGTTGGTTCATCTAAAATCAATAGTTTCGGTTGAAGCACCAAGGCTCGTGCCAAAGCCACACGCTGTCTCTGTCCACCGGATAGCTCATGCGCGTAATAGCTTTTAAATATAACTGGCAACTCCACCTGAGTTAAGACATTCTCAACACATTGCGTCCTCTCAAATGAAGACAAAGGCTTTAAAGTCAAACCTTCTGCAATGATTTGTTCAACACTCATGCGTGGGTTCAAACTTGCGAACGGGTCTTGAAACACGATTTGAAAATCACCGCGAAGCGGACGTAATGCCTTTTGCGAGAGTTGGTTTAAATCATGTTCTCCAAACAGAATCCGCCCTCGACTTTCAATCAACCTTGCTACAGCCAGTGCCAAAGAACTTTTGCCTGCACCACTTTCCCCAACAATTCCCAACGAATGCCCTTGAGCCAAGCTCAAGTCCAAAGCTTCAACCGCAGCAAGATACTGTGTCGTGCGATTAAACCAGCCTTTTTTAATCGGAAATTTAACCTCAAGTTGTTTTAAGCAGAGCAAAGGTGCTGCATCTTGTACATTAATGGCTTGACCAAAAGAATGATTGAGTAAGTTTTGAGTATAAGTAGACTGCGACTGCTCAAAAATCTGCGCAACCGCCCCTTGCTCTACGACCTTACCTTGATGGATGACCACGGCATCATCAGCATAGTGTTTCACCAAGTTGAGGTCATGGCTAATCAAAATCATGGCCATGTTATGGCGCTGTTGTAAAGACTTCAGCAAGTCTAAAATTTGAACTTGCAGCATGACATCTAGTGCCGTGGTGGGCTCATCAGCAATCAAAATATCAGGCTCTTGCACCAGTGCCATAGCAATCATGACCCGCTGGCGTTGGCCACCAGACAGCTCATAAGGAAAACGCTGCAACACACTTTCAGGATTTGGAATGCCCACATCTTCTAGCAAGGCAATCACACGTTGCCGCGCTTGCTTTTTAGACCAACCCTGTAACCACAAAGTCTCGGCAATGATTTTTTCTACTCGATGCAAAGAATTCAAGGCAGTCATCGGCTCTTGAAAAACCATTGCAATTTTTTGCCCACGAATCTGCCTAAACTGATCATCGCTCAGCTCGAGTAGCTCTTTTCCGTCTAACAGTACTGACCCGTACACTTGCAATGCTTTCGGCAATAAACCCATCAAGGCTAAAGCACTGATCGATTTTCCTGAACCACTCTCTCCAACCAGCGCCAAAGTCTGCCCAGCATACAGTTCAAAACTGAGCTGATCGACCAATACCCGTTCTGCACTTTGAATGCACAGTGCATTCACTTCAAGCATGGAGGCTATTCTATTGGCGTCTAGGGTCAAATGCATCGCGCAAAGCCTCCCCGATATACATCAGCAACGCAAGCACAAGGGCCAAGCTGAAAAAGCCAGACAGTGCTAACCATGGTGCATTTAAATTATTCTTGCCTTGTAACAAAAGCTCGCCCAATGATGCCGCATCAGGCGGTAAGCCATAACCCAAGAAATCCAGTGCTGTTAGCGCTGTAATATTGGCAGTTAAGATAAAAGGCAGTTGTGACAGACTCGAGCTGATCGCGTTGGGTAAAATATGCCGAAAAATAATGGCTCGGTTGGTCACACCCAAACTTCGCGCGGCACGGACATAGTCCAACTGACGTGCCCTTAAAAACTCAGCACGTACCAGTGGAACTAAAATTGTCCAACTGAATAACAGCATGATTAAAAACAGCCAGTAAATATTTGGGCTAAACATACTGACTAAAATCATCACCATGAACAGCATAGGTAACCCACCCCACACTTCTAAAATGCGCTGCCCGATTAAATCGATCCAACCACCGTAATAACCTTGTATTGCTCCAATCACTATGCCCAGTACAGCTGAACTGAAAGTCAAAATAAAACCGAACAGCAATGAGACACGTAAACCATACAACACGCGTGCCAAGACATCACGACCTTGGTCATCTGTCCCGAGCCAATTTTGCATCGTGGGTGGTGACGGTACAGGGATAGTCAAATCTACATTGGGAGTTTGATATGAATATTGGATCAACGGCCAAACAACCCAACCTTTTGCTTGAATCAGCTGCTGTACCACTGGATCTTTATATTCAGTTTCAGTTTCGAAAACACCGCCAAAAGTCGTTTCAGGATAGTGTTTCAATACAGGGAAATATAAGGTCTGATCATACTTAACCAATAGTGGATTATCATTCGCGATCAGTTCTGCAGCTAAAGACAACACGAAAACACAAAGAAATAAAATACAACAACTGAGACCGAGCCTATTTTGCTTAAATCGTTTGAAACCTGCCTGTAAAATGGGTGACATCAGCCTCTCCCTTGCGAATCAAAATGTATTCGCGGATCAATCCACTGATACAACACATCGCCAATTAGACGCAGCAGCAAGCCCAACAAAGTAAAAATGAACAATGTGCCAAAAATCACAGGATAGTCACGCTGCACAATCGCCTCAAAGCCCAATAGGCCTAAACCATCCAGATTAAATATGATCTCAATAAATAAATTGCCCACAAAGAAGTAAGCGATTAAAGCTTCAGGTAAGCCTGCTACCACAATCAATATCGCATTGCGAAACACATGACCATACAACACTTGAGACTCAGTCAGGCCTTTGGAACGTGCCGTCAGCACATAAGGCTTGCTGAGCTCTTCCACAAACGAATACTTGGTGAGATAAGTCACTGTGGCAAAGCCACCCATCACCATCGCCAAAAGCGGTAAAGCCATGTGCCAAAAATAATCTTTAATTTTGCCCCATAACGACAAATCCGCAAAATTTTCCGAGACCAAACCTTGTAAGGGGAACCATTGGAAATAAGAACCGCCTGCAAAAAATACAATCAGGAGAATTGCAAAAATAAACGCAGGAATTGCATAGGCCACTGCCAACAGTAGCGATGTAGACTGATCAAACACCGTGCCGTGCAATCGGGCTTTTTTGATGCCCAAAGGAATCGAAATCAGATAAATTAGCAAAGCACTCCACAGCCCCAAGGACACGGATACAGGTAATTTATCCTTAATCAGCGCTGTAACGGACTGGTCTTTAAAAAAGCTCGTGCCGAAGTCCAGTTGCGCGTAATTTTTCACCATTTCAAAAAAGCGTATATGCATGGGCTGATCAAAACCATAATGTGCTTTGATCTTTGCGAGCATTTCATCACTGAGTCCTTGCGCGCCTTGATAGACATTTGAGCCTCCACCTGCACCGCCCAAATTACCCAAAGTTTGCATAGCTTCCGCTTGTTGAATGGCTTGCTCAACAGGACCACCGGGCGCAATTTGAATCACAGCAAAATTGATCAGTAAAATCAGAAATAAGGTCGGAACGATCAGCAACAGCCTTTTGAATATATACATACGCATCTCAAAAACCCCTATACCAGCTTATGGCTTGGCTGCCTGACCTAAGTACTGACTCACCTGTTTCGCCTGTTTGGCATCACTCCACCAATAATCCAAACCGACATGTAACTGTGGACTTCGTGCCGGTTTTTGATACATGTTCCAATAGGCATACCATTGATCCGCTTTACCATAGGTCGGTATTTGATAATAACCCGCACGCAACAAGCGATCTAAAATACGCGTTTGCACCACCACTTGCTTACGATCAGGCGCTTGAATCAACTGTTGGATCATCTGATCAATCACCGGATTTTGAATACCCGAATAATTATAATTTCCCACCTGATGGGCTGAAGCACTGCCCCACAGTTGCACCTGTTCTTTGCCCGGTGTCAAAGACTGTGGCATCGTTTGTAGGGTCATATCAAAATCTTGAGTCCGCATACGCTCATAGTACTGCGGTGTATCAACCTGTCGAATGTTCAGCTGTATTCCTAGGCGCTTTAGATGGCGAACAAAAGGCGTAATTTCACGCACAGCATCACTCGGCTGAATCAGAAACTCAAACTGAATCGGCTTATTTTTCCGATCTAACAGTCGACCTTTTGCATTATATGTATAGCCATTTTTTAATAAAATCTGTCGTGCGATGAGTAAATTATTTCGATTATAGCCCGATCCATCTGAAGCTGAATAACGCCAGTTCTTTAAAACGCCATCTCGCTGCACAGGATGCAATTTCGCTAAATAAGGCTTTAAAATTTTAATTTCAGCAGCCGAAGGCACACCTTTGGCCTCTAATTCACTGTTAGAAAAATAACTTTGCAAGCGTTGATATTGCCCATAGAACATCGCTTTGTTTTGCCATTCGAAATCGTAGGCATAGGTTAAAGCTTGGCGAAAATAAATATCTTGAAAGGGCTGACGGCGAGTATTAAACACAAAACTTTGCGTTGGAATCGGATTGAAATGCTTAAATCGATATTTTTTAACGAGACCTTGTTTCGCTGCGGGAAAGTTATAGGCTGTCACCCATTGTCGTGCGGACTCTTCCTCATGCAAGGTATATAAACCCGCCTTAAACGCAGTAAAAGCAATATCTTTGCTACGATAATACACATAACCCACGCGGTTAAAATTATAGCGCCCTTGGTTAACCTTTAAATCTCTGGCCCAATACTTTGGATTACGCTTATAAACAACCCGCTGCCCTGCATTGATTTTCTCTAAGAGGTAAGGGCCTGAACCTAAAATCGGTTTGACCGAAGTTTGACTAAAGTCTTTGCCTTGCCAGTCTTTTTTGGAATAAATTGGCATTCTGGCCACAATCAAAGGCATTTCCACATTATTTCGGGTTTTAAAATGCATTTTGACGCTGTATTTGGACAACACTTCTGTCTTGGCTAAATCCGACAAATACATCTGTAAGCCAAAATTGGATTTGCTTTGAAAGATATCAAAACTGAACTTTACATCGGCTGCGGTAACAAGACTGCCATCACTAAGCCGTGCGTTAGGGTTTAAATGAAAAATGATAGCGTTAAAGTTTTTCGGGTCATAGCTGACCTTTTCTGCCAGCAACGGATACATCACCGCAGGCTCATCCAAAGAACTACTCATAAGTGAGTCAAATAAATAGTTGGTTCCCTCAACCGCAGTACCGCGACCATTCATGCTGTTTAAGTTATCAAAACTCCCAATGACTGCACGTGTTAATTCGCCACCCTTTGGCGCCTGCACATTGGCATAAGGCAGATAATCCAATTGGCTGTATTTCGGCGTAGCATAAGGTGCAATAAAAGGCATGGTCTGCAGTGCAGACCATGCCTTTAATGGAATCGCTACAAGGCTGAACAGCAAGAGTGTTGTTCTAACCTTCATCGGGGCTTTCTCTGAAATTGCATTTCAACTCAATATTAGTTCGGCACCTTAATTACATCGCCAATGCGCAACTGCGTATTCGGTTTAATGTCATTGAGCTCAGCCAATTGCGAAGTGTCCATACCATAACGGCTTGCCAGTCCAATTAAGGTATCACCACGTTTCACTGTGTACTGTGAAATCAGTTTTGGAATTTGAATGGTCTGCCCAACTTGTAAGCCCGCACGCGGACTCAGATTATTTAAACTAGCAAGCTCTGACACAGACATCCCAGCACGGTTTGCAATTGAGTTTAACGACTCGCCTGACTTCACTTTATAAGCTTCAGTTGCACGGCTAGAAGTTGCTTGTGGCTTTGCTGCCACTGTTTCTGTTTTGATTGGAGCTGAATCAACATCACCTTCAATTTTTAAACGCTGACCAACACGAACATTCGCCGTACGGCTTAGGTTGTTTAATTCAGCCAAATAGTTCAGTTGCAAGTGATATTTACGCGCAATACTATTTAGGGTTTCACCCGATTTCACAACGTGAATATCGGTTGAGTTATTACTTGCAGTAGTTTGTTTTTCGACTGTTTTCGGCGTTTCAACAGCAGGCACTTCACCCGTTAATTTGAGTTTTTGACCCGCACGTAAGCCCGCTGTACGACTCATGTTGTTGAGGTCAGCAATATAATCCATACCCAAATTATATTTCGAAGCAATCGCAGTTAATGAGTCTCCAGACTGAACGGTATAAGTATCTGGCACGCTTGAACCCGCAGGGATCTTAATACTTTGACCCACTTGCAAGCCGCTATTGGTTGACAGATTATTGAGATCAGCCAACTCCGACAGGCTCATCTTCGACTGTGATGCAATGCTATACAATGTATCACCACGTTGTACTTTATAACTTTCAACTTTGAACTGTGGCTCAGCTTTGACTGGAGATGCTTTGGCACTACTTGTCGTTAAGCTTTTGACATCATTGAGTGGCACATTAATTTTTTGTCCCACCAACAGGTTGCTGCCCGCATTTAAACCCGGTGTTAAATCTGCCAATTCTTGATTTGACAGTGCATAGCGGTCTGCAATCAGTTTCAGATATTCGCCACGTTTCACCGTATACGACTGGGTTGCCACTTTGGTTGGTCTGCTAGTTTTTTCATCGTTGGATTTAGTACGGGATTGAGCTGTTTCTTTTAAAGAAAGCTTTTGCCCCACACGTACACCACTCGTTACGCTTAAACCGTTATAGTCAGCCAACTGTTTTAAGCTTAAACCAAACTCATCCGCGATACCGGTTAAGGTATCATTGGCACGAACGGTATAACTCTCGGGTTTAGTCTCAGCTTTCACGGTAGAACGAGCTTCGACTTTTTCAGCTTGTGGTTTTGCATCATATAAATAAATCGATGTACCGACATAAAGTGTGGCATTGGCATCCATTTGGTTCCACTTCGCCACATCACGCCAGTTCACCCCATTTTTGGCAGCAATCAGCGCCAAAGTATCACCCGGTTGTACGGTATAAGTTGAACGTTTACCTTTTGGCGGCACAATCACAATTTCAGAGTCAGTCTTAACAAAGTTTTTGCCTTGATTACGCTTCACTTCATCTGAATCTAAACGGGTATTGTCAGCCACAGATTTTGGATAAGCAAAACCTTTGGTTAACTCTTTGCCTTGCAGCTCAGCCACAGACTGACTGGTTTGAATTGCGGTGAGCTTAATTTTACCATCCAAAGGATCTACAATTTCTGTGCCTTGAGGGGCCAAAGCTTGAATTTCAGCTACCACTTCAGCTTGCTCTGCTTTGGTCGCAACTGGTTTCAGAACTTCATCGACAGTTTTGCTTTGACCTTCGGCTTGAATTGCCGCGGTTAACTGCTCACGCTCTGCTGCTGAAATTGGTGGTTCAACGGAAACTGGTTTCACTGGGGTCGCTGGCGTAACCGCAACTGGAATACGCGGCGCACTTGGAATATCGCTATTGGCAGCAAAAGCAGCCAGTGCATTAGACCCTTTAGGCGTTGAACCACGGGTAGGCGTCGCAATAGCAGTACTGCTCGACGACGTTACTGTAGACGAAGTGGCAGGCTTTCCTGTTGTGGTTTTTGTTGTTGTCGTCGCTAAAACAGGTGGTGTAGTTTTCGACGGTGTGATCGCTTTGGTGTTTAAGGTCGGCGGTTCAATTTTGCTTGGTTGAATCGTTTGGTTATTTTCAGGCAGTTTGGTATTTGCAGATGCCCACAAGCCGCCTGAACCACCCTGTAATTTTTTCAAACGTACATCCACTGAAGGACTCAAATCCGCAGGAATTAAAATCCGCATTGGACTTGCACCATCAATCCATTCACCACGGTGTCCCGGATTTAACTGATACAGCTCGGCACGACTTAAACCGGTAATCGACGCAACTTCATTTAGACTCACCGCGCCCACAGTAACTTCTCTAAAGTGCGGACGGTTGGCAATCGGTGGTAAATTGATGTTATAGGCATTTGGATTTTTAATGATCTGTGCAACCGCCAAGAAACGTGGCACATAATTCATGGTTTCTTCAGGCAGTTTTAATGACCAATAATCTGTCGGCAAACCTGCGGCTTTATTACGGTTAATCGCTTGTTGAATACGGCCCGGACCTGCGTTATAAGCCGCTAGTGCAAGTTCCCACGAACCAAACTGGTTATATAAACTGCCCAAGAACTCATACGCAGCACGCGTTGACTCGACCACATCACGGCGTCCGTCATATTGGCTACTTTGTTTTAAGCCATAAATACGTCCCGTACTTGGAATAAACTGCCATAAGCCCGCAGCCGCAGCACTACTGGTTGCAGCAGGATCATACGAACTTTCAATCACAGGCAGAAGAGCCAGCTCTGTTGGTAATCCGCGACGCTCGGCTTCTTTAACGGTGTGATACAAATAACGTGAAGCACGTGCACTTAAACGATCCAAATACGGTTGGCGTGAAATGAACCACCCGCGCTGTGCATCAATACGCGGATTCCAATGATCGGTGTTCATTTTAAAGCCCACGGTCATACGCTTCCAAACGTCACCGTGCTTTAACACCAACAGTCGATCCCCTTCCACCGCACGCATGTCGGTTGCAGAAAGTAAATCTTCTAAAGAATCTAGACTATTTGCGTCTAAGTAGTTCGATCCGACTTGTTTGGATTTAGATGTTTGCGTTGCACTTTGCGTCGAGGAACAACCAGCCAGTCCAAGTGTCGCGAGTGCTGAACCGAGTACTGTAATTTTAAATAATGTCGGTAACATCGGTTGGCCAAAAATGGCAGCTGACTTATACATAAGAAAATCCAAACAACTCGTATAAAATTTATTTTTTAGATCTGCCATTGTAGTAAAGCACGCCGCAGACACAAGGCGTTAATTTAACTTGAAATCAGTATAAATGTTACAAGAAATTAAAAAAGCTGCATCTTATACACTTCTCTAGTGCATTTGCGTTATACAATGGTGCCCGCTTAGTTTTAATTTTCAGTTTACGGAAGTTGTGTATGTCACAAACAATTACCCTGTATGTCGATGGTGCTTGTCGTGGAAACCCTGGTCTTGGGGGATGGGGCGCGTACATTATTACAGAAACTGAAGAACATAAACTGTGTGGCGGTGAAGACAACACCACCAATAACCGTATGGAACTCACCGCGGCCATTGAAGGCATTCTTTTTTGCCCAACCGATGCGAAGTTGGTAGTCTGGACAGATTCAACCTATGTCAAACGCGGCATTACCGAGTGGATTACGGGTTGGAAAAAGAAAAACTGGAAAGACGTTAAAAATCCAGATTTGTGGAAAAAACTCGATGCAGCCTGCCAAGGCCGTGATATCGATTGGCACTGGGTCAAAGGCCATGCAGGTCATGAAGGTAACGAAATGGCAGATCAATTGGCGAACCTCGGTGCCGATCAAACACAGGCTCAACTTCGTCAGTCTAAAACAGCGACAACAGAACCGTCTGTAGATAAAAAAAAAGTTGAACCAGACTGGTTGTTAAACGACCCTTTTGGTTTGGGTTTCGATGACGAAGAAGCCGATGACAGCGAAGATTTAACCGAAAGTGAAATACACGTTGCAGAACAAGAGCCAAGTTTAGTCGCTGAACCAGAACTTGCTACAACGGTGCCTTCTACTGAACAAACGCCTGAAGTTGCGGCAAGTGTCGATTTAACACAACTCAAACAACATCCGCAAATTGTGATTACTCCACGTAAGGTTGAGGTCTTTGGACCTCGACAGCTCATTCTCGATACAGAGACCACGGGTTTCTATTATCAAGATGGCGATCGCATTATTGAAGTTGGTGCGATTGAAATGGTCAATCGAAAGCTCACAGGCAGCTCTATTCATATCTACATCAACCCGAAAAAACCTGTGGGCGACTCTGAAAATGTCCACGGTATCTCTGATGACTTTTTAAAAGATAAACCGCTGTATCAAGAGATTGCCGACACCTTATTTGCCTATCTCAAAGGTGCGGAAATCATTGCGCATAATGCAAGCTTCGATATGAACTTCTTAGACATGGAGTTCAAACGTGCAGGATTTGTTGCGCTTTCTGAAGTTTGTGCGGTGACAGATACCCTCGCGATGGCAAAATCTAAGCATCCGGGGCAAAAAAACTCACTCGATGCCTTAGTTCGCCGTTACGAAATTCCACAGCGTGACCGTACCTTCCACGGGGCCTTACTGGATGCTGAAATTCTAGCCGACGTTTACTTGGCTATGACAGGTGGTCAGGTTTCCTTTGATATGGATGCCCTGTCGCATAGTGAACAACAAAATGGGCAAAGTCAGCGTCAAACACTGGATATTGAACTGGCGGTAATTCACCCTTCAGCCGAAGAACTTGAAGCACATGAGACTTGGGTCAAACAATACCAAGAAAAACATGGCACACCCTGCCTTTTTGCCAAATAAATTCTAAAGTTTTTGTTAACTTTTGTATTACAAGATTTTTCAGTTAGGCTATAGTGATGAACAAGTTGCTATGCCTTCTTTGGGCCGCATATAAACACGATAAAACACTAGGATAGGTGCAGATCAATGTCTTACCAAACCTCTATTCATTTTGATCCAACGGCGCTGCTGATAATAAAAAATGAAGTGGATAACTCCATTAAGCTGGTTGAATCAGCTGTGAGCACCTTAGCAGAAGATCAGACTTTACCTTTTGGAATTGACGATGCATTAAACCAATTTGAGCAATGTGCTCAAGTGCTTGCATTGATTGATATGTCGAGCTTGGCCAAAATTGCTGAATATTCCGCAGAGCTTATGCGCAAGATCATGGGGAATCCTGCACAGATTAATACGCAAGATGTGATTGCACTCAGCGAAGGCACGACCATGCTGAAGCGCTATATTGAGTTCATTTGCTTAAGAGAAGTGAAAATTCCACAGTTTTTACTCGATACCTTAAACCGTCTTGAAATTGCATTAGCAAAGCCTTTAACGCAAGAAGGTCAGCACATCGAGTCATTACTAGACTGTATCACCCCAGATTTCAGCCTCCCTCAAGCACCAAGTCTTGAAAAATCTCAATATGTTCACCGCTTGTACAAGCTGTCTTTAAGCCAAATGCTGAAACAAGAAGAAAGCGAACTTGATTTACAAGCAATGAAATTGGTGGGCACTTATTTAGCGGGTCTAGCAGAACAAACGCCGAGTAAACAGTATTGGAACTTGGTCTATGTTGCACTCAATCAAATTGAACAATTGCTCATTAATGAACCACGTTTACGCACTCTGATTAGCATCGAACGTAACATTGCACAGTTCTTTACTGCGCCTGAACGTTTCAAAGCCAGCCTCACCGATCTTGCCAACATTCTCAGCTTATGTATCAGCCAAGAAGACGAAGTGTCTCAACACATCCGTGGCAAACTCAATATTGGCGACGACCTACTCACAGATACGCAGCTGCAAGTTTTCAGTCGTCATCTGTATGGCCCAGATTTCGACACGATGCATACCATTAGTGATTTGGTAACCACCGAAATGTCGCAAATCCGCAATGACATTGAGTACAACTATCAAAACATGACGCCTGAGAAGACCCAAGAGCTCCAAGCAAAACTGGTCGATTTGGCGAACATCTTCAAAGTATTGAACTTAAATGAAGCGCATAATGACTTAAACCGTCAAGCAGCATCACTTAGTCAAGCAGATATGCTGAAAGATGAAGGTTTTGCGCAGCAGTTGATGAACGTGATCTTGTCGGCAATGAACTCCATTGGCGTGCTAGAACGTCACCATACTTCAAGCCGCCTACAGCTTCGTGTGAACAACATGAATATTTCACTAGACCGTTTAGATGAAGCCCATGCTGCGTTATTGTCAGAGGCTAAAACGTCTATTGACTTAAGTAGTCAAGCGTTGGCGCAATATCAGCAAGAACAAGATTTAACTGCTCTTGAGAATACTCCTGCGCAACTACGTGAAGTTGCGGGCGCAATGTTGTTCTTAGGCGCAGAAAATGGTCAAACCGCCCTGAATATTTCAGCAGATTTTGTGCAACAACAAATCACGGCTGAAACTGCGCTCACTGCGGCTCAGGTGAATCATGTACTTGATGCTCTCGCAAGTGCAGATATGCTGATTGATAACTTAAAAAACAAACAGCCTGTATTACACAGTATGTTTGATGTAGCATTGAACAGTAGCCAAAAACTAAAGACTGTTGCCTAATGTCAGAACTTTCACTTGCTTATATTTTCCACCAACAACAATTGTTGGTGGACCATAATTTTCAATTGCCTCGTGTAGAAAAGCTAGCAAGTGATTTAAGTTTTCACTCGGGTGATCAAGTGATTGCCCGAGACCTGCTAGACAATGAGCCGATTCCTGAAGGCTTAGAACTCATCCCAATTCGCCAGTTGCTTCCACTCTGGAGCACCAAACAATTCGAACAGGCCAGCCGAGCTATTCAACTGCTAGAATGGCGTCGCAATCATAAATTTTGTAGTCATTGCGGCCACGCCACAGAAGCACATGCCAGCGAATATGCCATGATCTGTCCTGCCTGCGGTTATCATCAGTATCCACGGGTACAACCCTGTGTCATCACCGTCATTACACGAGGTGAAGATGAAATTCTGTTGGCAAAAAATGCGCGTAATACCCGTAGCAATATGTATGGGTTGATTGCAGGCTTTGTTGAAGTCGGTGAAACCTTAGAAGAAGCTGTACGCCGCGAAACCTTGGAAGAAGTCGGCATTCAAGTTAAAAATGTTCAATACTTGGCGAGTCAGCCTTGGCCTTTCCCAAGTAACTTAATGATTGCGTTTAAAGCAGAATACGCATCGGGTGAACTTTGCTTACAAGAAGAAGAAATCAGCGATGCCCAATTCTTTAAGTTTGATCAATTGCCTGAAATTCCGTTCAAAGGCAGTATTGCACATGCCATGATCATGCATGCGACAGAAGGCACAACGGTCGCAGATGATACACGTGAGTGGCTGTAAGCTCACTCACCATCTCTACAACAAATACACTTTAAAACCCAATTAGTGCTTAAGCGCATCCTCTAGCGCCTGCATAATTTTTTGCTTGGTCGTGAAGTAACGACTAAACAAACTCGATACTGAACCAATCATTGAAATATGACCGATACGCGGCACCGTCCAAAGTTGACTGTAGTTGCCTTTTTCTTTCAACCTACGATCCAAATCAACGGCATTACTCAACCCGACGACATCATCATTCTCTGCAACCAACAGATAATGTTTAACCGTATTCGACTCGACGAAATAATATGGCATCACTTCTTGATAAGGTCTGTTCTGATCAAAAGCATCCGCACAAATTGGATCACCTTTATAGTCAAAATGATAAGGGCCTGCCAAACCAATAATGGCGGTAATTTGACTGCGGCATTGTATTTCATATGGCTTCGGATGATAGAGCGCAGACATCACATTAAACGCGCCCGCAGAATGCCCCATCAACACCACTTTTTCCGTTGAAATTTGATATTTAAGCTGATGCACATTGAGATAATTTAAAGCCAAGCTGAGATCATCAATAGAGGCAGGAAAAATATGCTCAGGCGCCAAGTGATAGTTAATCACCGCCACATCAAAGCCTTCTTTGGCAAAGGCTTCGCCAATAAAACGATAATCTTTTTTATCGCCATGCATCCACGCGCCGCCATGCACAAATACAATCAGAGGACGGTGTTCACGCGGTTTTTGCGTGCGAAACAGATCTAGACGGTGTCGCGCGCGTAAGCCATAGGCCACATTTTCTTGGACCGAATAACCCTTACGCGGTGTTAAACGGTTTAGGGCATAACTACCGACATCATAAATACGAAAGTCACGATAGAGTAATCTTGCATACTCTACCGAACGATTCAGTCTTTGAACAAAAGGCTGAAGCTTATTGAACATTATTTGGCTCAACTTGGTCTGGGTCTATCGCAACAGGCGTTTGCTCTGTCGGTGTTGAATTAATCATTGGTGATGCAAATGCACTGGTCGTTTGCGTCTGTTGCTCTATATTATCCACCAGTGTGATAATTTTAGTCACATTCCCCACTTGCTGTAAAACTTGGTTTAAATCGGTAATTTCAGCACCATTTAAACGTCCCATCACATATAACACGCCATCTTCGGTGTGAATACGCACTTTCGCATCTGAAACAACAGCAGCTTTCATGATCAAGCCACGTGTATTTGCCGTAACTGAGGTGTCTTGCATGATGGTGCTATAACTAATTTGGTTTCCAACTGTAATGTAGTTATGCACGGTTTTGACATCCGACATCGCACGTACATTGTCTTCAGCCAACTGACGTAAGTGTTGATCGGGTACTTGTCCTGTTAACAAGACATTCCCATGAAAACTTTCGATATTGACACGTGACTGTTTAAAACGACTGTCCAATTTATATAAGTTAATTTTTGCAGTACGCTCAATTGAAGAGTCAATAAAGACCTGCCCTAATGAACGTGCACCGCTTTCTGTTCCTACAGCGGCTGTTCCTGTCCCACCCGAAATGAAACTTGCACATCCAGATAAACTTGCGACGCATAATACGGTCATTGCAATACGATTGAACACTCAGCAAGACTCCTCAACTTTTCAAACTATTTTAATTCAGCATTTCAGCTTTGATTTTGTTCAAAGATTAATAAAGTCTTGATCAAAAGTAAAAGCATTTTCTATCCATTGCTGATCATAAGTGAATTTTGAAAAATCTTGCTGTATGGTTTTTGCAATTTCTTTAAAAAAATCAAAACAAATCACATCAAAGCGGCAATAATATTGCTGGAAATGTGGATGATCTTGTAAAAATAACATGGCCGTTTTTGCTATTTTGCGTTGTTTTGAATAGGAAATTGTTTCAATAGCCTGCGCAAAACGCGTTTTTGAGCGTGCTTTGACCTCAACAAAAACCAATTCCTGCCCTTTTTGTACAATCAGATCAATTTCGCCAAAGCGCGAGTGATAATTGGACTGCACATGAACATAACCCTGTTCTTCTAGCACAGTCAAAGCTTGTTGCTCTGCCCATTGTCCCAGTTTCATCTCTTTATCTTCCCCCACTTCTTTTTTTATTTTTTTAATCATCACATTTCGAAAAACTCAATTTCGATCAAAAATTTTACGTCTTGATGTTTAAAACCACTGCTGTGAGTCTCTCGAACCAAACAATTCATTTCATTCTACGTTTTAAAGCCTTCTTGGCGTTTAGATTTCAATCGAATGTCTTCCCTACTCCTGCAAATCCATCGCCGACAACATTCTAGCTCACGCCACGACGGACAATTCAGGTAGAATGCTTATCGCGGTATCGGTTGAATGCATCAAAGCACTCAAGCCAACCTATCATTTTATTATTTTGCAGCGCGGAGAAAACCCATGAGTGCCCAGTTATTTGTAGTCGCAACCCCTATTGGGCACTTAGATGACATGACTTACCGCGCAATTGATGTACTAAAATCAGTCAAAATCATTGCTGCTGAGGATACACGAACTTCAGCACAATTACTGAAACACTTTAATATTCAAACTCCACTTACCGCATGCCACGATCATAACGAAAGCAACAAAATTGACATCCTTATTCAGCGTTTGTTGAAAGGTGAAGATATGGCGCTTATCAGTGATGCAGGAACGCCTCTTATCAGTGATCCAGGTTTTAAATTGGTTCGTGCGGCACAAGAGCATAATATCCGCGTAATCCCTGTACCGGGCGCATGTGCTGCCATTGCAGCTTTAAGCTCAGTGGGCTTACCAAGTGATCGTTTCAGCTTTGAAGGTTTTTTGTCTTCTAAACAAACCCAACGACTGGCAAGCTTGGAAAAACTCAAAGACGAAACGCAAACCCTGATTTTTTATGAGGCACCACATCGTATTTTAGACAGTGTCAGTGACATGGCTAAAGTCTTTGGTGCTGACCGCCCTGTCGGTTTTGCTCGTGAAATTACCAAAACCTTTGAAACCATTAAGAAGATGACTTTAGGTGAGTTGGTTGAATTTATTGCAAACGATCATCATCAACAAAAAGGTGAGATTGTATTGATTGTTGGTGGCGCGACCACTGAAAAAGATATGGCACAAGAAAAACTCGACCAGCTTTTAACGCGCCTCTTACAAGATTTGTCAGTGAAAGCCGCATCACAGTTAGCGGCTGATTTGACTGGCATCAAAAAGAAAATTGCTTACCAGCGCGCTTTAGAGCTAACGCAAGATCAGGCTGAATAGGCTTCGATAGCTTGAACTTAAAATAAAAGTATTGCTTTTTTGAAGGAAAAAATAAAGAGCAACAGACGTAAGTGCTTTGGCCTTTCTCTGCTGCTCTCCATGTTAAGCGGTTCCATGTGAACCGCTTAACTCAAATTATGTAGTTATGTCATTTAAAATTTATAAGCATGTGTATGGGTTGACTGATCGTCAGTTACAATCTCTATCGAATTAGCTTGCTTCTTGGTAAATACGACCGCCGGGTAGTTGGCAAAAGTATTGTTTCAATGCATCCAAACAACGATGGATCTTCATCGGCTGTTGTTCATGCTTTGAAATGATGGCATATAGCGTAAAGTTAGGGAGCTTCCACTCTGGAAGAACTTCCACTAAAGAACCGTTAACCAATTCTTTTTGCACATCCAAATATAAAATACGTGCAACCCCATGCCCATGTTGGCATAAAGTCTTTGTCACTAAAATATTATTACTGGCTACTCTTGATTTCATCTCAAGTTTAACCGCATCACCTGTCACCACATTTTTAAAATCAAAATCATGATTATTTTTCATAATCGTGATCGGAATAAGATCATGATTTTTCAAATCTTCAGGTCGTGAAATTGGTGCAGACTGATTCAAATAGCTCGGTGAAGCAACCAAAATCTGTTCCACGCGCGCCAATGGCACGACATGTACGCTTTGATCGTCAACCGTTGGACTCATTCTTAACGCAATATCAATTCGCCCATTCATCAAATCCACATAATGATTATCTGCTTCAATATGAATAGATAATCCGCGATGTGCAGACATCCAATGCGACAAAGCAGGAATCACATGATTGGCACCTAACTCTGGCGTAGTGGCTATTCGCAGCTCACCCACGAGATCATCGCGCAATTCATTGATACGTATTTTGCCACGTTCAGCAGCGGCGAGCATTTCTTGACAGCTGTGGAAAAAAGCCTGGCCTGCTTCAGTTAAATTCAACTTTCTTGTTGAGCGATGTAAAAGAACAACTTCCATCTCTTGCTCTAAAGAACGAATTTGCTGACTCACAGCACTTGTAGTGATGCCTAACTCACGCGCGGCACCACTAAATGAACTCTTTTCGACAACACAAGCAAAAACACCCATTGCCCGTAGTTGATCTAACATAAAATTCTCTCTGGATTCATGAGAAGTTTTCATCTATTTGATAAAAACAACTCATTGTATTATACGGTGAATTTTTTGCGTTGCATCCAGATTTTTTAATTTAATGGTAAAACTATAGTCGGATTGATTGGCTTGCCATCTAAGCGTACTTGGAACTCTAACATGGTGCGCGTTGCACCTGTGGATCCCATTTCAGCAATTTTCTGTCCTGCCGTCACATTTTGACCGCTCTTCACATTCATCGCACTGTTGTGTGCATATGCTGTGATATAACCATCAATATGCTTAACCAAAATTAAGTTCCCATATTCTTTCAATCCGTCTGCTGCATACACCACTTGGCCATCTGCTGCTGCATAAATTGGATCACCTTGGTTACCAGCATAGCGAATACCTTTCACATTATTTGCTAAATTATAACCTTGCAAAACAGCGCCATTACTTGGTTTTACCCAGCGTAAAGTTGAACTTTTCGAGCTCGCAACAGGTGCGGTCGGTACTTTAGCAGGAGTTGTTGTGGTTGTGGTGGTCGTATTTTGACTCGGGAGACCAACATTTTGACGTTGAATTGGAGCGGTTTGTGTAATAGGTTGCGTCGTGGTTGTACGTGGGCTACCCGAACCTTTTAAACGTAATGACTGCCCCACATAAATACGATACGGCGCAGCAATATCATTCATGTCTGCAACAGAGGTATAACTCAGCCCATAACGAGTTGCAATACCGCTCAGCGTGTCGCCTGAACGAACTGTATAATAGTCTGGTGCTTTCGCAAAACGTGTTGCATTGTTAACCTGTGGTTTAGAAGCACAACCACTCAAAATAACAGTTGAAACTACAGCTGTGGATAACACGACAGTTTTCAGTAGTGCTGTAGGAATTGCAATGAAACGAATTTGAGACAACACAGACATTTATCTTACTCTCTAAAAATACAAAAAATAATCAGTTTAATTTGCGCTAAGATTAGCAAAAAAGTATGTGAAAATAGTATCTCTGCGCGTATTTTCACAAAGTTATAACAAACAGCTGAATACATTCCTTGTATTGCTCAGCTGTAGCGCCTTTTAAGCACTTATTTGCCCTTGTAATGCATGCAAAACTTCATAGTTGGTTGCATCCATCTGAATAGGCGTAATACTGACAAAACCATTCGCCACAGCGAAAAAGTCTGACTCTACCTCATCATAGCCTCTTTTCGGTTCTGCCACAGCTTCACCTGCAAGCCCAATCCAGTACACTTGACGACCACGTGGGTCAACATGACTGGTAATCGGCTTAGACTGACGACGACGTCCTTGATAAGTAATTTTAGCGCCCTGTAACTCAGCAACATCTGGAATATTAATATTTAAAATATGGCGTGGTGGCAGTGCAGGCAAACCTTGCTTCACAAAGTCATGCACCCACTGTGCAGCATGATGATAATCTTCTGGACGATTGTACGAACGCACTTCAGGGCCCGCAAGTGATACCGCAATGGCTGGCTGTTTCATTAGACGCCCTTCAAATGCTGCTCCAACTGTACCTGAGTAGAGTACATCATCACCCAAGTTTGCCCCGCTATTGATGCCACTAACAACCAGATCAAACTCAAAGTCAAATAAGCCATTCATGGACAAATAGACACAGTCCGCGGGTGTACCATTGACTGCCCACATGTCGGGTGCAATTTCGATTGGGCGTAAGGGGCGATCTAAAGTCAAAGCACTGGAAAAACCACTGCGTTCACTTTCAGGTGCTACAATCACCACGCGACCTAATGGACGTAAAGCATGTGCGAGCGCTTGAATACCTGGTGCAAAAACACCATCGTCATTGGCTATTAAAATATTCACTGATGGATCTTCTTCAATCTATATGAGTCGGTAAAAGCCTTATACATCTATTTTGCACTCGTCTTCGTCTTTTTAATCTGCAATTCATACAGGTAGATTTGGGGGTAGCTTTAAAAAAAACTAAATCTTTAAAGCGAAAAGAAAAGCTATAGAGTCCTCGATGCAGAACGACTATACATTGAGATCAGGCAATCTGAAAAGATGAAATCATTGATCTGGGTGAGTACTTTACTCTTGCATGAACAGAGTACAAAAGAGAGAGCTTAAAAATAGAAGAAGCTAAGCATACGTTTAAAGTGTTTACTGGAGAGTACGCCTTCAAAAAGATAAAATATAGATCTCTTGATTTTGTAAAACCACTCTTCTCTTACATAGAAAAATAACTATAAAGCAAAGAGTTAAAAAATCTAAGAAAGCGAGTTTAGCTATCACTCACTATTACAGAACATGCTTTTAAGTGTTTGGATATTGAGCCAAGTTATTCGCGTTTTTTACTCATTTCGGATAACAAATCCAGTTGTATTTCTTGTATTTGGGCTAACCTATTCCACTGATGCATCAACAGATGATCTAGTTTTTCATTTAAATGTTGAATTTCTAACTCTGCCTTTAAATTAATTTTATAATCGTTTTGCGAACGCAATCTGTCTTTAGCTTCCTGTCTATTTTGGCTCATCATAATCACAGGAGCTTGAATCGCTGCAATACAGGATAAAATTAAATTTAATAAAATAAAGGGATATGGATCGGCAGGATGCGTGACCATGACCACTGTATTGACAATAATCCAAATGGCTAGGAAAGTCGCAAAGCACATGAGAAAAGCCCAACTACCGCCAAAGGTCGCAATTTTATCTGCCAGCCTTTCCCCTAAAGTCCAATTTTGATCCAACTGATTTTCAACATTTTTGGTGATCACTTCATGTTGTTGCAAACTTTTAATCACCTCATATTCAAGATCAGTCACTTCCCCCTTTTCAGACTTTAACAGTGAATGAACATACTGAATTCGATATTTGGTTAAGTCTGCTTGGCATATATAACTTTGAGGCGACCATTCTGGAAAATCATGTGAAATTTCTTCGGTAATAGATTTTCGTATTGCCCCCATAGGAATGAGGTTTTTAATGAGGAATTTCTGCCCACAGACTAAACATTCATGACTTTGATTTTTTTCGCTCATGCTCGTTCTCTTTTATAATCATTATTGGTTTTGGGGAGATAAACATCATCGAACAAATTTTAAACCAATGTCAAATTTTCAGCGCCACTCAGCGTAGCTCCTCATTAAGTTTTTTCTAGACAGTAGCCATGAATAAAAAAATGCCACAGATATAATCATGATTCTGTGTCTTAAATAAGGCTAAACAAGTTCATATCATCAGGCTAAAAATTAAAAAAATCCAGCTTTAGAGCAAGGAGACAATCAATGCCTAACTCCGCAAGGCCTATGCGTTTAGGTCTACTTTTTCATACAATATTGCTCACAGGTATCACCGCTAACGTAGATGCGAATACACCACCTGTAATGTTGACTTCTCCTAAAGATTTTATATACCCAGATGTAGATCATGGTCTAAGTGAAAGTCTTTATCCAAATGAGGCCGCCACTGCTAAAGAAATCGCGAACATCATTGAAATGACGATCCGAAAACAATATTCCACAGATATCGCGCTACGTGATGCGCACCCTAAAGCACATGGTTGCGTACGTGCAGAATTTAAGATAAACGAAACATTGCCTCAAAACATGGCTTATGGTGTTTTTATTCCGGGAAAAACTTATCAAGCATGGATTCGTTTTTCGAATGGATCGAGTAATGCAAAACAGGCGGATATAAAAAAAGATGCACGCGGCATGGCGATCAAACTTTTAGCCGTGCCAGAGAAAAACCTTTTAGATGAACCTGCGGCTACGCAAGACTTCATTATGATCAATCACCCTGTATTCTTTGTAAATGACCCCGCTCGTTATCTATCATTTATACAAGATATCAATAGCGATCGATTTCTAAAAAAACTGCATGTCCCTTTTGCATTAGGAGCCAAAGGAACTTGGATTGCCTTAAACACTAGAAATAAAATTTCAAATCCACTGCAAACCAGATACTGGTCTATGGTGCCCTATCAGTTAGGAGTCGGCGATCATCGTCAAGCGGTAAAGTACTCTGCTCGTGCATGTTCAAGCGTTGTTAGCCCGATTCCAGCTACTCCTCAAAAGGACTTTTTAAGAGCGGCACTTCGAACGACCTTACAAGATCGTGATGCCTGCATGGAGTTTTTAGTACAACCTCGGACATCCAGCTCAATGTCTGTTGAAGACTCGATGACGGAATGGAAAGAAGACCAAGCTCCCTTCTATAAGGTGGCCACTATTCGTATTCCTCAGCAAGTTTTTGATACCCCTGAGCAAAATAAGTTTTGTGAAAATCTATCCTTTACACCATGGCATGCATTAGCTGAACATAAACCACTGGGTGCGATAAACCGAATGCGCAAAGTCATATATGACCAGATTAGTCGCGTCAGACATGAGATGAATTCGGCTAAACAAACCAACGCTAACAATGTCGGAGATCAATAAGGAGTCCTATGGTTAAACTCAATGGCCTATTAATCTGTGTGTCTAAAGAAGAAGTCCGTATGGTGATAGAACTCCTTCCAGCACATATTGAATTAACTCATCAAGAAGAAGGCTGCATTTCTTTTGAGGTCAAGCAAAGCCTCGACCCTTTTATCTGGGAGGTGCAGGAAGTGTTTGATAGCATGAAAAGTTTTAAGCATCACCAAAGTAGAACGGCCTCGTCCATTTGGGGAGTGAAAACGCAAAATATTAAACGGCAGTATAAAATATCTGAGGGTGAATAAGGTTTAAATTTCTAACTATAAAATGACACTTCGACTAGAACTTGAAATAGCCCTCAAATGAAAGCTATCTCTATTCAGACCTTAAAATTTAAAATGTTCTGCACTAAAAAACACAATGAAGAATAGCGATTTTTTGTATTGATCATCTTGCATTGAGCAGATGTTCAACCTGATATCTTATTTAGTGAGCAATCGCTGCTGCTTTGGGTTTAAAAGCCACCAAACAAAAGACGATAAAAGCACATAAAATAAAGGATGCGCCAAATCGACTCAGATCCAACCCTCCGTGACTAATGGGCTTATCTAGGAAATCCCCCAGTACGGCACCTAATGGTCGCGTGAGTACAAATGCAGCCCAAAATAAGAAAGTTCTAGAGATTTTGGTCCACATATAAAGCATCGTCAGCAATAAAAGTAAACCGCCAAAGATAAGTGCTGCACTGGTATAGCCCAGCCCTTGCGTATCTGCTGTCCAATCCCCTAGCGCTGTGCCCAATGTTTGGGAAAACATAATGGTCAGCCAATAAAACGCTTCACTTTTAGAAGATTGAATACTCTGTACCGCAATTGACCCGCTGCTGTAGTACCACGCCAATAAAGATAAAATAAGCAAACCAAATAAGATTAGACTGCCACCTAAATAGCCCAGTCCTAAGGTACGATCAACATAGTCCGCTATAGTTGTCCCTAGAGTTGTTGTTGCAATAATTGTAGACCAATAAAAAAATGCATTATATTTTTTGGCCTTAATCTGTGCCGCAACGAATATTGCAAAAATAACGGCGAAGATACCCGTACTTACGATATATCCCAAATTAAGCGACATGGATAAGGCATCCCCCGCTGTTTCACCCAGAGTTGTTGCCGCAATTTTAATGATCCAAAACAGCAAAGTGACTTCAGGCACCTTGCTCAGCACCTCATGCAGTGTTTTTTCTTCAGTCATGATACGCACCCAAACCTTATTCTTTTGTCTATGCTGAATAATAGTGCTCACAACTGAAACCAATCTTAAATTTCAAAGACCTCGCCCATAGAGGCTGTTTATGGCTTTCAATAACACAACGTCCATAGACTTATTCATCCGCTTTCTAAATGGACTTGAAACCAAGCTGAGCTGAGTTAAACACCTAAGCTGTTGTTACTCGCTACCCGTAAAGACAGCTGTAAAATAAGCCATGGCAAATGTTCTGTTCGCATCAGTTTAATTTGCGATATTTTTGAATTCACCTGATTGACCCGTCTATAAGTAAAGGGTTTAGCTTAATGGAACAATGAACGAATGATGGAAACTATGCTTACTGTATCTCGCTTAGCGAAAAAACTCGGTTTATCCAGAACGACTATTCTCTATTATGAGAAACAGGGTTTATTAAAACCAAGCTTAATCGCTGAAAATGGATACCGGTGGTACGGTGAAAGTGAAATTGAGCGTCTTAAAAGCATCATCTCCTACCGTTCTTACGGACTATCCATTTCAGATATTCGCTTGCTTTTAGAACCACTTAGCATATCCCAAGGGCAGATCTTGGAAAATCATTTTCGGGCATTGGAACAAGAGATCAATAACTTAAGAGCTCATCAAAAAGCCATCATTGAGTTATTGAAAAAGTCCATTTTATTAAAGGAAAAGTTCGTGAATAAAGCCAAATGGGTAGAGATTATGATCGCAGCAGGTTTATCAAAAGAAGATATGATTAAGTGGCATCAAAAATTTGAAGAGATGGAACCTGAGGAGCATCAAAAATTCTTAGAGTCACTCAACATTACACAAGATGAGATTACGGCTATTCGAAGCTTATAGTGCTTTTTAGCTCTCAATATTTGAACATTTGAAAATCAAACCCAATAGTTCTCATCTAAGGGCTATTGAGTTCACTGCTTACCTATCGTAAGCATTTTTTATCCCTAAATATGATTCCGGCACCAACAAGCAGATCATCCTAAAGACCGCCAAAACTGAAGATTAGAAGTAGTTAGGATGATCATTGGCGATTAAAAAGTCCAAAACAAAAAACTTTATTAAAAAATGACTGGTCAGAACTTTTCATTGAATTCTAATTGAAAATATATATATTGAGTCTCCGCATCCACCATAAATATGTGATTTTAAAAATGATTAAAAGCTTAACATTACGTAATTTCTTCGGATTAGGCATGGCTATCATGATTTCTCAATCTGCTTTTGCACTAGAGGGATTAAGCACAGAAGAAGCCAACACCATCGTAAAAGAAGATATTGCAGCAGCGCAAGTCATGACCGAATTTTGCCCTGCTTTGGTGGGTCAAGGCCCTAAAATTGAAAGCAACATTCAAACTTTAATTCAAACCTATTTACAAGACTACTCAGATAAGTCAATGACCTATGCAAAATTGCAGTCAGACAGCGAATACCAGTCGATTCTGAAAGAAGCTCGTACAGATGCAAAGGGTACTGACAAAGCAGAACAAAAGTCAGTATGTGATGACGTTGTAAACTTTGAAGGTTAATTCAAGTTCTACATCTATATCGCAAAGAAAGGATGAATAATGGGGTTATTCATCCTTTTTTATTGGACTGAAAAATGTAAAAACGATGAAGCGACTTCAACAGCTTCTATACATTTTTGCGCTTACATTTACTTAAAATTTGTTTAAGCTCATCCTATTATGGCAACAACATGTATGCACTTAGGGTTTAGAATGAATTTAAATGTAATGAAAAAAGTGATTTTGGCAGTTTGTGGTTCTTCTTTGATTGCTATCGGTTCGGCTCATGCGGCCAATAAAGACGAAAATATTGAAGTAACTCCACTGCAACAAGTGACGCAGCAAGAGTTGGCTGCAATTTATGTCCTATCAGAAGTTTGTCCAAGTCTCGTTTCAGACCAGAGTCAGTTTGAAAATGGCTACAACACTTTGGCCAAAGAATATCTACCGCAACAGAAAAACCCGACTGAATACCTTAAAAGCCTCAGCAAAGAGAAAAAATTTAAGCCTATTTTAGCCGAAGCTCAAGCCGATGCGAAAAAAGCAGGTAAAGCGAAAAACCAAGAAATTTGTAAAGAATTGAGCACTTACAGCAAATAATACCAATTGGTTACAATATCTTTGAAATAAGCCGATTTCTCCCGTAGAAGTCGGCAGAACTTTGTCCTAAAATGCAAAGCTCTCGTGCTTATACTAAAGAAATCGGAACCCCTTAGAATGATTCAAAAAAGCGCCCTTGCTGCGGCATTACTCGTACCAAGCATTTCATTTGCAGCAACTGTCTTATCCTCACCACCAGAACTAAATAATAAATCATATGTGCTGATGGATTATGAGACTGGGCAAATCCTCGCATCTAAAAATGAAAATGAAAAATTAGCACCAGCGTCAATGACAAAAATGATGACGAGTTTCATTATTGAGCAAAAGTTGTTGGCGGGCGAGCTAACCGAAGATGAAAAAGTTCGGATGAACGAGTCTGCTTGGTGTCGTGGTAGTAGTTCGGAATCATGTATGTATGTGCCATTAAATGGTACTGCGACTGCATTAGAGATGTTACGCGGCATTATCATCCAATCGGGTAATGATGCATCTAAGGCTATGGCTGAGCACATTGCTGGGAACGAAGGCACTTTCGTTCACATGATGAACACTGAAGCAAAACGTATCGGCATGACCAATACCAGCTTCATGAACTCAACAGGTATGCCTGCTGAAGGTCACTACTCGACCGCTAAAGACATGGCAACGCTTGCACAGCACATCATTCACGACAGTTCAAAATATTATCCGATTTATTCTGAAAAAGAATTTACTTTTAACGGTATCAAACAAGGCAACCGTAATGCCCTGCTTTATACTGACCCAAGTGTCGATGGTTTAAAAACTGGTCATACTGACGAAGCGGGTTATTGCTTAACAACTTCGGCTAAACGTGGCCCAATGCGTTTGATTTCTGTGATTTTTGGTGCGCCAAGCATGCAAGAACGCGCAACGCAAACACGTGAAATTTTAGCGTGGGGTTATGCAAACTTTGAAACTAAAAATGTTCAAGCTGCGAACCAAGTTTTAGCGAAATCAAAAGTATGGTTTGGTAAAGAAAGCGACGTACAAATTGGTTTAGCTGAAACCTTTAATGTGACTATGCCTAAAGGCCAAGCCAACGCGATCAAAACACAACTCGTGGTTCAACCGAAACTGACTGCACCGTTGAAAAAAGGTCAAGTGGTTGGTAAATATGTAGCAAGCCTTGATGGTAAAGTGATTGCTGAAAAACCACTTGTGGCGCTAAAAGATGTTGAAGAAGCAGGTTTCTTTGCACGTATGCTTGACCACATCAAACAATTCTTCTCAAACTTATTCTAAGCAACATTTAGACTTAAGTTAAAGCATCCACACCTCGGTCTGGGTGCTTTTTTATTTTATAATGGGCACCTACGCAAAGGCAGAACACCAACATGGCTAAAAATATTCGCCCCTATTTGAACAGCACTCCACAGCTTGGCAACAACTGCTATATCGATGAAATGTCGGTAGTGATTGGTGATGTCATCTTGGCTGAAAATGTTTCTGTGTGGCCTTTTGCTGTGATTCGTGGTGATGTAAATCATATTCGGATTGGTAAAAACTCGAATGTACAAGACCATGCAATGCTGCATGTTAGTCATAAAAAATCAGATAAGCCAAATGGCTCGCCTTTAATCATTGGTGATGATGTCACCATTGGTCACCATGTCACCTTACATGGCTGTACCATCGGCAACCGTGTTTTGATTGGTATCAATAGCATTGTTTTGGACGATGCTATCATTCCTGACGATGTTATGATTGGCGCAGGAACACTAATTCCACCAGGGAAAGTGCTGGAAAGTGGCTACTTATATGTCGGTAGTCCTGCCAAAAAAGTTCGTCCTCTGACAGAAAAAGAGTTGGCATTTTTACCGTATTCAGCACAAAACTATGTCAAAGTATCGGGGCATTATTTAGAGTCATAATCATTGGGGGTATTTCCCCCGCATTTGACAGATACAATAATGTTCTTAGAATCTGCTGCAAAGCTTTTGAGTTTTTTTGTTCGCATATCATATTGCCTGACGATGCTGTGAGTATAAACACCGAAAATTCAAACAAGAAAACTATTTAATTTTTAGCCTCTTAATAGCACTTGATAAACCTTGTGCAATCTGACTAAAATTTCAACAACTATTATTAATTATTAAAACGATGCCATCTATCTATCAATTAAAACCAGCATTTCAAAATCTATTACGACCTTTTGTACAACTGTTATATAAATCTGGAATTACAGCAAATCAAGTCACTTTATTGGCGATGTTGATTTCGACTTGCTTAGGCTATTTTCTATATCAACATTATTTAGCCCATCCTATTTCTGGGCTTTTATTGTTATTTCCACTGTGGATGCTCATTCGTATGGCCTTCAATGCAATTGATGGCATGTTAGCGCGTGAGTTTAAACAGCAGTCCAACTTGGGCGCTTTTTATAATGAATTGTGTGACATTATTTCCGATACTGCACTCTATCTTTGTTTTATTGCCTTTGGTTTTATTAATGCAAAACTATTATTGCTTGTCGTTTTTCTTGCCCTGCTCAGCGAATATACAGGTGTAATGGCACCACTTATTGGCAAAGAACGGCGTTACGATGGCCCAATGGGTAAAAGTGATCGCGCTTTTTGGCTCAGTTTAATTGCTGTTATTATTGTGATATTTCCGTATATCAGTACAAATCTACAACTTCTCGGTAGAATTTGTAATGGCATTCTTATTCTCATTGCTCTACTGCTTCTGCTCACCATATTTAACCGAATTAAAAATTGTTTAAAGACAACTTCTTCATAATTTTATTATTCAGAGTAAAAATAGATGTATAACAATAGTCAACACACTTTTACCAGTCATGATGGGACCGAACTGTTTTACCAACACTGGGCAACGGCTACACCATCTACAACAAAAAAAGCCATTATTCTCTTTCACCGTGGCCATGAACACTCGGGGCGTATGGCGCATTTAGTTAACGAACTTAATCTACCAGATTTCGATTTCTTTGCATGGGATGCACGCGGCCATGGTCATTCGCCCGGTGAGCGTGGTGATGCGCCAAGCTTTTCTGCATGCGTCAAAGACATTCAAGCTTTCGTACAACATATTGAACAGCAATATGCCATTTCTGCGGAAAATATTGCCGTAGTCGCTCAAAGTGTTGGTGCTGTTTTAGCTGCAACTTGGGTGCATGATTATGCACCTAGAATTCGTGCGCTCTGCTTAGCCTCTCCTGCTTTTGATATTAAATTATATGTGCCCTTTGCTGAACCAAGCTTAAGGGTGATGGCAAAGTTGCGTGGCAATTTCTTTATACAAAGCTATGTCAAAGCCAATATGCTCACGCATGATAAACAACGTGCTCAAAGCTATGATACCGACCCTAGAATTGCCAAAGCAATTTCAGTCAGAATGTTATTGGGGCTATATGATGCTTCAAAACGTATTGTCGCGGATGCACAAAATATCTTTGTTCCAACACAAGTTTTATGTTCAGGCTCAGATTTTGTGGTCTTCCAAAAACCGCAGCAACAGTTTTATCAAAAACTACCGCATCCCAAAAAAGAATTTCATATATTAGATGGCTTCTTTCACGATACTTTGGGTGAAAAAGACCGTCATATAGCGACTGAAAAAATCCGTCGTTTTATTCAGCAATGTTTTGCTGTGGAATATCAAGCCCCTGATCTTTTAAATGCAGATAAAATTGGTTCAAGTTGTGCCATTGCAGAGGATCTTAGTGCGCCACTCCCAGCGAAATCCATGAAGAATGCATTTTGGGAGTTGACTAAAAAGAATTTGAAAATAGGAAGCCATTTATCTAAAGGCTTAAAAATTGGCGAAGATACAGGCTATGACTCAGGTAGCACTTTAGACTTCGTTTATCGCAATCAAACTGAAAGTAGCAACCCAATTGGTAAAATCATTGACCGACAATATCTCAATGCGATTGGTTGGCGTGGTATTCGTGTCCGTAAACAGAACATTGAGCATCTGGTGCAGAAATACGCTGACATTCTTATCAAAAAACGTAAACCACTCAGAATTATGGATATTGCATCAGGACACGGTCGTTATATTTTAGATGCGGTTACACAACTTCCGAAACGTCCAGACTCGATTTTATTGCGCGATTATAGTGATATTAATGTCCAAGCTGGGCAACAAATGATTGCAGAGCGAGGATTAAGTGATGTCGCTGAATTTGTTCAAGCAGATGCTTTTGATACGCAATCACTTGCATCAGTCAAACCAAAACCGACGTTGGCTGTCGTTTCTGGTTTATATGAATTGTTTAGTGATAATGACCTGCTGCGACAATCACTGGAAGGCTTAAGCAAAGCCATCCTCAAAGATGGTTATTTAATTTACACAGGTCAAATTTGGCATCCTCAGCAAGAATTTATTGCACGCGCCCTAACCTCACATCGTGAAGGTGATGCATGGGTCATGCGTTTACGTTCTCAGGCTGAAATGGATGCCCTTGTAGAAGCAGCAGGCTTTAAAAAAGTAGATCAATGTATTGATGAGTTTGGAATATTTACCGTGTCCGTTGCCCAAAAGCTTTAAAATCACAGGATGACATGATCAGTCTTTGGATCATGTCATCCATGTAAAACTTTAAAATAATAATCTGTGGACGTTTTATGCAAATACTGAAAAAAGAAACAGGCACTTGGAAATGGGGAATCCTGTGTTTGATTTTCCTTGCACCGTTTTTCTTTCTCACTTATGGATTTGCAAATCACTATGCATCACAACTGCCCAATGTGCCGAGTATTGTCTATGACTGGGAAAAACACATCCCGCTTTGGTCATGGAGCATCGTGCCATATTGGTCCATTGATCTTTTTTACGGTCTATCTTTGCTGTTATGTTGGAATAAATTTGAGCTGAAACAGCATGCACTTCGGCTATTTAGCGCACAGCTGATTTCGATCAGTTGCTTTCTTCTTTTTCCACTCAAATTTAGTTTTGAACGACCACCTTTAGATGGCTTTTTTGGCCTATGGTTTGATGTTTTGATGGGTTTTGATAAACCTTTTAACCAAGCACCTTCTCTCCATATCGTTTTATTGGTCATCCTTTGGGACTTCTTCCGCAGACACAGCTCAGGTCAGTGGAAATACCTTGTCGACCTTTGGTCATTTTTAATTGGCATATCGGTACTCACCACATGGCAACATCATTTTATAGATATTCCAACAGGTTTATTGGCAGGTGCATTATGTTTGTGGTTATTTCCAATTACGGCAAAATCACCCTTTAAAAAAGATGGTTTGCAGACTTTAACGCCAAAGCATTTAAAGTTAGGCAGTTATTACCTATGCGGCGCATTACTTTTCCTAATCTTGGCCTATCTGTTCCAACCTTGGGGATTATGGTTACTTTATCCAGCAATCAGTCTATTTGGCGTTGCTTTAAGCTACTATTTAGTTCGCCCTCATTTCTTCCAAAAGCAAGCAGATGGAAGTTTGAGCATTGCCGCTACAATGTTATTTGCCCCTTACCTAATCTTTGCGTGGTTGAACAGTCGAATCTGGACAAAGAAACATCCCGAAGACTCCCAAATTTTAAAAATTGAAAACACAACCATTTTTTTAGGGCGCATCCCAACACGTTCTACAATACAAAAATATCAGGCCGTTTTTGATTGTGTTGCAGAGTTGCCAGTGAATTCAAAAAATTCATATTTTCAATACTCAAGTTTAGACTTAATTCCTTTACAGGCCGACCAACTTCAACGTGCGGTTGAAGTGTTCAACCAATTAATGGCAGCAGCTTCAAGCCAGAGCACACAACAGCATGTATTAATTTACTGTGCGCTGGGTTATTCCAGAAGTAGTGCTATTCTCTGCGCTTGGCTTATGCAACAGCAGCATGCAACACAGGTAAATGAGGCCATTCAAATAGTTCAATCCGCTAGACCATGGGTTAGACTGAACGACGTACAAATCAAAAATCTCAATACTTATCAGTTAAAACTCAAAGGATCAGCCCCATGAAAATGCAATTTTATGTGGCGGCAAAACTTTTATCTACAACGTATGGTTTGTTATTTTCAGGCTATGTCGCGTTTGTCTTAACCATTTTGGCTATACTACTTAAAAGCTGGCAATCTCTTGAGTTTTGGATATTAATTTTTTTATGTTTCGGTTTGATGGCGATACAGCATTACCTAGCACTCAGGTTGAAATTTGATGCTGAACTCATTGAAGTGATTGCGCAACAATCTGATACAGTGGCCATCGAAGACTTAACGCAACAGTTTGATCAATCATTACTGCAATTTAAGCTCATACCAAAATCGAAAGTGGGTCGAGATTGGTCTTTGCGCTTTGCAGGCTGTTTCCGTTTGTTTAAACTGCAAATAACTATATTGTTTATACAATATATAGTTCTAATGATTCTAATTTATAAATTATTGGCACAATAAACCTCTTTCTACTGGCTAAAAGTCCATTGAAATTATTGATAAAATTGGTTTATGCAATGAATAAAACTCCGCTTCAAAACGAGAAAAAAACAGCTTTAGAGCAAACTCAAAGTCATTTTGCGACTCATTCTATTGCCCGTTTAATTGCATTTTTTACACGGCGTGGAGCGCGTCTGCTAACGGGTACACGTAGTTTATGGATCGGTTGTCAGCCTGTGCCCAAACAGCGTATTTATTACGCCAACCACAATAGCCATATCGACTTTATACTGCTGTGGTCATCTTTGCCGACAATCATGCGACGGAAAACCAAGCCTGTGGCTGCTTCTGATTATTGGCTGAAAGATGGCTTTCGCCAATTCCTTATTAAAGATACCTTCAATGGTATAACGATTCAGCGTAACCGAGATGATCATACTGATCCATTACAACCCGTTAAAGATGCACTTGAACAAGGCTACTCGATTATCTTTTTCCCTGAAGGTACGCGCAATCTAAATGATGATATTGAATTACTACCCTTCAAAAGTGGCTTATATAATTTGCACAAACAGTTTCCAGACATTGAAATTGTTCCCGTTTGGATTTCAAATTTAAGACGGGTTATGCCCAAAGGTGCATTTATCCCTCTACCGTTACTTTCTACAGTTTGTTTTGGTTGCCCTTTAGAACAACATTTAGACATGCATAAGGACATCTTTATAGATTATGCGCAAAAACAATTATTAAAATTAAAAGAGGTTGAAAATCAATGATGTTAGACAACCTTAATAAAACCTATGCCCTATTTGCTATTTTTGCAGGCATTTTAGTTTTTGCTTCAACTGTTGGTTTTATTCTCAAACAAAAAGCAGGCTCTCAATCTTCACCAGTTATCGATAACTTAAATGCACGAATCAATGCATGGTGGGTCATGCTCATCGTGATTGCTGCTGCAGTTTTACTGGGAAAAACCGCATTTATTGTATTATTTGGAATTATCTCTTTGTTTGCCCTACGTGAGTTCATTAGCTTACTGCCGACCAGACGGGGCGATTATTTTCCATTACTGATTGCATTCTATTTTGTTATTCCCTATCAATATTATTTGATTTATACCGACTGGTATGGGCTGTATTCAATCTTTATTCCACTCTATGTATTTTTATTAATTCCTATTGCCAGCTTAAAACAAGAAGACACCACCCATTTTCTAGAACGTAGTTCAAAAATTCAATGGGGGCTCATGGTCAGCGTATTCTGTATTTCACATGTTCCAGCATTGTTGAATTTGAAACTCCCAGAGTTTAAAGGTGAACCGATTTGGCTAGCCATTTGGTTAATTATGGTGGTTCAAGCCTCTGACGTGTTGCAGTATGTGTGTGGAAAATTATTTGGCAAACACAAAGTTGCACCCGTTTTATCCCCATCAAAAACAGTCGAAGGCCTACTCGGTGGTATTTTCTTAGCCACAGCTTTAGGGACTGCAATGGCTTGGTTAACGCCGTTTAGCTATGTTCAAGCTGCTTGTATTGGATTGGTTGTTTGTATCTTTGGCTTTTTTGGCGGCCTCGTTATGTCTGCGATTAAACGTGATCGTGGTGTTAAGGATTGGGGACAACTCATTCATGGCCATGGCGGAATGCTAGACCGCATTGATTCTATTTGCTTTTCTGCACCTATTTTCTTTCATATACTTAGATATTGGTGGAGTTAATTGGCAAATTGGGTTAGACAAATATTTAAACGATAAATTTCCCCCAGACCAACCCAGTTTCAGCACTCGCTTGGCTTGCATTCTGCCTCATGATATTTTGTCGATGCTGCCTAATGTCTATGTGGTATTACCTTACAAGCGTCCTTTTGTAATTTTCTTAACCGCTTCCCAACACGTCTCAAACCAAAGCAAATCTCCATAGCCACGCACTGCTAAATTTTGTAGAATAGCCCTTTTACCCCATGGTGCTTTTATATGACCGCTTGGACAGCTCACGTCACCGTCGCAACTGTTGTTGAAAAAGACGGAAAATTTCTATTTGTAGAAGAGCATACTGCGGGTGTGACACACACTGTATTTAACCAGCCTGCTGGCCATGTTGAATCAGGTGAAACACTCATCGAAGCTGCCATTCGTGAAACTATGGAAGAAACTGGACATGAAGTGTCTATAGATGCGTTATTGGGCATTTATACCTATACACCACCCATGTTTCCAGACCGCACGTATTATCGTTTCTGCTTTTTAGCGCAGTCACTTCATCACAGTCCAACCGCTGAACTCGATACAGGTATCGTGGGTGCAGTATGGATGACTTTGGATGAACTACTCGAAACGGCCCGTGCACGTAGTCCATTGGTGATTAAAGCGGTTCAAGACGCACTCGCGGGGCAAAAATATCCTTTATCGCTCGTTTATGAGCACCAAAATTCTCCCCTTATTTCAAGTTTGGATGCCTAGTCCTATGCAACAACGTGTCATCGTCGGTATGTCGGGTGGTGTAGATTCATCTGTTTCTGCTGCTCTTCTTCTTCAACAAGGTTATCAAGTTGAAGGTCTTTTCATGAAGAACTGGGAAGAAGATGACGGTACGGAATACTGCACGGCTATGGAAGACTTAGCCGATGCTCAAGCCGTCTGTGACAAACTAGGGATTAAGTTACACACCGCTAACTTTGCTATGGAATATTGGGATCGGGTATTTGAGCATTTCTTAGCGGAATATGCTGCAGGCCGTACTCCAAACCCAGATATTTTATGTAATAAAGAAATCAAATTCCGTGCGTTCTTAGATCATGCCATGCAACTGGGCGCAGACTTTATTGCGACTGGTCACTATGCACGTCGCGGCGAAACTATGACCAACTCTAAAGGTGAGGAATACGCACCTTTACTGCGTGGTTTAGATAAAAACAAAGACCAGACCTATTTCTTACATGCTGTGCATGGCCGTGAAATTAATAAGACGTTGTTCCCTGTCGGTGAAATTGAAAAGCCTGAAGTACGTAAAATTGCGGAACAATATGACTTAGTCACGGCGAAGAAAAAAGACTCAACAGGCATCTGTTTTATTGGTGAACGTCGTTTTAATGACTTCTTAAAACAATACTTACCTGCACAAGCTGGAAAAATCGTCTTAGATGATGGCAAAGAGGTTGGTGAACATCACGGCTTAATGTACTATACGCTCGGTCAACGCGGTGGTATTGGTATTGGTGGTTTGAAAGGTGTGGCTGAAGGCGCATGGTTCGTTCTACATAAAGATATTGAAAACAACCGTTTGGTGATTGGTCAAGGTCATGAACATCCACTCATGCAAAGTACTACACTTTGGAGTGAAACGATTGACTGGGTCGCAGGTGAAATGCAGATTCCTGAAACAGGTTTCCGTTGTACCTCACGGACGCGCTATCGCCAAGATGACCAAGATTGTGTGATCTTTAATGATCCGACTACCCCAGGTGGCGTACGTGTTGAGTTCGATGAACCCCAACGTGCCGTGACTCCGGGTCAGAGTGTCGTATTCTACTCAGGTGAAGTTTGTTTAGGCGGTGGCGTGATTCATCATACCAATGCTCCTAAACCTGATTTTATTTAAAGGATTTTAAGACATGGCTGAGTTACCGTTTCAACAGCCTCAAACTTTGAACGAACGCCAAAACCGAGCTTTGGCGTTGGCGGCTGTTTTTCAGTCCGCGCAACTAACGCATATGACCGCCTTAAGCGGTCAGCAAAGTATTGGGGAAAGCGGTAACTTCTATTTAGAGCAGTTGATTAAAGCCAGTTTAAATATCCGACCAAAGGGCAACCAAAGCGGACAAACTTTAGACTTCTTTCATCAGCTGGCGGACATCTCCTTAGGACTGAAAACCTTAGAAAGTAGCATTACCCAGCCCTTTAATACCTCACCCAAAACTCGAATTCCCAAATTATCCACCGCTAAACTTCCCATGACCTATGCCATGGCACTCTTACAACTCGAAAAGAAAGTGTATAGCAACCCCAAATTCGTTGAAATTATTGAACAGTCCCAACAAAAAATCTTAAGACAGCTTTCTTTTTTCGATAATAACTATTTACACCCAAGCATCATTGCCAACCTCGCACAAACCTATGTCGACACTGCTGGGCAAATTAACCCACGCATTATGGTGCGAGGAAATGCAGAAGCATTTAAAGACTCATCGCATACCAACCGCATTCGAGCTTCCCTCTTCACTGGCTTACAAATGGCACATTTATGGCGTCAGCTCGGTGGAAGTTCATGGGGCATGGTGTTTAGTAAACGCAAATTGCTCAAAGATATTCAAGATCTCGCTCGTTTACAGTATCAGGTGATTTAACACATGATCGACGGGCTTTTTAGTTTTACGTTTAATTCCAAAGTTTAAGGAATCGCTATGAACGCTTTAACCGCACTTTCTCCATTAGATGGACGCTACGCTAGCAAATGTGATGCGCTTCGTCCTTTCCTCTCTGAGTTTGGTTTAATCCATGCTCGTGTGACTGTTGAAGTGCGTTGGTTACAAGCGCTTGCAAACCGTCCAGAAATCACTGAAGTGCCTGCTTTCAGTGCTGCGACCAATGCTGCACTTGATGCAATTGTTGCTGACTTTTCTGAAAACGACGCCAACCGTATTAAAGACATCGAACGTACTACAAACCATGACGTCAAAGCGGTTGAGTACTTCCTGAAAGAAAAAATTGAAGGCATCGAAGAGCTTAAAAATGCGGGTGAATTCATTCACTTTGCGTGTACCTCTGAAGACATCAACAACTTGTCTCATGCATTAATGCTGAAAAGTGGTCGTGATGTATTGGTTGCATCTATGCAGCAAATCATTGACTCAATCGTGGCATTGTCTGAAAAGCATGCTGACCAACCTATGTTGTCTCGTACACATGGTCAGACGGCAAGCCCAACCACTTTGGGTAAAGAAATGGCAAACGTAGCTTATCGTCTTGCGCGCCAAATCAAACAATTCAAACAAGTTGAGCTTTTAGGCAAGATTAACGGTGCGGTAGGTAACTATAACGCTCACCTTTCTGCTTACCCAGACATCAACTGGCCTGCACACTCACAAGCATTCGTTGAGTCTTTAGGTCTAAGCTTTAACCCGTACACCACTCAAATTGAGCCGCATGACTACATGGCGGAACTGTTTGATGCTTTACGTCGTTTCAATACGATTTTGATCGACTTTAACCGTGACGTTTGGGGTTATATCTCGCTTGGTTTCTTCAAGCAAAAACTCAAAGATGGCGAAGTGGGTTCTTCAACGATGCCACACAAAGTAAACCCTATTGACTTCGAAAACTCAGAAGGCAACTTAGGCTTAGCCAATGCTGTACTGGCGCACCTTGGCGAAAAACTTCCAATTTCTCGCTGGCAGCGTGACCTAACGGACTCAACTGTACTACGTAACATGGGTGTTGGTTTTGCACAAAGCTTGATCGCTTTTGAAGCTTGTTCAAAAGGCATTGGTAAACTTGAACTCAATGCTGCACGTATTGATGAAGACTTGAACAATGCGCAAGAAGTTCTAGCTGAACCAATTCAAACTGTAATGCGTCGTTACAACGTTGAAAAACCATATGAAAAACTAAAAGCATTAACTCGTGGTCAAGCCATGACACGTGACATGATGGTTGACTTCGTCAATGGTAATGAACTTGAAGCTGTCCCTGCTGCTGACCGCGCACGTTTAGCGGAAATGACACCTGCAACCTATACAGGTAACGCAGCTGAACAAGCAAAACAAGTTGCTGACTTAATTTCTAAAATCTAATTTTAGAAATTGAAAAAAAGCGAAGCTTAGGCTTCGCTTTTTTATCTATAATGCAAACAAGAATATCCTAGATGCATAATTGAAAAACCAATAAAAATGATGACAATCCTGAAAAGTACAACAACGAAAGCTCACTTTGACTATCAACTGAAAAAACCGCATTGGATTGCGCTCATTGTACTCGCTGTCGCCATTGCTTTCGCATCGATCCACCCCCTTGAAGTCAGCTCTTATATTCTGCATCAGGTCGGAACCGTATTCATGTTGGTGACGCTGATCATTTGTCTTTATAAAATGGGGCTCAGCTTAATCAGCTTTATGCTTTATATTGGGTTTTTGCTGATTCATATACTCGGTGCGCATTATCTATATTCTTATGTGCCCTATAATGAATGGTCTATGCAGTATTTAAATCTAGACCTCAACCAGAGTTTCGGTTGGACGCGGAATATGTATGATCGCTTTGTACATTTAGCGTACGGTCTACTGCTCTACCCATTTTTCTATCGTCTGTTTCAAGTGTGGTTACCCCAACTTTCTAAACTCACCCTATTCTTGCTGGTCATTCAATTTGTGATGGCAAGTAGCCTCATTTACGAATGGATTGAATGGTTTATTGCGATGGGCTTATCGCCTGAAGATGCTGAAAACTACAATGGGCAACAAGGTGATATTTGGGACGCGCACCAAGACATGCTTTTAGCCACAGTTGGTGCAATCATCACAGGCATAGCCTGTCTATTGAAAAAGTAGTCATTTTGTCTACCATAAAAAATAACGACAGGACTCATTCAAGTATAAGTGATTTGTGCATCAGCTTTAAAAATACAATAAAAAACACCACGTCAGGCGTGGTGTTTTTAACTCTCTTAGTCTTTCGCAGACTCATCTGTTGGCACTTCAGTAATTCGGCCACCGCGAGCAAGGAATGCCGCAACTTCGTCTTCAAGTGCTTGGCGTTGTTTTAATTTTGCAGTCACCGTCAGTGTTTCAGCTTCGGCAACATCACCATCACTTGCAGCATTATCAGAAGAATCTGATGCGCCTTTTTCCGCTGCTTGAGCTTCGTCTTCGTCGACTGCTGAGTCTTCTACATCATCATAATCATTTGAATCAGTCATCTTAATCTCCCCACAAATGACATTTTAGGTTCCCATGAATTACTGGTTTCCAATTATGTTGAAATTTAACAAGCTCTCAGCCTTTCGCATAGTCTTATTCAACGGAAAATCGTATCTTTTTTAATCAAAATCGTAATCTTATTTTACGACTGGCTAAAAAATAACACTTCCTTTCTTAGACAGCATAACGCGTCTCTTTGAGCAACCCTAAACCATTGGCCTGTGCCATAAAAGCATCTTTTAATACAGGCAGTTTTTCAACCTGTTTCAAACCAAAGTTTCGTGCCCACACCACAGGAAAGAGTTGTGTGGTTTCCATCCAACCGATGGCAGACATGCTATGCATCATGGCATCATTTTGTCCTTTACGGCGGTGTTCATAACGCTTCAGTGTTTGCTCATGTGCCCACACGCCACGTGCTAGATCATGTAGTAATACATCACACAGTACAGCCGCATCAAGACAACCAATATTCACCCCCTGTCCTGCTAAGGGATGAATCACATGAGCCGCATCACCAATTAAAGCCAAGCCTGCTTTAACATATTGCTGTGCAGCACGTGCTTTGAGTGGGAAAGTGGCACGAGGTGTCGCTTCCAACACTTCGCCTAACATGTGATGACTTTCTCGCGTTAACAGCTGGGTAAATTCAGCATCTGAAAGTGCAGCATATTCTTCTGCATAATCATCGGGGAGCGTCCATACGATAGACTGCCAATGCCCTGCTTGCTCTGGTTTTAAACTCGCCATTGGTAAAAATGCCAAAGGCCCCGTTTCTAAAAAAATCTGACGTGCAACGTGTTGATGAGGCTGAGCTGTACGAATGGCACAGCTTAAACCAGCCTGTTTGTAGTCCAGCACATCAATATCGATAAACGCTTGTTCCCGTACAAAAGAGTTTGCACCATCTGCACCAATCACCAGTTTGGTTTTCAACACCGTACCATCGGCCAAATGGATATACCATAGCCCAACACCTTCTTCGACACGGGCAACTTTAACCTGAGTTCGGTAATCGTTGAGTACAGCAAGCATCTGCTGTTGAATCGCTAAATTAAGCAAACTTGGCTCAACCATAGAACCGAGGGCTTGTTCGCCATGTGGTTCCTGCTTGGACGCATGACCAAAGTTAATTTCACCATAGCCATTTTTATTCCACACCTGCATGCCACTATACGGCATCTGGCGGGCAATTTTATCCCAAACATCAACGGTTTTAAGTAGGTGTATCGTCGCTTGACTGAGTGCCAAGACACGTGGGTTTGCAACACTTAAGGTTTTTTGCTCATCTAAAATAGGTGCAGCATCCAGTACGGTAGCTTGCACACCGCCTTGTGCCAAAAGCAAGGCGGTCAGTCCACCCACCAAACCACCGCCAATAATCACCACATCTAAAACATCAGTTTGAACATGACTCATGCTTTTAGCCCCATGGCATAGTTGGCAACGAGTGGTTTAATGCCTGGAATCGTATCAAACGCGACCAAACCAGTATTACGAATAAACTTTAAGATTGGATTGCTATTGCTAAAGCCTCGTACCACCGAATCACAGAACTTAATTACGCGTTGTTGATCGGTCAAACGTGAAGCCTCATAAGCTTGCAGCATTTCAGCATCGCCCAAGTCGGCATTTTGCGCAATTTGCTCCGTTAAAAAACGTACCAAGACGTGCGCATCTCGCATACACAGGTTAAAACCTTGCCCCGCAACGGGGTGAATGGTATGCGCAGCATTACCCATTAAGACCACCCGTCCTACGGCCTGCTTTTCTGCTAATACTTGTGACAATGGAAAACTAAAACGCTTACCTGTTTTTTGAAACTTTCCTGCACGGTCGCCATAGGTTTCTTGCAAAGCATCTAAGAAATGCTGGTCATTTTCATCGCCCAACCATTCACCTTCTGTGCCTTTTTTCACAGGCCAAACCACGGAGCGACGGTATTCACCTGGAAGCGGCAACAGTGCCAATGGTCCTAAACTACTAAAGCGCTCGAAACCCACATGGTTGTGCGGTTTTGAAGTTTGTACTGTAGTGACGATAGCGACCTGATCATAATCATGTTCTGAAGCACCAATTCCTAAGGCTTTACGGCAGAATGAATCACGTCCATCTGCAGCAATGACGAGTTTTGCTTGCAATGACAGTTGTTCTTCTCCACGACTCGCGTCTATGTAAGCCATATCGGCATCTTGGGTCAGTTGGGTGACTTGTACACCATCAATCAGCTCAATGAGTGGCTGTTTTTGAACTTCCGTCAGTAGTACACGACCGAGCCATGCGTTTTCTATGACCTGCCCGAAGCTTTCGACTTTTTCTTGTTCTGCTTTAAGACGCGCCTTACCAAAGCTGCCTTGTTCGGTGATATTCACTTCTAAAATAGGCGTTGCATGTTCTTGTAAAGCGTTCCATAAACCCAGTTCTTGGTAAATTTGAACTGTGCGACGTGATAAGGCGCTGTTTCGTGCATCAAAGCTAGAATGGTATGGCGCAAGGTTTACATCATCATAATTTGGGTATTTGATCGCCTCTAAAAGCTTCACCGCAATGTTTTGTTTGGCTAACATCAACGCCAGACTGAGTCCGACCATACCACCACCGACTATGATGACTTCTTGTTGCATGCTTCTATCCTTTTTATGGCGTACCTAAAGTAAAAAACTTCAAATACCTATAAGTTTTAATGGATTTATATTACATCAAAGATTTTCTTTTTTATAATGAAATGGATGTTTTTACGTACTTTCACCGTAAAGTGTCATGTCATGATTTTTGAAAAGACAGTCTTTTCGATTTTCATCAAAACTTGTTCAGAACACGGTTTAAGCAAACTTATGAAAAATCTGGAGCTCTGATTAAATAGTAGGCGTGGAACGTGAAGAATCAATAAAAAGCCGTTCTAGGGTTCAGAGCACTAGAACAACTTTAATTAAAGTATTGATTAAGAAGGATAAATTTCAATAATTTCGTATAAGGTGTATTATGTTAATTTTAGAAAATTTAAACATTTACCTTATAATTCAACTGTAGTTCATCCGCACTTCTCCCTCTAATGCCCCAGTTTTCTTTAGGAGTTTCAAATATAGTTATCTCAACATCATTTGAATCAATACCGCATAGATTGTTTATATTTTCGAATAGAGACCTAATAAATGCTTTTTTAGTCTCTTTTGTTCGTCCATCGAACATAGAAATTTCAATAATTATATAAGATTTACTGCGATCTACTGGATATACAAAATCCTTAGATTCTAGTGCGATAAAACGTTGAAACCTTTTCTCTTCAGGGTATTTTAATTCTTTAACTAAAGCCTGATGGATAGCTTTACTTAAATTATCACGATGTAATTCTATTGTTTCATTTAAAGCATAAATTTTTATCTGAGACATTACTTTCTCTAAATTAAAACCCTAATTTTAGCTTAGTTTCTCCCCTATTTAACATAATGGCGCTTATACGCAACAACAGTATTAGAATTCAATCAAAGTGCTTCTAGCTCCTTTAGCACAATCCTCAACGTTCGAATTGCGGAAGCACGAAAAATAGGATTTGTCCCATCAGCGGAAGGATTTTGATCTGTCCAAGCGATTGCTGCAAGACATTGAATGCCAACATAGAATAGAAATTTCATTTTAGGCACAGTCTGCTTATACGTACATACCCAACCCTCTAAAAAAGCATTTCGTAATTCTAAATCAGAGAAATCTATATCCACCCAAATAATTTTAGCTAAATCATAGACCGCATCTCCAATACGAGCAGCGTCGAAGTCTATAATACCCGAAATTCGATTTTCACTGTCTACAAGGATATTTCGACCTATATAGTCACAATGCAGTAAATGAAGCTGTGTCGGCTCACATATCGCTTTAGCGTATTTTCGTAACTCATTCAATTGGTCGCAAAACTCATGATAATCAGATGACAATGGATTTATACGTGACATCCATTTTGAGATCATTAATTCTAATTGTTGCTTCCACAATACCCAATGTGTTGATAAGCCATCACGATCTTGCCAGAACCTCATATTCAATATGCGCGTTTGTGGAAGCGCACGATGAAGTTCGCCCAAAGCTCGTCCTGCATTCCCAAGCAAAGAGATTTTCTGTACCCGCGTACAATTTTTTAATACTTGATCGACTTGCCTACCTTCTATGGCACTCATGACAAGGATAGAAGAACCTTCCCATTCAAACTTATTTAATACCTTTGGTGTTAGTGGAAATTCTTTGAGAGCTTCTAAGATTTCACAGTAACGATCATTAGCCGTTTGAATATTTGCTATTTTGATAAAGACTTCTCCTTGAGAGGATTGCCCTTGATACACTGAAGCCCCATTTCTCTGTGTAACTAAATCTAACGTCTTTGCCTGAATCCTATGCTTTAACTTAGATAAATCTTTCATGCTGCCTAATTTCTGTTGTGAATAAAAATGATGATGAAATAACTAAAATTTTTATTTATAAATATTATAGTTCTCTATTCAACATAAATACCTTATAAAAAATAAAAGCCGATCACATGATCGGCTTTTATACAGTAAATTATATTTATCGCGCCATTAACGCTTCAATCTCTTCTACCGACTTCACCACTTTCGCAGTCAAATTCAGTGGACCGTTTTGGGTTGCTACGATGTCATCTTCAATACGAATACCAATACCACGCCATTTCGCATCGACCGTTTCATCATCAGGTGCAATGTACAAGCCTGGTTCAACCGTCACCACCATGCCTTCTTCATAGGTACGCCACACACCTTCTTGCTTATATGAACCGACATCGTGCACATCCATACCGAGCCAGTGTCCTGTACCATGCATATAAAACTGACGGAAACTTTCCTTTTGGATTATCTCTTCAATATCACCTTGCATAATACCCAGATCAAGTAGACCTTGGACTAAAATGCGCACAGCAACATTATGTGGTTCCTTATACGAGTTCCCTACACGCACTGCATCAATGGCAGCAAGTTGTGCATCAAGCACTACATTATAAAGTGCTTTTTGCTCAGGGCTGAACTTTCCATTGACAGGAAAAGTACGGGTGATGTCTGAAGCATAATATTCATATTCACACGCTGCATCGATCAGCACCAAATCGCCATCTTTTAGCTCTTTGTTATTCTCTACATAGTGCAAAATGCAAGCGTTTTCACCACCACCGACAATGCTGTTATACGACGGCACACAGCCATTTTGACCAAATACATAATTCAGCTCAGCTTCTAGAGCATATTCCATCATGCCTGGCTTAACAGTTTGCATGGCACGAGTATGAGCTTGTGCAGAAATATCTGAAGCTGTTTGCATCAATGCAATTTCTTGTTCTGACTTAAACAAACGCATTTCATCTAAAATACGGTCTAGCTGTATCACTTGTGCAGGTGCAGCAGTCCCACGACGTGACTCACCATTGGCAGTCGTGATCCATTTTGCTACACGCGCATCAAATTCAGGCTGTTGCCCAATACGATAGAATAATTTTTCTTTGCTTAAGAGTTTTTCAATGATTTCTTCATCTAACAAATCTATCGCATACGCTTCGTCAGCTTCATAGTCTTCTACCGCCCCATCCACACCTGCGCGGTAACCATTCCAGATTTCCATCTCGCGGTCACGTTCACGGCAGAACAAACTGTAGCTGTAACCGTCTTCATCGTCTTCGGCAAAGGTTTCAATAACCGCTACGGCTTCGGGCTCAGCAAAACCAGTCAGATAAAAGAAGCTGCTATCGGTACGGTATTTATAGTCTGCATCACGATTACGCATCGCCACTGGACTGGTTGCAATAATGGCAATACTGTTCGGACCCATTTGTGCAGCCAAACGGTCACGGCGTTCCTGAAAATCCACTTGCGTTAGTTTCATGTTTGATCTGTCTTTTTTATACCAAAGAATAAAAGTGCCACGCGCACCCTATCATGTACGCGCAGCAAGTCTTATGCCAATCAGCTTGGGCGATGCGGCGTAAACATTTCTACAACATTGTTCGCTTCTGTTACAGAACGATCGATTTGTTGCTTGTTATGAAAGTGTTTAAGCAGAGAACTTTCCTCAACCGCAATCTTTTTGCGGCCTACAGATAAGCTCACAGGAATTAAACGTACAAACTCGTATAACTCTTGATAGCTCTCCTCACCCTCTTCATCATCATCGGTTTCTTCAAACTCAACTGCCGCCACATCTTGTAAATGTTCGATCAGTTCCATTTCATCTGGACGAATATGACCAGACGCTAAACCAAAGCCCAGCACTACGCCTGCGCACCAATCCGCCAAAGCTTGTACACGGTCTGCCAGCGTATGAGTGTCATCGGGAAGTAATGGTAAATAGTCCAATTCATCGTCAGAAAGTGCATGTGCGACATCTTCTGCTTCATCGGCTAACAACGCCAAAGCTTCTTCGCTTAACTCTGGAATTTCCAAAGTCGTGAGGATGTGTTGCCACTCTTCACGGCTCGGTGCCTGAGTTACACAAATGATACCTGTGAGTAAACCATGTAACTCACTTGGGCTAGAAATCTCTTCAATTTTAGAAAAATTTGGCTGCCATTCTGACCAACCTGAAATATCGTCTTGCATTCGTTTATCCAATCTCTATACTTCTTATATATTACCTTTGTTTGCAGCACTGTGCGACCACGATATGTTAGAAGAATTACAGCGTCTACAGGCGCATATTGGCGTTTTAAAAACGCGACTTGCTCATTTTGAAAGTGAAAATAGCACTTTAAATGCAGCTAAACTGGATGCTGAAGAACAGCACCGTTCTCAAGTTGTGCAAAAAAATGGCTTAATTACCCAGAAGCAAGAACAAATTGATGATTTAACTGAGCAATTAAGCAGCGCTCAGACCCAATATCAACACTTGAACACTGATGCGACTGCTTTGGCCGATCGTTATAGTCGTTTGGAAAAAAGTTGTACGGATTTAAAAAATCGCTTTCAGGAAATCTTGGCTGAACGTAATGAATTACGTGCAATTAAAGAAAAAATGAACAATGATCAGCGTCAAGCTCAGCAAGAAATCCAAGCACTTCAGCAAGAACGTGAAAGATTGTTACAAAAAAATGAGCATGCCAAAGCTAAAGTCGAAGCCATCATCCAACGTTTGGCTATTTTAGGTACAGAGCAAGATCATCACGCGCAAGAAATTCAACAACTTGCCCACCCTACTGAAGCTGGCGAGGAAGTTTAATCATGAGCGAACCAATTACCGTTGAATTACGTGTCTTAGGTCATAGCTTTCGTTTAGTCACAACGGAAAAAGAAAAAGCCGACCTTGAACGTGCAGCTCTGCTTTTAAATGATAAATATGATGAGTTTCGTCGTAAAGCACCGCGTGTAGAACCCAGTAAAATTATCATTATGGTGGCACTAGAGTTAATGCAAGAAGTGTTGTCGATGAATAAAACACTACAAGAGTATGCGCACGCAGAACGATTACTGGCAAATATTATCGATGACGTTGCGGAACTTGTTTAAACTCGACTTAATTGAATAAAGTATCAACACTTACTCCAGTTGTTTACAGTTCGTAGCGGTGTATGAGTTGCCATCAGCGTGAGATTCGTTATACTTAAGGCAACTCTGAGGTGTTCGCCAGCGGGTCTATTCCCCTGCCGATACTTAAACTTATGGATGTGTTCTGTATATTTAGAGTGTATGCCCACTTTCATGTGGGAAACCCAGCAAGTATACGTCGCGTCCACCTTGAACTCATCGGGTTCAGGGTAACGACACATGCAGCGGCATCTTCGGAGTACTTTATTTATTTTAATAACAATAAGCTTATAACTGAACTCCTCCCTCGCTCTGTTCACTTCAATCCGCATAAATCATCAAAAGTAGGCATTACGGTAGGCTCTAAAATTATTGTGCTATATTTCTATGTATTGTTTCAATCAGTTAAAAAGTGCAATGGGGCAAAGACATAAGCTAATAAAACCATTTATTGATAGTCTCCCTCTAGAGATATCAGGGAAAAAGTTTTTTATCGTGACTCTCTAACCATTGGCTTTGGTGTTGTTGTTACCCAATCTAAAATCTACTTTATTGAAACACTCATGCCGAATGGCCAAAATAAAAGGAAAACTATTGGTAACCATGGTGTGTACCACCCTAGAACAAGCACATACAAATGCTAAACATTTATTATTTCGATCAAGATATTGGACCTGTTACTCAAAAAGAGCCATTGAAACCTAATTTCATACAAGCAAAGAAAATAGATGAATTAATCCCGAGTTTAGATGACGCTTATAACCCAAAAAATATTCCTCACTACTCATCAAAGGTCATCAACGATTTTGTAATCCAGTAGGTCAACATCGTATCAGTAATGAATTTTGCAAGAATGGTGTAGTTGATTCAAAAAGTGTTGTTCACTTCATATCACCTCGACATGATCTTAAGAACTTTATTTAAGAAGCAACTAAATGCTTGGAAGCTAAAATGGCACGAGATGACATTAAGTTGAATAAACCGGTTCTATCAATCGTAAAACGTACCTATACTCCGACTTCTGATAGATATCGACACGAAGTTTTTCAGTCAAGTAGAACAACATGATGAAGACCTATATTTAGCCATTAAGAATATTAATCACATAAAAACGAAAGCAGCAACCCTCAAATATATGTAGGTTGTGAACGTTTCCATAAAACGTTTCAAGGAAAAATGTGCTGTAGACGAACACTATTTGAAACGTTTCTTGATAGAAAGAAAATTTAGGCTAAAAAGAATTTAGTTCAAATTTAACCAGACAGACATATGAAAGAATGGACTGCCAGCTCTGGTTTGAGTTAGTACATAAAATTAACTTTCAATACGATATTGGAAGGTATTTTTAACATTCGACACACTGGTCGGTTTGCCATCGACGAGACGAGGCTGATATTTAAAAGTGAGTGCAGCCTGTATCGAAGGTCGTACAAACATCGGATGACAATCGCCTTGTGCTTTAGGATTTTCTACCCGTCCTTTTTCATTTACGCTATACATCACTGTGCAATCCCCCTCAAGTTTACGATCCAAAGCTTGTTCAGGATAAGCTGGTGCTATTTTTGTAACAGGTTGATAATTTTTAACATCAAATGATTCAGGATGAGTTTGTGCTTTAGGTTCTACTGATTTCTGGGTCTTCGTCTGAGTTGGTATATCCGCCTTAGACTGCGTATCTACTGTTTTCTGAGATTCCTCTGTTGCCGTTTGCTTTTCCGTCACGACTTGCTGTGTCGGTTTAGCCGCTGTAGGTACAATTTTGTTGCTCTGCGACTCTACAAACTTCTTGGTGGGTTTCGGTTGGACTTCAGTAGGTTTCTCAACCTGTTTCTTGACAGGCTCATGTAAGGGTTTTTCTTCGACTATCGGCTCAGGCTTTTTAGGTTCAGGTTGTTGTTTGGCTGGAGGGGGTATTTGCACAAATTGTAATTGAATGGTTTTCGGCTTGGGTTCCGCCAATGTTTCATGCATCTCAACCGTACATAACCATGCAATTAGCGCAATATGCAATCCAGCCGTGACCGAAAGTGCTAGGCCTTGATCACGAAACCTAATTTTGGAAACGGTTGCCATCATGATTGTGGTTCCTCTGTCACTAGCCCCAAGTTCGTTACCCCACTTTTTTGCAAGGATGCTATGGCCTGTGCAACCAGTTGATAATCAGCATCCTGATCGGCACGTACATAAAACTGTAAGCTTTTATCTTTTTGAATAATCGGAACGAGCTTTTGTTGCATAGTGGCTAAATCAATGGCCTGATCCGTGACTTTTTCGGTATTCACTTCTGATCCAATATTCCAGTAATACTGACCATTGGCTTGAATAGATAGAGTGACAATACGCTGCTGTTGTGACGCGGGCATGACATTGGCATCCACTTTAGGCAAATCAATTTGAATGCCTTGTGTCAACATCGGTGCAGTCACCATAAAAATCACCAATAGCACCAACATGACATCAATATAAGGAACCACATTCATTTCAGCATTGAGTTTTAATTTTTGAGGACGCTTAATCATGGCTGTTGCTCCTTAACGCGAAGCGCGCTCAGTGTGCCCCAACAAACGATAAATACGCGTTTGCAACTCATTGGCAAAACCGTAATAACGACTGGAAAGCTTGTCAGCACGTGCCGAAAAGCGGTTATACGCGACTACTGCAGGAATAGCTGCAAATAAACCAATGGCTGTTGCAATCAGCGCTTCTGCAATCCCAGGTGCAACTGTATTGAGGGTTGCCTGTTCAACGGCAGACAGTCCAATAAACGCATTCATAATGCCCCAGACCGTTCCAAATAAGCCTATATAAGGGCTGACTGAACCAACTGTTGCAAGAAAGGTGAGATTTTGCTGAAGCTTTTCTTCTTCTTCACTGATGCTGCTGAGCAAACGACGTTCTACCCCATCAATTACATCACTTGTAGTAAGTTGCTCATCTTTGATCAATTGATGGTATTCATCAACCCCATGTTGAAAAATGCTGACAACTCCTTTTTGTTGTTCAGGCTGTTGGTAGTCTTGCTGTAAAAGATTGAGATCTTTTTGCTGTCTAAAATTCTTTAAAAAGCGGTTCCAAAGCTGCTCTTGTCCACGAAGTAACATACCGTGACGCACGATTAAATACCAACTTACTACTGAGGATAAAACCAAAATCAACATCACTACTTTCACCAACACACTAGCATGGCTAATCAACATCCAAACTGACATTTGATCCATCGTTGCTTGCATAACGCACTCCAATTTTTTTACTGCATGGTGCAGTACATATATATTTTTAAAATGGGCTGTGACTCTTTGCCCCAGCCTATGTACTAAAGCCCTATTTATTCCAAATGCAGGGCTTGAGCGATTTTCTCCCACGGCACGTATTTAAAGTTCTGATTGGTTTCAGGCATACGTTTACGTCCATCTTGCACCACCAACATGCCTTGCTTCCATTTGCCACCAAAATTTAGGGAGCTCACATCTAGTCCATCTGTTTCAGACACAGCGTCAATGCCTTTTTCGGTATTGATGCCTACACGGAATGCGCCACGAACCTTATAAGGTGCTGCGGCATCAAGCACCACAAAGCTGTCATTGCCTTGGCTTGAAACCACCAAATAACTTTGCTTTTTGCCGTGATAAAGTCCCATTCCCTCAATGTCATCATGCATCACCTCTCCTACACCAATCACCTGCTGCATAGGAAGCTGAGATTTTGGGTTGAGATCTTTTACCCACACCGCGACATCTTCTTCACCCAAGAAAATACGCCCTGTGGCATCGTCTACGACACAGCCTTCAGGTTGGGTTTGAACTGAAAAACGTTGTACTTCTTCAGCCCGTAATTTTTGCTGTGCAGCCGTAATATGGTATTGAACGAAAGTCCCGTTTTTATCGTTAGGAATGGCATAGATTTCCCCTTGAGCATCGCGGTACATACAAATGCCATAAATATCATCCAATGTAGTTGCTAACTCGCCGAGCACAGAAACCTTGCCCGTTTTGGGTTGAATCGCAAAGAGATGCAGGCTGTTATGATCTCGGTTCGATGCCACAGCCAAATCGACCGTTTGATTGCCCCATTTAAAACCGTGGCGTACATCAACATTATTCAATCGCCCTACTGGCAAATACTGCACGGTTTTGCCCTGTAAATCGTTAACCTGTAAACCACCTTGTTTATCTGTCGCTAAAATACGGGACTGACTCGGCTGTGCAGCGTTATGCCAAATCGCAGGATCATCAGCCGCGTCACCTGTACTTGGCACACCCTCGGTCTGCACTTCTGCTGGAATAGTGATGATATTTTGGGCTTTGGTCTGGGTCTGAGTTTCCCATTCCGCATCCGCCACTTTTACGGTTTTATCATCTAAAATCAGCAAGGATTTATCGGTTAAATTACCTTGAACACTCAAAGTCTCTGCTTCTTTCACCGTGTCTAATTGTAAGGATGGCAGTGCTTTCCATTGCTTATCTTGCTTTTGATAACGATAAAGCAAAGGTTTTTCTGCATCGAGTACAGCGACATGATCATCTACAATCGCAATTGCAGAGGGTGAACCTTGAATCGAACCAAAGGGTTGCACGAGATCCACCGCTTGACGCACCATGTCAGCTTCAGAATGAGCTGGATATGCCCAGACCCCAACATTCTCTTCATTAATGAACAGCTCTGCGGTGCTATCATTCACTTTGCATACACTGCTGGCAGGTGGAAAACTGAGACGACGTACCAACTGTGGTTGAACCAAAGCCTTCTCATGCTGAGCCACCAACCATTGCTCACCAAGCCCCTCTTCACCTACTAAAAAAGCAAAACTCAGCCCTTGAGCATCGGTATATAGGCAAACATCTTCAGACTTAAATGAACGCTTTGGAATAAAGCTGGGTTTGTCCCATGCTTTATTTTTTAAGTTCATGCTCATCAGTTGAATTTGCTGTTGTTGCAAATTTGACGCAGCAATCAATAAACGCTCCGAACCAATCCGATAATCAAAACGCCCAAACTGACCTTGAATTTGATGTAGTACATTTTGTTGATCATCTAAAATTTGTAGCCCTTTATTTTTACTGCTCAACAGTGCGGCAACTTCAGGCCATGCACTCAAGCTTAACCATTGCACATCCTCAGTTTTCGCCCCATTCATGTCGACTTCACGTAATTGCAACTTCGCTGCCATGGGCTGATCTATTGGTATTTCAACTGGGCTTAACAACTGGCTACTCTGCGTAGGCTGAAGCACACTGTGTTGACTACATGCTGTCAGTAACAGTAAGCAACTGCTTAAGGCTGACAATTTAAAAGATGAAAATTTCATAGAGACACTCAAAATTGGGCAAGGAACCTCAGGTCTGCTTCTGCTGAGCAAACCTGAGAACTAAATTTAATTCGACTTAAAAGTGGGTGTAGGTCAGTGCAAGTTTGTATGCTGGGCCATATTCTTCATATTGCGCGTTATAAGCCTTAGAACCTGCATAGTTGTAATAAGTTTCATCGGTGATGTTTTGCACATCAAACGTCAATTGTAAGTTTTTAGATAAATTCACATGACTACTGAAATCAAGGAAGATTTGGTCATCGGTATAAATGTCTTTTTCTGGCGTGTCGATATCACCAAGTTCATACAGATAACTCGATTTATAATTTGCTGAAAGTCGTACACCAAAGCGCTCATTTTCCCAACCAATCATGGCATTACCCACCACATCCGACTGGTTTGGTAAATGAATACGACGGCTCAGAAGTTCGCCATCTTTCATCGAATCAATATCCGCCTCTGACTTACTAAAGGTGGTATTTAAACCCAACAAGAACCCGTTCCATGGTGCTCCTAGATGGTCAAACTTTTGTGAGTAGGCAAACTCCATCCCGTACAGTTTTGCTTCATTACCATTTTTATAGGTTATAGCTTCATCAAAGTCAGCCCATTGCCCTGTTCCTGCAATATTGGTGTTATAAATAAAGTTATCGATATCTTTATAAAATGCGTAGAAGCCCACCATACTGGCTTTGCCAAAATACTTTTCTACACCCAGATCAAAGTTAGAAGACTCTAAAGGCTTTAACATTGGGTTACCAAACTCAGCTTCATCACCATCGATATAAACACCTGGTGCACTTTGCGCAAAGTTTGGACGTACCACACTATTGGTCCAAGCGGCACGGAGGTAAGCGTTATCGGCCAATTGATAACGTAAATGTAGGCTTGGCAACCAATGATCATAGTCATTTTCATATTTAGTCGCAGTGATCACATCATCGTTGAACTCAAAACCACGTGCTTCAAAGTTGGTATTTTCATAACGTAAGCCTGCAATCACACGCAGTTGATCCAAATCAACGGTATTCATGACATAAGCCGCTTGTATGTCTTCATTCGACTTAAAGTCATTAATGATTGAACCGTCAGCAACCACATAATCATTTGGATTTAATCCACTGATTTTATCTTTAATAGCGTTTTTATTAATGGTTGGACCAAACTGACCCAGTTCATAATGGCTGTTTGAATTGAAATCTGAACTTGACGTACTGAGATCTTCATATTTCCATTCATCGGTATTGTTGGTTTTTTCACGTTGACTGATTTTTCCGCCGAACTTCAATGCAGCAGCATAATTCCCCAGCATATAGTCTTTCAAAAAGTCTAATTTACCGTTGTATTCTTTATCGGTGGTTTTAGATTTTTCCCACGACACCGAATCTAACTCATAGTTGGCCGCATCATAAAAATCTTGGTCTGCCGTAATTACAGGTTTTTGCGTACTATTAAATCCAACATTACTAAAATCACCTTGGTATTTTGCCCCCGAAATTCCCCCTGGATTTTCCTCCGATGCTTCGCTATAACCGAGCTGACCTTCCACCGTCCACGTGCCAAAACCTTGCTTACCACCGAGGACAAAAGACTGTATTTCTTGTGTTTCTTCACGGCTCTTCAGTGAACGAGTCACTTCTGCATCACCACGCTGGCCTGCAAGTTGTGGATCAGAAAATTCAGCCGCCACTTCCTGACGTGATTCAGTGTCTTTAAAGCGACTATATAAAGTTCTTAAATAGTATTCGCCTGTGTCATTCGGACGGTAATCAAAGTTTAAACCCGCACCAATGCGCTCACGCTCGATGTCATATTGACGCATTGCGGTTTCTTCAAGTGCGTCACCATCCCAAGCCCCACCCGTTTCAACATTGTCCGAGCCAAATTTTCGGTTTTGATAACTCAGTGCCAGTGCCACCCCAAGGTTGTCTTGCCCCTCACCAACACTGAAACGATTACTGATAGCACCAGATGCTTTAGGGCTATATTTTTCCCGTTTTTCATCATAACCACCTTCAACCGTTCCCGTATAAAACAAACCGTCATGGTCAAAAGCCGATAAACTTTCAACCTGCACCGTACCACCTAATGAGTTGGCATCCATGTCTGGTGTCAGCGTTTTCACCACAGCCAATGACTGTACTAGCTCTGAAGGTAAGACATCCAATGCTACGCCACGGCGATCGCTTTCTGGCGCGGGAACCAAAGTACCATTGATGGTTACTGCATTTAAGTCAGCGCCTAAACCACGAACGGAAACAAAACGTCCTTCGCCTTGGTCACGCTCTGTAGATACACCTGGTATCCGTTGCAACGCTTCTGCGGCATTGTCATCGGGTAATTGTCCAATGCCATCGGCATGTACCACACTGCTGATTTGGTCGGCACGTTTTTGTTCTTTGAGTGCTTTATCCATACTTGCAGCTTGACCAATGACCTGTACATATTCCACCGTGTTATCTTCGGCATGTAGATGCGTCATGCTCAGCATTGACAGGACCAGTGTGCTGAGCTGAAAACCCGCACGCTTATGTTTCATGAAACGGCTCTGATTATTTTGCATTATGTTCTTCCCCTCAAGCCAAAGTGGCATGGTTTGAACGCACAATAGAAATTGAATGTGAACATGATGTGACAGTGCCTTTTACGATCTGCCCTTTTTATTTGTTTTTGGCCTTTTTCAGCAAAAAGTGAGCTAATTTGATCTGTATAGAGAAAATACTGAGCATACAGAATGATGCATATTCACCTCAAAGATAGGGTTTTTCAGCATTTTTATTCTCAAAAATCAAAAATACCCTGATCTATTTTGACCCTAGCCATTGCCATCAAACTGTCATCTAAATCTGTTTAGCTTGGGCGAAAATAAATCATTTCAAAAAATGCTATGCCTAAATACTTTGCTTACTACCGCTGGCCTTTATTATGTGTAGCGACTGCCTGTAGCTTATCCCTTTGGTTGTTTATCTTACTTGGGCAGAGCAAGTCATTTGCTGAATGGAACTGGGTCGATATTTTAGGTGAAGGGGGAGCAACTGTTTTTATTGGTATTTGGATTTTCTTTATTATTAAAAGCCGTCCTTTGGGCCGTGTAACCAACTATATCTTTTATGGACTGTGTTTTATTTTTTTCCACATGTGGATGGACAGCTTAGATGAGTTTATTCGCCTGCCTAAAGAAATCATGTGGGATGCATGGCTTGAGTCCATTCCTTTTCCAATTGGACTGTATCTATTTACCATCGGGATTTATTTTTGGCATCAAGAAGAACTAGCAATTTCTAAACACATGCAAAAACGAGAACGTATTTATCGGGATCATCGCTTATTCGATGCACTCACCCCTTTGGCCGATGCTCATTATTTTAAAACACAGCTCAAAGCCGCAATCGAGCAAAACTTGCATGAACCCAGCGACATGTCCGTCATACTGCTAGATATGCATAATTTTAATCAGATTAATCAAACACATGGCTTTGATGAAGGCACATCTATTTTACAGCATGTTTCACAATTGATTAGCTTAAACTTACGACCACAAGACCTGCTCTGCCGCTTCGCAGGAGATCGTTTTATTATGTTGTTACCAGAGACTAAGCTACAACAGGCTGAAAAAATGGCTGCTCAACTTGAACGCATGCTTATGGTCAGTGCTTATTATCAACGTGATCTGTCCGTGCACATTCCTCTAAAAGCACTCACGACCTGCTGCGCTGTCGGACAATACCAAACTGCCCAACAACTCTTGAGTGCCTTAAATCAGCAATTGCTCCAAGTGAAGCAATACTACTCACCAAAGCGAGTCACCGTATGAGCTTTGAATGCGACTACAGCTACATTCCTGCGCATCATCAATTGTCTATTTTAATTGATTTGGCAGCGAGTCATGAAGTCGAACATCACGTCCTGCTCAGTGGCAGCAGTATTTTCTTAGAAGATATCTTTTCGGGGCAAAAACTAATTAGTCAACAACAGTTACAACAGGTTTTAAAAAATGCTGAACAGTGTTTTCGCAATCAGGACATCAGTTTCTTATTTGGTCAACGCAGCCTAACCACCCCCTTTAATGACGCCATTAAATCCATGCTTTATGCATCGACCTTCGATGAGGCACTTAGCCGTTATTTAACATTTTCCGCGTCCGTTTCACCTTGGTTATGCCCTCGACTCATGTACAGTCAAAGCCATATTCATATTTATTGGTTAGATGAAAACAAGCTTGAAAATCGCTTTTTAATCGAAAGCGCAATGAGTGCAGTACAAGCGTTTAGCCGTCAACTGTACCAAGCCAAATTAGCGTGGAAATTCGAGTTTAATTTTTCTGAACCGGATTATATTGAACAATATTGGACACATTTAGGCAGTGCTTTAGAGTTTAATCGCCCGATCAACATGATGAGCCTACCTCGCGATTTGATTTATGAAAAACTTCCCAATGCCTCTTCGACCTTAGCTTCAATCAGTTATCAATATGCGCTGAAAGAAATGACAGCTCAAAATATTCAACAGAGTTTTTTGCTCAGTTTGCACCAATATTTAATGCAGAATATTCAAAATAATATTCAACTTGAACAAACCGCTGACTATTTTCAAATGAGTTCTGCCACCTTAAAACGTAAACTGAAAAAGCATCAGACCCATTTTCAGGCGCAACTCGATCAAAGTCGTTTGCATACTGCCATCATTTTATATCGTGTACATGGTTTTAAAACTGAACAGATTTCTCAGTATTTACAAATTAACGATGCCACTAATTTTCGACGTGCGTTTAAGCGGTGGAGTGGTTTAACCGTACAAGCGGCACAGTCCTAAGCGCTTATTTTTCCCAAAAAAATCACGGGTATTTCTATTGTAACGTCGAAATTAAAAGTCAAAAACTCATCGGCTAATCACTAAAGTCTGCATAGTCACGTTCGCTGTATTTTTCTGTTTGTGTCCAAGGTGTAGCAACATGTTGGCCAATTTTGCGCACGGTAAAGGTTTTGGCATAGCCTGAGGTCGGTTTGAGCAATTCATATTTTTGAACCAGTTGATCCTGTTCATTCCATATAATATTCAACGTTTGCCCAGCACTGCGTATTTGATAATGCGCTAACTTCGGATCACGTTGAATCAATTGTGCTCGCTTTAAAATATCAGGATGAATCAAACTATATTCACAGCGCCAACAGTTTTTCAGCCCTAGCATTTCTTGATCGACATCCTGCAATTGCACCCGCATTTTTTCATCTGGCAAAATATAAAAACGCTGAAACGGACTTTCTACGTTTGCTTGCCCGACTACATCTTTGCGCTGCATCCACTGAATTGCACTGTCAAAACTCACATGCTCATGGGTGTCTGTTTTGGCAGACACATGAGTGTTGCTATGTGTCTGGGCTTCGTCAGCATGCGTTTGTGTGTTTAAACGTTCAATCCAAATATTTTGCTCATCTCGAATTATTTTCTCACTGTATTTTTGAATGGTCGTGACCCCATTGGCATTCAACCGTTCAATCTGATAATCAATACGATATTCATCGGCCGACCATACCCATGGACTGAGCAAACTGAAAGACAATGCTAAGAATTTCATTTTGAATTTGAACGGCCGTATAAATCTTTTATCCATTAGAATCCAAACGCCTTTTTCAATTGCTCAAATACCCATGTATTTTCTTGTGTGCCTTTGAATAGATTTGAATTCTTTCCTTCAGCAAACAGCATCACATCTCCGCCGCCATGTGTTTCGCTTTTCGTCAGTTGTACCCCGACTTCTTGTTTATAGTCGTCAGCAAAGGCTTGCTCGTTGCTAATACTGTCACGAATATCTAAACGTTTACCCGTACCATTTCCAAAAACAAGCGTCGTTCCTGTTGCCCCATTTACATCGCGGTATGGATTATGTACTTGGCCATCAGCCAGCACTTTGCTGTAAGCATTTTGCTCTTTTGCAATATTATAGTCATAGCTCAGCCCCAAAATACCTGGATTAGTTTCCGTCGTTTGACCCGTTCGTGCGGCATAACCATTAAAGGTCATCACATGGTCATGGTCTGCCGTCACTACAATCAAGGTATTGCTCAAATCCACTTTATCCAGTGCAGTTTGAATTGCATCATTAAATGCCTTGGTTTCCTGCAATGCCCGTTTGGCATTATTGGCATGTAGCGCATGGTCAATACGCCCACCCTCAACCATCAAGAAATAGCCTTGTCCATGACTCTGTGCTTGCAGTGCATCAATCGCTTTACTGGTCATCGCCGCCAGACTCGGTTCAGTCTCTATATTCTTCTTGAGTCGGTCCAAATCAAAATTTAAATGCGACTGTGTGGAGAATACGCCGAAAATTTTCTGAGTATTGACCGTCTGTGCCAAATCACTTTGGCTTAAAACGGTTTGATAACCCTGCTGTTTAAACTCTGCCAATAAATCACGACCATCCAAGCGCCCTTTGGGGTTAGAGACTGCATCATAAGGCGTCCAATGATTTAAGCCGCCTCCCATAAGGACATTAATGCCATCCAATAAGTTTGGATTATAAGCTTTACCTTTTGGAACAGCTTGAAGCGCGATATCGTATTGCGCATCACGGTGACAGATATGTGCATAGGTTGCCGCAGGTGTGGCATGGGTGAGTTCGGTCGTCGTCACTACGCCAACCGCTTTACCCTGCTTTTTTGCCAGTTCTAAAATACTTAACGCAGGCATCCCTGCGACCATACTACTGCCCTGTTCTGGACAACGGTTGATGGCTTTCGCTAAGCTTTTGCCATTCGGCAATTTTCCTTCTTCAGGTTCGACCGCAACCGTTCCTGTTGTCATGGCAATCACTTCATTTTTATTTTTCTGCCCAGTCATATAGGCGCCCATAGAGGGAGCGCTATCTGTGGTTTGACCATCCTCAGAATAGGTTTTAATCCGTGCTGCGTGCTTCATGCGGTCCATGGCCAGTTTGCCATTTTCCCCCACAGCATAAATACGACTTGCCGTCACTGTGGTTGGTCCCATGCCATCGCCTAAAAAGAATATAACGCTTTTCGTCGGTGTAACTGTGGTGTCCGCAGCATACAAAGCACTTGAAGAAATCGACGCTGTAAGCAGAAGCATCATGTATGGGATGGTTTTTAAAGTATGTTTCATGTGATATCCCTCTGCTATAAGCCTGTGATCTTACGAATGAGGTGATTGACCTCAATATTTTCAAGGCTACCTGAGAACTGATCGGCTCCCTGACCAATCGCACCTAAAAACACATCTGCACCGCCATGCGTTTCTTTATCTTTATAGCCCGTTTGAATCACAGCTTCTTGTTGGAAATCATCCGCAGCAGTGCCCGTACACCAACCCGTTTCAGCCAAAGGATAGGTGAAACTATATTTTTCACCTTGTGGTGCCTTTGGCCCTTGTACAGGATGACAGACATCAGTGTCTTTTAAGTTCAGTACCAAGTCATCCATACGGTTTTGAGTGGGGCGTTTTTTGCCCGTACCAAAACCGATAATCGGATAAGGTTGACCATGAATATCTTGAGCAAAGCCCGCTTGATCATAGTTTTTTACCAATCCAAGCACACTGGTTTCCTTACCTTCGACGTATTTTCCTGTACGCTTGGCATAACCATTTAAAACCAAGGTGTGATCATGGTCGGCTGTGATTACAATCAGTGTATTTTTAAATTCAGGATCACTTTGTTTAAGCTTTTGAATGGTTGCTTCTAAAGCATCATTTAAGGCAATCGTGTCTTGTAAAGCACGTTTGGCATTGGTGTCATGCAGCGCATGATCTATACGCCCGCCCTCCACCATCAGGAAAAAACCTTTTTTATTTTGCGTCAGGATGTCTAAAGCAGACAGCGTCATTTGCTTGAGACTCGGCTCTGCCAAGTTTTTCTTGGTGCGATCCAAGTCGTAATTTAAATGGCTGTGATTAAATAAACCCAATAATTTTTCATTTTTCGCCAGTTGCACTTGGGACAGTTGGTTTTCATCAAAAACCACGCGGTAGCCTGCCTTTTGCATCTCGGTAATTAGATTGCGCCCATCAGTACGTTCTCCACCTGCATCTTTAGGCAAAAATTGACGCTTACCTCCACCTAAAACCACATCGACTCCATCTTTAAGTTTGAGGTTATAGCGTTGATAATCATCACCTTTTGAACTCGGGACCAACTGTGATGCAATGTCATTTTCAGCATCACGGTGGCAAATATGCGCATAAGTCGATGCTGGTGTGGCATGCGTGATCCGCGTCGTGGTCACAACCCCTGTCCCCCAACCCTTTGCTTTGGCTAATTCGAGTAAAGTCTGTGTGTTTTGCTTATTTTTGTTTTGTGGGTTACTAGCGCACTGGTTATTCCCTACTGAGTCAGGTTCAACCGCAATTGTCCCTGTCTGCATCGAGATCACCTCGTTTTTCATCTTCACACCGGTCATGTACGCACCCATCGAAGGTGCGCTGTCCGTGACTTGCGCATCTTCAGAAAAGGTACGAACAAAAGCAGACTCAGGCAGCCGATCAATCGCCAACTGACCATCTTCACCAACAGCATAAATACGTGAAGCGGTAAGCGTGGTGATGCCCATACCATCACCCAAAAAAAAGACCACACGTTTCGGTTGTTGGACTTTTTGTTGTTTGAGTAGTTGTACTGCATGAGTTGGTTGAGCTTGCATTAAATCACTACTTTGACAAGCGGAGAGAAATAAAGCATTCAAACTTATATATGCCACACTGATTGTTTTTAATTGGAATTTTTCAAGAAAACCGAGCATTGCATCAACCCATCTAAAGATGGCTGAAACATACACTTCGGATATTTAAATCCGATGACATTTAAGCATCAATATAAATTTACTCACTTTCGAAACGCTTTTTCATTTTTTACAATTATCAATATTAACCATCAAATTTGTAACGCAATCCAACGTCTTTATTCTCATTTGACAATGGTTATTATTTACTTTTTGGTAAAATTCAATCAAAATCCCCCAGCCTTCTACAAACCAATCTTTTGAATTACTGCTAAAAATGAAATAGTTAAGCTTTTTTATAACGTATCTTATTAACTTTATGCACTTTTTTACAATAACCACCAATCTCGGGGATCTTAAATGAAACGCTCTTCCATGTTACTTGCTATGGGGCTCTTAATAACCACTCTTTCGGGCTGTGCGACATCACGCGGATTGATTCAAGTTCCAACGCCTAATACTTCCGCATCCTCTCAAGAAGTGCCGAGTTCTAAGAAAGCAATTATCGCGCTGGTCGAAGATAATAGAACATTCCAAGACAAACCAACCACACCTGATATTCCGTCTTTAAAGGATGGTTTAGCCAAAGCAACTACTGAAGAAAAAGCAAAAGCTGTTGCGCGTAAAAGAAATGGCTACGGAAAAGCGTTAGGCGATATTCTTTTA
>OERD01000061.1_pt1 | contig 45163 bp, 69 predicted proteins | sample 1539941 | NCBI WGS metagenome assembly OERD01 (sample SAMEA3891242, study PRJEB23780) | metagenome | biome: terrestrial biome; feature: animal house; material: water of meat washing | place: Italy | collected 2015-05-12
TTACCGCCCTGCCATAATTTCAAGTAACGACCTTAACGAGGAAATCAATATGAAGTTAGTTAAAGGCTTCGGCATAAATGATCTTCGTGATCAATGCAAAACATCAAAAGAATTCAGCTTGTGGTGTTCCATGCTTACTCGCTGTTATTCAGAAAAACTACATGCAAGAATTCCAACATACAAAGACTGCTCAACCTCCAATGAATTTAGACGGTACTCTGATTTTAAAAACTGGTGTCAAGGTCAGATTGGATTTGGAGTGGTTGGCTTCGAGCTGGATAAAGACATAATTCAAAAAGGAAATAAAGAATACCACCCTGATAAATGTGTTTTCTTGCCACGAGAGGTAAACGCATCCCTAAGAACTCGTAAAAAATCTCGCGGCTTACTCCCTATTGGTGTTACAACCTTAGCTAGATCGAGTGGCTATATGGCACTCTTAAACAATAAAAAAGAAAAAATATACCTAGGCACATTCCCAACCCCTGAACTAGCCTTTCAAGCCTACAAAGCTGCAAAAGAGCAGGCCATCAAAGACATGGCGATCAAATGGAAAGATCAAATTGATCCTAGAGCCTACAATGCCTTGATTAATTACACAGTAGAGATTACAGACTAATGGCAATCTCTCGGAAAACACTGGCAAAGTTGACTGATAGTGAAGTGCAGGCGGGCTACATCACTAGCCTTGCCTTTGCTTTAAAATCACATATCCGAAAAACATCAAAGCGCACAGGCCTAAACATTGATGAGATTAGTCAAGCTGTGACGCAGAAGAAAACTAAATCCTACCTGAAATACCTAACGAGTTTTAACCGCTTCAAGACTAAAGGCGATATAGGTAGCATTACATTTGATTCTGTTATAAAGAAAATGGTTGCAATACCGACTAAACAATAATATTATTCTACTATTAACAACAAGGGGAGTTGAGATGAACTACAAAGAAAACCCAATAGCAACAACACTGGCTTGCATGGTACTTGGCTTGGTTTTTGGAGGGTTAATAGGATGGTGTATTTAGCAATAGCTGTAATTTGCGCTGTAATCGCGCTAGAGGTTAGTTTAAGGGCAAAGCAGTACAACTACATACAACGCAAAGAGATTGACCAAATACGAGCAATGAGGGGGTTTTGATGAAAACAGAACAAGAAGTGCTAGGGATGGCGTGGAAAGTGAAAGACGAGCTAGAACGCGCAGAGAGAGTAGCTAGAACCTACCTAATGAATAATGAAAGGGATTTGTTTGAATTATGGGATCGCTCCTGCCAAGTTCTTAGGGCTAGACACATAACACTATTGGAGGTTTTGGAATGACCCACATCCACCTAAGCGCCATCATCGTAGTGGCGTTAATGATTGCCTTACCGACTGGCTGTATTTACAACAACGCGGAACGCCAAGCCAAAGACATTAAAGCCTGCGAGTCGGTAGGCGCAAGATGGCAGTATTCAAGTTTAACCAAGCAAGTGAATTGTGTGCCGAATAGGAAGTATGGGTATGAAGACCAATAACACCGATATATTGAAAGAGTGGAAAAGTACAGCAAATGTGGTAACTAGAAATTCACTAGAAAATATATTGCTAAGTCGATGTAATCGTGGGGATTTAGAAGCAGGTCGAATTTTGGTAAATATTTTAAAGGGGTGGGCGTGATGAACCAAATTAAACTAAAAATCGAAGAAATCGGATTAAGCCAGCGTGAAATATCGAAGCGACTAGGTAAAAATGCTTCCTACTTGGCAGGGGTATTTCGTACAGGTTTAAGCACAGCAAAGCAAGCTGAGTTGCTTAAAGATTTAGAGGTGGTTGGAAAGGGTGGATATTTTCAAAGTGAAGGGGATATTATTGCGGAACTAGATCGAAGTGTAGCGAAATTGCAAGAAGGAAATGCACAATTACGAGCCGAGTCTGATAGGTATTTTAATGAGTTAAATGAAGCACAAAATGCAGGAATCAAGGCACTAGAGAGTTATGGAATAGTTCAAAAACAACTAACCCAAACGCAAAAATACTTAATGGTCGCAAATCAAAATTGCGAAGTATTTGAAACAAAATACAGAAAAATAGCTTTATTAAATTGGGCTTTATGTATTGCATTGGTTGTGGTCTTTATTTTATGGGTGGTGGTATGAGTTGGATTAATGTTGAGGAAAGATTGCCTGAAAAATGGGACAAAGTGATAATTGCTGATATTGGTCATGGAGAAATACATTCTTTCACTGGAGCAATATATATGGGTGACGGATTTTTCTCTGCTGAAACAAGTGGCTTGGAGGCAGAAAACTATGATGGTGGAGCTTGCATTACTTTGGATATGAAGCCCACCCACTGGCAGCCACTCCCCGATCCTCCTGAAAATTAAGATATACTAACCTCCAATTATGGAGGGTATTGTAGTGTATTTTTAATTAAGAGGTAGAAAATGGCTTACATTGTGTATAGTAAAGAAACAGGTGAAAGACTTGCTGAATATAAAAACAAAGAAACACTAAAAGGGTTGAATCTTGATAAGTGCTACTTTGTTGAATCAAAACCAGTGAGCAACATCATTCAGGAGCGTGTGGGTGTTGATGGTAGAGTGTCTAGTGGGGATATACCGCATGGAAATAATATTGCTATCAATGACAGCAAGCCCAGAAAAAACAATAGTGTTCAAGGATCGTCAAAGCCTAGTGATTCAAGCGACTACAGTAGAAATCTAGCAATATCATTATTAACATTGTTTTAACCACCAATCATGAAAGCATACTTTTAATGCTAAACTAGCCTCCATAATTGGAGGTTTTTTAATGAACAGAAAAGTCATACGAGTTACAATCCGAATAAACGGTCAAGAGCAGATTTGCACAAGCGAGAATGAATATAATCAATTGCAATCAACTGGCTTGCGTGTCTTGTGCAATATCATCAACGGTAATGGTGCTGTATCCCCTACCGCAAATATTAAGCTGTACGGCCTTGCCTTAAAGACAATGCTCAAACTTATGCGTATTCAATGGAACACGTTAAGCGCAGTTCTAAACACTGTTTTAATCGAAGCAGGGGAGGAAGGCGGCACGTTGGTCAAGGTTTACGAGGGCAATATTACCTTTGCTAAAATCAACATGGCGAATGCTCCCGATGTGTACCTGGACATCGAATCACAGTCTGCCATTGTTGACGCTTTAATGCCTGCACAATCTAAAATATTTGAAGCCAATACCGATGCAGCAGCCATGATTGAAGAAATCTGCACCGACATGAAATACATCTTTCAAAACAACGGTGCGAGTAAAGTCATTGCCGATGGTGGCACGTACAACGGCACACGCCTGAACATGATTAAAAAGATTGCCGAGATTGCTGATTTTGATTTATATATCGAGCAAAACACTATTGCAATTTGCCCTAAAGGTGGCCCACGTAAACTCCCCGTCCCGATCATTTCCCCTAAATCAGGCTTGATTGGCTACCCTGTACCCGATGTTCGCGGTGTATCGTTCAAAGCCTTTTACGATCCACTTATTCGCTTTGGTGGCTTGGTTGAAATTCGAGATAGTTTGTTAGGTGCAACAGTCAACCGTCAATGGCGAATTTTTGGCACAACCGTTACAATAGAGGCTAATTTGGATGGTGGCGCATGGTTTATTGACTGCAATGCCGCACCAGTGGGGAGTGAATATGTCGCTATTGCAAAATAATCAACCAGTCTTGAATGCACGACCTGAACAAACGGTTCCAGGCGCAGCACAAGATAAGTACATCATTGAAAGTTTAATCTCGAATATTCACACAATGATTCCTGTGAAGATTTTATCTGTGACCGTGCCGACGGACGCCCTTGCACCGATTGGGCGCTGTGAAGTTCAGCCGCTAGTACAGCAAATTGACGGCTCAAATAATACCTATGACTTGGGTAAAATCATAAACGTGCCTTATTTGCGCGTACAAGGTGGCTCAAATGCCATTGTCATTGATCCACAAGTCGGTGATGTTGGATTGTGTGGATTTTGTGAGCGTGACATTTCTATTGTTAAGCGTACCGGTGAACTGTCTGCACCCGATAACCGCAGACGCTATGATATTAATAGCGCGGTGTATATGTTTACGATGATGAGTGGAATACCTACGCAGTATATTCATTTTAAATCATCGGGGATTGATATTAAAACGACAGGTGATTTAAATATTAATGGATTAATCATCAAGGCGGATGGAACGCTCATCACAAAAGATGGCGATACAGTAGATAAACATAGTCATGGCGGCATTCAGTCGGGCGGCTCAAATACTTCGCCTTTAGGGGGTTAATCATTATGGATAAATGCGAATCATGCCGAAAAGGCTATAACGGCACAAATGGCAATGGCTATATGCCTTGTGGGTGCAAGCCTAAATCAAATGGGAAGCCACCTAAAAAACCAAAATTCGAGGGGTGCAATATATAATGGCAACAACAGTATTCTTAGACCCTAGAACATGGGATTTAGCACTTGATGTAAATGGCAATATCGCAGTTGCAACAAGTACATACCAAAGAGCGCAAGACATTTGCTCTGCCTGCCGTGTATTTCGTGGTGATATTTATTTCAATCAATTAGATGGCATCCCATATAAGGAATCCATCCTAGGCAAAAACAAATACCCGCTTGGCTTATATCAATCCGAGCTGCACCGAGCAGCAATGTCAGTCGATGGCGTGGTATCTGCAAATATCAAACTTAATCAATTACAAAACCGTGTCTTAACAGGTATTATTGAATTTACTGATATAGAGAATAATACTGCGAGTATTTCATTATGATACCAAAGCCAACGATTACCGATAAAGGCATCATTGCGCCAACGACCGAGGAGGTGCTTCAAGGCATGTGGTCGGTGCTTGTGGCTGCTTTCGGGACAGACATTAATCAAGCGTTAGATAAGCCACAAGGACAGCTTGCAACCTCTATCACTGCAACATTACGCGACCGTGATGACCAAATGATTCAGCTCATGAATCAGGTTGACCCGCAATATGCGACAGGGATTTGGCAAGATGGGATTGGAAACCTGTATTTTCTGAAACGCCAATCAGTTACACGCTCAACTGCTCAAGTCATCTTTTATGGCTCTGTTGGCTCAATCATTCCGCAAGGTTTTCAGATTCAAGACCAAGCAGGCAACATCTGGACATTGCAAGCACAGGCAACCATTCAGGTAAATGGTGAAGTTGTGGCAACGGTTGAATGTCAGGTTTTAGGTGCGATTTCTGCATCTCCAAACACAATTACCATTGTTGTTGAATCTATGTCAGGTGTTGACCGTGTAACCAATCCAAGCGCAGCGATTGCAGGGAAGCAAGAAGAATCACGCGATGACTTTGAAATCCGCAGGGCTGACTCTGTGTCGGCAAATGCAAAAAACACCGATAGCGCAGTACGCGGATCGGTGGCGAACTTGCCAAGTGTGATTGATGTCTGGGTGAAATCAAACCACGACATTGCGCCTACTACAATGGGTGTGACAAACTATCCTGTTCCGCAGCACAGTATTTTAGTTTCTGTGGTTGGTGGTATTGATTACGACATTGCATGGCAGATTTTAGTCAAAGCAGGTTCAGGCTGTGGATTCGCAGGAAACACCACTATTAGCGTGACTGATAACGATACGCTTGCGGTTGAAGCGCCAACCTACAGCGTTAAATTCTTGCGACCAACAACAACAACGGTTAAATTTAAAGTCACGTTTGATGATATTACTCAACTTTCATCATTCGATGAACAGAAAATCAGAAATGCCATTTTAAGCGCTTTAGGTTCAGGTCGTACACGCGCACGAATTGCTCAAAATTTACGTGCTGTGCAATATGTTTCAGCCGTAACAGCCGTGACAGATTTAGAATTGATTTCAATTGAAGTTAGTCTTGATGGCGTAACTTGGGTAGATCGCTTGCAATTCGGTGTAGACCAATTCCCTGTAAGCTCACTTGCAGATATAACGGTGGCCTAATGTTTAAGATCGAAGACACGATTGCTTCACAATATGCAAATAGTCCGCGCTTGATGTTGATCATTCAGGAACTGCACAACGCAATTGACCCAGCCAAAAACATTCAAGATTTTTACCGCATAATCTGGAATCTTGAAACAGCTCAGGGGGTTGGGCTTGATAAATGGGGTCGCATTGTCGGTATTGGACGAAATGTTCCGCTCCAAAATCCCGAAGAAGAATCTTTCGGATTTCATACAAGCTCGCCTGAGCCAAAGTTTACGCCTTTCAATGTTGCACCATTCCGAACCGATTCAGGCGGATTTAGTGCTTACGCATTGCCGGATGATCTTTACAGAAAATTGATTTTCGCCAAAGCTACTGCAAATATTATTTTAGCAACCGCGCCAAATATCAACCAATTACTGAGATTCATCATTGAAACGCCTGCATGTTATTTAATTACAGGAATCATGCAAGCAAAGTATCAATTTCAAGGTAGGCTGTCTGCTTTTGATCGGATGATCATCTATAAACTTGGCTTATTACCTGAGCCGTGTGGGGTGGCAGTAGACTATGAAGAAATCTTGCAAGGCTTCCCATTAAACGGCACGATACAGCTTAACGGAACAGCACAACTAGGAAATTAATAAATGCCAAACCCAGATTTAATACCTGAACCATTTGCACAAAGTGGCGATAAAAACCCAATTCCGCTAGAGCGAGCAATCTCTGATCCCATTTACCGCGCTTCATGGAAAGCAGGATTTCCGCCAGACACGCGACTTCCTAAAGATGTAGGCGGTGAAGCCCCTGACGGTTTAGATTTTAATGGTGTTTTGAATATTCTGTCTCAAGCAGTTGTGTTCCTGCAAAAAGGAAATGCCTATCAATTTGATGCAGCTTTAGCACCATACCCAATCGGGGCATTGGTGCGTTCAAACGATAATCTAACTACTTATCAAAGCACCGCGCCAAATAACAGTAACAACCCTAACATCAACACGACCGGGTGGAGGGTTTATAATGGCTCTGGTTTTGTAGTTGATAACCTAACAACAAATGACAGCGCAAAGGCTTTGAGTGCTGCACAGGGCAAGGCTTTACAGGATAACAAACTAGAATCCAATAAAGTTGGTGCCGCAAACGGTGTAGCCTCACTGGAGGCGAATACAAAAGTTCCTATTGCTCAACTCCCAAATGCAAGCACAACTGCTACTGGCGCTGTTCAGTTAAACAATACACTAACAAGTGTAAGTACAGCTCAAGCAGCAACAGCAGCACAAGCCAAAGTTTTGGGTGATCGGGATTTTGGCGTTGGTCAGAGTTGGCAGGATGTTACATCTAGTCGATCTGTAGGAGTTACCTATACAAATGATACAGGTAAGCCGATCCAAGTCATGATTAATCATAACTTTGGTCAGTATGGAGCAATAACCATTGGTGGTATTGAGTTACCAATGGCAGACGGTGACGCATTCTCATTCTTTAATTTCGTTGTCCCAAATGGTTCAACATACCGTATTAATAATGGTGCAGTTGTAGTATGGGCGGAGCTTAGATAATGCAAAAACACATAAGCGGAACTGAACTCCAATAAACACCCAAGCCCTTCGGGGCTTTTTATTGCTACAAAAAACAAACATATTGCTTTATCATAAGTAAAACTTATATAGGGAAAGTTTTAATGATCGAGTTTAACTTTGATTGGGGGGCAGTGCTTACATACTTGACGGTATTTGTGATTGCTTGTTTTGGTGGTATCGTGGACTTTTTAGAAAAACTGCATAAAGCAAAAGTTAAACCTCCCATGAAGACAGTATTATTTAATTTATTGGTAAAATTGACGAGTTCCTCATTTGCGGGACTTATCATGTTTTGGTTTTTGCAATCAAGATCAGAAAACGGAATTGTGATTTTGAACGGATGGTCTGCAATCTCTATCTCAATTTCAGGCTATTTAGGCATTACAGCTTTAAATATTTTCGTGTCAATATGGCGAACGGCTTATGATAAAAGGGGCGCAAAATGAAAATTGTAACTATTACAGCAGGGCATTCCAATTCTGATCCGGGGGCAGTCAATGGCAGTGATCGTGAGAGTGAAATCGCGCAAGATATGCGTAATATTGTTGCGTACTATCTTCGATCCAAAGGGGTCGCTATCCGAACTGACGGAGAAGGCAAGGGGAATTTGCCATTATCCGAAGCGGTTAAGCTCATTGAAGGCTCAAGCATTGCGGTTGAGTTTCATTGCAACGCTGCTGCATCAAAAGCGGCCAAAGGCGTTGAAGCATTATCACAACCAAAAGACAAACTGATCAGTCAAAAGCTATGTGCTGCGGTTTCTTCCGTTATGGGAAATCCATTGCGCGGTGAAAAAGGCTGGAAAGCTGAAAATTCAGGACAGCATTCGCGTTTAGCTTATGTATCAAATGGTGGAATTATTCTTGAATTATTCTTTATTTCTAATGATGAAGAATTAAGTATTTGGAAGCAAAAAAAATGGCTTGTTGGTAAAGCCGTAGCGGAAGTTTTAATGGAGAATCTAAAATGAAAATCGAAACAGTAGCGATCAACGCAATTCAAGGTGTTCAAACTGGATATGAAATCTATCTTGAAACATCAAAGGCTATGGACTCAATTGAAGAAAAAGCTAATTTAAGTGGCAAGTCTAAACTTGAGTGGGTTCTTGCTTATATCAAGGGGTCAATTGAGGAGGTGGCGAATAACTGGCAATACTGGTCTACATTGCTGATTAAGTTCATCTCATCAATCAAGACTATTTACAATATCATTAAATAACAAAAGCCCTCTTAATCGAGGGCTTATTTAGATATATGATTCAAAACGGCAAGTCGTCATCTAAGTCGCTGCCACCGTTTTGAGGTTGATACGGTTGTTGCGGTTTTGCTGTATAGCTATTTTGCTGTTGTTGTGGTTTTGGTTGTTGTGCTTGCTGTTGATTATTTCCGTTTGCACTATCCAGCATTTGCAATTGGCTGCCTTTAATCTGCGTAGTGTATCGCTCTTGACCGTTCTGGTCTGTCCATTTGCGAGTATTCAAAGAGCCTTCGATATAAACCTTAGACCCTTTTTTTAGATATTGCTGTGCAATTTCACCAAGTCTATTTTGCAACACAATGTTGTGCCATTCGGTCTGCTCTTTGCGTTCACCACTATTTTTATCAGTCCAACTTTCAGAAGTCGCAATACTGAATTGGGTTAACGACCCGCCATTTGCGAAGGTCTTTGTTTCGGGGTCTTTGCCTAGTGTACCTACTAAAATTACACGATTTACGCCACGCATTATACATATCTCACTTAACAAAACTAAAAATAACTTGGATTGCATACCAAACGATAGCAACACGGATGAAAAATACAATGAAGAATGCAAGTGAAGAAACCCCGTCAGATGATGTGGACTCTTTTGCTTTTTTTAGCTTTTCTTCATGGTACGAAATCTCATTCTTTTTCCCTATAATTTTTACATTTAAACCCAACGATATTACTTGCTGAGTAATCAATAGAATCATCAAAACAACAATAGTAGTGCTCATTAATACATCTCCATAATTTGATTAACAACATCGTCAATCTGTTTGTTGTACTTTTCAATTAAAGTGTTAAGTTTTTCAAGCTGTGCTTTACGTTCTTCCGCATAAACACGCTTAATGAAAATCGGAAGGTTTGGACAGTAAGCGATAAAGTCTATCCAATTTCTATCAGAACACAATAGGCCGCCATCCAATTGATCTAAATGTTCTTTAGGTATTTCACCTGAACGCAAGATAGAAATTTGAACCTGTGGCTGTTTTGCTTTGATTTCCATTGCCCCATCCAAACCAATTAAACCATCAGGACTATAACCAAAACCCAAGTTTTTAATAAAGCTGACTTCTTCAACTTCATGACCTGTCTTTTGTTGGTACAGGTCACGCGCTACATGTTCTAGTTCATGACCGCGATTTGTCCATTCATTGCCTTCAAATATTTTACTAGGTTCGCCAGTGATACGCTCATAAGCCAAGCCGTTAATGTAGGTTTGTGCTCCCGCACCATCAGCGCGAATGGTTTTGATTTCCGAGCAAGTAATTAAACCTAGTCGAAGGTCTAACCACTCTTTTGTGCCTTGTTCTATATCAGTGTGGATTTGCATTGCTTTGCTCCGGCTTAAATAAATCTTTTTGCATCTCATCCGCTACTTTTTGGATGTTACGCAATCCAATTTCATTCAGTTTAAATTTTGTTCCATCAATCATTTGCAATTCATTATTAAAAACATGGTCAATTCTATCTATGTTTATTATCAGGTTGTCGCATATTTTAATAATCATTCCCCTTCCCCTTTCTTGGCCACTTTTGAATCCAAAGCATTACACCAGTAGTCAAATGCACCCTTTTCAATTTCATTCAATTCACAGCCAATATGGGCAATCATTTTAGCTTTTGCGTCAGGTGCCAAGTAGTCTAGCTTCTTCTCAAGAATCTTAACCTGTGAAGCTGTAAGCGTTGCTTTTACGTTGCCGTCTGTATCTTCCGCGATAACTAAGCCAAGCAATGACTTCATTGTGTAACGCTGTGCATAAGTAATTGCCGAGCCTTCCGCTTGAATCTCGTTTTTGCTTCCGCTTTTATCAGGGTTTACGTCCATACTTGACGTTTCGCTATGCCCACCAATATGCGTACAAATGCACGTAACGCGAGTTTTTCCACTAAGTAGTGCTTCGGTACTCCAACGTACAAACAATTGATATTTACGCAATACAGGGTCGACAATGGACTGCATATACTCAAGTTTTGCATACTTGGTTTTGTTGGCTACAGATGCTTTTTCAATTACACCTTTTTCAACTTGAAAGCCTAGCATCGCTTTATCAAAATCGGCTTTAGCCTGGCGGTCGCTAACACGTTCACTAAGTTCGATTAATTTCTCTAGCTTCGATACGTCTGCATTCGGGTCAAGTGCTACACGCTCAATCATTTGCAGCATTGGGTCAATGGTTTGGGTGGTTAGTTCGTTCATCTCAATCTCCAAGGTGGCTTATGCCACCATCTCATTTATAGCAATATCTTCTAAGTACGCATTAATTTTTGATTCTTGCGAACCAGTCAAAACAAACGGCATATCTTGAATCGCATGCACGTTGTCAAAATCATCAACCAATGCCACGGTTTCGGTGTCAATATAAAAGCAATCTATATCTCTATCAAACGCACTCTGCGGGTCTAGTGTGTGATTATCTTCAACACTAATCTGTTTAACTTCTGGCTCAATGTAAGCTGTGATATATGCAGGCGATGCGCTATTCAAAGTGCGATGCAGTTTAAAATAAACAATGCCATTAGAAACTTCAACATCACCAACTTCATTTAAAAAATCAAAACTCACTGCATTCATGTTCTGTACTCCGTTTCAATAATAGTATTCTATTACACTTATAATAGTATTGCAACATAGAATTTATGCTTTATAATAGAATTATATTGAACGCAGAGATTTTTTTAGAATGAACGGACACCCTTTAGGTTTTATTCCGCAAGTATTGGAATTAACAGAAATTGGACAAAATACAATGGTCGTGGGTGCTTATGATGTGCCGCAGGTTTCACGCGCTTTATATTGGCATGGTAAACGCAATAAGAAAAAGTTTTCGTATACCAAAACAGACAAAGGCTACCTTGTAACTTTGGTTGCATTCAGATAAAAAATACCCTGCTGGATATTGGGGCAGGGCGGAGATTGAGTAAGATGACTATATCATTAGATGAGATTAGAAGTAAAGCACCGGAAGGGGCGACGCATTATTACAGACAGTATAACAAGGTTATTATTTACTTTATTGTGCAGCCCGATGGTAGTCAAAAGAAAATAACACCATCGTATGGGCATAAAACATGGGTGGGCTGCGACTATAAACTCAGTAAATTAAAACCCCTATAAGGGGTTTTCTTTTATCCATTCCTCTACAGCTTCCATAGCAGCCTCCCAACCATAAGCCACACAACAAAAACAGCCTGCATGGTCTGCACGTTCCAAAAATTCAGTTTGCTCTTTCGCAATACGTGAAGTCTTAGCCTTCGATTTCATTTCACACAAGAAAGTTGGACTGCCAACAATAACAATGTCTGGCGCACCTTTTATAAAGCCACCTTGCATCTTCATAATGTTGGTGTCCTTGTGGTCGCGCTTGCCTTCGTTGCGAACATGCAAAGCAAGTGCATGGATTTCAGGATAACGCTTTTTCAGTTGGTTGAAGAAAGTCGTCATCTCGTTCGCTTCACTTGGCTGCTTGCCTGCTTGTTGTTGTCCGTAGGTTTTGATCATTTGATGCGTTCCTGTGCAATACTGAAATAAGTTTCGTCTAGTTCAATGCCGATGAATTTGCGATTGGTATTTAAAGCTGCTACACCTGTGGAACCCGATCCCATTGTAAAATCTAAAACTGTTTCACACTCTTGAGTGTAGGTTTTAATTAAGTATTCCAACAATGCTACAGGCTTTTGTGTTTTATGAAAACCACCTTCGCTCTCTGCTGTTTTAAAATACTGCACACTTCGAGGGAATCTAAGACCATTACTCTTTACTTCAACTTGATCAAAGCTACCATACACATCGTTCTGTGTCTGTTCCTTACGCACTCCCTTGTTATAAGCAACACCTTCTGTCATTTGTGGAGTATATGTTGGAGGCTTACTGTAAAATACAGATATGATTTCATGTGCCCTTAGTGGTTGCTTCTTACTGTTTAAGAACCCTGTAGCTTTTGATTTTTCCCATATCCAATCATATTTAAACATCTTTAAGTTTGAGCATCTTAGTAAACTAGAAAAAGGCTCACTACCAAATAAAACAATAGCCCCATTAGGTTTGATGATCCGCTTCAACTCCGCCCACATCGGCTCAAAAGGAATCACTGTATCCCATTTACATGCAGTTGTACCATAAGGCGGGTCTGTCAAAATCATATCCACGCTACCATCAGGTATGGTTTTCATTAGGTCTAGGCAATCGCCATTCATTAAGTTGATCATTTTGGCATATCTCCAATAGGGGTGTTTTCGCAATTGATGCACCAGGTACACCACACAGGTTTTAATTTTCTAAATTGGATCGGCTCTTTTAGTTTGCCGCATCGGTGGCAGCGGATCATTGCTTGCGCTCCCTCTTTGTTAATTCAACTGATTTTCGTGGCACAATTAAAAGTCCATCTTCTTTTATAAGGACTACTCTTTGCTTTGCCATCTTATGCACTTTGTACTCCCTGCCTTTATATCTTGCCATTATGCTACTTGATTCTCCCTATTAAATTTCTCAATATCAGTTTCACGGTTAAAGTCATAAATGTGCATATAGCCACTTGATGACTTTTTGTAAGTAATGGTTTTTGGTGCAAAGTCGGTATTTAAAAACAGGTCATAGAATTTAGGCATAACCTTATTCGACATGATCACTTGAACAATCCGTTCAGGCGTACCGAAGCTGATTTGTATGCCGTCATTGCCTGACTTTGTTTTAATGTTCTTCTTGCGAATAAAGTTGATTGCATCGGTCTGAACCTGGCTTAAATCTTTTTTGAAAGCTTTGAACTCTGCGATCAATTTCTGATTTGGGTCAATAAGCTGTACGCCGCATCCAGTACACTTCCGTGCTGTAAGGTCGTTTTTCTCCCCACACTCGGTACACTCTTTATATGACCAGTAATACCCGCAACGCTCAAAAACATTATGGCCTTTCACTTCGACATGGCTGCAACGTCGGCTAAAATGCGCGGGAAAATGTTGCCCTTCATATTCCACACGTTCGCCTGCAAGGTCGAGAAAGTATCCGAATTGGTCAATGTTATAGCCATCAGGGTTTGGTCTCATGGTTACGCTGTTTACGCTATGACAGTCAGGGCATGTGACTTCGTGTTTTACGGACGACTTGGATTTCTTTGTTTTTACCACTGGATTATAAATATTCCCATCAGGATAATGCTCATCAATATTTCCTGCATAGCAAAGCCATAGATAATCCTTTTTCCCATCATACAATCTAGCGCCACGACCTTTGATCTGCTCAATTAACGACAGTGATTCTGACCGCCTTAGAGTTGCAATAATGTCTGTGTGTGGTGCGTCAAAACCAGTAGTCAAGACTGATACATTCACAAGGTATTTTATTTTCTTATCCTTATAATCCTTGATGATTTGTTTACGCTCTTCTTTTGGTGTATTCCCTGTGACCATTGCAGAATTATAAGCAGGAAGGCTTTCCATGATTTCATAACAATGATCAATAGTTGCCCCGAATATCATCACACCTGTTGACATTCTACCATTAGCATTATGAACAATATCGGCAACAATGTCAGCAGTCTTTTGACCTTTGCCCACAAATGCCTCATCTAATGATTCTGGTGTATATTTGCCATTCTTTAAGACAAGTGATGAAGTATTATATTGCTCTGCACCGATCTTCCCTACAGTAATTGGCGTTAAAAATCCTTGATCTGTCAAAAATTTACCATCAATACTGATAAGTTTCTTTCTGAAATACGGATCTATTGTTTCGCTTTCATTTAGCAGTCTATTGTTTTCATCTATTGCATAGATATACCCTGTAAGCATCCGATATGGGGTCGCGGACATGCCTACTGTCCGTAAATTAGGACTACCTATTCTCATATCATTAATAATCTTTTTGATTGTCGGTGTAATCTTGTGACATTCATCTAAAATCACGCATGAGAAATAAGAACCCACTTTTTCAGCTTGGGTTTTAAATGTCCCCTCAGTCGCAAATACAACATCTTCCCACTGATACCATGCCTGTTTTTTAAATGATGATGAAGCCGAGTAAACCGATGCTTTGTTACCTGTGAGCAAATACTTTTCATAGTTCTGCTCTACAAGTTCAGAAGTTGGACATAAGCAAAGCACTTTCTTTTTACTCAGTCCGACAAGTATTTTTGCAATCTCGGCACAAATAAGACTCTTGCCCGCACCAGTTGCTAACTCTAGCAGTGCTGGCTCTGAGTTTTTACGCATCCAATTTACAGCGACATTTACAGCGTCTTGTTGGTATGGTCGAAGGGTGTAGCTCATGTTAATATAAACCTGTTGATTGGTGGCTATGCTTGATTGATTTCAGGCATAGCCTTTTTATTATTTGTTCTTTTCTAAAGCTAAGCGCACAGCTTCGTCATTACTGCGAACAACCCCGACTAAAAGAACAATCGCATCATGTATCTTGTCACGTTTCTTTAGTTGCACTTCTGTCGCTGTTTGCCAATCAGTTACACCACAATGATCTTTGATTTTAGTAGCCACATTGGTGATGTATTTTGCAAATTCAGATTTATTATCCATATTTAAGAATAATGCCCCTGTCATTTCTTTATAACTATCACCTGAGTCATTGCGATATTTTATCAAGTTATCAAACAACCACTGATAAACCTCAACTTTAAGGGTTGGGCTAATTGCCAAAGCCATGTCAATAAAAAGCAAAGGATGAACCCATGTAGCCGAGCTTCTGCCACGACCAACAATAATTACGTTGTCATACTTTTGTTTTAACGTATCAATAAATTCCTGTGTTGTCTTTGTCTTTAACCACTGAGATAAATTAAACTCAGACAATCCATTGTCTTGTCGCCACTTATTCCCTGCTTTAGACAATGTTGTTGCATTGAACATTTCAGTCTTGCTATTTTGCTCAACTTCACAGCCAAATAACTCACGTTTCATAACTACAGCCGTTTTCATAATATATACCTTTGTTGATTGGTTTATATATTTTAATATAAATATATAATTTCATCAACAAGGATATATGTTTAATTTGTGTTTATCAGAGATTAATCAAAGCATGATGCCGCAAATTCCCATGCCCTGCTTTGATTTCTTCTGGTCTTGCCACTTGCCAAAAACCATTTAAATGCAAGTAATAAACACCATCTTCAAGCAACCAATATTCATCGGTTCTTTCGTTGTAATGTGTCGCGTCATTTAGGTTTGCTTTCATCTCTCAATCACCTTTGTCATTGGGCTAATGTGGTTACGGATATCAGATACATAGTCCGACTCTAATTGCTTGATCGGTAATTCCTTTTTCTGCTTGTTTTTGCAATTTCCGCAATTATTACAAACACTTATTGCTTGATCGGTGTTTTCCGTTATTTTCTTCATATCTTTAGCCCTATGCTTTTTGTTTGATTTTTCATACTATCTTCCACTTGCCTGATTAGGCTTGCAATAGTGTGATAAATCGCTTGATTAAATAATATAATTCTATTATCGTTGCACTCAAATGAATTGTCAAACTTTAAGACAACAATTTACAATTTTGAGGTTGAACGTGAAGAAAGATTTTGAAGGGCTGTCAATCGAGACGATTCGGACAGCATTAAGTTTTATTGACTATGAAGACTCTCAATTGTGGATTTCCTGCGGTATGTCTTTGTATTCTGAACTAGGGGAGGAGGGTTTTGACATTTGGAATGCTTGGAGTTCACTAGGTTCGTCATACGATAGAAAGAACATTAAGAGCCGTTGGAAGACCTTCCGCAAGGGTTATGGTGGTCGTCCGGTTACAATCGGATCACTAATTTACTACGCAATAAATAGCGGCTTTAAGTTCGATGAAAGCAAGAAAGAAGTATCACCGCATATCATAAAACAACGTGCCGAACGCAAAAAATTACTCGAAATTGAAGCACAAGAAGAACAAAAGAAAGTTATTCAAGGCTATGCGAGTGCTAAGAATCAGGCGCAGCAAAAGTGGAGTAATGCTAGGCCGTGCGAGACACATCCGTATTTGTTCAAAAAAGACGTAATGCCGCATGGTACCCGTGTAGGAAAATGGTCATATAAAGATGAGGACGGAACACTATGCACGGAAGAAAATGCCTTATTAGTGCCGCTTTATAAAAATGGCGAGTTGGTTTCGATGCAAGGTATTTTGCCGAATGGTGATAAAAAGCTACTCTACAAAGGCGAGAAACAAGCCGTTTACCATTCCTTTGGTGAATACACCCATACCATCCTACTTTGCGAAGGTTGGGCGACTGGTGCAACACTATATGAAGCTACACAGCTTTATACGCTTGCATGTATAGACGCAGGTAACTTACAGCATGTGGCAAAGTATGTCCGTAAGAAATACCCACTATCACGTATCGTGATATGTGCCGATAATGACCAATACAAGAAATCCAATACAGGATTGAAATCAGCATATAAAGCAAGTTGCGCTGTAGATGCCGATGTGGTTTATCCTATTTTCTCGGATGTCACTAGCAAGCCGACCGACTTCAATGACCTGTATCACGAAACAGGCGATTATAATTCGGTATATGAACGCGTGGTTCTGCCTACCCAATACTATGCAAGGGATACCGATACGGATTATTTTAACGCATTCGATCTACCGTACATTGATGATGCTGAAAAGGTGCTAGAAGAATCAAACGCGCCTTTGGATATCGCTCGCGCTGCTTTGGTGGTCGCGGTCCGCATGTCGGACAAAGTACCTGCATTCATGAATATTGAAAGCATCCGTAAATTCATTGCTCATCCATTATTGAATCCACGTACCCACACATCAATCATGTGCCGTGTGCAATGGGCAATTCAAAACCGTAAACGTATGGCAACAACAGCACTACGTCCGCAGTCATGGGGCAAGCATGAGCATATCGTGGTTTCATCATTGCAAGACTTTAAGCCTAGCAATCCTGTGTCGTTGGTTTTCGCTCCAATGGGTTCAGGAAAGACACGGAACATCATCACGCCATTTTCAGAAATACCAAATAAAACCTTCGGGGCAATTGCTCATAGACGTTCATTGATTGCTGATCTATCAAAGAAATTAGGCATTGACAACTATGACGACATGACTAGCGCAAAAGCCGAAGTGTCCGAGCGTATGGCTATATGCCTGCCATCTATCAAGGCAATGCAATTACAGCCGTTTGTTGGTCGGATTCAAAACTTAGCCATTGACGAGATTAGCCAAAACATTCGTTTCACTTCATCAAAAGAATGCAAAGTCATGGGGGCAAATCAGGAAGCGGTATTCTTGGGCCTAAAAGAACTCGTGAACACTTCCGAAAATGTCATTGTAGCCGATGCTTCGATTGATCAAACGACTTTGGATTTTATGCAGGAGGCGCGACCGGATGAAATATTTACCATTGTTGAGCAGATTCCACGGAAAGGGTGGGAGGATAAAACAGGCAACTGGGTTCATGCTTCGCGCAAATGCTTCTTGTATGGTGATCGTGCTGACCTACTGACCAAGGTTACACTTGAATTGAATAACGGTGGCAATGTATGGTTCTCAGTTGAAAGCGCGGAACGTGCAGAAGTGCTAAAACAAATGTTTGGTGATAAATACGAAATACTGACCATCACTTCAAAAAACAGTAAGACAAAACAGATCAAGAGTTTTTTGGAGAATATCGAAGAAGAAAGCCGCAAATATCGAATGGTGATTGCAAGCCCTGCTATTTCATCGGGTGTTTCAGTGGAGCATAAAGGCAATCCACATTTCACGATGATTGCGGGTATGGCTAGTGGTCACTCTATTTGCTTCTCTGACTTTGCTCAAATGCTGGGTCGGGTTCGATACGTGCCACACTATCACGTATGCTTGCAAGCCAATAATAAACGCTATGAGCATGTAAACGCCTCCAGTATCCTTTTGGGCCTACGTCAAGCTGCAATGCTCGAGGGCCAAACCATGAAAGAAAATGAATACTCGAAATTCAAGGCGCATATTGAAGCCACCGAAGAAATGTATCGGGCAGACTTTGCCAATGGTTTTGTGTGGTTTTTGGAATACTACTGCTTTGAGATGATACAAGGCATGGTCGCCAACGTGGATTATTCACTCAGTGAGCAAATGAAAGCACTGTCCAAAGAGTTAAAGAATACATATCGCGCAGCAATCCGCAATGCTGACAATATCAGCACAGATAAGGCTAGAGAAATCGAAAGCAAGCAAAACACCACGGATGAGGAAGAAATGCAGCTCATCGCGTTCAAGGTGCGTTCTAGCTTGGGATTTAGCCTTGATCACGACATTGTGGACGAAAATATTGATATGTTTGAAAACATGCCGACATTGGACAGGTTCGCACGTTTGTTGGGTTATTCATTTGATGTGGAGGATCAGGAAAACAATATTTCATTGCGTAGGTTCTATAACGCACAGATTCACGCTGTAAAGAATATTTTTGGTGAAATGGATGTGAGTACCGATTTCTTCGGAAAAGCGCAATGTGACGCAATTATAAGCCGTGTGAGCGACAATAATAATAGATTCCTGCTTGCATCACTTAAATTGATTCCAAGTCGATATGGTCAATGGCGTGAAAGTAAATCTGGTGAACTGTTACGCATGGGTATGCCTGCGAATACTTCTAAAAGCGTGGCGCAGATATTGGATAAATACGGCTTGTCATGGAAGCGCACAACACGGGGCGGTGAGCGTGGTTATGTGGTGAATAGTGATAGTTGGGATAAGATGAAGGGGTATGCGGAACGGAGATATAAGAAAGCCCTCGTTTGAGGGCAATTTGTTACGTGATTTTATAAAACTTCATGACAGTTGCATGATCCCATGGTTTGCCCATGTAAGTGACGCGCCCATTCTGAATTGTGAAGTATGTTTTACAGCCACCAACCCATCCCCAGTGTGTGCATCCGTATTCTATTGCTTGCTGTTTATTCATAATCAATCATTCCAACAAGAATGTTCTGAATAACCCAGCTTCTAAATAGTGTTGCTGTTCCTGATCGACCAAAAGTCAACACCTCAAACAATCCTTGCTCATTGATAACTATTGATGATTGCACACCGTTGCTTGTTGCTACTTTTATTTTTTTGTGAAATTTGGGGTTTATTCCTGCTCTATTGAATGTATCTCTTATTCTTTCAATAAGGCTTGATGGGTCTGAACTATAACCTAAGACACTCATTACCTCACTGAGAACAAACCAATTTTCACCATCTGATTTAATAACAGTAATATCACCAAACTCAGTATTACTAAACTTGAAGTCACTTGATATAATTGTTGATACGCCTGCGGTTAGGCTTGTTTTTAAGTCTGATAACAATCTCTCTAGCTTAGGGTTGTATTCTTCATCGCATACGCCACTAATGACATTTGAGATTATTATTGAAATCGCTTGAGCATGAGAACAATTAAACCACTCCCCAGCCAACCTTTCGTAACTTTTCCCAGCCATAACATGACAGGATTTCTCAACGATCTTTGGTTTTATTGTTTCGTAGAAGCTAAAAGTTGCGTCTTCTTGTTTTACACCAGATTGACTACATAAACATCCAAATCTTTGTCTTGGGTTTGATGTGTATCCAATCTTGGTCTTATTCTCCCAGCTTAGGGCATAAATATAATATTTTTTCATTCCTCAATCCTCATTGAAACCTGATTTAGATTTGTGGCAACTGTTCAGGTTAAACAGCTTTCGGTGATCATCCTAGCCACTCAATTATTATACCAAAAACCACGGTGAAATCACATAAATTTACGCTTAATCTACTAAATGCGAATAATTCCCAAAACACCTAAAAATACCAGTTAGCTAGTTATCTCTATATACATAAAGCTTTTCTGGTATATAAAAAAGCACATAATCTATATAAAACATAAGAAATACTTATAGTATTTCTTCTTTAGTATAAGAAATATTTATTATACAAAGTGCAGTATTTAATAGTATTATTCTATTATCAAATTACATACGAGAGTATAGAGAAATGACATACGAAAATATGAAGTTCGAGATCAATAACGAACGCGAATTAAACGCAACTATTCAACACTTGGAATCACTCGGATATAAGTGCGGCCGTGACACCAAAAATCTACAACCAGTGTTTAAATCAATATCGGCTTATGAGTCAGGTTTATTCTTTCTTCACACCACTGACGCTGATTTTATATATGGTTGTGATTTACGCACCATTTCGCATATTTCGCACATTTAACCCCAAACCATACATCGGTATAGGCAAATCAATAAAAACGCCTATATCGAGCTTACAGGAGCATTGAGCATGTATTTAGAATCCAACACACCGAGCGCAGTTATCAAGAGTCAAGAAATCGACGGATTAGAAGAATGGTTGAAAAAGAACAAGCCCACCGTGATTCCTCCAGGTGTTTCATTGGGTGAGGTTAAATTCGTTGATAACGCAAAAGTGAAGCGTGACCTTGAACAAGAAAAGAAAGCTAAAGCTGAAACAATCAAAAAGAACAAGGCGATTGCAGCTCAAAATAAAGAGCGTGAGCGTTTGGCTAAACTTAAAATGAAGGAAATCAGCCAAGCTAGTCAGCGCAAGCAGGCAATCGCGGCTCAATGCGAATTACTGACACCGTTTTATGAACGCGCAAAACGACCAGACATTACAAATCTTTCAAAGCTAACCCGTATTAATTCCACTGATTTGCGTTTAGCTATGACCAAGAAGGCTTTAAATAGCAATCAATTCAATACACTGAAATCTACGCTAGAAAATTTCGAATGGTTCACCCAAAAGCCACGCACACCAACCAAGCGCAAAACCAGTAAGCCACGTAAAAAACTGACAGCCGAACAAATCGAAAGAAAGGAACGCTGGAATATTGCTAACAAAGCACGTAAAGAGGCCGTAGCGAACGGATTAACCGAGTTCATGGCAGTATGTGGTCATCATGGAGAAACACAGTACACGCTCGGCAGTAGAGGGCAGGCACGCTGCATGGCTTGCATGAAAGACAATTCAGTCAAATACAATTCAGCAAATCAGACACCAGAACAGAAAGCCAAGTTTGAGCGTCAAACCAAAAACAGGGGTTTAATGGTCGCTGCGGTTGAATCAGGTTTTATGCGCTTTGATGGGGTTTGTGATAAACACGGCATTAGCAAATTCGTAATTAATAAGAAAGCCAAGCAATACCCAAATACATACCCATTTCAATACAAGTGCCATAAATGCAAATATGAATATGCAGCAGAGTTAAAGAAAAAGCGCAGAGAAGTTGCAAAGGCTAAGCAAGCAATGATATAATTATATTATGCAAAACCTAGTTAGATTAATCGAGTTGTGCATAAAGCACGATGCAATTTTAGAGATACAGTCAAAAACTGTAAAAGTAATTAAATACGAGGGCGTTTGGATTCCAAACAAACGCCCTCAACTTTGGGTTTCATGCTGTGTTAGTGATGAAACCGCTTTAGGAGAGATTTGTGGAAAACTTGAAAGAATACCTACGCAAGAATAGCAACGACACATATTCGTATATCGGAACGGTACGACCTGAGCATGTGAGTGATTTTATGATTGAAATTCCAGAGGGGGATAACTTTGCTTGGAAATCTGACGGCAAGTATGTATTTTTTACTGCGCTAGAAATGGGATACCGTGACGCAATTGTTGTATGGAGCCGCTACACCCACCCCGAAGAACTTCCGTTTATTGATGATGAGCCACTGCAAAGCCTGAATGACCAATACGCAGAAATTGAAAAGGTGCGTCAGTCAGCATGGCAAAAACAGGAAGGTGGAAGCCACTACAAAAACCTGAAAATTCAGCCTATGCAGTACGCCCTAGAAAACAAACTCGATTATGCTCAAGCCAATGTTGTGAAATATGTAACGCGCCACAAGGAGAAGAACGGCAAAGAAGACCTTTTAAAGGCCATCCACAATCTAGAGTTAATGATTGAGTTTTATTATGGAGATGAGAAATGATTTTAGATAAAGCAAAGATGGCGCATGATTATGCAATCGAGATGTTAAAACGTGGTGATCCTGAGCGAAGCATTGCTTTTGATGCGTGGGTGTTGGCCGACACAATGCAAGCCGAATCGGATAAGCGCGTGGTCAAATTACCTGATGTATTTTTTGATACCAAGTCGAATGAAGAATGGCAACCTGATTGGAGTCAAGCGCCTGATTGGGCAAACTGGTGGGTAATGACCAAAGGCGGGTTTTTCGCATGGGTTGATTCAGAGCCAAGATTAAGCAATCCACATGGTGGATGGTTAATGTCAAGAGGTAAGACTGTTGCCCCTTCATTCAATTATGCCGGCAACTGGCAAGACTCATTACGGAAGCGACCACAATGAAACGCAATAAAAAATACAACCCAAAACAAATCATTAAGCAGAAAGTGCATAAGCTTCAAATGTCATGGGAAGTGAACGAAGCTAAACGCATTATTGAAATGCACCATTTACTTAACGGTGTTGATCCGCAGGAGTCGAGCCATACACCGCTGCATGTTTGGATGAGAGCGCATAAAGGAGATTTGGCATTGGGGCTTAAAACCCAAACAATACCAGCCGAACAAAGCTTTCATATTGTTAGCAAGATACATGCAGTAAACCCCAGGACTGGTGAAGCGGTTGATGTTGAATTCCAACTTGCAACACCACAGACTATGCACTTATGGCAGTTCTTGGGTGATGTGGATTCCGACCTATACATTGAAGAATCAGGCATCAAAACGAAATGGCTTGGCTTTAATTCTGAATTAGAGAAATACCTAGAGGAGATCGAAGGAGAGTTCGAGATTGTGACTAATCATTGTTGCTTGACTTGCTTTAGCTCATTCAAGAGTTTTAGACACGAAGTGGAATTTAAATCTATAAAATTAATGAATCAATATGGTTTAGGCGTGGCGGCATGATCAACTTTCTAAGAAAACTATTCTGTATTCACGCATGGGAGTATGAAAAGGATATCTTCACGGATGAGGAATTTAATGTCTGTCGGAAGTGCGAGAAGGAGATGCGAAATGAAAGCAAATGAGTTTGTTAAAAAGTTTGGGTGGGGTCTTGCATATGATGTGTCTAGGTGTAAAAGTGATGAGCCATTATATTGTCAAGTTTTAGATGAAGAATTAAGTCTTAGCGACCAAGAAGTCTTGGAAATTAAACGCCTTGTTAAGAGTTATTTATTTATCCAAGAACGAGGCGGTCTTGAAAATGTGAAAAATCTTATTGCTACTAAACTTCATTGGTTTGATGTAGGTGCAATTATAAAAACCAATCAAGCCATCGCAGACGTTGAATCTTGTCAGTGAATTGCTGCCACTAGGCGACAAACAAACTCAAGATGAATTAGCCAAAGAAAAGGAAACAAAGATGAAAACTGACCGTGAATTATTTTTATATGAACTTGAAGGTCACGGATACACTTTTGAAAATATGACTTGGTTGGGTGGTTGTTTTGAAGACAACTTCTTAAATATGGCTTGGGAAATGTGGCAAGCATCCGCTCAACGTGAAGGCTATAAGCTTGTGCCTGTTGAGATAGCAGACGCTATAGACTGGCACACAAAACATAGGAAGTATGGACGAATATTCCCGAGTTGCCATCATGCAGAATAGTAAGCTGAATCCTGTCAGTGAAGCAGCCTAAGCCACTCCATCCGACCACACTAACTTAAACCGATCATTAAACCCTGTGTAAACGGGGTTTTCTGTTCCTGCAATATCAACAAATCCAAACTGCCCAATCGGGTTATTATCCTGACAAATGCGATTATAAATCACAGGCTCGTTGTCCTTCACAACACTCAAGAAAGTCTGACCAAGCCTGTAACTTAAAGTCAGCTCATAATCCGAACCGCCAAGCGTTACGCCAAAAGTCTGATTCGGGACTTGCTGTAATGGGATTTCTAGGATCATATTTACACTCCAAATCTACTTCCAATAAAGTCACGACCCTGCCTAAACCACGATGCGCCCGCTGCATCCTTCGGCTGCACATTGCCACCGTCCACGGTTTTGGCATCCTCTGGCGCAGCAACTTCTTCAAATGAATAATTTACTTTCACTTCGCGCACTTCCTCAAGCTGAACATTGACCACGATAAGCTGAACACCTTCCTGTGCTGAACGCGCATAGTCCACACCAGTAATGCACATATTGCGGTGTACAAATTCAGGACTAATCACGTAAAACTTTAGTGTACTGCCTTCATAAGCAAGCAACTGAGCCAAGAATGCACCGCGTTCTAGTGAGCTGCCCGAACCCTTGGACATTTGCACAACCGCCTGAGCAGGTGATGCAACCTTGTTATATGATGCAAAAGAACCTTGCTCAATCGGGGCATTCGCAATAGAGCTTGCCGCCTGATACGAAAGACCTAGCACGTTGTCAGCAAACAGTACAGGAAGTCCGAACTCATTAAACAAGCCCCACACGTTGCCGAAAATGGCTTTAATCAATGCAGCCCCACCCAGACCGATTGCAGCGTCAGCTCCCGAAGAAGCTAACCCCGCAAAGTCTGGGATTTTTGGGAATCCTGAAATCATGTGTTTAGTCCTATCGAGTATTGATAAAAGTTATTGTTGTTTAGACCTTTGATAGCGTCCTCCATTGTTCCTGTTAGGGTACTTGCAGTCGTATTCACCTCGATTTTATTCACCTTAACATCAACCTTATTGCTGTTAGTGGTGTTTGCAGGCTTGGCAATACTTGCAGGGATTTGGTTTTTTGGCATGGTGGCTTGGGCTTGGGTTGCACCTTTTGAAATTGCATTAGCTGAAGATTTGCTATAAGCAGCAGCGGCATTTTTGTCTGTAAACTCAACATGAATATGACCAGCAGTAGCTTTTGATGATGGTTTGTTGTACTCATCAAGTATCTTATACTGACCTCTCTTTATTCCTGCTTCAGCTAGTTTGGCCTCAATTTGAGCAATGGCAGCAGCGGCGAGTTTTTTCCCTTGTGCTTCAGTTGCTTTCTGACCATTAGAAGCCAACGTCATATCAAACGCCAGTCCTTTTGTGTGCTTTGAGTTTGGTGAATGCCTTTGATGATAAACATCATTGAAAGCACCAAAGTGATACAACCCACTTCCAAGAGCATCTTGCATTGCCTTGGCTAAAAGCATTGTTCCCTGCTCAGTAGATCCACCACCAATAGACTCAGTTACACTCCTTCCATTAAATGATGTGTTTCCTTGCTTGTGTTTTAGTTGAGAGAAATTAACCCCCGCACCCTGTTTCATGGCTTGAGGTTGTGTTGGGTTTAGTCTACGCATTACAGAATTATAGGTGTCTGTGTTTTTCTTCACATAGTCTTTATCTGTTGCATATCCCGCACTTTTCAACCTCCCGAAAAACTCTTGTGGAGTTCTTGAACCACGCACAGCAGAGAAGTTCTTTTGTTTACCAACAACATTGTAATAATCCTCACCGAATTCTTCTGGGCTGGAGTATGAGCGATAATCTGCCAACGACTTCTCAGTCTTGTCATAACCTTGTTTGGTTGGGCCTTTCCAATTTGAGCCTTTTTTAATGTTACCTAGGTTGAAGTCGCCAACAGGAGATTTGCCCCAACCAGTTTCTTCAGCGAGTTGTGCGATGATTAATTCTGGTGGAACATTCAATTTTTTACCAATCTCCACAGCCATTCCCCAATATTGAGCAATGAATTTAGATGGTGCGTCATTTGTATTTTTCAATGGTGCTTTACTTGGCGCAGTGGATGGATTGCTTGGCATTGTTCCAGCAGCACTATTGCTTAAAGTCCCAACTTGTTGTCCTGTTGCCACATCAATAGCGCCCGTAGCACGATTCCAAATGTCTTTACCTCCCTGAATGATTTTATCACCTAAGTTCTGGAACATTTGCGCGGATTGCCATGCAGCACCTTTGAAGTCACCTGTTACGAGTTTTTCAAGGATTTCTGCATAGCCTTTCAGTGTAGGGATGGCATACTTAACGATGTCACCCGCAAGATTGATAAAGCCTTCACGCAATGTTTTTAATGAAACACCGTTCTCATCAATAAAACCTTTCAGTTTAAGCCATGATTTACCATCTTCTGCAACTTCTGACCATGAATTGTAATCACCAATTAGGTGCAAGAATCCTTTGCCTAAGTTTTCAGTCGATAATTTAGCATTATCAATGTAGCCGCTAAACGCACCCCAATTAAACAGACTTTTCCCGCCTTCTGCCCACACCTTATAATCTTGATACAGGGCAATAAATGCAGCAGCGAGCAGCCCGACCGTAAGGATAAATGGAGCGAATGGAGCCATGAACAGTAATGCAGCCACTAAAGCCTTGCCTAGCAATGGAACAACCAACATTCCTAAGAATAACGCCATGCCCTCAAATACAGTTTTAACCGTTTTTTGATGGCGTTGCAGAAACTCAAAGAAGCGTAAGGCAATATTGGATAATTTCACCAACAATGGGATAATTGCATTACCCATCATGAGTTTCATTGAATCCCAATGAGCGCCCAATTTAGCCTGATTCTCGGACAGTTTTCGGCTTGCTTCTAGTTCCTGTTTATTTGAGGTGTACATTTGTTTGTGATAATCGACCATTTCCTGCATCGCATCACGACCTTGTAAAAGGGTGTTGATTGTCCCTTCGTCAAAGCCAAGTTTCTGCCCCATCAAGAAAGCCTGTTCTCTGTCCATTTTAGACATTGAATCTGCTAAATCGAGCATTACGTCATTCGTGCCGCGAACCTTGCCCTGTGCGTCTACCATGCTCACACCGAGCGTGTTAAACATCGGCAGCATGGAAGATTCACCAGTCATAGCGAAATCATTCATGGAGCTGTTTAGGGCTTTCATATCCCCTGCCATGCCTTGAGCCGATCCGCCCATAGCAGCCGCAGCACCTTGCCATGCTTTGACCTCACCCGATGACATACCTAAGTTTTTCGACAGGAAGTTCAGCTCGTCATTGGCTTTACGTGCTTCATCAGCAAGTTTAAGCAATCCTGTACCCGCAGCAATGACCGCAGTAAGACCTGCTACACCTTTGACCGCTTTACGCAAACCACCCACTAAACCATCAAAACTTTTATTTGTCTTGACTGATTGCTTTTCTGTATTGCCTAAGCCTTTTTCTAGCTTCTCGCTTTTCTTGACTGCTTCGTCAGCGTCTTTGTTGTACCCCTTTGCATTCAGCAAGAGTTCAACAAATATTTGCTCAACTGTATTACTAGCCATTTGTGCTTAACTCCTGCTGTAATTCCTTAATGCGTAATTCGTTTTCTTTTGCAACTTGATGCACGTCGATAATGTCCATAGCATCCTCTAAACTCAAAACAGTGTCGAGTTCCACATACGAAACAAGCCCTGTTTGTAGGGCTTGAAACACGGTAGAGGATACGTTCAGACTTTTAACGAGTGCGTCATCTTTCAATGGCAGCCCTTTTCGTTGCCCTAGGTCTGTGAACTGCCGTCTGCTAAAAAATCAATGTGCAACAAGAATGCTTCCTTGCGTAACATCCAAAGGGTTTTGATGTCTTCAATTTCTTCATCAATTGAAAGCATTGAACGAACCACGCCACCACTTGAGATAACTTGAACGCAATCATTGATCAATTGCTCAAGTAAATCTTGACCGACTTGTTCAGTGACATTACCCAAGCCAGCAATAGATACGCGCGCAATCTCCAACATACCGCCCATTGGGTCAATCTTTGGAGCATCGCCTACGCCCATAGTGTCAGCGATCAAACCGAAGTTCACACCGCCAACATCCACCCCACCGCGAAGCATGGCAAGTAGGGCGGTATTCGCCCACTTGTCAGCACGAGTTACAGGCATTTCCGTGATAAGGAAAGATTTCCCCTCGTCACGGCCTGAATCAATCACCAATGTTTTAGTTTTACGAGCCATTATGCAATATCCTCTGGAGCGAAGTTATCCATATCCCAAACGAACTGTGTACCCGCAAGCATTTTTTGCGCTGTCACGCCCGATGGCGTAGTCACAAGGAAGCCCGAACCTGCATAGCGTTTTTTGATTGATGGATAAGTAACGTCAATATCCCAAACCAAAGCGTCATTTTCAGCGTTCGCATTATAAGCAAGGTATTGGTCCATAACTGTTTGAGCGTTTGAGTTTGGCTCAAAGTAAGCTGTAAACTGCGCTGTGTTATTGACTTTACCACCGCTTAGCTTTCCATCCACACCCATGCGAGTTTCAGCGATTGTACGATCACCAAAGCTAGTCGAGTTATCAGGCTGAAAGCCGTTTAAAGTCACGTACTGATCAAACAATCCTTTGCAACGTACCCGGAAGATGACGTTAGCGGACGTTAAAGTTTTAGTATTCACTGTCATTTTATAGTACCGCCGTTGAAGTCATGTTGATGCCTTGGATAGAACCGCCATCCGCATAGAAGAATTTAGCAGGGAAGCGTTTACGTGCCGCGCCTGCAACATTAACCGCATCGCCTACATACATATACCAGCCAGTCAATTCAACTTGCTGCGCTGCTGTTTGGCTATTGGTTTCACGATTGATCACCGATTTTTGTTGCTCGGTTAATTTCATGCCTGCAACGATGCCGCCAAACGCTTTACCGCTATTGATGCGATCTTGGAAGATTGCACGGTATAAAGATTTGCCGTTGTCATTCGGTGGGATTGATTTGTATTGCTGTAAACCAATAATGCCGTCTAATTGGAAACCTTGATTCAACCAGATTTGGAAAGCGTAGGTATCAGCCCATGCAAATTCACCAGTCACAATTGAGTTACGCATAAACTGGAAGCGGTCGTTTGCAGTCGCCCATGCACCATAAAACGCATAACCGTTTACTTCGAGTGCTTTAGCATCTTGTTTAGATGTAACGCTTGCTTTGATACCTGATTGACTGCGGAAGTCTAAAGTCACACGACCGTTAACTTCTGAGAAGTCGATAGATGCAACTGAACCACAAGCGAATGCAGCATGCTCTAGGTCGCCATAAATAGGCGTTACGTCAGCAACATCACTCTCTTTAAGCCATGCCGCAAAGTTTGCAGTGCTGTTTGCAATGATTGCAGTAGGTTCTTTGCCGTATTGGAATAACCAGAAACGGTGATTCTGCTTAGTTACCCAAGTTGCGATTTCTTTGAACCAATCAACATCAAACCCAATACCTGTAATCGGCGCAAAGTTTAAAGTTTCGTCTGTAACGCGCCCTAATGCAGAATCAGCAGTATCAGCAACCGTATTGTTATTTACAATAGCACCGCCAACTTCTGACAAGCCTAACGCATCCGCAGCCGTGCCTGATCCAAAGCTAATGCTAGAAGTTAAGCCTGTTGTGCCCGAAGCAACAATGAACGCTTGTAATTGAGTATCAAAAGTTACAGTAGCGGTTAATGCTGTGCTGATTAAAGTTGCAGCATTGCTAAAAGAAGTAGCAGCAGAAAGATTAACCGTGCCTGTTTTCAATGTGCCGTCAATGGTTACATTCAAAGTGCCATTAACTAACTTCAATTGCTCTAAAGTCGTTGAGCGCAAAGACAAGCCGATCAATGTTGCAGCTTTATTTGCATTCACGTATTCAGCGAAGAAAACCGAATAAGGCTTAATGGTTGAGCCTGAAAAACCTTGAAGATAAGTTTCAGCAAATTTGTATTCACTGGACGTTGAACCGAAGTCGTCGCGTACAGTATCAAGATCGAAATATTGCTTAATTGGAAATTTAGAAGCAGCCGTAAAGACTACCGTATTCAGCGATAGTTCAGACCCACCTGCGGCTAGTGCGCTAGGCAGGATATTGACAATATCGCTTGCTGGAATTGATTGAAACATGCTTAATCCTTTTTAGAATGGCGCGGACGTATCAGGTGCTAAAATGTCGGTATCCGACTGCTCTGTATAAGTGTAATGTGGATTGTATTGTAAAGCAATTTCCAACATAAATCTTTGTTCATATTGGTCTTGCTCGTTGATAAATTCCATGTTGCGAACTTGATTGTTGTACAGTGGTTGAATGGTTTGTAGCTCATTTGTCGTGTAAGCTGAGCGCCACATCACCGCCACTTGGTTAGCACGATTGAAAGCCTGCGCCCCATAGAAGTCTAACTGCATCATAAATGCGCGTGAGTTTTGGATAGTCGACACATCATCAGCGTTATCGTATGTCGGTTGGTCTAACGCCTCGCTGTAAGGCATGAGCGTCATTACAATGCCATCTTGACTCAATGGGCTATTATTCTGCAATCCTTGCTCTACAGGGCAGTCAAACAGCTTTGTGAGGTAGTTCCATATTTCTAAATATATTGCTTGGTTCATCCGTTATTACCTCGATAAACAATACCCTGCACCCATCCCGAACCATCTTCAAGACTTCCGTCATCATACTTCCGTTCAATTTTAACCACACGCCACTCTGTAAGCTGTGTTTCATTTGCAGGGCGAAATATTAAATAGTCCTCACCTTTCTCTATAGAACGCACTTGAGCAGATACAAGACCATTTGCAAAGAACGTGCTATACATGCCTTGTTGTGCTGTTAGGTTTAGATGGTACAGTTTTTCAGATCCGCATTCTTGAATCTGTAAATCTTTAATCGGCATTTCGATGTACTTGGCGACCTTTGTGCCGCCTGCGATAATTGTAAAACCGTCATTGATTTTGTGGATTGCGTCTTTTGCGTTAGGATTAATTCCGCGAGTTAGGGAATTGGCTATTGCTCTGAGATTCATTAAAAACCCTCCCAGTTATAAAGCGAATTGCCGCCATCCTTGAAAGTACAAAAATCCTCAATTAGTAATAATATAGCTAGTAGTTGTGACCATTTATCTGTATTTAGCATTAAAAAACCCTCCGTATTGGAGGGTAGTTTATCATTTATTCTTTAAAAGCATATCAACATCATCTTGGGATAATCCAAATCCAACTAGCTTATTAAGATCACCAAAGTCTCTGACTTCTATTTGTCTTTTTAAATCATCTGGAAGGTTATCTGGAAGATTTTCAACACCAAAAAACCACCAACAATCAGCTATTGAATGCGGTACTGCTTTTTGATATGTAACACCTAAATCTTTTAATACTTTCTGCGGATGCAGTGTTGATTCATAAATATCAAATGAAATGTCAACTCTATTCATATCAATTACTCCTATAAAGTAACTGAATAATAGTATAATTATATTATCGTGTCAATAGGCTTTTATTCACCCTCACCCACCTCAAAACTAATAGACCTCAACATTTTACCGCTCCAAATAAGCGGATTATTATTTCCTCCCTTTGCGCTTATTCCTTTTTGGGCATCTCCTATGGCTTTCATATAGTCGCCATATTTATAACCGCCCATCGGGAAGCGATTTTTAAGCAATAGTGTTACATCGCTATTTTTGGGAGAACTTAAGGTTTTGATAGAGTCTTTGATTTGCTCCGACATTGCTACCCCTATTGATCCCATAACCTGTTTAGGGTCATTGTGCATCTTCATCAAATTCTGTACAGACAAAACCCAATTCTTTTTCTGTTCCGAAACTGTAGTTCTAAAAAAAGCCCTCACAGGACTTCTTTTCGTCCCGTACTCATTCCAAAAAGCCACCATTGCCACAGGTGTACCATCGGGATAAGTGGCATTTTCTAATACACCCACGCGCACAGAAGCGTTCATGTCTTTGTATTTCGAGAGGGCGGCGCTTAGACTGCCGACACGTTTGACCATTATCTACGATTCACAGGCATAGGGAAGTTCGTCACCACATACAATGAAGTCCTAAAGATAGCCGTCATCTGCCAAAACTTCGCACCGTATGGGGTTTGTACCCACCATTTTTCGCTATTGCCTAAAGTTCCATATTCCGATGAAACGGATACAGAACCCTCGGAAGCAGAGGACAGGCGACCTACCAAAGTATTACCCGCATCAACCTGAGCCTGTAATGTAGCCAAGTGAGCAACAATCATATAGAGCAAGACTTTACGCTTCTTCAAATCCTTCACACATGATTTAGAAGTGTTATTGAATAACAATTCCGCTTCATAAAAGAATGATTCAAGCTGCAAATCGCTTGCTGTGATTTTCGGGTACATTTCCCGAAATTCTGCTACTACAAACTCGACTACATTATCAGTCATGGATTATTTAACCTCATCACCGTTTGGCTTTTCTAAGCCTTCCGCTTTGGTTTTGTTAGCGACTTTCTCTTTCGCTTGAGCCTTAACCTCTTTGCGCTGTTCATGAGCAAAGATAAAACCGCCTGTTACTAAATCATGGTTTTTATTTTCAACAAGCCATGCATCCCATAACGCTTTAGGCACATCATCGGTAATGCCGTGACCGCCAAAGATTTCGCTTGAATTTGAACCATTGATTTTATGTGTGGTATTGCCCACTTGAATCAATACGCCAGTCGGGTACTTGCAACCCACTACAACTGTTTCAGACATCTGTAAAACTCCTTTAAAGTTAAATCATTGTATTCTATTTGATAGACAAAAGAAAACCCTCACATGGAGGGTAACTATCTACTGATTAAGCTCTGCTTCAGCTCTCCTATCGGCTTCCTGTATTAACTCTAAATATAAAGTCATACCGTACTGCTCCTTAATTAAATCCTTGAAACAGCTATGTATTGTGTGAGCCCTTCGATTTGATTCCTCTATGTTTTTAATCTTTTGATTTTGCCTTAAGTTTTTATCACGAATGGTTTCGCCTAGTTTTTGAATTTTATCCTCCTGAAACGCTATTTTTGATTCTAGCTTTTCTTTAAGGTTGGCGATCTCATTGTTCTTTGTTTCAATAAAATTCTTATATTTTTTCTTGAATTCCTCAAGCTCTGCCGACTTATCATCGACTGGTTTATTCTCCTTAACAACACCCCTTCTCTCAGTAAGAATCCTCTTAATTCTACTTACTAGATAAAAATTATGCTTAATGTCATTCATTAAAAGCCCTCTTGTTTCAGCATCCAAGCTCTTGTATTCATTTAACGTGAATTCTCGATTTTTAAGTATTTCCTCTAATTCATCACTATCTAAGTCAATCAACTTCTTATTTTGCTTGACAGGCTGTGGTTTTGATTTATTTTCAAACCATGTGATGCTGTTGGCTTTTGCTAGTGCTTGCTCGTCAGTTAAGAAATTCATATTTATCACCGTAGTTAATTAATAAAATCATAAGAAACTTCTCACAGCCGCTTATGATTTTTACACTGTAATATTATTATACTATCACCATTCAAAACAAGCAATAAAAAAGCCCACCGAAGTGAGCCTTTTATTCAATACTAATTATGGCGCATCATTCGCAACAAGCATACCAGCAATGAGCAAAGGACGATAAACAATCGCGCCATTTGTACCTTGCATACGTTTTTGATCGTAACCTGAGTGACGACGGAACAATGGGAATACGCGCATTTTTTCAGTGAATGAAAGGTCTACGGTAGGCTGACCATCGTAAGAGTCGGCAATCAATTGAACTTGTTGGCCTGCTGCTGTCGCGTACTCAGGCACCACAACGATTTCAAGGCTTGGGAAGTTCTTAGTTAGCTGATCCGACACGTTCACGTTGTACATGTTGGTTTTAGTGAAGTTCGCTTCAAGTTCAGGCGATAGCACTAAAGTCATTTTAGTGGTGCGAGTTACAAGACCACCAGCCTGTGAAACTAGCAACGCATACAGTTTTTGAACTGCATTAAAGATACCCTGAGAATCTTTTGCGCCCCAAGCTGTATCAGTCGTACTTGGCAACAAATTCGGGTCATTGATCAAACCGTAGTTTTTAAGACCATTTACACCGAAGATGTAAGACAGGTTTTGGAAACGATTTAAAGCAGTTACCGCAGCAATCTGTTTACGTTCAGCCCAGTTCAAGTTCGCTTTGTTCGCAATTTCCGCTTCACGATCACCAACACGGATGATTGATTGATAGTGGTACGGATTGCGTTCAGGGTAGTTGACGTTCGTGTCAGCCATGCCGTTTTCGTTAAAGTCACCGTATGACGCAACTTCACCGTTTGATTCAGCAAGGGCAAACATGATTGTTTGGTCAGTCCATGAGCCTTTTTTCACTTCGCCAAATGCTTGTGCAAGCGGGGTAGGTGTCAAAAGAACTTCAATGACTTCCGGGTCAACGTAAGTCGTGAATAAAGACGGAACGCCTGCCGATGGATTTGTAATTGAAACTGTCTGAGCATCCATTGCAACTTGTGCCATGTGCTTTGGAGTCAGTTCCATTGGTGTCTCGCCAGTGTCGAAAATGACACCCGCTTTACGCGCTAAAGCTTCAAAATTCATTATTTAATCCATCCTGTAATTTTAGCCAATTCGCCCGCTAGAACAGTGTTCACAACTTTGAACGGTGTAATTGTATGACCCGCAAGAGTAGCACCCGCGTCAGAAACTAAAACGCCAGTGGTGTCATTTGCAAATACGTTTTGACCCGATGTAGCGCCCGATGCAAAACGTGCAAAGAAGTCACCACCGTCAAACAATTCAACTTCAAAACCACCACGGATGGTCATTGAGTATTCTTGACCTGGCGTTAAAACAGTTGCAGTGTTAGCACGTTTAACGAAACCACCGCGAGTCAATGATCCTTTAGCATTTGCAGCCAAACCAGTTGCATCATCTACCCAAGCAAAGCGACCAACGATAACGCCCGCAGCAGCAGCTTTATATTGACCACCTGACGCATTCAATAATGAATGATAAGGGTTTGTGCTTGCGAAATCGCCCTCTACGCCTACAGGCAGGGTGCGATTAATTCGAGATTGAAAAGGCATTTATATTCCCCTTATTTGAAACGGTCAGTTAGTGGATCGGCTTCGTAAGATGCAGAGTCCATCGCTGTTTTAGTTTGTGGTTGTGATTTTTGCTTGATTGCTAAACCAACTAAAGTTTTAAGACCTTTCACCGTATCCACGCCATCGCTGTCAATACCTGACTTCTTCAAAGCATGTTTTAAAACTGCTTCTGCTGAGTCCATAGCAACAACGCCGACCAATGGCTTAACAAGTTCACGCGCTTCAAACAATTGCGTTACACGTTGCACAGCTTTGTTTTCAGCTTGTTTGATTGCGGCATCCATTGCAGCTTTTTTGACTTCTGGTTCAGCCTTTTCTGCCTCATCTTCATCATCGGCAGTTTCGGTTTCGTCAGCATCTTCTGCTACTTCTTCCTCGTCCTCATCTTCCGCACCTTCGAGCTTTTCAGCTTCTTCGGTATCTTCCGCGGTAGGCTCAATGTTTTCAGCAACAACGGTGATTAATTCCTTGATTTCATCGGGCGTTAAATCTGCATCAGCAGCTAAGCCTTTTGCTACCAAGATGGCTTTTGCCGCAAGATTAACTTTTGCCGCAGCCCCTTTCTTTAATTTCATGTTTAACTCCATAAGTTTTGGTAGAGCATCAGCTACAAGCGCATCACGCCCAATTCGACCACGTTCGACTAATGCGACATGATTACCGCGAATATTCGTCATAATACCATCATAAGGCTGTCCATTGAAAGTGCCACTTTTCATAACAGGATCATAGAAATACGATGCAGATAATTCGGCAAGCTTCCCCGATTCAATTAAATTAATTGCCTCTTTATCCCATACCGTCAACGAGCCTTTTACATCATCCCCGACCATTTCAAGATTTGAGCCAATCGTCCCTGCAATCGATTCCTTTTGTGGTTCGTCCGCAGACACAAAGATATGCTTAATTAAGAGTTGCTTCTCGCCTAGCGTGTGCATCCCTTTCTCAAGTTCAGCAGGATCGCGCAGCATGTTGTAAATCTTTTCAGCATCAAGCCCTAAAGATTCATAGTCTGGGATTTCTTTGCCGTAATATGGATTTACCGCAGCCTTTGTGATGACCGTGCTATCAACGATTAAGTGACCATTATCGTCACGCCGTCTGGCGGATGCTTTATCGAATGCGACTGTGTTTTTATTCATGCCTTTAAACACTTATAAATAAAACTGATAATAACATAGAGAAGATAATAAAAAACCCCGATCTAATTAAAGATCAGGGTTGGTATGCGTTTGCTGTGTGTTAAAAGTCTTAAGGTATATTATTAGGTCACGATGTTTGCTGAATCAACCTTACCAGTTCCATACCAGTTACCCTCGAATCTGACAAAAGATGAATACCCAGTTAATGCTGGCGCTCTCAGATCAATACGATCCCCATTTTTATTTGGGAAAGCCCCGAACTGACCAGTTGCAGAAGGTGCTTCATTCGATAAAGCCCGCATACCCCACGGGTAGTATGGGGTCTTCACATACTCCAAGTTTTTAAGTAAATAATCATTAACGTTTGAAGATGACCATCTCCGCATTTTTATTTTTCCTGAAACACCTTGAACATCGACTAGAGATTGTCCAGATGTTACAAAACCATCAGTTTCATATTCCAAATGAATCAAGTGTCCACTAACCAGATCAATCGGCTTAACTGCTAAAACTGGAGGTACGAACGAACCCAAGTATTTTACTCCTGTAATATCTATACGTTTAGCCGTCAAATCATTAGACTTTCCAAGAAGAACACCAAACTTGCAGTCAATGAACTTATCGTTTGATATCGTGATTCTATCAAGCAAATTGTACTGATAACCTTCTTCTATTGCGAACGGTTTATCTGTTAGCATATATGCGGCGTGGAATGCGTTGTATGTACTATCTTCCCCACAATCAATGTAAGTATTACTATCCATGACTATTTTAGAGTTTAAATTATTTCTAACATTTAAAACACCAAGCGCAGCACCTTTGAAGTTTTTAAACGTGTTGCCTTTCGATACAAAAAGCTTGGCTTCTTTTACTTGGTGACATATGTTAATAAAGTTGTCACTAGCTATCCAGTCTGTAGGCTCCTCCTGCTCGAACACATTATTTAATACATAAATTTCAGAGTATGCTGCCGATCTATCCATAATTGAGTTTATTGCACCTACTGATTCGATAGCTGCGTGTGCATATCGCAAGAAGTTATCAGCGGTACTTGCTTTAGCTTTTCTTAGCGTCACTTTATTACTAATGAATTGAGCTTTAAGTTGACCATTCATTGAGTTGAACGCAAAACCAATTTGGGCTTGATAAGCTTTATTTCCAATGAATAATATGTCGTCACCGTTATGCCGCTCTGTACTCGCAGCCAAGAATGGCGCGCCGTAACCATTTACAAAGTTACCAATACATACTGTATTTTCTCCATGACACTCAATACCAGTTGAAATATAACTAACAACATCGTCAGGCATAGTAAGTACGTTGTTTTCTACGCGTGCGTTTTTGCCATTAATATAGATAGATGAGTGATCTTTAATTAAGTTATTAGGGATAGCATCTGAATGCTCTGTAAATAAGCAGTTTTTAATAGTCGAGTCTTCGCACCGAGCACCAATAAAGAAGCTATTCCATGTCGAGTTTTTATCGCACCAGATATTGTCAAAAGTAATACCTTTGGCTTTGTATGCGTCCCAAACTAGCGCCACTACATATACTGGTTGCAAGGTTGCCGTACATAGGTTGTTATAGCCATTAAAGTCAACTTTGAAGTTTTTGGCTGTAAAGTTAGCAATATCATTTCTATGGTTATCAACAAATAAACCCCAGCGCTGAGGCGCTTCTGCTGTCAGGTTGTCTTTTAGCTTAAATATTGTATTGGTTCGACTTGTGCCTTCGATAGTGACATTGTTATACATGCCAAAAGCGTAGTGTTCAGTGTAGCCGTCAGCATTGTCAACATAAACTGTATTTAAGCTATGTACGCCGTCCTGAATAATAACAGTACCACCGCCTTTCGCAGCAACATATTCAAATAACTTTTTCAGCTTTGGTACGCAATCGTCGCCCTCAACACCTGTAACGCCAACCCACTCACTTCGGTATACAGCTTCAAACGTGATTCTCGCCCATCCATTATAAATGATTACACCATCATTTATGACTTTCTTGTATTCATTATACGTAAAATGACCGCCATCTGAGCTTTTTACAAACACGGTATTACCATTTTTGGGATTAGCAATAGCAAGCAAATCAGAAATCGACTCAACACCGTCATTGATTTGCTGCTGACTTAATCCGCTTGCGTCAAAAATCTGACCTGTAGAATTTTCCTTAACCCACCCCGTCATATCAACATTTGGGTTGTTTACATTACTAGCAATGACAGAGCGCACAATATCGCCAGTCGCAAGCTGAACGCGCTCATTTAAAGCATATCCACCTGTTTTGCTTTCATACGGTAGGGCAGCATATTGTTTTAGTAACTCAGAACGCGCAGCCAAAGATTTAGCTTGCTCATTCATGTTGCCGTTAGCGCCACCAGTCGCAAACTCGTTTGTTTCTAGTTGTCTTACGTTCGGCCATCCCGCAGGTGGTAAAATATCTGTCATTTTAAAGCCTATTCAAGTATTTAATAACCTGAATATTAACATAACGGAAATTAAAAAAACCGCATTAAAGCGGTTTATAGTTTTGAATCAGTGCGCCATATAAGGCGTACCATGTCACACCATCCCATCGCATCGTATAGCCTAAATTATTCACCTTGTAGTAAATAGCCTTACCGCCTTCAATGTCGTAGTGTGTCGCGCCTTGTGGGGCTTGGGATTTGATTTGGGTGGGGGTCATCTCAACCATTCCTTATATTATTAATCGTTGTGCCACCGTTGCCACCTTTAGCCGACACCGACCAAATAATTGCCCACATCCAAAACAGCATCGTCCAACCTAAAAACAACGTCATGAGAAAAATCCCCCAACGTGATTCGTGGCCTCGGACAAAAGCAATAATGACAGGCAGGAAATAAAGCAATAGCGATATTAGTGCAACTGATAAACCTAGTGTAGTGTCCATAAAATAACTCCAATTAATACGGTCCAAAAAACAAGACAAGCGATAAAGCATTTAAGTATTGGGTGCATTATTTCCCCACTGCTTCTAGCATGGCTCTATATGCAAAAATAAGATCGTGGTTACTAAAGCTCCCGTTATCTAGTGGAAAGCAAAAACCACCCATTCCCACATCAATCATTTCGTATGTCGGCTCTTTCGGAACAACCACATAGCCTTCTGGTACTCGTGCTTGCCATGCTGACTCAAAAGCATCCCCTACAGCTCGCAACATATCGCCTTCTAGCTTTGCATAATTTGCTTTTATGTATAACTCTAGTTCTTTTTCCATCTCAATCTCCTTTAAAGAAACCTGATAATAGTATAATTATACTATGCTGTCAATCACTAACTCACAATGCCGTCAATGATACTGGTTGAGTAACAGCGACAGTTGATGGCTTCGCCTGGGTAACACCCATTCAGAGTCAAGATAAAGACCTTTATCAATATCAAATATTTCGCCATCGGCTTTAACGTGGCTAGGTCGGGGGGTGCGGCCAGCATGACTATGGCGCCACACAGCCTTCGTAATCCCCAATTCCTTTCGTCTAGCCTGTTCAATGACAGCGTTAGCCTTTGCACCTTGGTCACGCGCAATCAATTCAGCACGATTCTTTGTAACGCCATATGAGCGCTGTAGTTCTTTCGATAGTGTTCCTAAGTCAAAACCACCCTTAACACTGGCCCATACAGATTGTTCAACCTTGCCTAAATACTGAACCCCGATAGATTTGATCAGCCCGACATTTTCACCCATTGCAGCCTTGAGCATTTCTTCTGTGTACGGCGACATTTGCAGCCTTACAGTGAACCCTGCTTTGCGTAGGTGCTTCTTTAATTGCTTATCGTAGTTATGCACGGTCTTAGTCACAAACAGGTCGGCAATTTGATCTGATAGTGAATTGAGTTTATTAGTCCATTTGCCTAACAGATAATCCATAGAGTGACCGAGCCAATCGCTGAATCCATCCATAGCAACGGCATTCGACTGGGCTTTATAGTTCGCCATAATGTCGGCTTTAACTTCGGCTTGCATCTCATCAATGAGCTTCATTAACTCGCGCTTGTACCATCGTTCAATCCCTAGATTCGGATAGATAGGAGGCAATGTGGTGGGCTTTTTTCTTTTCATGGTTAGACTTGGAATAAATAAAAATATTGTAGCATTAAAAAACCCTGCACGGGGCAGGGCTTGGTTATAGCTTTAGTAGAGTGAACTCATCTAGCTGTCTAGGTAATTCACTCTCTAAAACTACCGCCTTTCGCACACATGGGCGGTGCATGTGGTTACCCATCTCATGCAAAGTGGAAGTGCTTAATACATTATTTCCTTTGCCTAGTTACTTATTTAGTCCGAGGGCTAGACTTTTACTAGGTCTCCATGTATCAGGGAGTAATACAATACTACTACTCTTTTGTTTCTTTTGTCAACCTTTTTAGCTCTTTAACTGCATCTTCAAAGTTTGCACGATAACAAGCTCTCTCTCCATTAACAGCAACCTTGAAGCCCCCAGAAAAACCATGAGCATGAATTCCTTTAATTCCTTTGTTTTTTGCAGGCTTGTATTCAAGATTACCCCATCTATTATCTTCTGTATTCTTGTTTATATTTGCAACCCTGCCTTGTGGCACATCACCTGTCATAATAAAGTAAATCAATTGCTGAGCCGTCCATCTCTCGCCACTAATTGAAACTACAAAACTTCCATGTGAGTAAAGACCTCCTGCAATTTTCCCTTTAGCACTGTTTGAGTTATCTAGGCTATGCGTCCATCTTAACTCTCCTGTGAGTGGATTGTACTTTAATCTCTTAATAACATCCTCATGTTTTAGCTTTGTGCTCTTAATCACTTTTATTCTCCAATAACAATAAAGCCCATAGTATAAACTGTGGGCTATTTTGTCAATGGTTTATTGTTCTGATTCTTGGTTTGTCTCTGCCTCATCCGTCAAGTCAAAATCCATCTGTTCAGGAACTTTATCAGGGTCGATGAATCCATAGCCTGAGCCGACATCATTATTCAAACGTGAACGCTCATCTTCTTGGGACAATACGCCTGCTTCAATTAACGCGCTTGCGGTCTGTGCTTTCTTGAGATTAACGTCTGCCTGTTCGTTATCATCCATTTGTTTTAATGAAGCGAACTCAAATACAATGTTATTATCAATCTCACCAAACAATGACATTTGCGCTAAACGCAGAATCTTCATGATTTGCGGAAGGATAAAGGCGTTCTGTAGTGAGCTAATCCAGTCGTTATACACGCGTATTTCGCCGTCACTGGACGCATTCAACCCCGATGGAGTGATACCTGTCAGCTTCACCAATGGCGTATGAGAAGGCATTGCCATGAGTTCCTGAGACTTAGCCCATAGGTCAACAAGTCCGGTCATTGGTGTATTGATCTGAACTAAATCCTCACCCTCCATATCCATAAGCAACATATTCAAGTTGTCACGGAATTGCCCCATCACTTGAGCACGTAGCAGTAGTTGACTCGCGCCTTCTTCACCACCTTGCAAGATGGTTTCCATGTTGGTCTTGAGGGCGGTCAAGCTAAACTTGGAAATAAGATCACTGATTGAATCGGTATCACGTTGGAATCGTTCAACATACGGTTTCATGATTTGCAGCCATGAAATACCACCAAAGTTATACGCTGGCTTTAACAGGTCAGGCACAGGCCGAGTGACCAAAGTCATTAAGCGGTCTTGGTGAATATTCACACCTTGCACAAACCAGTTATTCACTTTGTAGAAGTCGAACTCTAATGGATTGCTCGCATTGAACGCAGCAGGGGAACTGTGGATCGGCTCGATTAAAACAAAACCCTCTAAGCTATCTTTTGGCACGTTGTCATATACCAGTGGCAAGTCTGTCTTGTCATCCTGTCCTTTAATTTTAATGAACAGGTGCGACATACCGAAAAGGCCTTCATTTTCGATATGTTTACGCATGATATTACGCACGTCTAGGCGTTCAAATTCTTCCGTGATTTGCTGAATCTTGTCTGCGCTATCCTCTGCACCATCACCTTTCATGACAATGCTGCCCCATTCGCGTGTCATTTCTAAAGCGTTGGTTTCGGGTACGTTGCGATAATCGCCACTTTGCGCCATAAGTGTAAGTGTCGGATAACCGATAAACCCTGCGTAAAACATTGGGTCGGCATTTGCATAGGATGAGATGCCATTGCATGAGTCCATCGCAACAGGTGCGGTTTTAACACCTTGCGGCAATACGCCTGCAATCGGTTGGTGTGCCGTATATTGCTTAGGTAGGTTTTGCTTTTGTGTACGTTGAATCAAACTATGCTGCGCTTCTAAAATACGCGTTTGTTGCTCAATGGCTTCAACTTCACGCTGTCGTAAGGTTTTCTTTTTCATTGATTAATCTCGTAATGGTGACATGCAAAGGATATTAACATCATTGGCAACAAACCACTCTCTATCCCAGTAAAACCATTTATCGCCTACTTTTTTGTAGTAAGCCCCTGCCTGCCAGTGGGTTGCCCCTTTTGGCTTGTATTTTAGTATTTGTTCGTGCATTAAAATAATCCTTTGAGGGCATCGGGTCTAATGTTAAGCCCTGAGTTAATTGGTGCATAGGCCATTATGAAGCTATCGGCAATGTTTGGCGACTTAATATCGCGTTTTGCAAGGTCTTTTTTCGATTCTACCTTAACCCGGCCATTGTTATCAAAATCACGCATAGGAATGGATAATTCCATCTTGAGCTTTTCAAGGTTCGGACATTTAGAACTGATCGAGATTAATTCATCCAACTGATAAGGCGGTGGCGTTTCACCGTTCTTAATCGCATTCACTACTTGGTAGGTCAAGCGGAATCTATCCGCAACGCACCACCAGCTCTGACTCTTGAGATTGGTAAAGAAATCTTTATTCTTGATCCCTGCCGCACGCTCATATAGCTGCTCAGGTTTAACCACGGCAGCGCCCGCATTAAATTTAGCATGTTTAACGCTGCATTTATTGGTTTGGTTCAATTCATTAAATTTCGCACCACATCCTGCACCAACACCAATCGAGTCATAGATTACAGTTGCGCCTAATTCACGCGCTTTATGATGAACCCTAGTACATGATTTAAGGAGTTCATCCTCCTTACCGTTCCATTCATCTGTCCAGTACGTAACAATGCCCTTCCTGTGCGTTGTAGCGTTCTTGTCCGCCCCGCTATCAGCAACGTCATACCCAAGTATGTTTTTACCGTCATCGGGCAAATTCAGCAGTATGTGAGCATCTATGGCAGCATTAACCCATGATGCTTTGATGATGCTTGAATCGTCATCTGAACTTGGCACACCCATATAGATTTTCTCGAAAGTATCAGGGTGTTTAATTCTGTGGTTCTCGATTACTTTTTTGGCTGTACTTGATAGGAATGGATTTTCATCAAAGTTAATAAGGCGAACCAAAGTATCAGCAGGAGGATCAGCAACAAAGTTTCTCCACACGAAATCCGATACTAGGTCAGGGTTAAATAGCAACCAACACTCTGAACCCTCTTTACGAATAGTAGGCTCTAACACCTCCCATTGTGTTTCAGTCAAGGCGTGGCTTTCTTCACTCCAAAGAATATCAATAGATTCAATAGACTTGATTTCCGAGATATGCCGCCATAAGCCATAAAACATAAATTCAGAGCCGGTGACTTTGTTGATGATCTTGTTGTCAAGAATTCGGAAATTGTCAGTCAGGCCAAACCGTTCAATCTGGATTTTCAGCAAAGAGTAAACAGACTCATCAATCTTGTTCTGTAATTGACGGACACAAAGAAATCTCAGCTTGTATTTATTTGCTAAGAAAATCGCCATACCTGCCGCGTCCCAACTTTTCGATGACATCCGACCACCCATCAATATTTTATTGCGGGCTTTGGTTGTCCAGAACGGACGCAGTGCAGGGTTAAGACTCGGCTTTGGTGTCTGCATAGAAGTCATTTAAATCTTTACCAATGGTTACTGAGTTAGAGATTTCTTGCTTGTCTACATGCCCATCTAATCGCGCAACTAAGCTCTGATTGATCTCACCTGTAAGAGCTAAATCAGCATTCCACGCCTTAATGCTAGTCATAGCATCATCATAGATACGCGAAAACTCAGGACGCGAGCCGTAATCTTGAAGTGTTCTTAATCCTATTCCCATGTGCCGAGCCAATCCAAATTGAGTTGCCCCTCTCGTATGAGGAACCTTCAGATATGAGATTTCACCCTGGAATGATGCGGTAATTGTTTTCATCACTGGATTGTCTTTAACCCACTGCATGTAATCGAGTGCTTTTTTTTCAAATTCTTCTGGTGAATCTATAAGCCTATTTCTTCCTCCAAATCCCATGTATTTTCTCCTAAATTTCTCTTAAATCTAATGCGTTGTATACGAGTATTTTACTATATATCTAAGAACAATTGTATTAATAGATTGCTGTATATTTTTTATACGATTTCTATATAAAACACCTAAAATTACCCTAAATTATGCTGTATTTCTTATACCATTAAATGCTTCTGTATATAACATAGAACCCCTTTCTGGTAGTTTTATTACATTATAG
>OERD01000083.1_pt1 | contig 36991 bp, 51 predicted proteins | sample 1539941 | NCBI WGS metagenome assembly OERD01 (sample SAMEA3891242, study PRJEB23780) | metagenome | biome: terrestrial biome; feature: animal house; material: water of meat washing | place: Italy | collected 2015-05-12
TGAGCTTTGGCTTTAGCTTTCTCTTCACGCTTACGCATCATTTCATCGACCTGTTCTTGAGTCATGATGGTGAGTGCCAGCGAGGTAAATTCATTACCATTGGCTTGCTTGTTCCAACCAGACACCCAATACCAAATTCCGTCAACGTTAATACGTCCACGAACGTCAGGATGTTTTGGGTCTTTCTTGAAACCATTGGAACCGATGATGCCAGTGTTTACGTCTGAATATTGTGCCATGATTAAGATTCTCTTAAGTTAATTACAGTTTAAGTTTCAGTGACATTGCTAACCACGGAATAGCTTTGTCTCTCACATCCAACTAATGTTAGATTAATCATGGACACCTACAGAAGATGCCCATTGTTAATTTAACAGGATTTACAATATTTGGTAAAACTCCTGCGCAATTTGCGGATTTGCTTTTTGGTTGGCTTTACTGGAAGGTATATTACCTGACAATTGTCTAAGTATGAGTTTCCAAAAGACTCTCTAAACCACAACGTCCAACCAGCCTCACCAACGGTATTATATAAACGAGTGGATATAATCATTATCTAACTCCACTAAGTGCTTTATCGAAGTACCACATATCTTTGGTAACCCACTCGCCGCTTGGTGATTTAAGATAGCAAGTGCCATTGATTGTATGGGTGAACTCTGTTTGCTGCAATTCTGCAAAAGTTTTGCATTCATGCTTGTAAATAAAGTATGTAGGCAATACGACCACAACTGCAAGTGCAACAATACAGACAACAATAGGAAGAATCAATCCTGCAAATATTTCCTTAATGTCTTCTCTCATTACATCACCTTTGAGATAGGAATTGGGTCCATGTTTGATTCAGGCTTATACCAACTAACTTCACCAGAATCTTTCACAAGTTCCCAATTATCGGAGAATGTACGATAACATAAATTGCGGTTATCGTCATTAACGACAAAACCCAAAGGAGATTGAATATACGCACCGAGTGTACCGTTGTTGCGAGGAACCCCGTCACCACGACCTGCGACGATTTTGTATTTCTTGCCGTTGGTAAAGTTGTAGTTTGTTTTACCAACATAGCGTAAGACTGAATTCTTGTTCATTGCTTTAGTTTCTCCAGAGCGGATAATACGGAATCTCCAGAACCACTAATCACAAGCGTTTCTCCTGGAAGATTGTAGGATATGTAAGAGAACGTCCATTTTACAATGGTTCTCTGATATGAGGAGCTGTATTTATCAGACAGCTCTACATCTTGTCTTGCATCATTTAGTAAGAACTCCTGACCATTTAAGGAAAGGCGCTTAAACATTTCTATATAATTCTTACCCACGTTTAATCTTCTCCCATTTAGACAAACCACCTTCTAGATTGAAGATGCGATTGCAACCAGATTCATCTTTTATGACAAACTGAGTTCCGGTCAGCTGGATTGGCTCAAGTGCACCAAACAGAACCTTAGGTTTTGACAAGCTGGTGGCAAGAACTACATAAACTTTGCTTGGGCAAATATCAAAAGCAAAGTCACGGGTATAAACTAAGTCACCAACTTTCAAATATGCTGGTAACAGGCGACCTGTGGCTGGGTCACGTTGTAAACGAGTACGCTGTTTCATAAATGCTCCAAGTTAATTAATAATATTCAGCAACCACTCTCATTATAAGAATGGTTGAGGAAATTATTTAACTTCTTTCCAAGTCCAAACACTACCTTCTAAGGGAACTGTTTCACCAAGTGAAAAGTATGGCTTACCGTCTGGCATTTTTCTGTCACTATCTTTAGAAATAAGTACTCTGTGGCGGAATCCACGACCTCCTTGTATTTGGATAAGTTCTCCTTCAATCACATCTCCAACTTTCGGAGAATGCTCAGATGAAGAAGTTGATTTAACACACACAAACTTTGTCATTGCAATACACCTTGTTCACAAATGTCTGCAAATTCTGCACTATGGTCACGCTGCCATGTCCAGAATGCACCATTCATAGGAACAACAGCACCTTTACGGAATGCTGGAGAAATGCTCTCAGCAGATTTGGTAACTTTAAATTCCAAAGGTGAAACAGCTTCACCCTCAATGATTAGGCCAACTGGAACGTATTCTTTGTTGGAAGCAACACATTTAAATTTCATGGTATAAAACTCCTAATTCAGATTCTAATTTAAATTCACGGAAGAAGTCCATTGTTACAAATCGGACTTTACCTTCATCGTCGAGCACGTTACAGGAAATGTCGGAGTGGACCATCCTGCCTAGCTTCAAAGCAACTTCTGAAAGATTCGCTTCGCCAGTCCCTGAGATTACACGATAGATGCGATACGGTGTAAAGCCGCTTAAAGAGTTATTACGGCTTGGGACAATCATCATGCCTGTTTTGGTAGCCATAATAACTCCCAATTGTTATTTGGTTGGAGGTGTTAACCTTTCAATTTCTTCAAGTGCATCTGCAAGTCGTTGTTGCAAATTGTTTCGGTCTTCTTGCAGGGCATCGTAAGATTTCTGGAACTCAATCAACACCTCTGCTCGACGGTCTGATTCAGTTTGTAAGTCATACACTTGCCTTTCAAGTACATTGATGTGCTCACCAGCCAAAGCCAGAAGTGCAACATCAACACGCATTGAGGTCAGAATGTCAGGATTGCTTGGAATCGAATTTTTAGCAACATTTGCTACATCAAGGAATTTCTGAATTGACATTGAATTACCTTATTAAAAGATTAAGAAGCTGCCCACAACGAGCAGCACCAGAGGGAACATTAGAATGCAGAACACTAATTTCTTAACAATTTGCATTATTTCACCAGGAAGTAGAGAACAATAGCAACACCAACACATGCAATGATTGTTGGCATATAATTATCAATTTTACGATATTTACGTTCGACTGGCTTCTTGCCTTTGATGGCATCCATCAGTTCTTGATGATTAATTTGCTGCATGAATGTGTTGAATTGCTGGTCGTTCATTTAATACTCCAGATATTCGTAAATTGATTTAACACGTCTTGCCACTTCACGAGCAGGCATACGTGGATTTGCTTCTTTAGCCATTTTCTTCAAACGTTTGTTTGAACCGCCATAGGCAGCAGCGTAAACACAGGATTTAAAAGATTTGAAATGAGATATTTTCATTATTTACTCCTACTGAACACTTGTCATGAAATTGGTTGTAATTTCTTTAACGACTTTATCTGTGAGAACGTCATTAAGAAATTGCTTATTGGTCAGCTCAATGCCGAATTCTTCCTTAACAATGGTGACTAACTCGTCTGTTGCAATATCCCACCAACCACCATAGTTGACAACCAAACGCTCCTTAATGAATTCGACCTTCTCTTTATAAGAGGCCAATTCGATTAAATCTGCTTTTAACTTAAACTGGCTCATTTGGCCTCCAGAATTTGATTTAAAGAACTGAACACGATTTCCTCATGTTCGTCAGGTGTACATGCATTGATGTATTCAAAGTCATACCCAACAAACTTCTCCGCCCACTGTTGTAAACGAAGTAAAGAATTGAAGTACAAACGTTGCTCTACACCATTTAACTTAAAGTAGACGATGAAGTCCATGATTAACCTCGTGCTTTCAGGAAATCCGGATGTGCGGCAGTTGCCACAACTTTGTGATGTTTATCATTCTGGATTGCTTGCCAAACGTATTCAGGATACGCCGCATTCTTCCACACCAACTTGTTTTCGTAAATTGATGTATAAGACATTAAGTCTGCCAACATTATTGCTCTGGTTTCAGTATTAACCAAAGCATGAGAAACAACACCATCACGATTGATGTATTGATACAGTGCATAATTCATTTCAGAATCCTTTAGTGTATCCAACAGTTTTACGCAGAATGATTTCATCATTTGAATCATCTGGCTCTAATTCGATTTCAATATTGACAACAATGTTGTCGCTAAAAGTACATGCTTTGCTTGAATCAAAGAACTTTACAGCATTGTACTTATCTGACTCATTTACTTTAATCCACTTCACAGAACGAACAGTAAAGATTTGTCCATCTGGCAGGTCTTTGAAATAGGCAGCTTTAATCACAGTATCCATTTTATTCTCCAAAGTTAAAAGAAAACTCCCTACAGAACGATTGTGGAGGTCTTGTCTTACCTCAATCCACCTTAAAGTTGCAGGGAGTATGTGACACAACAAGTGCCGAAAACTACAGTGATTAGCTTGGAGACATAATCTCTCTAAAATCTGTCACACAATTTCAGCAGAATTTACAGAGATTTGGTCTTATTCACATGCAACTAATGATAAATGGACATGCTTAATTGCAACCAATTCATCTGCCAAATAGACGAATTTAGTCACAATCAAACATGCATCATTAATTACAGGTTTGCTCCTATCTTGGAATGTATTTGGCACATCAAGAAGTGGCGCAACAGGTACGGAAAACCGACCATGTACAGCATAATAAAACTAATTAAATAAAGGGTTTTATCCCAATATTGTCACAATATTTACATGCGATGATAAAGCCTTCGCTTGGCTGAAAGCCAGTATTCATGCGGGTTGCAAGAATATTGGGTGAATATTGATACATTTATTACATGCGAAATTGGCACAAATACTGTTACAAAATTAACATGCCGGATTGGTAGACAATTGTATCTTCGAGGTGATTAGTCCTCTAACAATTCTGCCACATTCTAACATGCCAATTTGTAGCAATATTTACATGCCATACTGCGACAATATTGCCACAATATTTGTTGCTCAAAATCGGGGCGGGCTACGAGATTAAATTCGATGCTTTGCTGCCATTTGCTCCGACTCTTCTCTTCTTTCGAATTCTTGTTGAAAGAAAGAAGCATGTCCAAAAGTTCCAGTCTTGCCAAAGTTATCTCCCGGCTTGTGGGTGGGCCTTGATAATAGGAGATGGAGCAATATTGTCGCAAGTGAACATGCTTAGGTTGAAGAACAGTTTCGAATCACATTCCTACTTCACACATGGTTGCTGGAACTTTGTCCGGCCAAAGACAGGGAGTTCAATGATTGCCACATCATTACAACGCTGTGTGTTTAGTTGACATGCTGAAATGTTTCTAGAATGATTTCAACATGACATGCGGAATACTTCTCCGTATTCTGTTACTTCATATCCAACTAATGTCGAATATCGGGACAATATTACATGCAACAATATTGTCCGAATATTGGGAATCAGTGGAGTTCAGGCTTAACTACATCGTAGACTTTATCACCATCTGTGATTTCACACTCTACATAGATATTCTCTTCACGAGCTGCAAAGGCTCTTGCTTCTGCTAAAGTCTCAAACTTCTCACAAACTTGCTTGCCGTAATAGGTTACTAAGGTCACTGTAAACATTATAAAGTCTCCAATTTGATTTAATTCATTAACAACTAATGCACAAGAACAGCCCCGTATCTCTACAGGGCTTGTTACATTATTGACAGAAGTAGTAAGCGTGTTCGCTCATCAGGAGCTCTTCTGTTACGATGTTCTCATGGTACATGTTGATGCCACCAAGTTGCTTAGACAGAGATTCAAACTGATTATTATGAACAAAGATTTCAATATAAGCAGAGCGAATTACTTCCATCATTTTAGGAGCATCAGCTAAGCAGCAACGGAAACAATCGTGAATTGAAGTGAAGCCACGAAGACCAGCTTCCTTAGCTTTGATTGCAACAGTACGAGCAACCAATGCATCAATACCTTGAATGTAGTTAACAACGAAGGTACGCTTGAACTCTTCTTTAGTTGGATTGGACTCACGAATGGTCCAAGGCTTATTCTCCTGAATCTGACCAAAGATGACACGAGTTTGAGAGTCAACACGAATGCTGAATGCATCACAGATTTCACGAGATGGGAAGCAAGGCTTCATTACAACCTGACCATCAGTGTGACGATATGTGATGTACTCTTTGTTGAGTTCAACACAACGGTTGTATGCAGCTTCAGCAGCTTTCTCGATGAACATGTTAATCTTAGCACCTAATGCGTTATGGATTGCTTCCACACACAGTTCAGCGAATGCTTCTGCTTTCTCAACAGGAATCTGGAGAGATGCTGTCATGTATGTGATGAAGTCAGAAGAACCAGTTAATGCAGCTTTACCACCACCATATTGAATAGCCATGTACGGAGTTTTGATAAACTTACGACCAGCTTTCGGATTCAAGAATTCATCCATGATTTCAGGAGATGGTTTCATTGAAGAACGGTCTAATAACTTCAACAGTTCACGAAGAGATAACTGGTATGGGTCAGATGCTTTAGTCTCAGAATCAACCAGACCTGTTGCACGAGCCATCTCCATGTTACCAGCAATGAATGCCAGATATTGAGTACCAGAACATTTAGCATCTAAGCCAAAGCCTACACGAGAATCGCACTCACCTGTAGTCTCAAACTTGAACCAATCCAGAGCTAATCGAACATAAGTGAATGGCTTAGAAGGACGCTCACCTTTAGGCATGTTCAGCATACGAGCCAAAGAACCAGCAGGATTCTGTGCAACATAAGTTAAACGTTTTGCAGAAGTCCAGTCTCCACCAGCAATATCTTCCAGCTCAAGCATGAACATGTTGTATGCCAGAGTTGTTGAACCATCATCATTAAACTTGCTCACAGTGTTCTCAACATTGTGGGAATACAAGCAACGAGCAAAGTCAGATGATTGTGGGTTAGGACCAGCACATGCTACGTGATACAAACGACCACGGTTATCAGCAAAGTAGTCAGAGTACAGCTTATCCTGATTCATCATTGCTACAGCATTGTTCCAAACATGAAGTTCAGTCTGGATTGCTTCTGGCATCTGCAAGCCACCATAAGTACGTTGCTCAAGCATGGACTGAATGATGCGAACCATCTCAGTCTCCACATGGTACTCAGTATCTTGCAGGAATTCGATTGCAGCTTTCAGAGTTTTGGATGGCTTAACTTTGCCACCTTTAACGAAAGGCTTACGACGAGATTCAGTTGTTACCTTCTCAGTAAATGGAACTGAGGTATCTTTGGTTGTAACCAGTTCAACCCATGCATCAGTCATCTGGAACGATTTGTCTTCGTTCATGGTGATGAAGCCAAAGTGCTTAGCTAAACCAATGAGGTTGATAGCTGGGTCAACATAGTGCATTGCTTTCAAATCGTTGTTGTAACGGTTGGCATCAGCAATAGAAGCAGAAGCCAGTTCAACCATTGCAATGGCTGGGACAACATCATCACGAGTGAATGTGGTCATCATCTTGAAGATTGCAAGAGCAGCAATAGCACAGGTCTGAGGCTGCATATAGTTCTGTTTCTCTTTGGCACGGTATACCAGAGCCGTGATAGCAGGAACAACAGATTTGATAGTTTGAGTAGTGATAGTAGTCATTTGTAAGTCTCCAAGATTGTGTATGATTTGAATGAAACGGATTATAATAGCGTAGCCATTACACAATTCACGTCCAACTAATATCACAACCCTGTGCCATTGTCAGCACAGCACGGAGACTTTGACCTTGACCCACTACCTAACTTGGTGTTGTTTGAAAGCCGATAGGCTGTAGAAAAAGTTGGGGTAGGGACCGTATTTTAAGTCCGATAGGACGTTGGGCTTCCCCTCCTCGCCACCTCAAAAATAAAAAATAATATCGCCACAATTCTAGTCTCGTCAATATCGTTACAATTCTAGTCTCATTAATATTGTAGCAATTTGAGTCTCACTAATTCCGTAACAATATTTAAATTAAAAAAAAAAATTAATAAAAAATTTTTTATAACATAGTCGGACTTCTGTTCGAACAAATTCCGGCTAGATACAGTCGACCGATTGTGAACGAGTCTATGTCTAGGTACAGTTGACCGACCATGTACCATTTGGTTTTGAACTTTACGCATTCCTAATATTACTTTAAATATTGTAGCAATATTGGGAATAAGTAATATTGAAAACTTACTTATTTTATTCTAGCTCAAAGAGAAACGACGCTAACGCATCGAATCTCTTCTCCCATTTAATCGTTACAACTCGAATCCACCGAGCGCATTGGTGTCAACTTCGGAGTCAATTTGCCCAATCAGGTATGAACTAATCTCCGTTTCTTGTGGAGCAACCTGTACAGCATCCGAATTTAACCATGCATTAATCCATGGAATCGGGTTAGTTGCACCTTTGAATGGAGCATCTAATCCAACTGCTTGCATACGAATATTTGTGATATATTCCACATATCCGCACAGAATTTGCTTGTTTAAGCCAATCATTGAGCCATCTTTGAACAAATAATCGGCCCAATCTTTCTCTTGTTGAGCAGCATCTTCGAACAATTTCTGGCATTCTTCACGGCATTCTTGAGCAATTTCGCCCATTTCTGGGTCATCTTTTCCACTCGCAAGAATATTCAGCATGTGCTGAGTTCCGGTCAAATGGAGTGCTTCATCTCGTGCAATCAGTCGAATAATCTTGGCATTTCCTTCCATTAACTTACGTTCAGCGAAGGCAAATGAGCAAGCAAAGCTGACATAGAAGCGAATTGCTTCCAGAGCATTGATAGACATGAGGCATAAATAGAGCTTCTTCTTCAACTCACGCAGACTAATTTCATGACCAGCATGATTACCTTCTCCGAACAACTGCCATAATGCAGTGAGTTGCTGAAGTTCGTTATAATACTGGGAGATGCCAATTGCCCGTGCTTTGATGTGTTCGTTAGTTACGATTTCATCAAAGATAATGCTCGGGTCTGTAACAATATTACGAATGATGTGGGTGTAAGAACGTGAATGAATAGTCTCGGAGAAAGACCAAGTTTCAATCCACGTCTCCAATTCAGGAATGCTCACGATTGGAAGCAAAACTGTGTTGGGTCCACGTCCCTGAATTGAGTCCAGAAGAATCTGATAACGAAGATTGCTGGTGAAAATGTGCTGTTCGTTTGCAGGTAGCTTCTGATAATCGATACGGTCCTGGGAAACGTCTACCTCTTCCGGTCGCCAGAAGAATGACAATTGTTTCTCAATTAACTTCTCGAATATGCCGTACTTCTGTTGGTCATATCGAGCAACGTTAACGTTCTGACCAAAGAACATTGGTTCTAATAATTGGTTATTCTTGGTTTGTGAAAAGGTAGTGTAAGCCATTACAGATTTCCTAGATACTCATAGAATTTATGACCACCATAACGTCCCAAACCTTTAACATTCTTGAAGTTACACTTCTCCGATGCTGTACAAAAGTGAGTTGCTTTGGTGGAAGAGGGTTGATTAAATAGTACAAAAGAGATTGCAACGTTAATGGTGTCCAGAACTTGTTGTTGTTCTGTGGCATAATTAATCTTTGCTACATGCTTCCATTGAGCATTCTTCTTCTTTGCTTCTCGTGTCCATGCAAATTGATTGCGTTGATAGACAACATTACAAACGGTGTTAGCGAATGGCTTCCCGAACTCAGTTCTATTACGGACGACATTAGCTACCAGAATCTTTCCATGTTTGTCTTCTCCACGAGCTTCATACCAGATAACTTTAGCGTAGCATTCTAGCTCTTTGCGTTGTGAAGAAGATAGTTTCAGACTTCCATTTAAATAAGAATGACTTGCAAAATCTGTAATAGCAGTGTTCACTGCCCCAACCGAAGCTGGGGCGTTGATGTGAACTAGAGCTGTCAGAAGTGCAAGAACTTTGAATGATAGCATTCGAGTTCCTTATCATTTCATCGTGCCTTCTTGAACCACGTCAAGGGATTAAGTTGTTTGATTGCGCCAGAGAAACTTTCCCTGACAGTTGTGATAATGAGGTTTGCACCAATCACACCGATAACAATCGCAAGAACTAACTGCATAGTGACGTTAGTCGTGAAAGTCTCGAATGTGCCAGCAACCTGAAAGGCAAACAAGCCAATCAGGCTGCATAGCGTCGCATCCAGCAACGCCTTACTCAAACCCTCACTCTCATATGCCCCACGAATTAAAGCCGTCAGACCAGCCAATAATCCATGCCATACGCCATATTGGTGCATTAGGTCCAGAAACATCTGAATGGATAAGCGTTCCATGATTTCCTTAAGCCACCCGTTTCCAGAAGGCATAGTAATGGGACGAGTTGCGCACAAGAAGCGCCGTACCGTCACCAGTTGAGGTAGTGGTGTTGTTGCTAGGGCCACCAGTGGTTAGCGCCGTACCGCCTGTGCTACCTGCACTAGAGCCTCCACTTGTACCTGTGAAGTTGGGCAAGTCAACCCAGTGGCTGTGGTCCCCCGCTGTGTTGGCTGTCCCACCGATAGTGTGGCTGTGGTTCCCTGCACCGTTGGTGTTCGTTGTAGCCGACTGTCCAGAGTTTGATGCAGCAAATCGGCCACTCTGTACGTTGGCGTTGTTACCAAGTGAGGCACTGTGTGAGTGGTCCCCGTTGGTTGACGTGTTGCCACTGAGTGAGTGGGTGTGGTTGCCAGTGGAGTTGGTGCTGACCCCACCATGGTCGTGGTTGATGGTGTGCGTATGAGCCATCGTGTGGGAGTGGGCTGCAATACCGTGGGTGTGGTTCTGCATTCCGTGTGTGTGACCTGGGAGGTTGGACACAGCGATGTTGGCGGTATCTGACCCAGCCACTGAGCCAATCTGACCATCAGCCGTCCCAGCTTCTGGACCAGTCGCAGCACGGGCAGCACGACCATCGGTGATTTGTTCCCACACAGTTCCAGTGAAGGCATTGTTCGGGTTGGTAGCATTGTCAAACTTCAATACAATACCAATCGGGTAGATTGCATTATAGATATTGTTCATGTTAACGAACTCAGTCCAGTCATAGAAGTTGGCATCCGCTGCCCCGCCAGACTGACTTCTCACCCACATACTCTTATTATTAAAGTTTGTATAACGTTGCGTTACCCTGCCAACAGCATTGGCGTTGTGTGGCAGCACCTCAAGAGTCCCTGCCTGAGCACCAGCAGGGTAGCCATTTGCAGTAGTAGCGGGGATGTTATTTGCTTGATAATATACACCAATACTATCCATCCCCGTTATGGTGTTGAGATTTGTGTTGCCCAAGTCTACACGGGACTTCATGTAGTGCTCATTGACCAACGCATCTAAAGAATAACCTTTAGCCATTTTGAATCCTATAGAGTTGAGATTTGTTTGTCAGATAGGGCACTACCCCAAATACGGAACGAGCGGGCTGCGAATGATGCGCCAGAGATTCCCGAAGGAAGTACCCACATGGTGATTGCTGGCCTTCTGTCAGCCACACTAATGTCAGGCACGCTTTGTGTTGCAACCAACACCCCATCAACAAACAGTTGTACGGTTGTTCCACTGACCCTTGCGCAAACCCTGTACCACCTACCAACCTCTGGGACCACATTTTTGACGCTATATGCTACGTTAGTTAGTTGCCCTGACTGGTTGCCGACCCTAACAAATATGGCACCTCTGTATTCAAACACTATTTTAAGTGACTCAACCCCAACCCCAAACTGCCAGTCGTTATTTGAACCTGTTTGAGAAATCTTTAAGAAGTCTATGCACACAATGTATTCGCCAGAGTCCGGCAGCATAGTCCCATTATTCCATGAGCTGTGGGTTGTTTTGCTGTTGTGGGTCCAAGCTCCTCCCAAAGAGCTACTGAATATTGGCTTATCTGAAAGGGTATTGAATACGCCAGAGCCTCGTAAGATATTTACAGAGTTTATCAGACTCATCTGATAAGATGGTTCTGGGCAAGCATACTCAGGTTCTTGTGCTGCCTTAACATCTGGAAAGGTTAGTTCAGTTACGATTCTAGACTTGCTTGCAGCAGTGCCAGCTTCTGGATACCCTGTGGAATTATTGATACCTAGATAGTAGCTTCCATTACGAAGATACAATCCACCATCATTTACAATCTGTGCAGTTTTGGAATCATTCAGGTACACAGTTGTGAAAGCTACTTCACCAGTGTATGCACCACCAGTCACAGGAACAGCACCAACCTGAGTTGCAGTGAGTTGGTGTGGGTTGTTGTAATCTGTGGTGTGTGCTAAAACCATTGCACGGTAGTTAGCAACAATCGAATCCAACTCAGCTTTATTATAGGCACCAATTTGTGCAGCAGTTACTCGGTGCGGGTTTGTAGTTACGTCTGCAATGTGAGCATTGATTGTTGCAACAATTGCATCGTAATTTGCACGAGGAACTTGGATGGAGCTTGGACTCCACTGTGCAAGGTTTGCACTTGGGCGTAAGGTTTTACTTGGGTTGGTCACGGTACAAACATAAATCGTTTTGTTTGTTTCGTCCCAAGCCAAACTGCCAACGCCATAACTTATATCATCACCCCACTCAAAGATTCCACGCTCAGCTTGAGCAAGCATTGTGGTGTCAATCTTATATTGCAGGTAGTTAAGAACCTGGTAAGTCGGAATCTCTGCAACCCAGCCTTGGAGATATTTTGCATCGCCTGGGTCGCGTCTTGCGACAGAGTTGTTTGAAGTCCAGACTCGGTTCAGTTTAGGACGAATCGCCATTATGGCCTCACTAACATTGTTTGTTGATATGCGGTAAGAGTTGGGTAACAAGTAATTCTTTCAACCCAAACGGCAGAAGTGAATCCCATGTTTGTCAATAAGGTTGCCAATGATGTATATCCGGCCGATGGTGCCATTATAGACTTTGCTGTAATAGGATTTCCAGCAGCATCTCTTCCATACATTACAATGGATGTTGGGCAAGACACATTAAAACCTGTGAAGGTTATTGTGTTGTCATCAACCTTAATCCCACCGCGAGCATTAAATACTGGAGCACCTGTCGTGTTAATAGTCCACCCACGAGTTGACATGGCATCGTTGATAGATGTTTTCATGTTCATATCGAGGTATGGCTGAGGTAGTGCGAACCTGTTTCCCCAACGAATCTGGAACTCTGAGTAATTCAGTTCCGTCATTACTGGATATTCTGCACCACCAACTATGCTCCACAGAACATTGCCAAGCGCATCAATGGATAGAATCCTATTACCTGCACGCATCTCAATTCTCCCATTTCCTGGGTTCATTCGAATTGTGATGTTTGTTCCAAACTTCATTCCACCAAGCAACGACACTGGACCAGTGAATGTACCACCAGATGTTGGGAGTGTCCCAAGTTGTTCGGGAGTTTCTTGGTGAACACGACCCATTTGCAGTTTGTGGTACACAATAGTTCTTGGGTCTGTAGGACTCCCAAAAGCATTGTCTATAGTGGTCTTGCTATAGGTCTTATCAGTTATGGTATCTACAGTATCTTGGTGCGGGTTAGTTGCAGCCATGTGATTATCGTAGATAGACTTCAAGTTACTGACGTCGTTAAGATAGTCAACCTGCTTGAGGTCCATTATCTCTTCCCAACCAGTAGGAGTATTAACACGAACAACACCATTAAGTGAAGAGACTGCACCAACTGGATAAGTCACGCTTGAATCAAATTCAGCAATACCGCCAAACAGAAGAGAGATAATCTTCAAATCACTAATTTGAGATAAGAAGTTCTGCCACTCGTTAGGTGGCTTCTCAACCTCCCAACCTGAGTCGGCATATCTGTTTGCGATAAAACTTGGCGCAGTGGTATCCAAGTCCGGGTCTGCAACTTCACCATCTTGCGCCCAAGGAAATTTAAACTTAAGACGTTGAGTCATTATTTCTCCGGAGGATAATCTTTAGAACCGTAAACTAGAGCAATGTTGCCTCCAGTATCTGCGAGGGTAATCTTGATTCCAACAGGTTTAAAGTTGGGGAGCATGTATGCCATGAGAACCTTTTCAGCCACAGACAATTCCTCATGAACAACATAGTCCATTGTCTGGAACCCTTCGACGATTTGAAGTTTTAGTTCTCTGCCCACAACTAACTCAATGTACATGATGAGTTGTTCGATAGTACAGTTGCCAGTTATCTTAATGATTCGGGCGCGTATCGCATCCTTTAACTGCGCATCTGTTCGAACAAAGTCCCCAGAGTCTTTGTCGTAATCTGATTTCAGAATACCACCAACATTTGGGTCATTATCATCGCCAGCAGGAAATGCACCTGGGTTGGCATAGAAGCCAAAGTACCCAAGTGCTGCGGCACCGTAGATTGTACGAGAAGCCCCTACAATATATGCAAGGTCGTCAACCATGATGCCGAATGAATCTGCAAGGTATCTGTACTTAACTGAGTCGGTCATGGCCTTCTTAACTTCTGCAAACTCTTCCAAGAAGATTGAAATATATTTGCGTAAGTTTGGTGAAAGTGCATACTGCGAAAGCAGCATGTCTAAGCCATGTTTACCAGCCATGTTACACCGTTATGTCAGAGTAAGAGATGTTAGCAGCAACACCACGGGCACGCTTGTCAATATCCAAATCAATTGTCGTTATGCCAGTTGGGTTTGGAGCAATGCCAATGAACAATGAATCGATTTCAAGCGACTGTGTTGCAGCCATGATTGGAGCAAACATGTTTGACCACACCACACTCTGACCTGGTTGCAGGGAGTTGAGGTAGTTGACAGTTGCTTCGGTCAATTGGCGAATAGCATCGTTCGAACTTACGTTGGCATTCGTGCGACGACGGAACGTACCTTTGACATAAATGTCTGTGTAAGTTGGTCGGCTAAAGTGGATAGCGTGCGGATAGCCTTTCGAGTCTGCTACAGTGATTGTGATATTGCCATATGTTGGAACACCACCAGTCTTGGCATTATAAATGCGTCGAGCAATATCATTACTGGTGCCACCATCAACTACAACAAAGATAGTCCCAGAAGGCTGGCTGCCAATAGGAGAGCCGGTATCATTATCACGAACACGAATGTAATCAATATCGAGGTCAGCGAGTGAAGCATAGATGGCTTCGACCGTGGCTGTGCTACTGACTGCCGTGGTCTTTTCTCGACGTGCTCGAAGTTGTGGGTCTGGTTCATAATTAATACCTGTCTCACCAATTGTTTCGTTATTGACAGAAGTCCAACCAGCAACAGGAGTTACGATTTGGTTGATTGTGTTTGGTGCAATATAGTATTCACCAGTTTCTTCTGCGATAACTGTTACGTCACCTGGGAGTGTTACGTCTGTGTCGAGGGTGAAGCGCATTGTCCCATCAGTTACGATTGAGCCAGCAGGAACAACAGTTCCCATATCACCAACACACAAGACAGTTGCTTGAGAAGGCTTGTCAACATATCGAACAGTGTTCGTCAGTTCGCATACGTTATCAAGACCAATGCCGGACACAGCACCTGGACGGTAAGAGTTAAATACCTGCTCGGCCTGTTCCCAACACGATGCAATTTCATCTGCCATAATTCCAATATATTGTCCGTCAGGAGATTCAGGACTAATATCAAAGTTGGAACCAAATGCAGCAATGAATTTGTTATTAAGATTTGATACAACATCGGCTACAGGTTTACGAACAAAACCGTTCTCTGTTACGCCGTATTGGATTGTTGCCATGTTAAGAATTCCGTAATGTCGCCATAATCAGACAATGCAGTAAAGGAGATTCCAAGGCTTCTGGCTCGGTAGTCTGCATCAATATCAATTGAGATAAGTTGCTGTACACCAGCAGTTCCTCGAATAATATTGGCTATTGCTGCCTCAATATCCGATGGACGTACTTGTTTGGTAAAGATTGCTTCGAACCACGGTAAGCCCAACGAATTGTCTAGCTTCCATTCTCCGAAGATTGTCAACAACCGACACTTAACCAATTGAGCAACTTGAGCCGCACCTGAAATACGAGTTGTTCCACGCCCAATAATAATGTCGTGGTTTGAATCAAGAGCTAAATTTCCAGCCATTATTTCATCGGCCCAACATCGCCGCCTTCTGGGTTAGTGTGAGTGTGACCATCAACCTTAATACCATTAAGAGTGAGGGAACCAGTTTGAACCATGTTACCATCCATCTTAAAGTTGCCAGTGAACGTTGCAGTGGAACCATCTTTGGTGCCAGACACAGCCATGCCACCCAACACTGTTAAGGATTTTGTAACGGTCGTGTCGCCATCCAATGTAATCTGCGGCGCTTTAACTGTAGCTTGTGACGTAACTTCAACGAGAATCTCCGAATCTTTTGTGATTTGAATCTTCGCAGCGCCAGTAATGATTTCAATTAAACCATCACCATGCAGTGTTAGTCTTTGGCTTCTGTCTGCGTTGCGCAGTTCTGTTACTCCACCATTAAATCCTGGAATAACTTTAGTCAAAGGCTGGGTCCCGATGGTACATACGGCAGCGTTGCAAGAGAACAACTGACTAAACTCAGGAGCAGGTCGCCCGTTTCTTAAACCAGCGCTGTCTTTGTTCTCGGCCAACCAATGGTCTATCCCTCGTTGCGAGAAATGAACATAGCATGGCGTACCATCGGGAACCGGATGGGTTAAACTCCAACCGCCACCCTGGATAAATTGTACAGGAACTCCCTGCAACCTTTGCTTAGGCTGCAAGGAATAGGCTTCGGCATAACCCACGAACAAGTTTTCGATTGCAAGCTGGACTTCACAAGTCTGCGTTACTGCATCGAAGTTGTATATATGCCCTGGATAACTTGTGTTAATGTCAGGAGCATTTTGGTTATTGTTATGACTAGCCACGTTCGAGTACACTCTCGTCAATAATGAATAGGTAGAGTTGTCGGTAGCTTGTTACTTCTTCACCAGGGAATACTGTGTTGGCTGCATACATGTTTGGTAGTGGAGTCTTATATTGCTTAAGAATATTAATACCACAGCGGATAGGGATTCCGAATATTTTATTCGTAGCTCCCCATGCTAAATCAAACATGTAGCAGTTTAAGTATTCGTTTAAATACAGTGCTGACATTTTAACTGTCACACCATTAAACTCAAACGAAACATCCTTACTTATATCGTAGGGAACACCTTTCACGTAACCGGTAGGCAGAAGTTCAGCAATCTGTTTTAGAGCTTGTTGTTCCTGCTCAATCATAGGATACGTCCCTTGATGGAAGAAAGTGGAGAAGCAAGTTCGCTCAACTTACCTTTCAAGTTAGATAACTGTTTGGTGGGTAGTGTGCCAATAGCACCGAGTCCTGGAAGTGGAACACCACCAAGAACACCCATACCCAAACTCTGAGCAACCTTTGCAAATTCAGAGTAGTCAGACATTGATTCCATTGCCTTACGGGCTTCGCTGGCAAGAACATCTTCATCAACTGTCTGCAACTCTTCAAACAGGATTTCAACTGACAACATTGCAGAAGTCATTTTATCATGCTTAGTTTTGATTGAGGTTACTACACAATTCAAATAAGGTCCCAGAATGGTGGAGATGTATAACTTCTGCCCCGTAACACGGAAGCTGTTAAACAAATCATAAGTAGACTGGATTCGGTTGCTTGTTTCAAATGCAGAAGCAACGCCACCAGCAATGCCACCAAGGATTGGGATAATTGGGCTATTGAAGATTGCACCAGAAGCAACTGACAAACCCTGTATGGAAGCAGACCACATGGAAGAGTTCTGCATGTTAACAGCAACAGCAGTCAACTTGAGCATACGGTTCTGGTTAATAACATGGTCACTCACCATGAAGCCGGAACTTACAGGGAACTTGGTTACAGTTGTTTCGGATGCATGTTCTTCACTAACCATTGCATCAAATTTAAAAGAGTTAAAACTTTCGGTGGCAGCTTCGCCAACAATGGGTAAGCTCTCAAGTGCTTTCGCAAATCCACCAAACAGCCCAGACTCTTCTTCCCTCTGGGATGCAGGTCCATTGGACCACATAACAATAGATGGATGATGCCCGTAGCTGAAATTCTTCAAGCCTTTGGACACACCACCAATGAGGTCGGTATCAAAGATAGACATTAAAATGACTCCATTGCCATTCCACTGTTAGCATACATTTCCTGCCACGCAGCTTCCTTACCACCCATCATTGTATTGCCACCCAAGATTGCGGTGATTGATGTTTGATAAATGGTTGTGTGAGTCGAACCTTTATGCACAACTTCCATGATAAAGTATTTGTCCTCGACAGCCCAACGGAATACAGACTGGTCTGTGTTAAGAACAATTCCATCACCACTGACAGAAGTCACACCATTGGCAAGCAGCTTGTCGCCAAGCAAAGGAGATACATCAAGAATCATCCCTGGTTGGAAAGATGGGTTTAGGAATGTATTTAAAGTATAGGTGCAGATTCCAGCAACAGGGTTCCCAATGACTGAGTTGGCATCCAGCTTAACTGGCTCTCTGTCTTTGGACATTCTATTTACTGCATCCTTATCACCAAAGGTATCTGGGAAGATTTGCACTTCACCAGTTGTAACAGTGTATAGCAAATTGTATTCGCCAAGCATGTTACGAAATTCATTTAAGAATGTGTCGTGGAACACACGCCCACGAGGCATGATTGTTTCAAGGATTGAATCTTCCACACCGAATGTGGAGATAGTATTGAATCCATAGTCAGAACACATCGAGCGCATTGCATCAATGAGCTTGGTTCCAGGCTTGATTGCAGTCAACTGTTTGAAATCAGTAGATGCACCATACGCCTTAGAGATGCAAAACAATTGTGTTACATGTTCAGGAGGCTTTCTGTAGCCAACTGCGTTTGTAATAATGCCAGAGAAGATGGTTGGCAAAGTGGTATTCACTTCTACACGGTTGCTTTGTTCGGCCTTCTGACCAAACTTCTTGACACCACCATTAGAAGCTCCACGTTCATCTTCTGCATACCCTGCACGAATTTCAATATACATATCTCCGTAAGTCTTGTCCTGGAGGAACTTAACTTCTTCTAATGACAAGTTAAACAGAGTTATGTTTGCTGTATCGGCGGGCCACCCAACAGTAGAACGAACTTCGAAATCAATACGATGTGATTTAAATGTTGTTCGAATACTTGGGTCTTCTTTACGTGAAACTATTACTTCAACTCTGCGTAGCCACGGCATTGCAATATACCTATTGAAATTAATACATATTCAATTAATGTTAAAGTAAGCTGGGGATTTCTCCCCAACTCGTTAACGTCTTTGTTGTGCACCGTTGTTCATGTTCATTTGTTGAGTTACAGTCTGACCACCAGGAATTGCAACTGTAGCAGAAGCAGTCTGGTTGTTGACCTTAGCATCAATCTTAACATTAACAACAGTTTGAGTTTGACCATATGACATTCCATTGCGAGTAAACCCTGTAGCACCTTCTTCCAAAGATTGAGAGGACTTGGACCATTCGCGGAATGCTTTAACACGATTCTGTGCTTGTGCAGGAACAGCAGTGAGCCAATCCAACCCATTCTTATCAATAGCTTTATCAACAGTGCCAGCACCATCCGTGTAAGCAGCCATTGCTTTCTCATGGTCGCCATAACGCTTATACATTGCGTCATAGTATTCACGACCAACTCGTGCATCATCGTCTGGTGTTCCGTCAGACGGCTTGATTCCATATCCTGGGTCACGGGCAGTTGAAGGAAGAACCTGCATTATTCCACGAGCACCAGTAGGACTTGTTACACGAGAACCATCCTTGTTGTATTCACGACCACCAGATTCTTCCTGAGCGATAAAGTCATAAACACTTCCAGCAAACTCACGGGCCTGATTGTATCCAGTACGAGCACCGTCAAGTGCAGCACTTCCGGCTTCAAAGATTGGAGCGCCATTAGATAGAACACTTTGTGGCACGTTATAGCTAGGCAGCACGCGTGCGCGGCTTCCCTGCAACATTTCTGATTGAGCCATACCTTCGGCAAAGTCAGAGTTTCTACCTGCTTCTACCACCGAGCCAGCTTGCTCATGACTGTATTCCGTGCGGTCATACGCTCTCGCCATACCCTGTAGGCCAGCCATTTCGGCAGCACCTGCGATACGGGCCTGACTCCACCCACGCTCCTGGCCTCTTTCCTGCATAATGCGAGCCAGGGCCACAGGGTCACCGCCTGTCGCACGGATATCACCTATGGTTAGCAATCCCCTACTGCCACGAACAATGTTCACAGCGCCGCTAGGGTCGCCGTTAAGCATGGTGTTATAGGCACTATGTGTGGTTTGATTCAGACGTGATGCTTGCTGTGAATTGAGTCCCAACATTTCTAAGCCCTGCGACATAGAAGAGTATTCGTTAGGATTCGCCACACCTGCATCAAGTGAATTGCCGATAAAGTCGTTCATGTATTCAGCAGCTTCATTGCCAATCTGAATAGCACCAATTCCTACAGCAGCCACACGTCCGGCAGGAGTTGCCATCAATGCTTGCATAACTCCGTTGGATGCTGAACCAATACTACCACCAGCAATGCCAGCAGCTAAGGAACCACCCATACGACCGTAGTCCTCGAAGAAGTTGCCACCACTTGTGAAGTGACCACCACGACCACCGCCACCACCACTTCCACCACCATTGGCAGCATCGAATCGTTCCTGATTCCAACCCATTGAATCGGCTTTGCCATCAAAGTCTGCATCTGCACCAATACCCTTTTGCTTATTCTCTTCCTGAGCAGCAAGGATACCTTTCTTAACAGACAGCGCCATTGAGTCATTGCCAGTGTCGCCATTCCCTGTGGTTGCTGGGAAGTTCTGGTCATGCATTACAAAGTTTGGTTGGTAGTCTGAACGAGATGCTTCTGGATTGTAAGAAGAACGGGAGCCGATGAACGGGTCGTCGGAAGTGCCAGCAGCAGCAGAATAACCACGAGTGGACTTCTGGCGAACATCCTTCCAGATTCCATCACCAGTCATTGCGCTTCTTGCACCAGCAATTAGCTCTTCTCGGTCTAGTTCACTATTGCTTCGAACAAACTCTCGCCCAGCATCAAGACGGCCAAGCACAGAATCAAGACGATTTCTGTTTCTTTCGTACCATCCTTCATCCTTGTCAATCCATTGCGAGCGTGTTTCGTCGTTGATGGTTTGCGAGAACAGAGCGCGAGAACGACCAGAAACGTGCATACCAAATTGAACTTGGTCCATGTAATCTGGATGGTCGCCTTTAAGAAGGTCAGCAAACTTACCAGCCCTTTGCGGATTCTTGTGCTCCCAAATGGCATCATCACCAATAAGGCCGTCAGGAGAATACATGAAGGCGGGATAGTTATCATTTGTTATAGCGCCAGTTTGTTTGATATCGAATCCAAATTCCTTACCAACACGAGCGCGTGCTTCTTCTTCCGTCCTGTGACCATCAGCGAACATCTTCTTGGTGAAATCGCTGTGCTCTTTGCTGCGGGATAAACCAATCTTGTCAATCATACCAGCCCAGGGGCGGGTGTATGAGTTGTTTCCTAAGAAGGTTCCAACAGTAGAGCCAGTTACATCATAGTTCTTACGGAAGTCTAACCACTCTTGGCTACCTTGTTCTAAGTCGTGGAATCTGACGGGAGACTCGGAACGCCCTGTTCCATAGTCCGACACATCTCGAAATCCAGCACTGTCCATTCTTGCAATCGCAAGCTCTTCACGACGCATTCTTGCAGAGTTCCAGTTGGTGGCCTCTCCAAGTTGTGCTGTAAATTCTGTAGATGATGCTTGCGAATCTTTCACGACTCGCTGTGATGCTGCCTTCATTTCTGGAATGCGAATAGGTTCGGCATCCATTTTATCATAAGTGTTTTCGAGGATGGCTCGAACACTTGATGCAGAATAGGCTGGTTCATCTGCAAGTTCAGAACGAAGGTTTGCATAGCCACTTCTAGCTTCTTCTAAATCTGCGTATCGTGTTGCGCTGTCCATAATCATGTCACGGTCAGACACTTCATGACGTGTATTCATCATTCCAGAAGAACCAGAATAAACTTTGGCAGCAGATTTGACAGCTTCGCTAACAGAAGAATAAAGAGCTTTGCTTGGTTCACTCCAGCCAGTGCCACCAGTTAAGGAAGCGGTGAGTGAATATTCCGGATTGATACCGGAACCATATGAACCCAAAGGGAGTCCAGATGCGTTAAGTGGTGCACGAGGGTGTGCAATGCCAGAAACAATTGAAGGAGAACCAATCTTAGGTAGTGCATCCATGTACGAAATATGTGGGGCCGATTTATTTCCTACATTAGAGGCTGAGGTGTACCCAATTTCCTTAAAGGCTGAGGGCAACTCTTGTTCCAGACGTTTGGCAACTCGACTAATGTCTCTTGCGTATTGTTCGTGATTGCCATATTGTTCACGGTCAACATACATGTGAGCCATGTAGTTGTATGAATCAGCAATGTTTCCACGGTTGGTGGAGTATTCAGCCATAATATCCCCAGCATAGTGGCCTGGGATTTCTGGCATAATATCTTGATGCCCTTGCAAAGTATCTCGCATGTAGGCATTAAGCATGTTGAAGTTACCTTGCGGCAAGTTCGGATTGGACTTTGGCATGTGCATCCACACATCGTCTGTGTTGACACCAAGCCTTTCCATGTATGTATTGATTGCCTCTACATGGTGAAGAGGTCCGTTCATTGCATTATGAAATGATTCTGTGTAGCCAGCACCAGAAAGCATTTGAGCAATGTGGGCAGCATCAGAAATCATGGAAGAGTCACCAAAGGATTCAGTAATTAAACTATCATCCTCAAACGACCCACCCATTAATTCTGCATTTGTATCCATCCATCCTGACGCAGCACTCGCACTAAGTTGCTGAACCATGTGCGACTTCTTCATACCAGCATGGAATGTTAGACCGCTTTGAGAGCCTAATGCAATTAACTCATTAGCACTCAACTTCATTAAATCTTTTTGATTAGCCATTGTCTTCATCTACTGGTTCGAGTTTCTTACGCAAATCGAGAATGTCATGGAATAACAATAAGTCCATAATCGAATAGGTCCCATCTTGCAATTCACATAATTTGCAGAGAGAACTGTCTTCGATTATAGGACGATGCAGAAAATATTTTATGTCTGGGAACAGGGATATTAAACTGTCTCCGGACTCGAATTCTTCTGCTCTGCCAGCTTGGATGCTTCCTCCGCCTCCAACCGTCTCTGTTCGTTGATTTCGAGCCCTTGCTTGAAAAAATCAAGGAAGTTTGCTTCTAGCACGAAAGCAAAGACGTGGCAAGACAACATCAATTCGCCATTGAACTGCATATCATATAATGCAGGTTTGATTTCTTGTCCATCTTTGGACGATTGCATGCTGATAACACGCTTAAACAATTCTGTGAATACGGTATGCTCTACTTGCTGCATCAGGTATATAATATCAGCGAAGTTATATTTACCTTCGATGAATGGGAATACACGAGAACCAACTTTGCTTACCAACTCCGCATGAAGAGACAGTGCAGCCGAAGCCGACAATTGTCGAACAACGACTAACACTGTTTCGCCTTTGGAGTTTGTGAATTCACGTTGAAGCAATTCACAAGCCATACTTACTCCAAATTAAACGCCAATATCCGGATAAGAACCAGTCTTAATCTGGAGGCGTTCTACAAAGATAGCCCACACGTTAGACGTGAAGGATACGCCACGCTGAATTGCAGGTTGCTGCAAGATAGCGCCGTTTACACCATTGACCAGCACATCACCCATCTTGTCAACAATCTGAATCTGGAGCGGTTGCCACAGAGATTTGTTGCCAGACAGGCCAGTTGCCTGAGTTAACTGAGCACGGTTGTACAGGATTTCGTTCCAGTCTGCGGTTTGCAGAAGCGGGAAAGTAATCGTACCAGACAAGTCAGCCGTGGTAGCCACAGCCAACTTACCATATGCATCAATAACAGGCAGGTGTTGAGGTGCGTTACGACGAGCCGTGATGATGGCATTACCAGAAGTAAAACCATCTACACGAGCACCGTCGATAATGAGGTCGGTATTATAGAAAGAATATTGTTTCACTTATCGCACCCTTACTGAACGAAGTTGCCGGAGATAACTGCACCCTGCAATGCGCCAGAGCCAATTGCAATGAAGGAAGTACCTTCCCAGATACGAGCGCCTTTCTGAGATTGCATCAGAGCCAAGTCAGTAGACAAGACTTTGTAACCATCTGCATAGAAGGTGCCTTCATTGTCGTAACCTGGGGCAATCAGACCATTGGTCACAGCCAGTTCCAGAGCCAGAGTTACTTGTTGGTTTACCAGAGCCACACCAGTTTCAGTCCAAGGAATCTTGGTAGTGGAGGTGTAGAACAGGTTGAATACGTTCGCACGAATCTTAGCGGTCAGCCAAGATACACCCTGAACGGTATCGAACCAAGTGCCGTCAGCCATCTTGCCGTTGTAGAACATAGTGTTCCCGCCAACGTTGATGAATGCGTTACCATTTACACGCTCAAGTGCAGCGAGTTGGTTCGGGGATAGGTCAGCAGTCTTAATAGCTGGACCTTGTTTGAATGCCAGGACAAGTGCAGAGTTTGCAACGTTGAAGTTGACAGTTGATGCACGACCCAGGATAGAAATCTCTGGATATTCGTCACCATTGTCGGAGGCATCATACACCAGCAAAGTACGCTGGAGGTTTTGTTCTTTAGCCCGCTTGAAGCTAGACTCAGCACCAGGAACCAGAATTTGTTTATCGCTGTCAGCCCAGCCAAACACTTTCTCGTTTGCTTCTGCCCACTTAGCAACGGTCATCTGGTTGTCGCCAGCAGCACTACCACGGTATTTGCGGTCAATTGCAACAAAGAAGAAGTCGAACGTGGAGTTCAAGATTGCGTTGAGGTCTGTGCCGATAGATACTTCATCAGTACCTTGCACATAGACAGGACTTGATGCAGAATCCAGTTTGAATGCAGAAGCAGCAGAGCCGTATATATCACCGATAATAGAGTTGATACCAGTGGATTTGGTAGTAACTTTAAAGGTGCCAGTAACCTGAGTCATGGTTACAGGGATACCAGCAGCAATCAGTGCGGCGTTTGCCATAGAGGCAACAGCATCAAAGTCGGAAGCCGAAGAGAAGTTGATTGGTGCAGTAGAGCGGTCAATACCGTCAACGTTAACAGACAACACACCATTAGTAAGTGCCTTAATAGTACCCAGGGTTGCAGCAGCAGACGCAGTAACAGTACCTGGAGTTGCCTGAGTAACTTCTTCATGGGTGACAGCACCTACGAGGAAATACTTCGGAGTTGGCTTCTGAGAATACCATGCCAGAGCAGCCTTATAGATTTCACCAGATGGAAAATCGGCAGAGACAGCAGCCATGCTGGTATATTGGCGCACAGGAACAGCTTCACCAGGTGCTGGAGAAAACTCTTTGCTCAAGAACAGGAGCGGACCAAAACCCTCCACGGCAACAGCGTTCGGAGATACCGCGATGTTGACCTGGATGATATCGGAAATTGGAATTGCCATTTAGATTCCCTTAATTAGGATGGGTTCACCACCATCATAGAATTTGCCGCCAACACTGGCGTCAGACATTGTTCCAATATTCATTACGTCTTCACGCAGAACATTGAATTTAATTTGGATTCCTTCTCGGAATTCCCAATTTGTCTCAAGAGTTAACGAGGCAAGATTCAGTGGATTTTTGTCAAGTGTTGCAAAGCCTCTGCTCTTAAGCATAGCCTGAACATCAGGACGGAAGAAGGAGTTGTCAAACTTAGCATATTCACTCCCACGACGTGAGAAGAGAATGTAGAAAGTAAGTATACGAATCCCTCTCGTAACAAATACTTCCTCACCATTACGGACTTCGATTCGAGTTTCGTCAAAGCCTGGATTAACTGACGACACACACTTTATTGCGGCGTAGTTATCAGCTGGTCGAGGTGCGTTTATCTGCATCTCATAAGAGAAGCGTGGGACGCCAACACAGACGTCCACAATATCCTTCAACGCCTGAATATCTTCATCATAAATCATTTCTCTAACTCCTTAGCAGCAATGACTTCAAAGAACCCAGCCGCCTTGTAGTCAGAAACAGAAATAACTTTATAACGAAGGCCGTAGATAGTGAGGATAGACTTCATCGGCATTTCAGTTCGGGAATGTACTTGCATGAATGCAGGTTGGCGCTCTCCGACTTCTGTAGCTTTAAGCGATTGACCACTTACGCCAGAATCCCTGTCACCATAAGGTATGGGAGTACATCGGATGGGTTTCTTTGGAGCATATGTATCACCAACCCAATTATTTTTGTCATCGTAGTAACCTTCTTGATATACCTCAAGATACATACGAGTGGTTGTGTATCGGTTAAATGCTCGACGTTGGTTAATCAAAACTGAAACCCAGGACTAACCCTCGGCCCAGCAAATGCCATGCGCCGCCATTGCAAATAACGTTGACCGTACACAGTTGACATGAAATCAGCTTCAACATAAGGAATTGTTGAAATGATTCGGTCGCTAAACTCTACCTGAACATCGTCCACATCGGTACGACTAACAGGCATAGCTGGCATTGCGGCATCACCAGGCATTAGGTCGTCAATAGTTGCAGACCAATGCGCAATAAGTGATGCCATAGCTGGGTCATAAAACCCACACCAACGCGATTCGATTGTTCCCATCACAAGTTTTGCATCCTCAGTTAGAATATCAAAACGGTCTTGGGTCATATCAGCCATAGCCGGATAACGTTTCACCAAATCGGTCAGTGTAATCATTATGCCAACTTATCGTAGAGGGCCAGTTTAGCTTCTTCCGGCATATCTTTGATGTTCACGCCATTAGCAACCAACACTTTATCAATGTCAGGCATACCAACTTTCACGCGTTCAACAATAGACAGACTGCCAGCTTTGATAGCTTCTTTGACCAGGTTTACTTTACGAGTTTTACCCGTAGTGTAATATTCCTTAATCACGAGTGCTTCTTTGCCAGACTTAACGTCAGCACCAATGTTGGAGTCGTCCAGCTTAACTTCTTCTTCACGCATCACTTCAACTTCAGTGACAGAAGAGGTAATTGCTTTATACACTTCATCATCAATTTCAACAGTTGCACCGCCAGGAATGTGTACAAAATCCAGTACAGGTTTGCCAGATTTATCCTTCTTATAGAAGAAGAATTGGAGGTTGCGAGTTTCGTTGTTCTTAAGCTGCATTACATTTCTCTTAAATTAGGCGAGATTTCTCCCGCCATCTGGGTTAAATACCGGAGTTGATGGAGATTGCTGCCGGATACATTGCCTGGAAGCCAGCGAAACGGCCACGACCAGGTACTTCATAAACCAGACCATGCAGCTGAACTGGTTGCCAAGTTAACGGCAGCGGTTCACGCAGACGGAAGGTGCGGTTGCCCATAGCTTCACGGCACACAACTACGAAGCAATCTGCGCCAGAAGCACCGTGACCTTTGATTGCATTCAGACCCTTGATTTTGTCGCGGGAGTTGATGAACTGGTTGTTGTCAATGAAGAACTGACCGATAGTCTTGTCAGACTGCTCAGAACGTGCGGTGTTAAAGATGTACTGCTCATGCTCAACAGGCATCCAGATTTCAGAAGGACGCATGATTTTCAGAGTAGATGCGTACATTGCAGACACAGCAGTGGTAAGGTCAGCAATAACTTCGGTTGGAGTCTTCTCGTTCCACTTAGTAGAACTGCCAGCACCCTGAGCAACAGTTGCTTTGGTAACGTCTGGGTTTTCGAAGAAGCCAACAAAGCCGTTAGCCTGGTCGCCGTACCATGCAGCAGAGTTAACATACTGCTCGTAACCACGGATAGCGGCGTTTGCTTTACGAGTTTCCAGCGGCAGACCAGTTACAGCAGCAGATGCTACTTCGTCAATATCATAGTCGAATGCAGTACCAACTGATTTAACAGTTACGCTGTATTCTTTACCAGAAATGCTGGACTTCGGCAGGTCGGTTGCACGGGCGTTGATTACCTGAGCTTTACCAACATGGTTGTATGAACGGTAGGTCAGCGTGTTAACACCAGCGCCGCCAGTAGTATCAACACCGAAAGCAGCACGGGCTTCCAGTTCAGGATACAGAGTGTCGTAAGTTTGAGCTTCAATGAACTCAAGCTGACGTTGAAAGAACACTGCGTCGTCGTCATTCAAAACAACGGTGCCAGAGTCCTGGATACGGGTGATGGCATCATTCAGTTCAAATTCAGAACCGTCGGCCAGTTTAATCATCTTTGGCATTAAATTTATTCCATTAGGCGCAGACTATTCTACGCCAATTAAACTTAAGGGTGCGTAATGGTGATTGCTTTAGTAGCAGTTACACCAGATGCAGTCTTATGGGTTGCTTTGATTGTTGCAGAGGTCGCAGTACCAATCGTCGCAGTTGCAACAGTTACAGTACCATTAGCCGCCACAGAGACTCCAGTGACCGCTGGGTCAACAGTGAAGTTGTAGTCGCTAGCAACAGAGTTTGCAAACGTAAACAGTTTATCAACAGTTACGGTAGCATTTGTAGTTGAAGCATCAGCAGTCACAGCCGCCGCTACCGCAGTAACGGTCGGTGCTGGAGGTGGCGTTACGACTTTGGGACTACGTTAATCATGACCGGAACAACATCACCAGCAGCAGCCGGATAACGCAGAGCAGTCAGGTTGGTTGCCTTAGTATAGCCAGCACCAACACCACCAAATTGACCAGTGGCAGATACGCCAATGTTCTTATCAGTGATTGCAGTTACCAGTTTGACCATGATTGGGCCAGACAGCATAACACCCAGAGGCCAGCCAGCTTTGATTGCAACAGTGCCGTCACCAGGACGAGTTGCGGATTCGATGTTAATCTGGCGCATAGAAATGCCCAGAACAGTGCCGTCGCCACCAATACCAGGCTTAACCTGATTGGAAGCAGTACCCTGAACAACAGCTAAACCAAAGTTAGCCATTTCAGTTTCAGCATTGAAAGTCAGGCGCTGAGAGTTGGTGGTAGCCAGGCCATATTGCTCACCCGCATACGCTGCACCAGTATTAATAGACCAATCTTGCTTTGGCATTGTCTTACCTTATAAAGAGTTGAAGCGTTCTAAACGACGTTTGTTAGCTTCTTCGGAAATAGAAACTTTAGGCTTACGAGCTTCTGAATCTTTCTTAGCAGTGAATTGCATAGATTGATTCAGGGCATCGCCCAAAGTAATGGAATCACAATCTTCAAGTGCTGCATCGAAACGAGCAGAGATATAATCTTCACTCTTATCGCTGAAATCCTTGTCATGCAATTTATTAACTACAGCCAACTTAACTTCCGAATCGGACTTGCCGGAGAAATCAAGACTGGAGAACTCGTCGCCAAGACGGGCCACATCAATGAGAAGTGCTGTACGAGCAACAACACGTTTGTCTACCTCAGCCTGAATGGCTTCATCGGATAGTCGTGCAGTTTCTGCATCAGCAAGTTTCTGCTCAAGAGTGGTAATCTTGTCAAGCGCTGCATCACGCTCTGCTTCAACAACATCAAAGGTTGCTTTATCAACAATGGAAATCTCTTCACCAGAGTCGCCAATGCGAGTAGTCTGAGCACGACCACGAACAACAATTGCAGCATGGTTAGGGATAATACGAACTTTATCGAAGTCTGCATCAGCATCTTCGGCAACAGCCAGTTCGGCATTATGACCCAGGGAGATTTGGTCAACGCCAGAATCAACTAATCGAATGGCTTGCTCGTCATTCAAAACGATTGATGCAGCCAAGAAAGAACCGTCTGCCATTGGACGACCTTCGATGAACCCTTTCTGGAGTTCTTTGTTGTTCTTGATATTGACGTCATCTTTTGGATGACCGATAGTAACCGGAATTGAGCGACAACCTTCAATGGTTGCTTCATCAAATAATACTTCCGGCTTGGTGCGAACACGGCAAATAGATTCTGGGTCTAGATGTTTTGCAATCTCACCAAGTTCTTTCGCTTTGTACAGCATAATGCCAGTACGAGCGATGGTGCATTCTGCAATCATTTCGCCAGAGTCACGTAAACGACGGGTCGTCAGAGTAGCCTTGTCGGTTAACAAAACTACTTCATTCACGGTATCTTCGTCGTTAAGCTGAACCAGGTTTTGGCTTTGCTTCACTTGCGTTACCCTTTTGGATGTTAGGAGGTTTAGGATTTGGCTTACCGAGGTCACAAGTTCCGAACACGCCCGAATGGAACATAACTTCGTTTGCAACTTGTGTGGTAATAGTTCCATTGTTAACCAGCAGGTCAACAGCGAATGCCAAATCTTTAGCTCGCTTCGCTTTCTCAACGTTGGATTCAGGGAAGATATCTAACCATTCATAGTCATATTCTTCAATGCCAAAGTGCGCCTGGACAATCTTGTCTACCACATCTAAACGAGGGTCGAACACAGAAGTCTGCAAGCCAGTCAACAAGTCGATATAGTTTACGAGGTCAGATTCGCCCGTAGCATTCATACCGTCCGGAGATGCAGAAAGGAAACGTGTAGCCGGAATACCAACTGCGGCAGCAACTATCTTCAAATATTCCCAAATCAAATCCTTCACACCAGATAGTGCAATTGACTTGGTATCATACTTCTCAGTGTTGTCGAGAATTAAGACGTTGTAAATACTTTTAGCCAGCTTCATTAATTTGAAGCGCTTCATCACAGCAGCTTCACCTTCCGGTGATGTGAGCAGAGATTGTAAGCCTTCTACAGTTACCACATCAATGGTGGCTTCCTGTGCTAAGCTGGCAGCAGCAGCAGCGGTTGTATAAAATTGGTCAATCGTTTTCAGCAATGGAATAAGTACCGAATCAGAGTACCACATGTTACGTTGAAATTCGAACAGTGGGAGTTCAGTACCCTCGAATCGAAGAAAACGAGTGTAGTGGATATAGCCGGGATACCCAGCCAAAGTGTAGAACTCTGGCAAACCATAGTGAGGACTCAAAGGGTCCAGAACCATAGTTCCTGCGGCAAATAGGCGTGAGCGGTCAATAACTCTCATGGATTTAATACATCCAGTCTTCAAGTTATCCAGACGCAATGGTGTATCAAGTTTACCCGTCCCTTTCAGGTCGAGTAATACAAATGAAGTCCCATACAGTCTGGCCCATTGATATGCTTCACGGAACAGTTTGCGGATACGAAGTTTCTTATCAGCTTTGCGCCCTTCTTCACTATCAATATGTCGCCACTTACGCGTCATGTCTTGAGGAATAACGGTACACACTTTCTGTGATACCCAATCCTCACGGAAGCGGTTCATTAGTTCGCGATAGTTCGCGTTCTTATTAGAGAAAGACCACTGGTTAAAAGTAGACTTATCTGCCTGACCGCCCAACCCTGTTACAAGGTTTTCTAACCCATCTGCAACTTTAACAGAGAGATTGTTTTTCTTTTTGGAAGTCATTATTTCTTCCTTAGAACAATTCCATTACCCTTAACAATTTGAATGTTGTCGGAGGTGTGGAGTCGCAGATTTGACTCGTGTTTTAATTTAACACAGTCACTCTCTGTGGTAGAAACTGCCTCAATCACACACAAAATGTTTCCTTCCAAATCTTGAATCTGGAGGGAGTTGTTCTTGCGTGAGCGGGCATCTAAGCGAGTGATAACCGCCATATTTACATCCATGCCGAGTAGTTGGCACTTGGGCCTGAGAATTCGATTGCAACCATATCTGAAACGTTATCGACACAATCGTCGTGTCCAGTACCACTACCCAAAGAAGTGAATCCAAGTATTTCACGTCTAACGTGGTCGATGTGTTCATGACCAGCAGGGAAGAATATCCTCTTTTGAGAGAAATATGGGATTGCGTTAAGGAATCGAGTTACCTTGTCATTACCGTTAATGCCATCACGAGGCAGTGGTAAAACTCGGACACTCCCATCTCTAATAAATTGTTGGTTTAAGAATTGTCCAGCAGACTTATCTTCCATGTACAAAGCACGAGGAATGCAGCCAACAGCTTTCAAATCCAACTTGTTGCATTTATTCCAGAAGTCGATGATAGCAGTCTTGAGTTCTGGAGTTTCAAACTTACCAAGCATGATATCTAAACAATATACATCACGCTCTTTAGTCACGCCCCAATGCTTAAGGACCGAATAGTCAGAATAAGATTTGGCAGTTGATGCCGTATCAGCAGTGATGAAACTTCTAACTACGCGACTTCTGTCGAAAACGTCTGGCTCATACTCTTGCCACCAATCTTCTTTAACAAGGCCATGGCCTTGAGCAGATGGGTCGCCAGCATACTGTGAGTTGTATGTGTATGGGTTGGACTCTTTCATTGCCTCCAGAGATTCTAAACTCTTACGTGAAGGCCACAATGCAGACTTCTCTTCTTTCCTGTTCAAATCATAGAGAATAGGGATAGCATGAGTGTAGTTCTGCTTCTTAATTAATTTGTCGTACCACTTCGCACTGCCAACACCCTTCTCAACAATCGCTGGGATATTGAGGTAGTGGTATTTATCAGAGGAACCACCACGGAGTATATAACCAACTAAATCTTGGTCATGAACTCGCTGCATGATGATAACCATTGGAGTACGTGAGCACTTAATTTGGTTTCCACGCGAATCAGTTATGCACCCATCATTGGCAAGACGGGACATAAAGGTGTTATCAAATCGGTCGTTGATTTCTGCTCGAACTGTGTCAGAGTAGGCATCCTTCGGTTTGATAACGTCATCCACCACAAAGCAACCGGAGTAGTTTGCAACAAGAAGTCCAGCACCTTTACCAGTCAGCTTACCACCAGTAGGTACTGCGTGCATAACTCCAGCTTTGGTCGTACCCCAGCGTTCAAGTGAACGTTTGTTAGGGTCGATTCTCACCTTCGGGAATATGCGTTGGAACAGCGGGTCCAGCATTACTGCACGGATGTAACCACTTGATTCCAATACAACGTCTTCTGCATAGGAGGTGATAATGTTGTGGCTCGATTCATTGTGGCAAAATGAATACAGTGGTAATGCAATACTCATAAGTTGAGTCTTGGAATGTCGTGGTGGAATGGTGACAATTAGTCGGTCAATCTCACCATCAACAACTTTCTGACCTACTTTGAATATTACATCGTGAAAGTCTTGAGACTGGAATGGGAATCCCATTTGGATATGGAACTGCCATTTACCGAAGGCTTCAAAACTCTTCATCAAAACTTTACGGACTTGTTCTGCAACCTTGGCTGGGATTACAGTTGGGTCAACGTTATGTGGGTCATAAAGGATTTTATCAACAAGCTCTTGTGTATTGTCGTGTTCAGAAGTTGGCTCCTCTAAAGTCGAACCAGCTACACGGTCAGATACACCAGCTTGGATTCCTTTCTTCAACTCGTCGGCATACGCAGTTGAATCTTTCTTATCGCCAGAGCGAAGGCGCTCAAGTTGTGCTCGGAAAACGGAACGCAATACAGCATCGTTTTCCAGACCCTGGCCTTCTAACTCTGCTTGAATTTGTTCTTCATAGCTGTCAACTATCGCAGAGTTTTCTGAAATATATCGACGGAGCAATGGCAAAGATAGAATGCAGAATCTTTCTCTTGAGACTTTTAAAACGTCACCGTAGTGTTTGGCCAGATACGTGGCAATAGTATCGTCAAACTCGGGTCCAAGATTTTCAGTCTTTGACATTGATTCGTTCTCTTTGGTTTTAATCACAATCCACTAATGGCTGAGTTTGCACGGGATTGGTGCGAATGATGTTGCCCAAACTAGAATCAGCTTTTAAAATCAGTCGATTTAGTGGCATGAATGAATCACAGATAGGGCATTGTTGGGTGATGAAATCATCCTCTGCCACCTCATAATGGCAGTTACTACATTGAATTGTGCGCATAAGCGACTCCGAATAAGATAGGAGGCCAGATAGCCTCCTTATTATGCGTGCCGCTTAATATTTAATATCGCTCCAATCCATATCTTTAAAGAAATCTTCAAGATACTGTTGGGTAGAACCAACAACCACCACAATCTTAAATGGCAGTATTAGCGGCTTTACAGCCGACATTAAATCTTCGCGCCCACGCTTGATACGTTCGACGTTCTTGATTGTATTTTCACCACGAGGAAGCATGAAAACGATAACATCCGCACCTGTTTCATTGCGCGTTGCAAGTGCACGGGTGAGATAAGTACCACCGCCAGTTGAAGTGACGGTGGATTTCAAATATGCAAACTTGACTTTGCGATTGTTTACAACAACAGGTGAGGACAGTTTCATTTCAGATAGGTTCCAATTAGTTACTAATTACTAAACTCGTCCAGTTGAACCAAACCCATCTTCTCCACGAACAGTGGAATTTAAGTGGTCAACTTCAACGAAATGGTGTTGAGTAGCTTTACTAACTTGCACTTGACAAACACGTTCGCCTGGTTGAATAACAAAGGCTGTGTCCGAGTCGTTGTGCAGCTTAACCATAAGATTACCGCGATAGTCGGAATCCAGAATGCCTGTGCAGTTTGCAAGGCGAATACCAGACTTAAAGCCGTGACCAGAACGGCTATGCACTTTGAGTTCGTATCCAATTGGTACTTCGAATTGGAGGCCAGTGTCGATAACAACAGAAGAGCCGGGATTGATAACAACAGTGGTATCGGATACAGTACAAACATCAGCAGCAGCAGCGCCAGCTGTAGCATACACAGGTAATTTCGCATTAGGGTGTACTCGTTTAACTGCAACAACTTGGGTCATACAGGACATGATTATTTCTCTACTTGATAGGTTATGCGTTCAATCCAGTTGAACACTTTGAATACGGAATCATCCACCTTACCATCAATTAGATGTTCATCCACTGTTACGCGGGTAGGTGTGTTTGGGAGGTTGATGTATCTGCGAGAATCGCCCGTGAAATCAAAACCATCACGATGCAAACGCACAATGATGATGAAATCATAAGCAGACTCAATGGCAACGACTTCATCGCCAAAACCGCCATCGGGATAAATGACATTAATAATGCCACCCATACGCCCCGTGAGTTCTTCAACACGAGCAGCTTCAACCTTACCGAAGTAGTCTTGTCCGTAGCGAGGTTTATAGATGTCTTCACTAGTGTGAATAAGAGCTTGACGAGGTGTTCTGCCACCAAGACCTGCAAGGGAGATAGAGTCTTTGAGGTCACGGTCCGAAGCATAGTGGATAAACTTGTCCACATCGACTTGAAAGTGTTTGGCAGTATGCTCATACAGTGCATCCTTAAACTGGTGTTTAGTGAATCGACGCTTACCGAGAAAGTATGATTCCTCGGCAGCAACTATCTTGTTGGCAATTGTATCTTTACCACAGCCAGGTGGGCCATTAAGAATGACAGCTAAACGCTTAATCAAAACTTTCCTCGCTCTTGTCTGTGCGAAGGCGAACCAAAGAAGGGAAGCGGAATTTACCAGCCTCTGTCTTCTCACGATAACGCACTTGCATAATCGAACCAACTAGCTCGTTACGATGTTCCCACAACCACTTGCGGATTGCAGTGTTTGATTCTGGAATACCGTGGTCTGCCAGACAATCTTTCACCATTGAGCCAGCACTGCCATAGTTAGAAGAGATAGAGCCACACATACCTTTAAGAGCACCAGTACCTTCTTTCATACCAGTAATCTTCACATCGGCGTATTTGTATGGTACAATCTTCCACCACTTACATTTTGCATCGCGGACGATAATACCTTCATGACCAAGCGCCAGATATTTATCCATCAATGCCTTAAGGTTTTCATTGCTTGGGTCCTTGCACCAGCCGATGTACAAGCGTGGGTCAACAGCACCATCACTCAACTCATACACGTTTTCTTGGGTTAGTGCGACCGTAGGCGGGTCAATACGACCGAGGATGCTAGAAGTCTCATTCCAACTATTACGGAATATCTCAGCATCTCTGAACTCCAGGTGCGATAAATGAGGTAAGGGTTTGGAATTACGACTCCAGACACCACCTGCTTTATTACGGATAGCTCGAATTCCGTCAATCTTGATGAAGAGTTCGCAGCGTCCTTTGATTTGACAGTCTGGGTCTTCCCAATCATGAGCGCGAGCCTTCGTATATTTTGTACCATCATCGAGAAGCTTAATAGTCATTAAGATTCAGTCTCAAGTAATCTCGGACAGCATTCTTACGTCCGATTTTGGTTTTAGGGATTGGGTCAATCTTGGCGAGTTTGCACTTAGCAATTTGCTCGTTATCCTTCAATTTGGCAAAGGCAATACACTTCTTCTCTATGACTGCATCTCGTCGAGATACTCCATATCGTTCCATGTATGTGATGATGCCATGACAATCATGACACAACAGTTCCAAATCTTCTGGCTGAACCAATAGAAGGTTGTCCACAAAACGGTGAAGGTCTTCCAACTTAAGGAGTCCTCCAACCTGCTTCTTGTGGTTCACTTCAATCTCTTTCAACTTATACAGTTTCTTACAGTGGTAACACTGAATGTGGAATATCGGCTTATTGGATGTACCAACTTTCAATGCCACACGTCGAGCCTGGATAAGAGATAGCTTGCTTGGATGTTTAGACCAAACACTGCGAATAGCAGACTGGAGCCAAGAAACAAACTTGGCTTCCGTACCGCAATAACCGTAAGCCATTTCAACTCCAATTATTTCTGGAGATACTCTGCATGAGGGATTATACGGTTCTCTTTAAGATGGAATCGGTCAATGACACCTTTGTAGTGCCACAAGCGAACGAGATTCCCATCATCAATTTGGTGATGCATGTATACAAGGCGGCCAACTTTGAGAAGTTCTTCTTCCCAACCGTCACCGAATCGCATGATAAATGCACCAATAACTTTCTTTAAACCTTCTGCATAAGTAGTGGTCTTATCCAAAAGTTCGAAAGACTCGACAGCACCGACACCACTACGACGGAAGTATGTTTCTCCAGCCTTAGCGCCAGTCTTGTAAATCTTCTCTTCCAACACGCCACAACCCATAACGTTATCCGTTGAGTCGCCGATAAGAAGTTGATGCAAGAAGAATTTAGGGCCACAGCCTTTAACTTCTTTCTTCTTGGATTTACCGTTGTCTTTGATAATTAATTTGAGTTCACCATAATCTTTCGGGATTACAATCTTCTCACCAATACCCTGAGATTCACGTTCCCATTGGTAGTGTTTGATTACTGGACCAGTGTTACCGAATTGTCCGATTTGGCGCAAGTCTTTGTCAAGCGACGCAATCCAAACTTCATCATATGTGCACGGACCAATACGCGTGAGGCT
>OERD01000084.1_pt1 | contig 36631 bp, 34 predicted proteins | sample 1539941 | NCBI WGS metagenome assembly OERD01 (sample SAMEA3891242, study PRJEB23780) | metagenome | biome: terrestrial biome; feature: animal house; material: water of meat washing | place: Italy | collected 2015-05-12
CCTCTCATCTTGCCTTGCTGCTGGTCCAGCCAGGCCTTTGGCATTCCGCTGCACTGAGTCTGTGGATTGGCGCCGCCTCGACCCTCGGCAGCCTGCTGTTGACCGCCCTGCTGCTGGCCCACAGCGACAGCCGGGCTTTCGGGCTGCTCCGTCGCCTGCTCTCGCCCATGCTGGCCATGCCCCACGTCGCCTTTGCCATCGGTTTTGCCTTTCTGCTCGCCCCCTCCGGCTGGCTGCTGCGGCTCGTCTCGCCAGCGCTGACCGGGTTTGATCTCCCCCCCGACTGGCAGACCATTCGCGACCCTTGGGGGCTCGGGCTGATTGCACTGCTCGTTTTCAAAGAGACCCCCTTTTTGCTGCTGATGGCGATGGCCGCACAGCAACCCATCCAGCTGGCACGCCAGCAGTGGCTGGGGGCGAGCCTTGGTTTCAGCGCCCCCCAGATCTGGTGGCGCCTGCTGCTGCCAGCGCTCTGGCCTGCCCTGCGCCTGCCCATCTATGCGGTGGCGGCCTACGGAGTGGCGGTGGTGGATCTCGCCCAGCTGCTCGGGCCCGATGCCCCCGCCCCGCTGGCGGTGCGGTTGTGGCTCTGGTATCAGGACCCGGATCTGCTCTGGCGCGGCGCCACCGCCAGCGGCGCCCTGCTGCTGCTCGCCATCACGGCGCTGCTCATTGCCCTGCTCAGATTACTGGAGTGGCTTCATAAAGAGATGGGCAAAGGTTGCTGGCTCGATGGCAAACGGGCGGCGCCCCACTTCTTTGCCAACCGGCTCGCAGCAGGCTTTGCCTTCACCCTGATCACCCTCAATCTGGCGGTGCTGGCGGCCCTGCTGCTCTGGTCGCTGGCGCGCCGCTGGCCCTTTCCCGCCCTCTGGCCCAGCCAGTGGAGCGGTCACTACTGGCTGGATCTGCTGCCAACCCTGCTGCCGCTGCTGGCAACCAGCGCACTGCTGGCGCTGATGAGCGGCTTGCTGGCACTGATGATGGCGGTGTGCAGTCTGGAGGCACAAGCCGGCCGCCGCCCCTGGCCACTCTGGCTTATCTGCCTGCCGCTGTTGCTGCCGCAGGCGAGCCTGCTGTTTGGCATCCGGCTCGGGTTGGACTGGCTTGCACATGACTCGATAAGCAGCGGCATTGGCTGGGGCTGGGTGCTCTGGAGCCAGCTGCTGTTTGTCTTTCCCTATGTCTATTTGTGCCTGCACGGCCCCTATCGCCAGTTCGATCCGCGGATCACCCAGAGCGCCCTGCTGCTGGGGGCTACGCCATGGCGAGCCTGGTGGCAAGTGAAAGCGCCGCTGCTGGCGCGCCCGCTGCTGTTTGCCTTCGGCGTCGGGGCGGCGGTGAGTTTGGCCCAGTATCTGCCGACCCTGCTCTTTGGCGCAGGCAGAGTGGTCACCATCACCACCGAAGCGGTGGCCATTGGCAGCGGCCTCAACCGGCGGCTGGCGGGGCTCTACGGCCTGCTGCAACTGCTGCTGCCGCTCGTTATCTATCTGCTGGCGCTCTGGCTGCCGGCGCGGATCAATCCGGCGCTCAAGGGGGGCGGCTCACGATGAACTCTCATGATGGAAACAGCCATATGCTGAGCACCACGCCTCTTCGGCTTTACCTTGATGAAAATCTGCTGCTCTCGCTGCCCGCCCTGCAGGTGGCCCCCGGCGAGGTATTGACCCTGATGGGGCCAAGCGGCTGCGGTAAAAGCTCCCTGCTGGCGGGGCTGGCCGGGGTACTGCCCGGCGCGCAGACAGAAAATGGCCCGATCCGGCTGGAGGGGGAGATAAGGCTCGGCGAGCGGCCACTCAACACCTTGCCTGCGCAAGCACGGCGCATCGGCATGCTGTTTCAGGATGACCTGCTGTTCGACCATCTGACGGTGGCGGAGAACCTGATGTTCGGCATGCCAGCGACCATCAAGGGGAAAAGCGCACGGCGGGAAAAGGCACTGGCCGCATTGGCACGGATCGCGCTGGCGGATCAGGCTGACAAGCTGCCGCAGCTGCTGTCAGGGGGTCAGCGGGCGCGGGTCAGCCTGCTGCGGGCACTGTTGGCGGAACCCGACGCCCTGCTGCTGGACGAGCCCTCCTCCCTCCTCGACAAGCCACTGCGGGCCGCCTTTCGCGAACTGGTGTTCGCGCAGATCAAGGCGCTGGCCATCCCCGCCATCCTGGTGACCCACGATGCGGAAGACGCGCCGGGCACCATACTCAACCTCACCGAATGCCACTGTTAACCGAGGAGTGTTCACCTTGTTTGATCGCCATCTGATCCCCGTGATCCGCAGCCCCCTCACCCAGCTTGCCAAACCGCTCTGCCGTGCCGGGATCAGTGCCAATCAGGTGAGCCTCACCGGCTTTGCCATCGGCATGCTGGCGCTGCCGCTGCTGGCCTTTGGCTGCTATTCATGGGCACTGGCGGCCATCCTGCTCAACCGGCTGCTGGACGGGCTCGATGGCGCCGTGGCGCGGGAAACCGGCATCACCGACTGCGGCGGCTTTCTCGACATCACGCTCGACTTTATTTTCTACGCCGCCGTGGTGCTGGGCTTTGCCCTCGCCGCCCCTGACAATGCACTGCCCGCCGCCACCCTGCTGTTTGCCTTTATGGGCACAGGGTCGAGCTTTCTGGCGTTTGCCATCATGGCGGGCAAGCGGGGGATCGACAATCCGGTCTACCACCACAAATCCCTCTACTATCTGGGCGGCCTCACCGAGGGGAGCGAGACCATCGCCCTCTTTGTGCTGATGTGCCTGTGGCCCGCCGCCTTCGCCCCGCTCGCCTACGGCTTTGCCCTGCTCTGCGCCATCACCACCCTGACCCGGCTCTGGAGCGGTTACCACACCCTGCGTCCCCCCCAGCCATAAACAGCACAGCCCTCACAGAAGGGCTAATCCATCGCACGATGAATTGGCGGCAAACAAGGCGCACGGAACACTTGCACGGGGATGACAATGTTTTACCATGACGACACTTTTATCAGTCTCTTTGAGAACCCTATGCGTCGCCTTGCCTCTCTTCTCACTCTGTCGTTATTCCCCCTGCTCGGTGGCTGCAGCAGCGCCCCAGCGCCAAAGCCCGTGGTCGTCCCCCAGCCCAAGAGCGCCTTTATCAATCAGGCGCCATCGAGCAAACCCGTTTATACACAAGGGGTTAGCAAGGGGGACTTCGCCAATCGCCCCAACGTGGACAGATTCGTCCAGAAGATGGTCGAGAAGCACGGTTTTGACAACGCCCAGCTGCATCAGGTGCTGGCACAGGCAGAGCGTTACGACTGGATCATCCGCCTGATGGATGCCCAGGCGCCGACCACCGCCAAGCCCACCGGCCCGACCGGCGCCTGGAACCGCTATCGCGCCAAGTTCATCACCCCGGACAACGTACAGAACGGCGTCAACTTCTGGCGTGAATACGCAAGCGAGCTGAACCGGGCGGAGCAGATCTACGGGGTGCCGCCGGAGATCATCGTCGGCATTATCGGGGTGGAGACCCGCTGGGGCCGGGTGATGGGCAAGACCCGCATTCTGGATGCGCTGGCCACCCTGGCGTTTGATTACCCGCGCCGCGCCGAGTTCTTCACGAGCGAATTGGAAGCCTTCCTGGTGATGACCCGCGACGAGGGGATGGATCCCACCGAACCCAAGGGCTCCTATGCGGGCGCCATGGGCTACGGCCAGTTTATGCCCTCCAGCTTCCAGCGCTATGCGGTGGACTTTGACGGCAACGGCCACACCAACCTGTGGGATCCGGTAGATGCCATCGGCAGCGTCGCCAACTACTTCAAGGCCCACGGCTGGGAGAAAGGGCAACCGGTGGCGGTGCGCGGTCAGGGCCAACTGCCCGGCTATGAGCATGGCTTTCAGACCCGCTACCCGGTCGCCACCCTGCGCCGCGCGGGGCTGACGCCCACCAGCACCCTCGGCAACCACAGCGAGTCGAGCCTGCTGCGCCTCGATGTCGGCACCGGCTACCAATACTGGTACGGCCTGCCCAACTTCTACACCATCACCCGCTACAACCACAGCACCCACTACGCCATGGCGGTGTGGCAGCTGGGGCTGGCGGTGAAAGAGGCCAAAGGCGGTTACTGAGTCAGGTACTGATTTGCCAACAAAAACGGGCCTGCTGGCCCGTTTTTGTTATTCGTTTTCCAGCAACCAGCGTTTGAGCAGTGCCGCTAACTGAGCCTGCTCCGCCTCGGTCAGTGGCGCCAGCAGGCGACGCTCGTTGGCCACGTGCAGCTCAACCGCTCGGTCGATAAGCGCTTTGCCCGATTCGGTGAGGCAGACCAGCAGGCTGCGCCGATCGCTGGGCGCCGCTTGCCGCTCTATCAGTCCCCGCTCGGCCAGCTTGTCGAGCCGGGCCGTCATGGCACCCGAACTCAACATGGCCGATTGGTAGAGCACTGTCGGCGTCAGTGGCTCACCCGACCGACGCAGGGTCGCCAAAATGTCGAAGTCCGTGCCAAGCAAGCCGCACTCCTTGAGCTCTTCACTCACCTCACGACCGGCAATTGCCGCCATCCGGGCTACCCGACCCAGCACCCCCATAGGAGAACAGTCGAGATCCGGTCGCTGCCGGGCCCACTGAGCCAGCAGCAGGTCTACATGATCTGATTCCATCGCCAACCACTTATCTTTATATCGAGATACTTGATGATAAATCAATTTGGCGCTAATTTACCTTCACTTAAAGATACTTTATGAAGAGATAAATAATGCCAATGCTGATCGCCTTGCTGGCTCCACTGCTGTGGGGCAGCACCTATGCTGTCGTCAGCCTCTACCTGACTGACTACTCACCCTACTGGGTTGCCGTATGGCGGGCACTGCCTGCCGGGCTGCTCTTGTTACTGTTGCATCCGCGCATGCCGCCTCTGCCCTGGGGCAAGCAGTTCCTGTTGGCGTTTTGCAACATTGCCGCCTTCTTCGCTTTGCTGTTTCTGGCGGCCTTCCGGCTGCCGGGGGCAGTAGCAGGTACACTTGGTGCCACCCTGCCGCTGGTGCTGATGCTACTGGCCTGGTTGCAAGATGGCACACGACCGAGCCTGAAATGGCTACTGCTGGGATTGATGGGGTTGGCTGGGGTATTACTGTTGCTTAACCCCTCTGCCAATCTGGATCCTGTCGGAGTTGCATGCGCCATGCTGGCCACAGTGCTGATCGGCCAATCCAGCCGCTGGATGCGCCACTGGCCGGTAAACGATCTGCTGGCGCTGACCGCCTGGCAATTGCTGCTTGGGGGCTTGATGCTGATCCCGCTCGCCTGGTGGCTAGCTGGCCCAATGCCGTTACCGGATCCGGCCAGTGCGCCGGGATTGCTCTGGTTGATCCTGCTCAACACCGCGCTGGGCTACTGGGCCTGGTTGTGGGGATTAAAGCACCACGGCCCGGAGGTGATGGGCATGCTGGCCCTCACCAATCCCATGATGGCTGTGTCGCTTGGGGTATTGATGGTGGGTGAAACCCTGGATGTCAGCCAGTGGATCGGCATCGGGGTGATCCTGCTCTCCCTGTTCCTGATGAAGCTGCCAGCACGCTCCTTCTTCAAACGTTGGCAAGCCCGCCGAGCGAGTACAGGGATCTGTAACGAGGTGTAAACACCAGACCACCTCAACCCACGCATAAACAAGAGGAGCCATTGCGGCTCCTCTTTTTAGTCAGCGGTCAGTGACTTGAAGGTGGCTTATACACCAGCCTTGGCCAGCGCAGCAGAGACGATCTGCTGGGCTTCCTGCTGGATGAGGTCGAGGTGCGCGTCGCCCTTGAAGCTCTCCATGTAGATCTTGTAGATGGACTCGGTGCCGGAGGGGCGCGCCGCGAACCAGCCGTTCTCGGTCACCACCTTGAGACCGCCGATGGCGGCATCGTTGCCCGGCGCCTTGGTCAGCTTGGCGATGATGGGCTCACCGGCCAGGGTAGAGGCTTCGACCAGTGCCGGATCCAGCTTGGAGAGCACCGCTTTCTGGGCACTGTTGGCCGGGGCGTCGATGCGACGGTAGCTGGAGCGGCCAAACTTGGCTTCCAGTGCGTCGTAGTGGGCCTGCGGATCCTTGCCGGTCACCGCCAGAATTTCCGCCGCCAGCAGCGCCAGAATGAAACCATCCTTGTCGGTGGTCCAGACGGTGCCATCTTTGCGCAGGAAGGAGGCGCCCGCGCTCTCCTCGCCGCCAAAGCCGAACTCGCCGCTGTAGAGGCCATCCACGAACCACTTGAAGCCGACCGGCACCTCTTTCAGGGTGCGGCCAATCTCGCCGGCAACCCGGTCGATCATGGAAGAGGAGACCAGCGTCTTGCCGACGGCCGCATCGGCAGACCAGCCGGTGCGATGGGTAAACAGATACTGGATTGCCACCGCCAGATAGTGGTTCGGGTTCATCAGGCCGGACTTGGTAACGATACCGTGACGGTCGTAGTCAGGGTCGTTGCCAAGGGCGATGTCGAACTTGTCTTTGAGGGCAATCAGGCTCGCCATGGCGAACGGGCTGGAGCAGTCCATCCGGATCTTGCCGTCTTTATCCAGGGTCATGAAGGAGAAGGTCGGGTCGACCTTGTAGTTCACCACCTCGATGTTCAGGCCATAGGTCTTGGCGATGACGTCCCAGTAGGCGACGCCGGAGCCGCCCAGCGGATCGACACCGATCTTGATGCCCGCGTTCTTGATGGCATCCATGTCCAGCACGTTCTTCAGATCATCCACATAGGGGGTGACATAGTCGTGCTCGACCACGAACGGGCTCTTGAGCGCCTCGGCGAACGGCATCCGTTTCACGCCAGCCAGACCCGCTTCCAGAATGGCGTTGGCACGGTCCTCCACCCACTTGGTGATCTCCCCTTCGGCGGGACCACCGTGGGGCGGGTTGTACTTGAAGCCACCATCTTCCGGCGGGTTGTGGGACGGAGTGATCACCACGCCGTCAGCACGGGCAGCCGGTTTGCCTGCATTGTGGCGCAGGATGGCGTGAGAGATGACCGGGGTCGGGGTAAAGCCCATACCGGCTTGAATGCGAGTTTCAACGCCGTTGGCCGCCAGCACTTCGACGGCGCTGGCAAAGGCGGATTCGGACAGGGCGTGGGTATCCATGCCGACAAACAGCGGGCCAGTGATACCGGCCTGCTGGCGATACTCCACCAGCGCCTGGGTCACCGCCAGAATATGGGATTCGGTAAAGGCGTTGTGCAGGGCGCTGCCACGGTGGCCGGAGGTACCGAAGGCAACCCGCTGCTCGGGGCGGCTCATGTCCGGCTTGTTGAGGTAGTAGGCGCTGACCAGACGGGGGATGTTGGTCAGATCGCTTAAACGGGCCGGTTGACCGGCGTGGGAATGCTGAGCCATGGCGTTTTCCTTGCGTAATGGCGGCCTTGCCGGGCAAGGCCTGAGTCTTGAAGAATCGTTAAATGGCGCCACACACCTGCGCGATCACCTCTTCGCCATAGCCCATGCTGGCCATCAGCTGGGCCACCATGTTCTGCTTGCGGCTGGTGTTGGTGTTGGTGATCACCCAGAACGGGGTCTCCGGTACCGGCTTGGGCTTGGTGGTGCTGCCACTGGCACGCAGAGCCTCGGGATCCTGCGAGAAATAGACGCGCTTGCGCCCCTTGATTTCGGTGGCCTGGGTAAAGCCTTCCGGGTTATCCCGGTAGAGGGTACTCAGCACCAGCATAAAGCGGTTGATGGACTTCTCTTCTTTTTGCAGCTCACCGGAATCGAGCAGGGCTTGCAGCCCTTGCCGGGTGGCTACCGCACTGGGCTGCGCGACGGCAACGGGCTCGGCAACCGGCACACGTTGGTGAGCAGGCTGTTCCAGCAGACGGCGCAGGATATCGGAGGCACTCTCACCAATGTGCCGGGTCTGGCTGGCGATATAGAAGTAGAGATCGTCATCAAGCTCGATGGTTTTCATAGGGATGCGCTGGACTCGTCGAAATTCGGATGCGGCGATTATACATAGGCAAACCCGACAGCCCAAGCAAGGGGCTGGCAGATGTACATGAATCTCATCGAGAATACGGCATAATAGCGGGCCAAGTGTGTGATCAGCCGCACTGATAGCCGATCCGGACGGGATTTTTTAGAAAAAAAACCACATAAAATCCCAATCCATTGGACGAAATCCTTTTCTTTCCAGTGCGTTAAATAAAACAGCGATACGCACCCACGACCGACAAGGTGTCATTTTGCAACAAAACAGCATATTGAACTTCAAGGAGCAGGGTCAGGGCCCGGCGGTCATTCTGATCCACGGCCTGTTTGGCAGCCTCGACAACCTCGGCCTGCTGGCCCGTGCCCTCTGCGAACAGTACCGGGTCATCAGCGTCGATCTGCGCAACCACGGCGCCTCCTTTCATAGCAGCGAGATGAGCTATCCGGCGCAAGCGGCCGACATTCTCGCGCTGATGGATCACCTTGAGCTTGATCAGGCGGCGATAGTAGGCCACTCGATGGGGGGCAAGGTAGGGATGCAGGTCGCCAAGCTGGCGCCAGAGCGGGTGACCAAGCTGGTGGTGGCCGACATGGCGCCGGTCGCCTATCCCCACTCCCGCCACCAGAATGTCTTTGCCGGACTCAACGCCACACTGCGCACGCCGCCGCAAAGCCGCAGTGAAGCGGAAGCCATGCTGGCGCAGCATATCGAGATCGCCGGGGTACGCCAGTTCCTGCTCAAATCCTTCGCCAGAGGCGAGCATGGCTGGGGTTGGCGCTTCAATGTGCCCGCCCTTGAGCAAAACTACGCCAACATCATGGGCTGGCCAGAGGATGAGCATCGCTTCGAGGGGCCGGTGCTCTTTATCAAGGGGGGGGATTCTGACTATATGCAGCCCCAATACAGCGAGACGGCACTGGCCCAATTCCCGGCGGCAAAGGTGCGTGTCATCGCGGGTACCGGCCACTGGCTGCATGCGGAAAAACCGGCTCTGTTCAACAAATTGGTTGTGGATTTCCTGTCGACAGGCGGTTAACAGTTTCAAATCCTTTGTGATATAGTGCGCCCGTCATAAGGAGTGTGCGCAATCCATGCTAAGTGAACATATCGACCTGATCGAAAGTTTGGGCCTCAAGTTATTCTTTGTGGCCATTTTCATATTGATTGGCCTGGCCATTCAGGACGTGCTCAAGCGCGGCAACGTGCCCCGTTTCGGTCGTTTTATCGTCTGGTTGGTACTGTTTCTGGGTTGTGCGGGTTTTGTCGCCAAGGGGCTGATCGAACTGGGCTGGGAAGGCTCAGGACTCGGCTAACTTATTTTCATCTGTGATGTATGGCCAAACAGCAAACTGATCGAACAACACTGGATCTGTTCGCAAATGAGAAGCGCCCCGGCAGGCCAAAGACCAATCCACTCCCCCGCGAGACCCAGCTCAAGATCAACAAGCGTAACCAGCTTAAGCGCGATCGGGAAAATGGGCTGAAGCGGGTAGAGTTAAAGGTGGAGGCCGAGTTGCTGGAGCGCCTGAACCAACTTGCGTTACAACAGAACATCAGCCGAGCCGAGCTGATCCAATCTATCCTGAAACAACAGATTGAGTCCGCCTTTGCGGTGGACATTGCAGTCTGAGCGTTGAGCATTAACACCAAATACGGGTAACTAAACACTATGGCAAGTGTAGGTCTGTTTTTTGGCAGCGATACCGGTAACACCGAAGCTGTCGCCAAGATGATCCAGAAAGAGCTGGGCAAAAACCTGATTGAAGTCCGTGACATCGCCAAGAGCAGCAAGGCCGACATCGAGAGCTTTGATCTGCTGATGTTCGGCATCCCGACTTGGTACTACGGCGAAGCCCAGGCCGACTGGGACGACTTCTTCCCCGATCTGGGCGAAATCGACTTCACCAACAAGCTGGTCGCCATCTTCGGTTGCGGTGATCAGGAAGACTATTCCGAGTACTTCCTCGACGCCATGGGCACCCTGCGTGACATCGTCGAAGCCAAAGGCGCCATCATCATCGGTCACTGGCCGACTGCCGGCTACGAGTTCGAAGCCTCCAAGGCACTGGTCGATGACAAGCACTTTGTCGGTCTGGGTATCGATGAAGATCGCCAGCCGGAGCTGACCGCCGAGCGCGTCAAGGGCTGGTGCAAGCAGCTGCACGAAGAGATGTGCCTGGGCGAGCTGGAGTAATCCGCTTCCCCTCATACCTCTGACAACAAGGGCCCCGACGGGGCCCTTGTTGTATCTGCTTGTTGCGATGCCTGCCTTTATTCTTCCCTGTTATTCACCTCTGTGCTCCGGTTTGGCTCGCACATAGAGGGTGCGCTTGACCTGCGCCACCAGCTCGCCGCTCTTGTCCTGTACCGTGACCTCGAATTCGGGGAAGTGCTTGTTGCCACCTTCGGTCGCCGCCACGATTTCGGCCAGCTTGCCCTCGGTCAGGTTGAACTCGGCCACCAGCTTGCCCTTGCCCGGCTTGATGTAGTTGATGCTGCCCGCCTTGTCCCAGACGTAGTAGCGATTCTTGAAGTAGCCCATCAGCATCAGCGGATAGATGGGGTCCGTCATGGCAAACATGCTGCCGCCAAACTGGGTGCGGTTGGCATTCTTGTTCCACCAGCGGGATTTGAGGGTCACCCGGCAGTAGCGAAAGTCATCGCTCAGGGTCTCTATCTTGATACCGGCGCCCCAGAAGGGGGGCCAGGCGTTGAGTGCGCGGCGCACCCAGGCCGCATTGTCAAAAAGCCAATCCATGGATCTCATCCGACCAGAAATATGAAAGTTACATCTTATCAACATCTGCCATGCCAGCAAGTCGGACGACACGATTGATTATTTCAATCCAACCGGCCATTTATGGCTAAACCCCTTGAATTGCTGGGTTTATTTTTAGGGAGGCTACGACCTATAATGACAGGCCAAGCGAGTTCAAGGTTGCCATTCCTGCGGCAGTCCATCAGAATAACCCCACCTTCGAGAATGCGAATAAGTAGAATATGGCAGACAACAACCAAGCGTTAAAAAAGGCCGGGCTCAAGATCACCTTGCCCCGGGTCAAAATCCTGGAAATCCTGCAACAGCCGGATTGCCAGCACACCAGCGCCGAAGATCTCTATAAACGACTGATCGACCTGGGTGAAGAGATTGGTCTCGCTACCGTCTATCGCGTTCTCAACCAGTTTGATGATGCCGGTATCGTTACCCGTCACCACTTCGAAGGTGGCAAGTCGGTATTCGAGCTGGCCACTCAGGAGCACCACGACCACCTGGTTTGCCTCGACTGCGGCAAGGTGATCGAGTTCTCCGACGAAGTGATCGAACAGCGTCAGCGCGAGATCGCCAAGAAATTCAATATCCGTCTCACCAACCACAGCCTCTACCTCTACGGTCACTGTGCAACAGGTGAGTGCAAGCACGACGAATAAGTCGCCCGCGACTTGCAGATAACGGACAATAAAAAAGCCAGCTGATGCTGGCTTTTTTATTGTCCGGCGCAGGCCGTCTGGCATCACACAGGGCAGGGTCTCCCCTGCCCCATCGGCTTAGCCTTCTACCTTGCCCCAGGAGTCGCGCAGGGCAACGGTGCGGTTGAACACCAGATGCTCCGGGCTGGAGAGCTTGTTGTCGGCGCAGAAGTAACCTTCACGCTCGAACTGGTAAGCCTGCTCCGGCTTGGCGTTCTTCAGGGATGCCTCAACACGAGCCCCCTCGATGATCACCAGGGATTCCGGATTCAGCGCAGCTTCGAAGTCATCCTCGGCGCCCGGGTTCGGTACCTTGAACAGACGATCGTAGAGACGCACTTCCGCTGGCAGGGAGTGAGTGGCGCTGACCCAGTGGATCACCCCTTTCACCTTGCGGCCATCGGCCGGATCCTTGCCCAGAGTCTCGGGATCGTAGGAGCAGTAGATGCAGGTGACTTTGCCATCGGCATCTTTCTCGATACGCTCGGCCTTGATCACATAGGCATTGCGCAGACGCACTTCCTTGCCCAGCACCAGACGCTTGAACTGCTTGTTCGCCTCTTCTTTGAAGTCCGCTTCGTCGATGAAGATTTCACGGGTAAAGTTCAGCTCGCGGGTACCCATCTCGGCATTGCTCGGGTGGGCCGGGGCAGTCAGCACTTCGTCGGCAGCCAGGTTCTCGATGACCACTTTCACCGGATGCAGCACGGCCATGGCGCGCGGTGCATGCTCGTTGAGGTCTTCGCGGATGCAGGCTTCCAGCATGCTCATCTCGACGATGTTGTCCTGCTTGGTGACGCCGATGCGCTTGCAGAACTCGCGGATGGAGGCCGGGGTGTAACCACGACGACGCAGACCGGAGACGGTCAGCATGCGCGGGTCATCCCAACCATCGACGTGCTTCTCGGTCACCAGCAGGTTCAGCTTGCGCTTGGACATGACGGTGTATTCGAGGTTCAGACGAGAGAACTCGTACTGACGGGGGTGGCAGTCGATGGTGATGTTGTCCAGCACCCAGTCGTACAGACGACGGTTGTCCTGGAACTCCAGGGTACAGATGGAGTGGGTGATCCCTTCCAGCGCGTCCGAGATGCAGTGGGTGAAGTCATACATCGGGTAGATGCACCACTTGTCACCGGTCTGGTGGTGGTGGGCAAACTTGATGCGGTAGATAACCGGATCACGCATCACCATGAAGGGGGATGCCATGTCGATCTTGGCGCGCAGGCAGGCGGTGCCTTCGGCGAACTCGCCGTTCTTCATCTTGGCAAACAGCGCCAGGTTCTCTTCCACGCTGCGATCGCGGAACGGGCTGTTCTTGCCAGCTTCAGTCAGGGTGCCACGGTACTCGCGCATCTGCTCGGGCGTCAGCTCGTCCACATAGGCCAGACCCTTTTCAATCAGCTCGATGGCGTAGCCGTGCAGCTTGTCGAAATAGTCGGAGGAGTAGCAGATCTCGCCGCTCCACTGGAAGCCGAGCCACTGTACGTCCTGCTTGATGGACTCTACGTACTCGATATCTTCCTTCACCGGGTTGGTGTCATCGAAACGCAGGTTGCACTGGCCCTGATAGTCGCGAGCGATGCCGAAGTTCAGGCAGATGGACTTGGCGTGGCCGATATGGAGATAACCGTTCGGCTCGGGCGGAAAACGGGTATGCACGCTGCTGTGCTTACCGCTGGCCAGATCTTCATCAATGATCTGACGAATAAAGTTAGTTGGGCTGTTCGCCTGACTCATGGCTCACCTCAAAAAAGCGTCACTGGCGGAAGTTGTGCCGGCTGGCACCCTCATCCCCCCGCCGTCAAGCCGGGTATGATCCCTTATTACGGGCGCTGTCTCAACCTGAATTTGGCACTTCCGGGCCATTTCCCGGCCATTGCGCCGCTAAAAACGGCGTGGCTTGGCACATTGCACACCAAATGCATAAAAAAGCCCCGCACTAGGCGGGGCTGAAAGTGATGAAAAACACAAAACAGACAATTACACACAACAAAGGCTCACACGCACAGTCAACCTTTCCCAAACCCGATGCGCCATCGCCCTTGGGAAAGGCGGGTCTTGCGACCCACCTCATGTTAACGGTTGACTGCTATCAGTTCAGTTCGGTGACGCGGCTGGTGCGCTTGCCATCGAAGCTGGTGGTACGCAGGTAGACCTTGCCATTCACGCTCGGCTTGGCCGCGGCGTCATAGGCACTCCAGTTGGTACCGTCCAGGCTGTACTGGATGGGCAGACCCGGCAGATCCACGTTCGCTTCCAGCACACCGTTCACTACCTTGGCACCCGGTACGGAGAGGCGGTATTCAACACCGGCCTGATCCAGTTTCGGCAGCACGCGCTGACCCAGTACGTTGGCAAACTGGTTCCACTCTTTGTTGAGGGTGGCCTTGTTGACGAACTTGGTCTCGCCGGAGAACTCGCGACCCTTCACATAGTTCAGCTCGAAGCCACCTTTGTGCCAGGCACGCTCGGCCACGGAGAAGATACGCGGGTAGACCATGTACTCGTACTGAGCATCGGTACGCACGGTTTCACTCCACTGCTGACCGGAGATCCCCTTGAACTTGACCGGATCCTGGTCACCCTTGGCCACGAAGGCGTTGCCGTCGCGGTCAACCGAGGTCTCGGCGTTCTGCGGCAGGTTTTCCGGGGCGAAGGCGAACACCTTGCGGGTGTCGTTGAAACGGGTTGCCCAGTAGTAGCCACGCTCAGCCGGATGTACTTCGTTCGGGAAGTCGAAGTAGAGGTAATCCGGGTTGGACAGCACCACTTCGTAACCCTTGTGCGCCCACTTCATCGCTTCGTTGAAGCCACCCCAGTAGAGGGTTTCCCAGAAGTTGACACGGGTGTTGTCGGTGGCGAAGTCCTTGGCACCGCTGGCGTACTTCAGACCATCTTCCCACGCCTGCAGGGTAGAGAAGCCGCGGTCTTTGACCATCTGGCCCACTTCCTTGGCGAAGTAAACCGGCAGCTCGCCCACTTCCTTGATCTTGCCATCGTCGATCATCTTCTGGCACATCGGGGACTTGCCAAACGGCTTGTCCTGCTTGCTGGAGTCGACGTTGCCTTTCCAGGCGACCAGCTCTTCTTTCTTGGTGACGGCCGGATCCTGATAGCCACCGCCCTGCATGATGTTCTTCGCCTCATCACCACCGTAGTGCCATGCGGTCAGCGGCTGACCGGCGGCCTGGTGCATCTGGGCAACTTCATCCATTACCTTGGCCACGAAGGTGGCAGCACCCGGCTGGCAAGGGTTGATGAAGGACATCTTGTCGTAGAACTGGACCGAGGTGACGTTGGAGGTGTCAGCCGGATCAGTCAGACGGAACTGGTTGGCTTCCGCTTCTTTGCCTTCCGCCATCAGACGCTTGTAGCGCGCTTCCATGGAGACCACGGCAGCACGGGCGTGGGCCGGCATGTTGATCTCGGGGATCACGGTCACACCGCGGGCCTTGGCATAACGCACCAGATCCACGTAGTCAGACTTGCTGTAGAAACCGGAACCCTGGTTGTCGCTGGTCGGGCCGGAACCCAGTTGCGGCATCAGGCACTTGGTTTCGGACTCGTCGTGGCAACGCTGGCTACCGACCTGGGTCAGCTCCGGCAGACCCGGGATCTCCAGACGCCAGCCTTCATCGTTGGTCAGGCCAAGGTGCAGCACGTTGAGCTTCATGGCAGACATCTGGTCAACCAGCTTCTTCATGGTATCCAGACTGCGGAAGTGGCGGGCCACGTCGGTCTGCATGCCACGGTATTCAAAGCGCGGCGCATCCTCGACGGTCATCGGGCTCACCAGCTTGTCATCAACACCCAGCAGGGAGATCAGGGATTGTGCACCCCAGAATGCCCCGTCGATGTCGCGACCCTGGATCACTGTGCCCTTCTGACCGATGGTCATGTCATAGCCTTCAGCCTGCTTGAGCTTGCTGCCGAGCTTGATGGTCACCGGGTAGCCGGTGTCGGAGAGGGTAACACCCAGCTTGGTCAGTTGAGCCTTCAGGGCCTCGGCGCGATCGCTCGGCAAGTCCAGGGCATTGAGTTTGATGGTAGAGAAGTCAACCTGCGGGCCAGCTTTGACTACCTGCTTCATCGGGGTCGGCAGGATCTGGTTGTCAATCTTGCCAGCCGGCAGCAGGGTGCTGGTCTGGTTGGCCGCGAAACGGGTTTCGCTGTTCATCAGGATGTTCTTGTCATCCTTGGTACGCTTCCAGCCATCAGCCGGCATCGGCTTCTCGTAGGTGCTGGCATCATTGATGTTGCTCATGCTGGCCAGTACTTTCGGCTCGGCACCTTCGCTGGCGACATACCAGTTCGGCATGATGTCAGATTCGAACAGTACCCAGTATTCCACCACCAGCGGCACTTCGACCGTGGCATCCTTGGCAAAGCCCTGGAACTTCTCGGTTGGCGTCAAACGATAAAGATCGCCGGTCAGGTGAGTGATGGTGAACTGGTCGTTATCCACACGCTGGATACGACGGATGGAGGAGACGTAGATGCTCCAGTCTTTGGAGGTCACGTCCGCACCGGTATTGGTCAGGTGCAGCTTGGCAACGCCACAGCTCGCCCACTCGGAACCGAGCGCCTGGCAATCGAGGCCGGCACCGGCACCGTCGTTGGTGACCACTTCATACTTGACCACCAGGTTGTTGGCGAGGGAGTCGACCACGGCCTGCTTGGCGGCATCGGCTGCCTGGACCTGGCTGACAAAAACGGTAGACATGGCAATGGCTAACAGAGAATGTTTCAAGTTCATAACTGCTGCTCTCATTTGAAGTAAAGGTTGGATTTTCTTGGCTTTTTTATATGGGGCCCCTGAGCGGGGCCCTTAGTTATGTCAACAATGGACTTAGACTTGAGGTGAGCGAGTCGCTCGATTAACGCAGGGCTTTCATCTCACCGGCGATGATTTCGGCCAATGGGCCCAGAATCACCTGCAGGTTCTGCTCACCGAGTTTGACCACACCGGCCGCACCCAGGGCTTTCAGCTTGCGCTCATCGACGATGCTGCGGTCTTTCAGAGTCAGACGCAGACGGGTGATGCAGGCATCGATGGAGACCAGGTTCTCTTGACCACCCAGCACTTCCAGGTATTGCTTGGCCAGCTCGGTACGGTTGGTAGATTGAGCGGCAGCCGGAGCAGTATCTTCGTCATCTTCACGACCCGGGGTTTTCAGGTTCAGCTTGGCAATCACTACGCGGAACACGGTGTAGTAGAGGCCGAAGAAGACCAGACCCTGAGGGATCAGCATGTACCAGTTGGTCGCCAGCGGGTTACGGCTGGAGAGCACCATATCCACCAGACCGGCACTGAAACCGAAACCGGCCATCCACTGCATGGAGGCAGCGATGAACACGGAGATACCGGTCAGTACGGCGTGGATGACATACAGTACCGGCGCCACGAACATGAAGGAGAACTCGAGCGGCTCGGTTACACCGGTGAAGAAGGAGGCAAAGGCAGCTGCGATCATGATGGAAGCAACTTTCTCTTTGTTCTCTTTCTTGGCGGAGTGGTAGATGGCCAGAGCGGCACCCGGCAGACCGAACATCATGATGGGGAAGAAGCCAGCCTGGTACATACCGACCACGCCTTTCACCTGCTCCAGGCTCTTGCCAGCGGCCAGAGCGGCATCGATGGTAGCCTGACCACCCAGGAAGTTCGGGATGTCGTTGATACCGGCCACGTTGAACCAGAACACGGAGTTCAGGGCGTGGTGCAGACCGATCGGGATCAGCAGACGGTTGAAGAAGGCGTAGATACCGGCACCGGTAGAGCCCAGGCTCACGATGGACTCACCGAAGGAGACCAGACCACCGTAGATTGCCGGCCATACGGCCATCAGGATGAAAGATACGACGATCATCACCACGGAGGTTACGATCGGTACCAGACGACGACCGGAGAAGAAGGAGAGTGCCTTGTGCAGCTCGACGCTGCTGAAGCGGTTGTACAGCTCAGCGGCGATAACACCACACAGGATACCCACGAACTGGTTGCTGATCTTGGCAAACGCGGCAGGAACCTGCTCCACCGGGATGCTCTTGATCTGGGCCACAGCGCCCGGGCTCAGCAGGGTGGTAACGACCAGGAAGCCGACCAGACCTGCCAGGGCAGCAGAACCGTCTTTATCCTTGGACATACCGTAAGCGACACCGACTGCGAACAGTACGGACATGTTATCGATAATGGCTGCGCCCGCTTTAATCAGGAAGGCAGCCAGCGCACTGTCACCACCCCAACCATTCGGGTCAATCCAGTAGCCAACCCCCATCAGGATCGCTGCGGCAGGCAATACCGCTACCGGCACCATCAGGGCACGGCCGATCTTTTGCAAATAACCGAGAATGTTCACGGTTCCTCTCCTTAGTTAATGTTTTTCTAGAAATTAAGTGCTTATCACGTTTGACGCATAAGCCATCAAGGCTTGATTGGCAGTCTAGGGCTTTTATTTCGCTGCGCAAATTAATAAACCGATAATCGTGATCGTTATCACCCAAACAAGATAAAGGTGGTGGATAGATGTGGCTTAGTTCGCAATCTTTATTTACGCTATAAAACAACTTGAATCCGTCTTAGCCAATTGCCACCGCCAAACCGGTCGCAACCCGACACAGAGGTATCCCATATGCGCCTGATCCCGTTGAAATCTGCCAGCCAAGTAGGCCTGTGGTCTGCTCGTTACATCGTTGACCGCATCAACGCGTTCAAGCCGACCAGCGATCGCCCTTTCGTACTGGGCCTGCCCACCGGTGGCACCCCGCTCAACACCTACAAGCGCCTGATCGAGTTGCACAAAGCCGGTGAAGTGAGCTTCCAGAACGTGGTCACCTTCAACATGGACGAGTACGTCGGCCTGCCGGAAGATCACCCGGAGAGCTACCACAGCTTCATGCACAACAACTTCTTCAGCCACATCGACATTCGTCCCGAAAACATCAACATCCTCAACGGCAATGCCGAGGATCTGGTGGCCGAGTGCAAGCGCTACGAAGACAAGATCAAGTCCTACGGCAAGATCCACCTGTTCATGGGTGGCGTGGGTAACGACGGCCACATCGCATTCAACGAGCCGGCCTCTTCCCTCTCCTCCCGCACCCGGGTCAAGACCCTGACCGAAGATACCCGTATCGCCAACTCCCGCTTCTTCGGTGGCGACATGGAGCAGGTGCCCAAACTGGCCCTGACCGTGGGTGTCGGCACCCTGATGGATGCGGAAGAGATCATGATCCTGGTCACCGGTCACGGCAAGGCACTGGCCCTGCAGGCCGCCGTGGAAGGCAGCGTCAACCACATGTGGACCATCTCCACCCTGCAACTGCATCCGAAGGGAATGATGGTGTGCGACGAGCCCTCCACCATGGAGCTCAAGGTCAAGACCGTTCGCTACTTCCAGCAGCTGGAAGCCGCCAACATCGGCCGTCTGTAAGGAGTCGTCATGTACGCATTGACCAACTGCACCCTCTACACCGGCAGCTGCGTGCTGACCGGCTACGGGGTGCTTATCGAGGGCGACAAGATTGTCGCCATCTCTCACCTGGCCGAGCTGCCAGCGGGCATCGACCAGATTGACCTCAAGGGCGCCAACCTGACCGCCGGTTTTATCGACGTGCAGCTCAACGGCTGTGGCGGTGTGATGTTCAACACAGACATCACGGTCGAGACCCTGGCAACCATGCAGGCGGCCAACCTCAAATCCGGTACCACCAGCTTCCTGCCGACCCTGATCACCAGTCCGGATGCCGACATGAAGCAGGCCGTTGCGGTCACCCGTGACTACATGGCGGCACACCCCAACGAGGTGCTGGGCGTCCATCTGGAAGGGCCTTACACCAACCTCAAGCGCAAGGGGATCCACCCTGCCGCGCAAATTCGCCAGCCAGCGGACGAGATGATCGACTTCTTCTGCGCCAACGCGGATGCCATCACCAAGATCACCCTGGCACCGGAGCGCAACGAGCCGGCCCATATCCGCCGTCTGGTGGAAGCGGGCATTCTGGTCTCGGCCGGTCACACTGCCGCCAGTTACGATCAGGCCATGGCCGGGTTCGATAACGGTATTCGCTTTGCGACCCACCTCTACAACGCCATGACCCCGACCCTCAACGGTCGCGAGCCGGGCGTCGTGGGCGCCATCTATGATCGCAAGGATGTCTACGCGGGCATCATCGTCGATGGCCACCATGTGCACTGGGCCAACGTGCGTCTGGCTCACAAGGCGCTGGGGGAGCGACTGGTGCTGGTCACCGATGCCACCGCGGCAGCCGGTGCGCCGGAAGGCTTTGAGAAATTTGATTTTTGTGGCACCACCGTCTTTTTACGCGATGGTCAGTGTGTCGACGAGAATGGTACACTCGGCGGTTCCTCCCTCACCATGATTGAGGGGGTGGAAAATCTGGTCAAGCAGGTCGGATTACCGCTCGATGAAGCACTGAGAATGGCCAGCCTCTACCCCGCTCGCGCCATTGGATGGGACTCACGTCTCGGTAGTATCCAGGTCGGTAAAGTAGCCAACCTCACTGTCTTCGATCAGGACTTCACGGTCCGTGGGACCGTGGTTAACGGACACTACACACAACAGTGACATCATGACTGGCGGACAAATAGCAAACGTAGATCTTATCAAGCAGGTCAACAGTGCAGCCGTGTATCGGCTCATCGACCTGCAAGGCCCCATCTCCCGGGTCAAGATTGCCGAGTTGAGTCAGCTGGCCCCGGCCAGCGTGACCAAGATAACCCGGCAACTGATCGAGCATGGCCTGATCAAGGAGACCTCTCCGCAAGCCTCAACCGGCGGGCGGCGTGCCATCTCCCTGACCACCATCAAACATCGCTTTCAGTTTGTCTCTGCCAAGCTGGGCCGCGGCTACCTGCAACTGAGTCTCTATGACCTCGATGGCAAGGAGCTCGACCAGCACGTCACTCAGGTGACCGAGATCGACCAGCAACCCGTGGTCGACATGCTGCTGCGGGAGATTGGCGCCTTTATCGATGCCAACCGCGAACGCTGTCGCAACCTCATCAGCATCGCGCTGACCATGCCGGGTCTGGTCAACCCGGAATCCGGCATGGTCATCTACACCCCCAAGTACCAGATCCGCAATCTGGGACTGGCGAAGCTGCTTGAGAACCACTTCAACCTCCCCTGCTACGTGGGCAACGACACCCGCTCGCTGGCGCTGGCCGAACACTTCTTCGGCGAGTCCCGCGACTGCATGGACTCCATTCTGGTGAGTGTTCACCAGGGGACGGGCTCCGGGATCATCACCAAGGGTCAGGTGTTCCTCGGTCAGAACCGCAACGTCGGCGAGATCGGCCATATCCAGGTCGAGCCGCTCGGCAAGCGCTGCCACTGTGGCAACTTCGGCTGCCTCGAGACCATCGCCTCCAACGAAGCGATCATCGACAAGGTGAAGGAGCTCATCAGCCGCGGTCACCAGAGCGCGCTGCAAGAGAAGCACATCACCATTCAGGAGGTGTGCAAGGCGGCGCTGGCGGGCGATGAACTGGCCCGCAGCGTGATCGAGAACGTGGGTGAGCATCTGGGACGAGCGGTGGCTATTACGGTCAACCTGTTCAACCCGCAGAAGGTGCTGATCGCCGGCGAAATCACCGCCGCCGAAGAGATCCTCTTCCCGGCCATCCGTCGCTGTGTCGAGCATCAATCCCTGCCGAGCTTCCACCGTGGCCTGCCCATCGTGAAAGCCCGCTTCCAGAACCAGCCGACCTATGGCGGCTTTGCGCTGGTCAAGCGCGCCCTGCTGGAGGGGGATCTGCTGCAGATCATCATGGAGCAGAAGTAAGACACTGATCTTGCGAGATAACAAAACGGCAGCCAGTGGCTGCCGTTTTCTATTGTGTGCTTGCTGGCGGTTTAGCCCGCCCGACATGGCTTGAACAGATCCAGCTTGTTGTCGTAAACACGGGTCTGCACATCCATGATCCCCAGCATGGAGTGAAAGAGGTTGTCATGGGAGAAGCGCTGGCTGCTCGCCTCCGCCGCCAGGCAACCCATATCCAGCTGGCGATCGGCCTGCAACTGGGGCGAGAACCAGGTCAGCAGCGGCACCCGGGTCTGATCATCCGGCGCGAACTTGTATGGCGTGCCGTGCAGATAGAGCCCCATGGCCCCGAGGGATTCGCCGTGATCGGAGAGATAGACCAGTCCCACATCGTACTGGCTCTCCAGCGACTTGAGCTTGTCTATCAGCAGCCCCACCACCTTGTCGGTGTAGCGGATGGTGTTGTCATAGGTGTTGACCAGCTCTTCGTTGCTGCAGTTTTCAATGTCGCTGCGCGGGCAGTCCGGCATAAAGACGCGCTCGCTGGCAGGGTAACGACGGAAATAGGTCGGGCCATGGCTGCCCATCAGGTGAAAAGCCACCAGCTTGTTGCCCTTCATGCCGGCAATCTGCTGATCCAGCCCCTCCAGCAGCACCTCGTCATAGCAAGACTCCCCCTGACAGAGCGCAGGATAGGATTTGGGGAGGATCTCGATGGTCGGCACATTGCGGCACACCCCTTTGCAGCCGCCATCGTTCTCTTTCCACAATACCGAGACTCCGGCATGTTGCAGCACATCGAGCAGGCCGTCACGGGAGCTGGCAAGCTGGTCATCGTAGCCACGGCGCGTGAGGTTGGAGAACATGCAGGGCACCGAGACAGCGGTGGCCGTACCGCAGGAGCGCACATTCCTGAACGACACCACCCCCTGCTCTTTGGCCGTAAAGCTGTTGGTCGCCTTGCCATACCCGTTAAGGGAGTAGTTCTGGCTGCGCGCCGTCTCCCCCACCACCAGGAACATCAAAGTCGGCTTGCTTCCCCGTGCCACCACCCTGGCATCTGTCCCCAGATGCTGGTAGGGGATCGGCGTGGCAAACAGCACATCCCGCCCATATTTGTAGAGGCCGTGCACATAGTTGGCGGGCACAATCTCTTTGGCCAGCGACTTGTTGTTGCGCCCGACCGAGGCGTAATCCTGATAGTAAAGTGACGCGACGCCCCCGATAAACAGCAGAGAGATAGCCAATACACCTGCCCGCAACGCCAACCCCTGATACCAGCGAGCCGGATAGCGGATCCGCAGTGACCAGAGCACCAGAACAGGCAGCAGCCCGGTCAGCAGAAACCAGAGCGCAACCGAGCCATTCAAATAGGCCCCGGCCTCACCACTGTTGGTCTCCACTATGTTCTGGATCATGCCTGCATCAAAGATGACGCCGTATTTGAGCATGGCGTAGCTGACGATGGAGCCAGTCAGAATGAGCACGGTAAAAAAGGGCTTGAGCACAAACCGGAACGTGAAGGGAATAAACACGGCATTGAGCGCCGCGATCAGCACCAGCGGGATCGAGATGGCAAATCCGGCTTTGACATGGGTCAGGGCGCTGAGCACCGTATAGAAATGCAAAAAGATTGGCCAGTTCAGTACCAGGGCGAAAAAGAGCACCAGCAACAGATTGGTCTGCAGTACACCGAGAGTTACACGCATAAACAACTCCTACATACCGGCCTGCAGCGCAGCGGGCCGGCCAAGCCAACAAAAACGACGGGGCCAGCGTAGGAAGTAAAACTTAAGCGCGAATTAAGAGGAGAAGCACGGCGCTCGTGCGCACCATCACAGCACGGGGTGCTCCGCAGCCCCGAAATGGATTTTTAGTTGTCTATCCATCGGATTTTGCTAGCTTGTTGAGTAGGCATTCACGAAATGCAGGTTAACCGATGGCACTGATCCAAGCCTCGATAGAGCAATTGAGAGTAGGCCACTATATCCATCTCCCCACGGGATGGACTAACCACCCGTTTATGTTCAATACCTTCAAGATCAAGGATCAGCAGCAACTCGACATTCTCCGTCATCTTGATCTCACCCTGCTGATGGTCGACCCCGACAAGAGCGATCTGCCCATCGAGCCGCTGCTGCGCGGCGATATCCCGGATGCCGGGCCTGACCTTGACGAGTTGGAAGAGCTGATTGCCTCGGGCCCGCCCCCCTTTGACGAAAAGGCCTTTCGCCGCTCCATGCGCGCCGCCGACAAAGCCTTTGGCCAATCCATGAGCGAGCTGCGCGATGCACTCGGGGCGCTCAACCTCAAACCGGATGAAGGGCTGGCCAACACCGCCCAGATCGTCCGCAATGCCGCCTTCACCCTCAGTCAGCATGAAGGGCCTCTCGGGCTCCACCTTATTCGCAGCCCCCACACCGATATCCTGCTGCAGCACAGTCTCAACGTGGCCTTTATCGCCATGTTGATGGCGCGCGAGCTGGGGATGAACCCCATCGAGCTGGAGGAGGCAGGGCTTGCAGGACTTATCCACGACATCGGCGAACTGAAAATCCCGAGCCAGATCACCCAAAAACGGGGGGATCTCAGCAAGGCCGAGCAGAACTTCCTCAATATGCATCCCCAGTACGGGCTGGAGATGCTGACCCAGCTCAACGCCTTTGAACCGAAAATCCGTCAGGTCGCCCATCTGCACCACGAGCGACTCGATGGCAGCGGTTATCCGCTCGGGATCAAGGGCGGGGAGATCCCGCCACTGGCCCGGCTGATCGGACTGGTCGACTTCTACGACGAGCTGCTCCATCCCCGCAACAGCGGCAACCCGGCCGCGCCGAGTCAGGCCATCAGCCAGCTCTACAAGTTATCCCAGAAGAAGTTCGACCAGAATCTGGTCAAGTTGCTGGTCAAGGTGCTGGGGGTCTATCCGCCGGGATCACTGGTGAAACTCTCCGACGAGAGCATTGCGCTGGTGCTCTCTACCGAACCCACCATGCCCCTCAAGCCGAAGATCCTGCCCTATATCAAGGCCCAGCGGCCGGAAGCCGTCGCCATGATCGATCTGCGGGAAGATGAACGCACCATCACTGCTTTTATCAAACAGGAAGAGCTGGATGAGGGACAACGGCAGTTCTTCAACCTGACCCGCCGCTTCTGCTACTACTTTGCCTTCTGAGTTATCCCCAGAAGCTGGGGATAACTCATTGGACAAACCGGAATAATTGCTCGAACCCCCATCAGAAGGTTGCCATCTGACCATGTATAAAAAACGCCCAGCCAAGGGGCCGGGCGGAGCATGCCACCTCCGTGTGGCGTATCCAGCGGATACATTCATGCTCCATCCATCAATATCAACCCGCTGCCGCTTACACAAATATCAATTTAACATGCTGATTTAATATGGTTTTATCCACTTGTTCTGGCAAACTGACGGCCCGTTGCGCCCAGTTGGGCCAACAGAACAAGATCCTGATCACACTTATTCACGGGCTGGCTATTTTTTCAGCTGGCTTATGAGGAGCGTTTTTTATGCAGTTGGTCCTCTCCTTGCTGCAACAGATGAGCGTCAGCCTGGTGATCGCCTATCTCTTCTCGAAAAGCCCGCTGCTGCGCCCGCTTGCCAACTATTCCGTGAGACTACCTCACAAGATACTGATATACATCATCTTTTCCAGCTTTTGTATCCTCGGCACCTATGTGGGCCTCGATATCGACGATGCCATCGCCAACACCCGGGCGGTCGGCGCCGTCTTGGGGGGATTATTGGGGGGACCGCTGGTGGGCTTTCTGGTGGGGCTGACCGGCGGTCTGCACCGCTATACGCTGGGGGGATTTACCGATCTCGCCTGCGCCATCTCCACCACCTGTGAAGGGCTGCTCGGGGGCATAGTGCACTGGCGACTGATGCGCTCGGGACGAACGGATGCCCTGTTTGAACCGCGTATCGCCTTCTTTACCACCCTCTACGCCGAGATCATGCAGATGGTCATCATCCTGCTGGTGGCGACCCCGTTCGACAAATCCCTGCTGCTGGTGCGCACCATCGCCACCCCGATGATTCTGGCCAACTCCTGCGGCGCGGCGCTCTTTATCAGCATGATCCGCGACCAGCAGCGGATGTATGAGAAGTTCTCCCGGGTCTTCTCCGCCAAGGCGCTCAATATCGCCAACCGCACAGTGGGGATCATGAGTCAGGGCTTTACCCCGGAGGCGAGCAACAAGATTGCCCGCATCATTCAGGAGGAGACCGGCGTGGGGGCGGTCGCCATCACGGACACCGAGCAGATCCTCGCCTTTATCGGCACCGGCGAAGATCACCATCTGCCGGGTACCCCCATTGCGTCAGCCATCACCATGCAGGCCATCGCCCAGAACAAGGTGCTGTTTGCCGATGGCAACAGTCAGCCCTATCGCTGCAGCCTCTCCCCCGCATGCCAGCTGGGTTCGGTGCTGGTGATCCCGCTGCAGGGGGACAAAGGAGTGATCGGCACCATCAAGCTCTACGAGCCGAAGAAGCGGCTGTTTCTCAAGATCAACCACACCCTGGGGGAAGGGATTGCCAACCTGCTGTCACAGCAGTTGCTGGCCGGTCGGCTGGAGCAGCATCAGCGGCTGCTGGTGCAGTCCGAGTTGAAACTTATCCAGGCCCAGATCAACCCCCACTTTCTGTTCAACACCCTCAACACCATCAGTGCCATCACCCGGCGCGATCCGGACAAGGCGCGGGATCTGCTGCTGCATCTGTCGCTGTTCTTTCGCAAGAACCTCAAACGCCAGAGCGGCCTTGCGACCCTGCAGGAGGAGCAGGAGCACTGCCAATCCTATCTGGAGATCGAGCTGGCCCGCTTTGGCGATCGGCTGACGGTGATAAACGAGATCCCGCCCCATCTGGCCACACTGCGACTGCCCAGCTTCACCCTGCAACCGCTGATCGAGAATGCCATCAAGCACGGCATCTCGACCCTGCTGGAGCAGGGGCGCATTCGCCTCTGGACCGATGAGCATCCCACCAGCGTCACCATCCATGTGGAAGATAATGCAGGCACCTGGCAAGCGCACCCCGCTGGCGACGGTCTGGGCATGACCATTGTCGATCGGCGACTGAAAAGCGCCTTTGGCGAGCGCTATGGCGTGACTATTGCCTGCGAGCCTGAGCAGTGGACCCGGGTCTCGTTCACCATCCCCAAGGAGCAACCATGATCCGCACTCTGATTGTCGATGACGAACACTACGCCCGCGAAGAGCTGAGGCAGCAGCTGGCCTGCGATCCTGCCATCGAGATCGTGGGGGAAGCGGCCAACGCCATCGAGGCGCTGCCGCTTATTCAGCGCCTCAAGCCCGACGTGGTGTTCCTCGATATCCAGATGCCCAAGCTGAGCGGCATGGAGCTGGTCGCCATGCTCGACCCCCTGCCCCGCATCGTCTTTGTCACCGCCTTTGACGAATATGCCATTCAGGCATTTGAAGAGAACGCCTTCGACTACCTGCTCAAGCCGGTGGAGCCCGCCCGGCTCGCCAAGACCCTCGCTCGCCTCAAGCAGGATATCTCCCCGCAGCCCATCGAGCGGCTGGCCCCGACTATCGAACATATTCCGGGCTATCTGCACAATCGGGTCAGGCTGCTGCCCATCGCGCAGGTGGAGTATGCCTTCTCCGATCTGGGCGGGGTCCATGTGGCCTGTCAGGGCGAGCTGTTCCACACCCAGCTCACCCTCAAATCGCTGGAAGAAAAGAGCCCGCTGCTGCGCTGCCACCGCCAGTATCTGGTCTCCCCCAACGCCATCTTCGAGATCCGGCTGCTGGATAACCAGCTGGCAGAGATTGTCACCCCGAGCGGCGCCCGGGTGCCGGTCAGTCGTCGCTATCTCAAGGAGCTCAAAGATCAGCTGGGGCTGGACTGAGCCGCGGAGTGTGCGCCTGATCACAGCCGCCGACCGCTCGGCGCGCCAAAGCGCCGCTCGGGGAGTTTCACCTGCCAGTCAGGCGCAACCGTTTTAGACTCGCTCTGCACACTAAAAAATAACAATGCAGGAGCGTAGCAATGATCTGGTTCTTCCTCTGTGTCGGCTTACTTGTGGCCGGCTACTTCATATACGGCAAATTCATCGAACGGATATTCAGCCCGAAACCCGAGCTGAAAACCCCCGCCATCACCATGGCTGACGGGGTGGACTATGTCCCGATGTCGGACAAGAAAGTCTATCTGGTTCAACTGCTCAACATCGCAGGTGTTGGCCCCATCTTCGGCCCCATCCTGGGTGCCCTCTACGGCCCGGTCGCCATGCTGTGGATCGTCTTTGGCTGCATCTTCGCCGGTGCGGTACATGACTACTTCTCCGGCATGCTGTCGGTACGCGCCAAGGGGGCCTCGGTGCCAACCGTGGTCGGTGAGCATCTGGGCACCGCCGCCAAGCACTTCATGAACCTGTTTGCCGTGGTGCTGCTGATGCTGGTGGGCGTGGTATTCGTGCTGAGCCCGGCAGGGCTGCTCGCCAACCTCACCTCCACCGATCTGGTCTACTGGATCGTGGCAATCTTTGCCTACTACATCCTCGCGACCATAGTCCCCATCGACAAGATCATCGGCCGCTTCTACCCCATCTTCGGCGCCCTGCTGGTGTTCATGTCGGTCGGCCTCATCGTTGGCCTGATCGCCTCCGGCAAAGGCTTCTACAACACCGGGATGGACTTCTCCAACCTGCACCCGACCGAACTGCCGCTCTGGCCGCTGCTGTTCATCACCATCGCCTGTGGCGCGGTATCAGGCTTCCACGCCACCCAGTCACCGCTGATGGCGCGCTGCATGCAGAACGAAAAATCCGGCCGCTTCATCTTCTACGGCGCAATGATCGGTGAAGGGATCATCGCCCTTATCTGGTGCACCCTGGGTCTCTCCTTCTACGACAGCACCGAAGCGCTCAACGCTACTATGGCCAACGGCGGCCCGGCAGCCGTGGTACACGAAGTCTCCACCAGCCTGCTCGGCACCGTGGGCGGCATTCTGGCCATCCTCGGCGTGGTGATCCTGCCCATCACCTCCGGTGACACCGCGTTTCGCAGTGCTCGCCTGATCGTGGCGGACTTCCTGAAGATGACCCAGAAGCCGCTGGCCAAGCGTCTGCTGATCGCCATCCCCATGTTTATCCTTGGTTTCATCATCTCCAAGGCTGAATTCGGGGTGATCTGGCGCTACTTCGGCTGGGCCAACCAGACCACCGCCGTCATCATGCTGTGGGCCGCTGCCGCCTTCCTCATCAAAGAGGGCAAGCTGCACTGGATCTGCACCATTCCCGCCATGTTCATGACTGCTGTGGTGATCACCTATCTGGCCAACGCCCCCATCGGGTTCGGGCTGGAGATGGGGACCTCCACCATCATCGGCCTGACTGCAACGGCGGCCATTACCGTGGCCTTCCTGATGAAGTTCCGCCAGCCGCTGGTCAGCAGTACCAGCGAAGGGTAAAAACAGCAAAAAATGCAGCGAAAGCAGCACAAAAAAGGCGCCTGATGGCGCCTTTTTTAATGACAAAAAGACTAATAATGCAACTGTTGAACGGCTTCAGCTTCAATACAGCGAATAGCTTTAAGATTCCGGGCGAACTGACGATAAATGTGTGATTCTTAATTGCTTTAGTGCTTGTTGGAACCAATGATTAAGCTGTGCGTCATGCCAGTGGAGGTTATAAATGGCCCTTGATTATTTTGCACTTGGCCTGCTCGTCTTTGTCGGGCTGGTCATTTTTTATGGAGTCATCGTTATCCACGATATTCCTTACGAGATTGCCAAACATCGGAATCACCCTCATCAGGATGCCATTCACGTGGCAGGTTGGGTCAGCCTGTTTACCCTGCATGTGCTGTGGCCCTTCCTCTGGATCTGGGCAACCCTCTATCGGCCGGATCGCGGCTGGGGCTTTAGCCAGCGGCTGCAAAAAGATGAAGAGGAGCTGGCGGCCCTCAAGCAGGAGTTGGCGGATCTGAAGAGCCGTATCAACACTATCGAACAGAGTGAGCAACAGGGATAAACCATGGACCTGCTACTGATCCTGACCTACACGGCGCTGTGTGTCGCCATATTCAAAATCTTCCGCATCCCGCTCAACAAGTGGACCGTCCCCACCGCAGCACTGGGTGGCGTGCTGCTCATCGGCACCCTGATCATGCTGATGAACTACAACCACCCCTACTCCGAGATGGCGCGCAACTACTACGTCTCCACCCCCATAGTACCGCTGGTCAAGGGCCGGGTCGTTGAGGTGCCGGTGCAGGCCAATCAGCCGGTGAAAAAAGGCGACGTGCTGTTTCGCCTCGATGACGAGCCGTTCCGCCTGAAAGTGGATAGCCTCACCGCACGGGTCGAATCCAACCGCGAGCACCTCAAGTCCATCGAGGCGAGACTGCGCTCCGCCAGGCTGGACAGAGATCGCGCCAGCGACCTGATGCGCCGTGGCGTGGGCAAGCAGCGTGACCTCGACGTCACCCAGGCCAACGTGGACGATATCGTGGCCCAGATTGACCAGCAGAAAGCTACCCTGAACGATCTGCAGGCCCAGCTGATGGAAGCCAAGTACCAGCAGTCACAAACCGTGGTCTATGCCCCGAGCGATGGTCATGTGGTGCAGCTGGCCCTGCGCCCCGGCATGATCGCCACCCCCTTCATGTATCGTCCGGTGATGACCTTCATCCACAAGGATGACACCGCCTACGTCGGCTGGTTCTGGCAGAACAGCATGCAGCGACTGGCGGTGGGTGATGAGGCCGAAGTGGTGATCGATGGCGTACCCGGCAAGATCTTCAAAGGCAAGGTGACAGCCGTGGTTCCGGCCATTGCCGCCGGTAACGTGCAGGCCAACGCCGGTCTGCTGGATCAAACCACTGCGGTGCGCCCGGGTCGTCTGCCGGTGGTTATCTCCATCACCGACCCCGAGTGGGCCAAGTATCAGATGATTGCCGGTGCCAGCGGGCAGGCTGCGGTCTACACCCAGTACTTCCACCATGTATCTGTGATGCGCAAAGTGCTGCTGCGCATGGCAAGCTGGATGAACTACATCTTCCCGTTCCATTGATCAGCAACCAAGCACCCTGCGGGCCGGCATCATGCCGGCCCGCTGTTTTTGTGGCGGCAAGCACCCTATAATGGCGCCACCCTGCGCCGCACCATGCCCAAACGCCACGCCCCCATGTTCGTTCTCAGACCCTATCAAACCGACGCCGTCAACGCCGTGATCAGCCACTTTCGCAAACACCCGGATCCCGCCGTGGTGGTGCTGCCCACCGGGGCCGGCAAGAGTCTGGTGATCGCCGAGCTGGCCCGCAAGGCGCGCGGTCGGGTGCTGGTGCTGGCCCACGTCAAGGAGCTGGTGGAGCAGAACCACGCCAAGTACGAGGCGTGGGGGCTCAAGGCCGACATCTTCGCCGCAGGGCTGGATCGCAAGGAGGCGAGCGCTCAGGTGGTGTTCGGCTCGGTGCAATCGGTCGCCCGCAATCTGGCGGCCTTCGACGGGGCGTTTTCGCTGCTGATCATCGACGAGTGCCATCGGGTCTCGCTCGATGACGACAGCCAGTACCATCAGGTGATCGACCACCTCAAGGCCGCCAATCCGGCCCTCAAGATCCTCGGTCTCACCGCCACCCCCTATCGGCTCGGGCTGGGCTGGATCTACCGGCGCCACTACCACGGCATGGTCAAGAGCCACGGCGAGCGGCTGTTTGGCGACTGCGTGTTCGAGCTGCCCCTGCGCTTCATGGTGAAAAACGGCTACCTGACGCCGCCGCGCATGGTGGATGCCCCCATCGTCCACTACGACTTCAGCAAGCTGGTGGCGCGGGAGAACGGCCTCTTCAGCGAGGCAGATCTCAACGGCGAGCTCAAGCGCCAGCAGCGGGTCACCCCCCATATCCTGAGTCAGGTGCTGGAGTATGCCGCCGACCGGCAGGGGGTGATGATCTTCGCCGCCACCGTCGAGCACGCCCGGGAAATTCAGGGGCTGTTGCAGGCCCAATCCCAGAGTGCAGCCCTTATCACCGGCGAGACCCCGGGGCCGGAGCGCGATGCCCTCATCAGCGCCTTCAAGGCGCGGGAGCTCAAGTTTCTGGTCAACGTGGCGGTGCTCACCACCGGCTTCGATGCCCCCCATGTCGATCTTATCGTGATGCTGCGCCCCACCGAGTCGGTGTCGCTCTATCAGCAGATCGTCGGGCGGGGCCTGCGCCTCTCGCCGGGCAAGACCGATTGTCTGGTGCTCGACTATGCGGGCAACAACTTCAACCTGTTCGCCCCCGAAGTGGGGGAGCCTCGCCCCCACGCCGGTACCGAGCCGGTACAGGTGCCCTGCCCCGCCTGCGGTTTTGCCAACACCTTCTGGGGCAAGACCGACGAGGATGGCAAGGTGATCGAGCACTACGGCCGCCGCTGTCAGGGGCTGTTTGAAGATGACGAGGGCAACCGCGAGGAGTGCGACTACCGCTTTCGCGCCAAGATCTGCCCCGGCTGCGGCGCTGAGAACGATATTGCAGCCCGCCGCTGCCAGAGCTGCGATCAGCTGCTGGTGGACCCTGACGACAAGCTCAAAGAGGCGCTCAATCTCAAGGATTGCATGGTGATCCGCTGTGCGGGGCTAACCCTCACCGCAGGGCGCGGCAAACAGGGGGAGCGGCTGGAGGTGACCTACCACGATGAGGATGGGCTGACCCTCAGTGAATACTTCGGATTTCACTCCCCGGGCGCACGGCGCTTGTTTCAACAGCACTTTGTGCGTCATCATTGGCCCGCCCCGGGGCTGGAGCCCGAATTTGCCACCCTGGCGAGCGTGCTGGCCGCGCAAAGCCAGTTCCGTCATCCGGATTTTGTCATCGCCCGCAAATCGGGTCGCTTCTGGCAGATAAAAGAGAAAATTTTTGATTATGAGGGTCGCTATCGTACCGCCAACTCGATGACATGATGGCGACCGGCATACATGGCATGAATTGCGTTATCCCGTCGATCCCGCATCGGCAGGTTGAATTATCAGGGCCGGCACCACTGCCGGGCCCCTTCGTCACGTTAGAGGATGTTATGCAGCGGCTGTTGATTGGTTTTTGTGCTCTCTTTTCTTCTCTGGCGGCTCATGCCGCCCCGCTGACGCCCCCTCAGGGTGGCCAGTACGCCATCATGGTGCAGGGCAATAACGGCGTCGAGTTCGCCCGCCACGCCGATCAGATGATCGCCCCCGCCTCCACCATGAAGGTGCTCACCGCGCTGGCGGCCCGCCTCGAGCTGGGTGCCGATTTCCGCTTCGCCACCGACATTCAGGCCCAACCCGGTGCCAAACAGGGTGACACCATCAACGGCGATATCTGGATCAACTTCGTCGGCGACCCCACCCTCTCCCGCATGGATCTGCTGGCCCTGTTCAAACAGCTCGGCGTCACCAGCATCAAGGGCAATGTCTACGTCAACACCGGCGCCTACAACGGCTACGAGCGCGGCAACGGCTGGTCGTGGGGGGATCAGACCCTCTGCTTCGCCGCTCCCGTCTCCTCGGTCATCATCGACAAGAACTGCGCCTACGGCACCATCACTGCCACCCAGATTGGCAAACCGGCGGTGGGCAATGTAGCTACCGGCGTCCCCATCGGCATCGGTGCCGACAACGTGGAAGTGATGAGCTATGGCGACATGGCGCGCCAGTTCTGCGCGCTGGAAGTGGACATGGCCAAGGGCAACTTCTACGAGCTCAAGGGCTGCATTACTCCGAACAAGGAGCCGCAGGGTCTGCGTTTCGCCATTCACGACGTGGAAGCCTGGGGCTGGGACAACATCCGCTGGGCGATGAACCGGGCCGGTATCAAGCATGATGGCCTGCTGCGGGTCACCCACAAGGCCCCTGAAGGGGCAGAGACCCTCGGCACCCACTACTCGGTCTCCCTGCCGGTGATGCTCGCCAAGATGCTGAAGAAATCGGACAACCTCTACGCCGATACCTTCCTCAAAACCGTGGGCCGTCACTACTACAACAAGCCGGGCAGCTATCGCAGCGGCACCATGGCGGTGCGCGCCATCCTGACCAAGAACGGCATCGATCTGGGCAACGCCACTCTGGCAGACGGCTCCGGTCTCTCCGCTCACAATCTCATCAGCGCCCGTCAGATGATGTCGGTGCTGAACTTCATCCAGAAAAATGATGCCGAACTTGGCCTGATCAAGCTGCTGCCAAGCTCCCAGGTGGATGGCACCCTGGCGTGGCGCCGCAGCGTCACCGCCCCCATGATGAAGAACAAGGTGCACGCCAAGACCGGCACCATCACCGGCACCTCCAATCTGGTGGGCTTTATCGACACGGCAGGCGGCCAGCGCAAGGCGTTCGTGATGTTCCAGCGTGGCCTGTCCCAAGATCCGGCCACCCATGAGCGCTACCGTGCCAGCAAGGCGCCGTGGCCCTGGACCGTATTCGAGAAGGGGGTGCTGGAGAGCATCTATCAGCAGCAGCCGATCCAGATCGCCGATGAGAGCTGAGCCAATAGGCCCACTCGAATCAGGGTATCGATAATTTCGGCTTCAAGTCGCCACGAGGCAGGGCTATGCTGTTGCCTGCCTCATATCAACGGCCATACATAAACGGCTTAAAAAACGGAGAGAAAATATGTTTGCAGTGATTTTTGGTCGCCCGGGTTGCCCCTACTGTGTCCGTGCCGTACAGATCGCCGAGCAGCTGACCGAACAGCGCGATGACTTCAAATTCCGCTACGTGGATATCCATGCCGAAGGGATCACCAAAGAAGATCTGGCCAAGAGCGCCGGCAAGCCGGTCAATACCGTGCCGCAGATCTTCCTGGACGAGCAGCACATCGGTGGCTGCACCGATTTCGAAGCCTACGCCAAAGCGAATCTGGGTCTCTACCAGTAATGCCTGCGGGTCATCCCTAGCGGGTTGACCGCCAGAGCATATAAAAAATCCGGCGCCATCAGGCGCCGGATTTTTTTATGAGCGGAACTCGCACCATCCCTTGTCAGGGAGTCACAGACTGGGCGGCAAAGCGCGCAATGATGGGGTTGTGATCCGAGCTGTCGGTCGCCGGTGAACTCACCTCGACCAGATCCAGATTGCGGTAGTAGAGGTGATCCAGCGGACGACCGAAGGCGGTGCGGCGCAGATCAGGCACCGGCACGGCCTCTTGCAGGCCCAGCTCGTCCACCAATTTGCTTAACCAGAACTGACGCTTGTCGCTCCAGGTGTTGAAATCACCGGCCAGAATAACCGGCCCCTGATGGCGGCGCACCAAGGCAGTCAGATCGTTGAGCTGCTCGCGGAAGGTAGCCATCCCCAGCTCGAAATTGACCGCATGGATATTGATGACCATCACGCCGTCAGGATCGCCCTGCAGCGGATAGAGGCTCACCAGCCCGGATTTGGGGATGCGCAGCAAAGGTTCGGGGGAGCGCACGCCACAGACGAACGCCTGCGGGGTCTTGGCCACCGTCATCACCCCGAACGACACGCCGCCCTGGGTGAAGGCTTGCAGCTGTTGCCACTGGAAATCACCGGCGCGCAGCCAGTCGAGCATATCGGGACGGGTGGCCGACTCTTGCAGCAGCACCAGATCCTGCCCCTTGGCATAACTGTCCATCCCTTCACGCCAGTTCTTGCGCTGGCCCTTGTAGAGATTCCACACCGTCACCCCGAATTCACGGGGCAGCGCCGTGGTCGCCAACGCTACCAGCGGCGGACGCTGGCAGTCGAGTCCCGGCACAATCCCTTGAGCTGTGACCAGATGGTTCTGATCCGGCACCTCAAAACAACCTACCAACCCCAGGGTCAGCAGGGAGGTGCCAAGAATGCGATAACTATTTTTCATTGGCTAACAACCGCCCGCCTTTGCTTTTTGTTGCGACCATCACAAACGTCATCCACGCCGACTAAGCTGATAGTCCCTGTTCCACCCAACCAGAAGGACCTTGTCTCATGGCGAAAGAACTTCGGTACAACGTGACGTTTTATGATCAACAAGGAAATTGTCATCAAGTGGAGCTGGCCACCGTCTATCAGATAAGACGGGACCCTCAATGCGATCTCTGCCTGTTTGACACCCTGCAATATGTGGGCTCGGAAGAGATGCTGGAACGCATGATACGGCAAAAAACCGGGCTTGAGCAGGAAATATCCATCATCAATGCCCGGCTGATTTGATCAGACGCTGACCGGAACCGGGCGGGATTTACCGTTGTCGTCGATGGCGACATAGGTAAAGACCCCCTCGGTCACACAGTAACGCTGGGCGTCGTTTTCCCGCAGTACCGGCTTGACCCACACCTCCAGCTTGAGCTTCATGGAGCTGCGGCCGATCTTCATGCAGCGGCCGTAGCAGCAGACCACATCGCCCACCTTGACCGGACTGTGAAAGGTCATGCCTTCGACGGATACGGTACAAATACGTCCTTTTGCCAGCTCCTTGGCCATAATGCCCCCACCTATATCCATCTGGGACATGATCCAGCCACCAAAGATGTCGCCATTGGGGTTGGTATCGGCTGGCATTGCCAGGGTTCTCAGCAACAACTCCCCATCGGGGTGACGTTTTGTATCTACCATCATTACCGCCTCTCTCTCATGGATGGCGGCATGATAGGGGGCGATCACCCCCTTGGCAAACCTCAATTGCCCGAGGCGGCGAGCTCGGCAAACCAGTGGGCCGGATCGGGCCAGCGATAGTTGAATCCCATCTGCTGGCAAATCAGCTGACCGTCGATGGGCTGAAATTCACCGGCAGGCTCGATAAAGACCGGCGCGGGCAGCCCCTGCTGGCGCGCCGCAAAGGGGTAGAACTGCTCGCGGCGCGGATGCACAGGCGCGCTCAGGTTGAAAACATCCCCGTCCTTGCCCCGCTCCAGCAGCAGCATGCAAGCCGCCACCACATCGTCCAGATGGACCAGATTGACCGACTGGGCGCCGCCATCCAGGGTCTTGCCCGCGAGGAAACGGCCGGGATGGCGATCCGGGCCATAAAGGCCGGAGGGGCGCACTATCATCACCGCCTCGAAACCGGCCGCCAGCACCGCCTGCTCCGCCGCCAGCATCCGCTCGCCACGGGCATGGCGGGGTTGGGGTTCTTCCCCCTCCTGCTGCCCTGCGCCCCATACCGAGGTGGCGCTGACAAACAGCACCCGCCGGGTGCCGCTCGCTTTGGCCAACGCGCAGGCCTTTGCCACCGCCTGCGGATAGTCATCGGTCTTGCTGGGCGGTACGCAGATAACCAGCGATTCGCAGGGGATGGGCCACGCATCCGACATATGGGCAGAAATCGTCAGCGGATGGGCAGCGATCCCCTCCCCTTGCAGTCGGGCCGCCTTCTCGGCGCTGCTGACCGTCACCGCCACCGGCTTGCCTGCCGCCAGCAGGGCCCGCGCCAGCGGCAGCCCGAGCCAACCCGCCCCCAGAATACCGATCGTCCCGGCGATATGTTGCTCTGTCATCGTCCCTTACT